>Ga0116149_1006391_pt1 | contig 10630 bp, 9 predicted proteins | sample AD_UKC057_MetaG_FD_89787 | JGI IMG/M metagenome (GOLD analysis project Ga0116149, IMG submission 89787) | Active sludge microbial communities of municipal wastewater-treating anaerobic digesters from USA - AD_UKC057_MetaG | ecosystem: Engineered > Bioreactor > Anaerobic > Digestate | place: USA...
ACCTTTATATTCAAATGCAGTTTACTCTGAATGTTTGCTACTATCTGTCTCTCTGAAGCACCATGCACAATTACTATCGCTTTTGTGTAATTAGTTTTCAGGTGCTTCTTCATCAGGTATATACTTCTCTTTTTTCTCATTCAGTATTCCATATATATTTGAGCAATCAATGTTTCCCGAATATGGGACACCTCCAAACAACCCCTTCAAATACATATCTCTTACATTATTATTCTTCTGTATCCTTATATCATAATCATCAATACATGAAGCTCTTTTGTTCCCTTTGTAATCAACATATATTACATATACTGATTTTGGATCAATTGACTCAAGAAGCATCGTATTATGTGTCGTAATAATTAGCTGGCACTGTACATATTCAAGAGTAGAACTTATAAGATTTTCCATAAGTATGTCATGTACCCCTGAATCAATCTCATCATATACAACTATGTTGCCATTCATCGCAGCAAATAAAGCTTCCATTATTTTCATCACTTTTTTTGTTCCGGTTGATTCAAATTCAAATGGGATATCCCTTAGTTCTCCAGCAATCTTTTTTTGAAAAAACAGTCTATATTTTATTCCCTTTTCAGTTTCAGTTTTTTTGTAATATACATTGTGTACATCCGAATAAAATTGCGTGAAATATTCACAGAGCAGCTTCTCGCAAAAGTCCAGTTTATCTCTTGATTTAATTGGCAGTATACCTTCTGACAAATCAGAAAGCTGATATTGCTTATCCTTGGTCAGATAACTTGCATGTGATGATTCGCCATCGCTGTTAACCACATGAAGCTTATCAAAGTAATAAACAATATCAATTATATGCGGCGATACTTTACTAGTTACATAAGGCAAATTCTGTGTGTAAATAATATTAGCCAGGATACCTAAAAAGGTGTGTTTACCCCAGTACTTGTCCAGCTCTTCATTAAAATCATCCTTAAATTTCCTGTCAGTAAACACTGAATCATTAATTACCTTTTTAATACCTGCTTCATCTTTACAGACAGAATATACAGTCCCTCGCTTCTTACCAATCAGAAAAAATAGTTCTTCATTTATAATCTCCTCATTAAAGACTATTCTATATCTGCCTTCAACTCCATTCAGTATAAACTCATACTCTGCCTCGGTATCTTCATCAGTACCAATCATTCTGCACTCTTTCATAAAGTATGCAACTTTAAAAGTATTCAATATTCTTCTCAATGAATGAAAATACTCATTTCTAATAAGTTGTGAACTTTCTTCTGTTAATATTTGATACAAATCTTGTTTACTTAAAGTTAAACTGGATATACTCTTACTTAGTAACTCAAACCCATCCACAAAATTCGATTTTCCGCTTCCGTTCTCTCCATATACAGCGATAAATTTTTTTGCTTCATTCTTGCCTTTTCTGAAATCAAAATATATATCACCAAATGATTTGAAATTCTTAAGTCTTATTGATGTAAACATGAAAGATTACCATCCTCTCAAGCACAGTTTATATCCGGATAACAAAAATGTCAATACATTATTTATTATTTGATACATTATGTAACAATTTTAGAATTATCTATCATTTTGCGACTGTTTTATAACTTCTTCTAGTACATCAGCATACTTCTGTATATGCTCTCCCAAACCCTCAGAATAATCAAGAATCTCTTTATCAGTTATATATTTATCCGGATTCATCCTTACCTTTACCGCTAGTTCAAAAACCTCTTTATCAGGACACAAGCTATTTTCCAATGCCCACTCACCAGCTTTTGTCTTAGATATTATCTGTCCTGTCTGTATTGTATATATGCACCTTGATATGTCTAGCAGCCATCCATATGAATGTATGCTTCTTGAGGTTGCTTTGGCATATTTTCTGATTGTTTCATAATGATTTATTACATCATTTTTTAATTCATCATATGAAGGATGCTTAAAAATATGAAGTATGTCTTTGCCATATAAGAGCTTACTGCTTTTAATGAGCTGTGTCATACTTAAGCTGTTGAAATCATATTTAATTGTAATTCTGCTTCCTGATGACCCCCAGTAAACGACAGTATCTCCCATTTTATTAATGAATGAATTTAAACTTAATATACCGCCTTCGAACAATTTGAAATATTGATTACCAGGATACATATTACTTAATGATTTTCTCAGATCTACAAGCCTTAAAGCATCTTCCTGACACACTGAATCTTTAGTCAGACACAGAATATCAATATCACTCCAACCCAATCTGAAATCATCTTCACAAACAGAACCATACAGATATACTGACAAACAATTGTCGTGCAGTATATCTGTTATGCTTTTGACCATTATATCAATTGATTCAACCAAGTCATATTCCCTTACCATGATTTACCATAATACCGCTTTCTCTTATATTTAAATTATGAGTAATATTTTTGGAACTTGCTTCTTGGTTTTTCTGGAAATATCATTTTTAACATTCCTTTTTCAACAAGAGGATAGATATATGTCTTCATAAAGTAACTTACAGAATCAAATTTAAATTTCACTACAAGTTCTTCCCTGCTCCTTGGAGTCTCACAGTATTCTAAAATCATCTGTTCCAGCTCACTTATACTGTTTTGAATTGCATCTTCTTTATAGAAAATAACTTTGAAAACACCTCTTTTATCAATAAATACTGGGGCTGGCATACCAGCCTTTTTTAGTTCAGATATTACAGTTGGAATACTGGAAAAACGATTTTCGGCTGTTTCTAGAATCTCTAAAGCTCCTGCCATGTATGGGTTTCTTGTATCTGCTGCTACTTTACCTAAATCATTTACTGTTATCCTTCCATATAAGCCACCTGGATTTTCTAATTCCAACCTGTCATCATACATAACTAGTCTTATTGGGGAGTGTTCTGTATGTATACTGTAATCACGATGAATAAGAGCGTTCAAGACAATTTCCCTAACAGCTACCAATGGATATTCATATTTATCAGCGCGAACTCCATCTTTATTAATAATTGTTTTTATCTTCATGTTCCTTCGTATAAATGATAATGCATCCTCCAGCATTTGAGGAATAGTTCCTTCAATACGTCGGTTATCAATAAAGCGTTCATTATCTTTACCTAACTCGCCTATTGCTCTACCTTGTACTGCCATTGCTGTTACACTTAACTGCGGGAAGAACTCCTGGGGATACTCACCAAAAAGCATTAGTCCAGTTATTGTAAGGAGTCCATTCTTAACTATACCCTGTGTTTCAAGCAATCGTTCATCGCTAAGATTAACTAAGTTTACTTTCTGTCTTCGTATTTTTATAAGATATTCTGCAATCCTGTCTTTGCTAAGATATTTTAAGGTTGCTTTATCAACAGTTCTCAATTCATCGTGTATTCTACGCTTATATGCTTCATAACTGTATATCTCATACTCCGTCATAGGCTGGTCGGAGTCACCCACCCTGATATATGAACCGCGCAGTCTCCCAGACCCTTTATAAAAGCATGGTTTATCAAATATATCACATTCTGATATTTCCGCACTGACTATCAGCTTACCATTTATCTGGGCAACTGTGAATAATGGTCTGACTACAGGTTCCATCTGTAAAGCCTGTTCACCGACTTTTTTTTGAAGGTCCTGAGCATCATAAACACCGGCAATGTCATATCCCTCATTTTCATCAATACCGAAAACAATAATACCACCACCAATTTGATTAGAGAAACTTGACAATGTGGAGTACAGCTTTTCTGGAGTTCCATTTGAAGCTTTCTTAAGTTCTAAATTTTGTTTTTTACATTTTTCTGTAGTAATTTTCTTAACTAATCTAATTAACTCACTCTCCAGCATAGCTACCTCCATTTATAGTTATCTTAGCATAAATAACTAAAATATACAATACTTTAGTTAAATAAATCTGATTTTTATTAAATTTTCTTAATTTACATGAAATTTTATTGAATTAACTTAAATTTTCATAAAATTCATTAAAAACACATTTAACTAATTTTCAATAAGATTACCTATATATTCTTCCGCATCATCTATAACAGAGCATAACTCTATATATCTTAAACACTTCTTAGCTTCAGATCTGTTAAACCATCCGGCTTCATCTATCTCAGATTTATTAACATTAACTTCTCCAGTGTATTTCGATATATTGAAGACGACTTCTTTGGAATATACAGGAGGTATCTTGTATGTAACCGATCTTCTGAATCTGGTATCCGGTATTACTCTTATGCCTGTTTCTTCACTGACTTCCCTTACTGCAGTATCAGTCTCACTCTCAAAAGCTTCCATATGTCCTTTTGGAAAGCTCCAACCAGAACTTTCGTGTTCTTTTACCAAAAGATACTCTATATTATTATTGACCATTCTGTAGACAATAACTCCGCATGACTTTTGATACATGCTGTCAATGTATGTATCGAAATACTGCTCTAAAGCATAAACTTCCTCTGCAATTTCTGCCTGATTAAAAACAGATCCGACTGGCGCGACCACCCACTTGTCTTCCACATCATCTTTTCTGTAAACAACACCAGTAACTATTCCTGTAAATGAAACCAATGGTTCTTTTACCCCAACTATATATGCATCCTGTAACTCATTATCCCCTGCAGTAATTCCATCTATGTATCCGTAATTAACAGAGTATATGCTTTCACTGAATTTAGGATGACTAGACCCCAAAGGCCTGTCAACAGTTACTGTAACTGTCTTGCCCAGATATGACCAGGAAAAAGCAGATTTAAGTATCCTATTAATTAATTCACTTTTACCTTCTGTATATACTGTCCTGTTCAGTCTGTACTTTTTTAAAAGACTTATCTTTAAATCCTCATACTTCTTTGCTACTGCAGGTTTGGCATTTAAGTAGTTTCTGAAATTGATATAGTTTATCCATTCTTTGCTATCTGATAGAACAACATGAATATGATGTGTGAACATTCCATTCTCAAAGTCTCCTATTACAAAGTACATTTCACCAGCAATAATGACATTGGGTTTGTATATGACACCTATGTCTTCTAAAGAAGGTATAAGGGGCATAACATCATCAAAGTTATTTACTGCAACAGCTATATAAATAATAGGTTTTGCCTTTATATGTACAATAGAAGTGCTTCCTACATGCTGTATATCAACAGCCTTTTCACCAAATACTTCAAATAAGCTAACTATGGTATCAGATGCTATCTTCTTCCACTGCTTCTTATGCTTATGAAGCTTTACTATTCCTTTTTTCAGTCCGATTATATTTCCCATAATGCTGTATATTTTACCATAAATAGCATTTCAACATATAACAATTTTTTCCTAAATCATATAATGAAAATGAATACTTCTTAAAATTGTAATCCATATTTCAATTTGGCGCATGAAATTGAAATATGGAACTTTTTTCACCCTCCTTATTACAATTTAATTAATATATTAATGACTAATCTTGATATAGGTAACACGGCTAATTTAATTGTCAGTATCTGAGTTCTTTTATTTAGAATGGATAAAATATAATACTAATGTTATTATATATAACAAATTGGCTTTGTTTTTCATATTTTAAGTTAATTATTGACTCATTTTGATATTTATAGTATCATTATATATGATACTGTAGTTTATATAGCATCGGGGAGGATAAATATTATGAAAAAGCTTTCTGTTACAAAATTAGCTGAAGTAATGAAAACAAAACGAAAAGAGTTAAATTTGACGCAGGCTCAGTTAAGTAAAATGACTAATATAAACAGAGCTATAATCAGTAGGATGGAAATGAATAACTTCATTCCTTCAATCATTCAGCTTGAAAATCTCGCAAAAGTTCTTAGCTTCGACATAAATACTCTTTTTTATGATGAAAATGGCAATAGTGCATTCGTTGCATTAAGAAGCAAGAACCTCACAGAAGAGGAAAAGGAAGGTGTTGAGAATTTATATACATTAATGATTACCCTTCAGCAGCAAATAGTGTTATCAGAAAGCCTTAAATAATGAATGATACAAATGCTATCCTTTCTAGAGATGAAATTGCTATAATACAGAAACTCGCGTCCGAAAAAAGATTACAGTTGAACTATACGAACAATGCGCCTGTTACATATGATCTCTTTGGGATTCTTGACAATCTTAACATCCACTTACTGGAATATCCTATCAGATCATCAAACGGAACTAATGCATTCTCTGCTGTGATTTTTTGTAACACAATCAACAACAAAAAATATACCTTCTTGGGTCTGAACACTTCAAATCTTTTAACAGAGCAGTATTTTGCAATTGCTCATGAGCTATATCATTTCTTCACTAATGATAATACAACTATGTGTTCAAGCGAAAGAACAGATGAAATTGAGATGAGAGCCAACAGATTTGCAGCAGAATTCCTCTTGCCGGAAACTGCCTTAACGAATATTCTTCTAGACGAATTTGGCAAGACATCTTTGTATAACTATGAGCTTCCTGTGCTATTAAGATTTATTGCCAGGATACACTGCACCTGGTGGCTTCCATATATATCTATTGTAAGAAGATTACATGAGATAGAAGCTATATCCATAAAGCAATGCAATACGCTTCTCATACAAGATATAAATGATGAAAACAGTTATTTTCCTAAAATATGCAAAGCCATTAACCCTGAAATTTATCATAGGATAAACTCTGCAACAAATAAAATAGGTACTTCTCCAAAAAACATTGAGATTTTTATTAGAAATTATGAGAATGATGCAATTGATGATGAAACATTTCTCAAAATTCTTAAAATCTTCAATTTGGATCCTTCATATTTTGGTTACAACTTTGAAATAAGCGATGAGGATTACAATGATTTAGAGGATGTACTGGAAAAGACCGACTCATGATAGTTGACACTGTAAATAAGAGTTCAGCGATTTACAGTGTAATGAAACAACCGGATCAGGTTATTTTTCTTGATGCGAATATACTAATACCACCAAGTAGAGATGAACACTCATTTGATACAGATAAGTACATTTCATTCTTTCTTGAACCCTTGTTTAATACATTTTCAAATTTATCGCTTCATATGGCAGTAAAAGAAGAAATACTGAACAACAAAATAAATAGGTTTCTTGATAAGAAGATTTCTAGAAATCCCTGCATGCTAAGAGTATATAACGATAAATGTTTATCTGATATAGAACAGGCTTTAAGAAATACATTTGAAAGCGAAATACGCAACTATTCATATTTTTCACCTGAACTTAATAGTAAAAAAGATCTCGGAGAAGTTAAAACTTTATCCTTTATGGCAACAAAAGGTTACAAATACTTCGTATCAAACGATAGCTCCTGTATTGCAATACTGAAAAGCAAGAATAAATTTAATGACTGTTCAATAATCTGTATGTATGAACTTATTTATCTATTATCAGTCATTTACCCGAAGGAAACAGAATACTTACGCAAGCTTTATAAATTTTTATACTACCTTACTCCTAATGAGAAAAGGAAGAATCCATGCTGGTCTGAATATATGGATAAAATGAAAGTGTTATATTCAAAGCTGATAATAAAACCAAAAATCCAACCTTAATATTATCAGACCCCTAGACATCCAATAGGTACAACATATACCCCATCAGGTCTTCTGTATGCAATATCAGAGTTTGCTGTAAGAACCATCATAAATGAAGGTTTCTTCATCTTTTCTGTATCTATCATACTTGATAGTTTTAATAAAGATGCAGCTCCTTCGTTTATAAGATTGTCCCCACCGATCTTTATCTCAACAAGGCCAAAATCGCCATTTCGTAAATGCACTACAGCATCACATTCAAGCCCATTTTTGTCACGATAATGATATACCGAACCGTCCAATGCATCTGCATATACCCTTAAATCCCTAATTGCCATTGTTTCGAACATGAATCCGCAGGTTCTCATGTCCTCTAGCAAATCATTAGGACTTAATCCCAATGCTGCTATTGCAATTGAAGAATCTACAAAATATCTTGTGTCTGATGTTCTTATTGCAGTTGCAGACCGCAAGTTAGGATTCCATGCTATGGCATCTTCAATAACGAATATTTTCTTAAGCACATCAATATATGAATGTACAGTATCCACATTAAGCGTTTTAATATCATTCACTTTGATATCATCACATATAGTGGTATCACTAGTCTGCTGCCCTTGATTTCGAGCATATGATCTCATCAGCCGTTTTACTCTTTCTGGATCTCTTTTTATATCATCTACTCTTGATATATCATAATTAACTACAGCATCATAATAGTCTCTTGCCTGGTTTAAAGCAAGTCTTCCATTAAGATAAGTCGAGAGAGGCCATCCTCCCCGGCAGATAAGAAAGCATACATCATTTAATGACAAATCGCTTTTTGAATATATATTATCGGGTGATTCAAACATTTCACTAAGACTTATAGCGCCATTGGATTCACCAGATTCAAACAAACTCATGGGCCTCATGCGCAGATATGAGAACCTGCCTGTTCCAGAGTGAACTATCTCTTTTGTTTTTGGAGGGACTGATGAACCTGTCAGAATAAATTGCGCGAAAGCTCTTCGTTGATCCACTTCAAATCTAATAGCATCCCAAAGCTTTGGAGCGATCTGCCATTCATCAATCAATCTAGGAGTCTCTCCCGTTAAAAGCATTTCCGGACTAGCACTTGCAAGCATTAGATTTGTTTCCTGTCTTTTTGGGTCAGTCATGTATATTATGCTTTTGGCTTTTTGCTCTGCTGTTGTAGTCTTGCCACACCATTTAGGCCCCTCTATCAGGACCGCTCCCTTTCCAGCAAGTTTTTCTTCTAATATGCTATCTGCTATCCTTTTCTTATACTCTTCCATTGCTTTTAACCTCATAAACAGTAAATATAACTGTATTTTATTACAAAACTACTTTACTGTCAATACAATCCTTGCTTTGGCTCATATTCATTCCTTGTTTTGACGCATATATGTTCCGTACTTTGGCGATGAAAATAGCATCACAGCATAATAGGAGCATCAATATACTTCAATTCCCAGCCTTGTTCGTACGCCCAGTTGAGCATGTCAGTTCTTGCTTTTTTGCTCTTATTCACAAAAATAACTTTAAGCATTTCATAATAGCCGTATACTCCTCCGACATCATCGAGTACTGGCCCACCGTCTTTGAAAAGACATACAGGTTTATGCAGTTGCGACACCGTATTCTTGGCATTTTCAAAATCATCAGCTGTAATCAACCCTGATTTAATCAGTGTATCAAAGTTTTTAGGTCTGGTTATATAAACCCTCCAGTCATCTCCATAATCATAATCGTATATAAGTTTGTGTGTTACCGGCAGCATTTCAGGTGACAGGCTTCTTGACCTTGGCTGGTATTTCCTTTTTACCATTTTCTTTCCTAAATCCTCGAAAGAATTAAGGCGCTGTCCTTTTTGGGCAAGGACTGATGGAACTTCAAGGCTTTCCATAATATACTCATACATTATTTTAAATTCATAATAGCTGTTATTCGCCATCATTTTCTTGAAGCTATATGATGTAACTGGATCATAATTTGGCAGTATTTTATAAAGCTCCTTTGTAAAAGTGTCTGAAAAAGCTTTGCATGTGCTGTAACGTTCATCAATTCCTCCATATTTATATGGACCGGTGTATTTAATTGCAAGCCAGTCATCCTCGTAAATAGATGAGTCATCAAAGTCTTCATTCCAGTAATAGTCTTCACTTTCAACAGGAACTCTTAAAAGGATTCCTATCAGCGACAGCCAGTTTGATACTTTATCATCTATCAGTCTTTTCAAATCTTTTTTCTCAATTGTGAAGTTACGCAAATGGCTGTTCTCCCAGCCGAAAAGCTTTTGTATTGCAAAATGCAATGCATTTATAGGCATATCATAAGGTATAAGGATATCCCTGGATATGGCTTTACCATACTTAAGACCTCCAAACTCCTGAATGATTTTAAGTTCATCTTCCTTTATCCACTTCATCTCAAGTTCCAAATGCAGACATATCGGTTCCTTTTGGTCCGGAAATTCTATAATTTTACTATTGTTTTTCATGGCTCCCCCCAGAAATATATTGTTATTTATATTGTTAAACCGATGTTACCATATATTAATTTAAAAATAAACTTAAATATCATGATTCAATAATCCTCAACAGATATTTCATACTTACAAGAAAATATGTGATTAAATAGTAATTCCCTGCACTTCTTAAAAACAGTGTCAGTTTTCAGGATTTTCATATGCTACTTAAGAATACTTCATCATGGATCGTTATATTACTGTGTTATGTACCAATAAGTTTGTGTATAGCTCTTATATTTTTAAGGATTTAATTCTTACGGAACTTCATTGTATCTATTCTTTATAGTATATAAAAATACGAGTTGGTGCAGGCACCCTCTCGCTAAAAACAATAAAAGTTTTGTTCATTGACGTGATTATATAGTCTTTTTATTATTATAATCAACTACTTTTTTTACGAAATCATAATATGAAAGTAATAACTGGTTTTTATAAAAAATGCTTCATTCTAATTTCGAGTAACACTTAGAATGCGTAGCCACCTTCTTTTCAATACAATATAAATTATATCTGATATTCTGTTATATACTGCATATTTTCTTATTGCATTCCCTGTTCTGGATATGTATA
>Ga0116149_1006395_pt1 | contig 10624 bp, 9 predicted proteins | sample AD_UKC057_MetaG_FD_89787 | JGI IMG/M metagenome (GOLD analysis project Ga0116149, IMG submission 89787) | Active sludge microbial communities of municipal wastewater-treating anaerobic digesters from USA - AD_UKC057_MetaG | ecosystem: Engineered > Bioreactor > Anaerobic > Digestate | place: USA...
CGGACTCACGTCCGCGGCTACCCCTCGTAGCCCCCGTAGCCGTCGTCGTGAGACGGCGCTGATGTCTGTCTTCGCCGAAGCGAGTCAGCGCGGACTCACGTCCGCGGCTACCCCTCGTAGCCCTCGTAGCCGCCGTCGTGAGACGGCGCTGATGTCCTGATGCTTGTCGATGTGGTTGCAGGGCCTTCATCGCACACTCCAGTTTGTCCAGGGAGAACATCCTTGCCTCTTTGTGCCGCTCGCCACGGATCGATGAAGTGGGCGATCAAGTGGGCGATGAAGTCCAATGCGAATCATGTCCGAACTCCAGGCGCGGACTCACGTCCGCGACTACGCTTCCTGGAAGTGCGGTCGCCGGCTGCCGGAAGACTCGGCTTGCCATCGGCCAGCGGCTGTGAAAACTTCGCGGCCATTCTATTTATGGCGCACGTCAAATTGCACATACCGGGACCGGTGGAAGTGAGCGAGAAGACCTTCCGCGCGTTCTGTTCGCCCATGATCGGACATCGCGGCCAGGGCTTCAAAGACCTGTACGCGAGCATCCAGCCGCGGCTCCAGGAGTTGCTCTACACGCGGCAGTCTGTCTACCTGAGCACATCGTCGGCGTGGGGGGTGATGGAAGGGGCTGTTCGCAACCTGGTGCACAAAAAGGTGCTCAACTGCATGTGCGGCGCCTTTTCCGACAAGTGGAACGACGTCTCGAAACGCTGCGGCAAGGAGGCCGAGGCCCTGCAGGTTCCCTGGGGCTCGCCCATTCGCGCCGACGAAGTCGACCGCAGGCTGGCGACCGGACAATTCGATGCGCTCACGTTCATTCACAACGAGACATCGACCGGCGTGATGAGTCCCCTGGCCGAACTGGCGGCGCTCAAGGCCAAGTACCCCGACGTGATGTTCATCATCGACTCCGTCAGTTCGATGAGCGCGGTGAAGATCGAGTTCGACGCCTTGGGCATCGACGTCCTGCTCGCCGGATCGCAGAAGGCATTTGCCCTGCCACCGGGACTGACCGTGTTCACCTGCTCGCCCGCCGCCCTCGCGAAAGCCGCGACCGCAAAGGATCGCGGTTACTACTTCGACCTGGTCGAGTTCCAAAAGAACGCCGCTCTGAGCATGACGCCCAGCACCCCGAGCATCGGCCACGTCTACGCCCTCGCCTCGAAGCTCGAAGACATTTTCGCCGAGGGACTCGATGCCCGCTTTGCCCGGCACGCCAAACTGGCCCGAATGACCCGTGATTGGGCGGCGCGGCATGGATTCAACTTGTTTCCGGACAAGGGCTTCGAGTCAATGACGCTCACGTGCGTCAACAATGGCGCCAAGCCCGGATCGAGGATCGTCGACGTGCCCAAGCTGCAAAAGCTGGTCAAAGATCAGGGTTTCCTGATCGATGGCGGCTACGGCAAGATCAAGGGAGCCACCTTCCGCATCTCGAACATGGGCGACGAAACCGAATCGAGCATGCAGGCCCTCCACGCCGCTCTGGATCAGGCGATGCAGCAGTTGTGAGGCGAACCGCGGATCGCCTCGATCAGGCTTGATCCGCTGCCCTCTCGGGATCACGCTGCTCCGCACCGCATGGCAAGCAGCGACGAAACCGCGTCACAGTTCGCCGGAATGCCGGGCAGGAGGCACGGGATGTCACGGACCGCAGGGCTCGCGGCAACGAAGTGCCACCACCGGTCGAACGTTCCCTGGCCGCCGAAGAGCCTGCGTTGCGTTCGTTGGCGCCCGGCTTGGATTCTCGCGATGGGCGCGCTCTCGTTGGCCGCTGCGTCCTGGCCGGGCCGGGCCGCGGACCCGCAGCCTCCAGTTCCCCGGCAGATACAAGAGCCACTCGAGAGGGAGGACTGGACCGCATTGCTGCATCACCTCACTCCCGGCCTGCTGACCAATGCCGTTGTCAGGCTGGTGGCGGTCCGTGCACTCTTCGAGACCGGACGCCTCCCCGAGGAGCAATTCACCTGGTTCGACCGCCCCGGCCCCGAGCTGCTTTCGACGAGCAATCTCGAGGCTTACGCGGGGGCGGCGCAGCTTGCGGACACCCTCCTTCAACTGGGATGCCTCAACGCGGCGGAGCGTCTGGCCTTCGACTCGATCGAGATGGAAGGGGAGAATCCCTCGGCCCTGCGCACGCTGGTCCGTCTGCATGTGGTCAGGGGATTGACCAACGCCGCCCTCGTCTTTCTGAATCGGCTCCAGGCCTGTCCGGAGCATGAAGCCTGGGCTCTGCGGTTTCGCGCCGCGCTGAGCACCGGCTCGCTGGCCACGACCGATCCCGCCATCCTGCGCATTCGCGCAAACCTGTTGAAGGGGGATCAGATCGCCGCTGGGCTCACCACGGAACGGTTGCTGCGGCTGGCCCTCGAGTCGAATCCGACCAACCGGATGGCCTTTCAATTCCTGGTTGCGCATCAGCTCTTCGAGCGACGGCTGCTGCACGCCCTGCGCGCGTTGGCCACCTCTCCCCATACCCCCGAGGACACTTTGCCCCGCCATTATGCTGAAGCCGTGCTGCTGCACCGGCACCTGTACCCGGGGATTGCCCTCGATGCCCTGGTCCAGCGCGTGCCGGCGAAGGTGACGTCGGACTTCCAGCGCTTCCAGGCGATGTTGAAGCGCGGCGCGGCCTCGCCCGAACAACTGCGGTCCGAGGCCCGGCGCGAATTCGGCAACACGTACTGGCACTACTATCTGTTCAACCCACCCGGGCCGGCCAGCGGGCCCACGGTTCCGGAGAACACGAACCCGCATGAATAGCCGCAGGCCAAGTGAGTCCGCCGCGGGAACTCGGCGCCGCCAACCGGCCGCCCGCGCCGCGCGGAGTGTGCTGCCGGCCTCAGCCCGGAGAACTGTCTCCTCGCCCCGGCATGCAATTTCCAGGCTGGCGTGCGCGGGCCTGCTGCTGGCCGCGACCGGTCGCGCCTCGAGTCCGGCGCTCGACGCAAACCGGTCTTCTGAGACCGCATCGCCCCCCGGCTCCGGCGAAAAGACGCAGCTCCCGGATGCTCCCCGATCGCCGCGCGTTGCCCCGGATTACCGCGATGTGGTGATTCCGCCCAATCTCGCGCCGTTGAACCTGGCTGTCCGGGAACCGGGCATCGAGTACCGGGTGCGCGTGAGCGGTTCGCGCGGCCAACCGCTCGACCTTCGCCAACCGCATCCGCACTTCCGCTTCCCGCCTGCCGCATGGAAGGAACTCCTTGAAGTCAACCGCGGAGGCACGCTGCGTTGGAACATCGACGTCCGCGATCCGGCGGGCGCCTGGATCACGCACGCCCCTTTCGAAAACACCGTCGCCGGGGAAGAAATCGACCCGTATGTCGTCTATCGTCGACTTCAGCCCCTTTACTCGACCTACAAACGCCTCGAGATCTGGCAGCGGAATATCGAGACCTTCGAGGAGAAGCCGGTTCTGCGCAACGCTGCGATCGGGCGTGGATGCGTGAACTGCCACACCTTCCAGAGCGGTGCCCCCGAGCGGTTCGCCCTGAGTTTCCGCGGCCGGTTCGGAACCCCCACCCTGCTGGTCGAAAGCAACCGCATCTCGCGCGTCAACAGCAAGATGGGATACCTTTCCTGGCATCCGAACGGCAAACTCCTGGCCTTTGCCGCCAACGAGGTTCGGCAGTCTTTCCATGTTGCCGGACCGGTCAACCGCGATGCCTACCATCTGGGCTCGGACCTCGGCATCCTCCATGTGCACGACCGCACGATCGAGAAGCCCGCCGCCATCGCCGCGCCGGACCGCGACGAGAATTGGCCCTGCTGGGCGCCCGATGGCCGCTCCCTCTACTATTGCAGCGGTCCAGACCTCCCCTTGGCCGAGGTGCGCAACATTCGTTACGACATTCTCCGCATCCCCTATGACCCGGACCGGAATCGCTGGGGCACACCCGAAACCATCGTCTCCGGTGCGGAACACCGCTTCAGCGCCCAGCAGCCCCGCCCGTCCCCCGACGGACGGCACATCGTGTTCACCGTCAGCGAGTCGGGCAGTTTCCCGCTCTTCCGCTCGGACAGCGACCTGTACATTCTGCGCCTGGACAGCGGCCGGTGGGAGCGACTGCCGATCAACAGCGACCACGCGGACACCTGGCACTCCTGGTCGAGCAACGGCCGATGGCTGGTCTTCAGCAGTCGGGGATTGGACGGCGTGTTTGCGCGCCTGCTCATCACGCACGTCGATCCGATGGCCCGTTTCTCGAAGCCTTTGCTTCTCCCCCAGGAGGACCCGACGTATTACGACACCTGCCTCGACAACTTCAACGTGCCTGAACTGGTCCGCGGGCCCGTCCAGGTCTCCGAGACAGAGCTGGCCGGAGCTGTCGATGCTGGCGCCAAAAGGAACGAACACGCCGAGCGCGAACCGTCGCGCCCGGATCGGTCCAGGGTCTCGGGCCAGTTGCATCCTTGAACGACAGGGGTGGTGCGGCAGGCAGGCCTCACCTGGCGGGGAGACAGGGATCGGTACGACGCCGTGTCCCTGAGCCTGTTCCTGTCGTCGAAACACCGAAGCGCAGTATGACCGGCATCCGGAGGACTGGACCGTGCCGCTCAACCTGTCCGTGAGCCAGATGTTCAAGGCGGGGATGGCGGCTGTGACGGTGCGGACCGGGCATCGAGGAAGGCCTTGAGCTCGGCGGCCGCCTTGCCGCCGAATCCGGGCACGCTGGCCAGCGCCTCGACCGTAGCCCGCCGCAGGCGCTGGACCGATCCGAACCGTTTGAGGAGGGCCGCCTTGCGCTGTTCGCCGATGCCGGGGAACTCGTCGAGCAGGCTCTCGGAGATCTTCTTGAGGCGGAGCTGGGCGTTGTAGGTGTTGGCGAAGCGATGCGACTCGTCGCGCACCCGCTGCAGCAGCTTGAGGGCGCCGCACTCCGGGCTCCAGCGCAACGGCTCGCGCGCGCCGGGCCGGTAGATTTCCTCGAACTCCTTTGCCAGTCCGATCACGGGCAGGGCGTCCAGGCCCAGTTTCGCCAGCTCGGCGCACGCCGCGCTGAGCTGCCCTTTGCCGCCGTCGATCAAAATGAGATCCGGCAACCGGAGACTGGTTTGCTCCGCGGGTCCGGCACTCTCACGGAGCAATCGCGCGTAGCGGCGCCGGATCGTCTCGGCCATGCAGGCGAAGTCGTCCTGGCCGGTCACCGTCTTCATGCGAAAGCGCCGGTATTGGGCGCGATCGGGCCGCCCGTGGCGGAAGCTGACCATCGACGCGACGGCGAACGTGCCGCTGATGTTCGAGATGTCGAATCCCTCGATCCGCTCGGGCGGGGCGGGGAGTCCGAGCAGGGCCGCGAGCTCTTCGAGATCTTTGGCGGGATCGATGGCGACCGGCAGCGAGTAGGGAATGCGCACGAACTTGCGGGTCCGCTCCGTGGTCCGACGCAGGTCGGTCAGCAGATCGCGCAACTGGGCCGCCTTCTCGAATTCGAGCGCGGCGGCGGCTTGCTTCATCTCGGCCTCGATCTCGGACGCCATCTCGGCGCAATGGCCATCGAGGAAATCGCAGGCGGCCTGGACCTGGAGCCGGTACTGCTCGCGCGTGACGTTGCCGATGCACGGCGCGGTGCAGACCTTGAGGTGCGCGTAGAGACAGTGCTTGTAGTCGGTCTCGTTGGGTGTCAGAGGCCGGCACCCGCGCAGGTTGAACTTGTGCCGCACCAGCGCCAGCGTGCGACGGACCGGACCGGAGCTGCTGAACGGGCCGTAGTAGCGCGCCCCGTCGTCGTGCTGGATCCGCGTCGGTGTGAAGCGCGGGATCGGATCGGCGAGGTTGACTTTGACAAGCAGGAAGCGCTTGTCGTCGCGGAAGCTGATGTTGTAGCGGGGCCGGAACTCCTTGATGAGCTTGCCTTCGAGCAGCAGCGCCTCCGGCTCGCTCTTGACCACATGCGTGTCGAAGTCATGGATGGCCGCGACCAGGGCGTTGAACTTCAGGTCCCAGGCCATGCGGCGCGAAGGCTGAAAGTACTGGCTGACCCGGCGCCGCAGATCGCGCGCCTTGCCGACATAGATCACCGTGCCGAACCGGTCCTTCATCAGGTACACGCCCGGCTTGTGCGGCACCGTGCCCAGCTTGGCGCGGATATGGTCCCGTCCACCGCTCACGGGGCGCACCATACTGTCTGACGCGGCCCGGGCGCAACGAAACGGGAAAGCGCCGTCCCTGTTTCAGCGGCAGCCGGCCCTGAACTCGCTCTGCTCATCTGTGGAAAAACTCTCTGACACTCTTTCGGCCTTGTGTCCGCCATCTCTCGATCGAATGAGTTATGGCTTGCCCTCACCAGTCGCGGCCCCATCGCTGTTGTCCATAAGGAGCAAATCCGCGTCCCCGGCAAGCCATCCAGATCGCCAAGCCTCCGCGAGTCGCTCGATCGCCTCAATGTCCTCGATTTGCGTCGCCATCGGGAGAACGAACACGAGCCAATTCCGAACCAGAACTGCAACCGGTGAGAAAGGCTGCGACTGCAAGCAAAGGAATGGTCTGGTTGAACGATTTCAGGGCGACAGACTCCATCCATTTGTAAGCACGCGGACATGCCAAGACAGTGGCACCGGCGGTTGGCTCTCCTCCACGAGTCGGCGGAAGTCGGCAAGTGCGCTCTCCTGCAGAACTCCACCTTCGAACACCACGTAGGCGGAGCCGATCTTCGAATACGAATACCACCGGATAAAATCCCATCGATTGTCCCTTGCCGCGATGTCTCGAACATCACGCAACCACACCTCGGCGCGCCGTAGCCCCGCCTCATCCGGCGGCCCGCCTTGCCGCTTCGGAATGACGATCAGTGCGATCGCCATGAGCACGCCCGCAGCAAGAACCGAGATGCCTATGGAAGGGGCGCGTGCCATGTCGTCCAACGCAGGTCAGCGACGGGAGCCAGCCGCCGATAACGGTCGGTTTGTTCTGAGCGAATCGGCTGGCTCCCGTTCGCCGGACCGTCAGCACCGTTAGGAATGGTTGGACAAGCGCAGCGGCTCCCCCGTGACGGTTCCAGACGCAGCTTCGAGACGTTGTGCTTCGAAGTTCTGACCAAGCCGATACGAATTCAGCCGCGCCTCATACGCTGCTCCCCGCAGGAGTCTTGCGGGCTGGTTATTGAGCGTGAACTGAAGAACGCCCCCTGCCGCCATCGTTCCGGCCACACCGGTCGCGTGCCAGTGGGAGGGAATCTGGTTCGTCGCCGAGTGATCCAACTGCCAGGCGCGTGTGCCAAACTCCACGTGGTTCGTCAACACCGCGCCGTCCACCTCCCACAAACCCAGCGTTACGTTTGTGCCGGTCAAGTTCCGCCCGGTGGAGGCGTGTGCCCAAGGCGTGGTGTTCGTCGGCCACAACTCGTCGGCGCTGATGCTCGCCGCCGCAATCAGGTTTTGACTCGAATAGTAAACCGGCTGGTCGCCAATCGCGCCGCCCAAAACCTCCTTCAACCCATCCTCTCGTATCCGCTCGCGCGGTGCGTCCAAGCGGCGGGAAATGGCGTCCAACTCGGCTTCGATGCGGGGCGCGTCGGCGTGTGCTTCTGCCGCCTTGCGGGCCAACTCCCGCAACTCGGCTCGTGCCTCCTCGCGTGCTTGCTGTGTCTCCGCGTCGCCGGGAAAGCCCCACGAACGCAGGAACGGCTGCGCGGCTTCCAGCCGCGCTTGCCAATCGGCCTCGCGCTTGCGTGCGGCCTCCTCCGCCTCCTGCCGCGCTGCTGCCGCCAGCACCGGGTCGGAAGCAATCGCCCTGGCGAGTGCGGCAGCCTCCTCGTGCCGCTTTCGGGATGCAGCTTGCTGCGGCGTGTCGGGAATGGCCGTGTCGTCAAAGACGAAAATGCCCGGCGTGATCTCAACGACGTCAAGTTCTGGAAACGGGTTGAACGGCCAAGGCGGACTCCACTCGAAATCCTTGGCCGAGTAATACGTGCCGGGCACGGGTGGTTTGTCTGCTTGTTGAGCGAAGCTCGCGCTGGCGAGAGCCGGCGCCGTGATTGCGACTGCAATGCCTTTCGTTGTTCTGGTTTCTGTTTTCATGGCGTGCGGTTCAGTTTGCTGTGCGTGTTCGTTTCGCCCGCGACGTGCGGGGCTAACGTGACGCTGAGCGGCGCGCCGCCAACCGCGCACGACTTGAAACAGACACGCAATCGGCGCGTCCGCTCAAGCAAGAGTTAGCTTCCACCTCGTGATCCTTTCTGCAGTGCCATCACGCGCATATGCTCCTTCTGCTCAAGCTTCTGACGCCGGAGCCGCTGCCTACAAGCTCTGCAACGAATAGCTGTGGACTGAACCGGGCCGCCCCATCGCTCATACCAAAGCTGCTGCTGCTCTGCCGTCCAGACACACTCTGCACCACAATCGCGGCAAGTGAAATGCTTGTCCTCGTAGTAAAGCGGCGGAGAGTAGGAATTATTCGGAGTTTGCTTGCTGAGATCGGCTTTGATCCGCCTACCGCCGCTCCGTGCTCTGGATTTGCGCTTCATGAGCTAACGTTCCGGCTCAGGCAGGGCGGGCCGAGCGCGTCCAGCATTGAGCAGAGACGGACCCCCGCCCTTGCCTGCAGCACATTTTAGGCGGCGGTGTGCCAATCCAATGCCGAGGAGAGTTGCATGTCATCGTTTCCCGGCTCCGACGGGCGGGCCGACGACGTGCAGAACCGAAGTAAGAGGAATCAGGACCTCGCTCTGGTTCTGCTCCACCACGAGGAATGTATCGTCGCACTCGATCAGCTTGCCTTTGACCGGCACCACAATGGTCGAACACAGTGTGACCGTCACGTCTTTGCCGATTAAGCGCTCTATCGTTTTGTTCATAGATGGGTGATGGTCGCCGCCTAACGTTCCGGATCACCGACGCCGGGCCAATGATGTCCGATTGTCAACCAAGGCGCGATCCCGGCGTTCCGTGGAGCCGGTTTGTTAGCCTTTGCCTCTTTAGCGCCATACTCTGTATCGTTGCTGATGTGGGCATCCACTGAACAGTAAGCCCCTATCCATCAATTTCAACCGCTTGCCACTCCATCTCCCAAGTCTCCAATGCTGCTATCGCCTCGACGAAGCGTTCCGTGGCCAGAATGGCTCCCGGGCGCTCGAACACTCGAAACAGGTCAACTTCTCTTGGAATGCTCCTTGCCAACACTGGCATCGGATTTGTCCAGTCAGAGTCCCGGTCGCAGCGAAGGCATTGTGAGCAGAGCTCGCCGTGCGAGGAAACCGCTTTTCGAGCGATCGGAGGGGCAAACAGCTCTCGGTACGGTTCTGATGGGGGTTTTGTACGGTGATCGTTGGAATATACCTCGAGATACTCATCCGAGGACCGATCCCGCGGTGGGCGGAGCAGGGTCAAACAAGTCTGTAGCTGAATGCCCTGTTCCTGGAATCGATCCACGATCGAAGCCCGGGCTACCAATTGGCTTCCACAGCCCACATTCGCCACGTCTACGTCTCTGGACACAGCCAGCCTAAGCGGGCCGAAGTCGGTCGCTGGTGCGATAAGCGTCACGCGAGGACACTCGACTGCCATCGCCTGCCGGAACTCTTCCAGCCACTTCCAGAACCGGGCAGGATTGCGAGGGATCGCATCGTACTCACGTCTTTGCCTCCAAAGTCTCTTCAACTGTGGAGAGCCGTCTTTGTCTGGACGGAAGAAAGGATATCGCACCGAAGAGCCCCACCCGCGCCCGCACGACGGACAATCGACGAGAGGGATCGATGTGGATGAGGCGAAGGCATCGATCGGAATCTCCACGTCGTCAGGATAACACTTCAGCGTCTGATCACGTACCGCGAAGATTCTCATGATGTTCCAACGACGGTCGTATGCCCGATCAGGCTAACGCTCCGGCTCAGGCACGCCGGGCCAATGATGTCCGATTGTCGACCGAGACGCGACCCCGGCGTTCGGTGCAGCCGGTTTGTTCGGCGATCTCTTCATCGCTTGTCTCGTGCTCAGAAGCCGTGCTGCCGACCGCGACTCGACCACTCGGCGGCATAGATGCCTGCTCCCAAGACGACCAACCCAAAACCAAGAATCCACATATCGAGAACCTGCGCCAGCGGCGAACCCTCTGTACTCGAAACCAAGTCCCACCGTGTATCCCAGTCTCTGCGAATCGTTCCGGTCGTTGGGTCGCGCTCGGTCGAATACACGCATCGGTGGAAGTTCCCCGCCTCGAAATCGCCCTGGCCATAAACCACGGTGCAGTAAATCGAGCGCGAGAGCACCAGCAGGCCAAGCCCCAAAATGCAGGCGCACACAAATGCGAGAGGCTTGTTCATTTGCTGCCCGATGTGGCGGGGAGCGTGACTGCCGCCGAACGTCAGAACTGACCGACGCGGGCGGTCTGTGGCGTCCGCATTGGCAACTGACGCGGCCCGCCCGCGTTCGGTCCAGTGATTTTGTTCGACATCCCCATTTCGATCACTGGCACCGGTCCTCGCCCGTGCCAAAGCAAAGCCACTCGACGCTCCACCGGATCGAATCCGCAAATCTGGTCATCACCCAATTGGAACAGGACTTTGTCGGTGGGCAAATGCACAGCGTTTCGGACAGTCCAAGCTCCGAAAGGAGTCTCGTAGGAAAAGCGCACTCGCTCGCCAGTCTCCTTTTGGGAAGCTCGAAGGCCCTCCACCGGCCAGAATCC
>Ga0116149_1006397_pt1 | contig 10619 bp, 7 predicted proteins | sample AD_UKC057_MetaG_FD_89787 | JGI IMG/M metagenome (GOLD analysis project Ga0116149, IMG submission 89787) | Active sludge microbial communities of municipal wastewater-treating anaerobic digesters from USA - AD_UKC057_MetaG | ecosystem: Engineered > Bioreactor > Anaerobic > Digestate | place: USA...
ACCACGTGGAAGCGTTCGGAGAAGGAGACCGGCCGCTGGATGTTGGCCGTCACGGATGTGGCGAGCTACCCCTCGGCCATGACACGCGCGGTCGCGGAGCTGTTCAAAACGTTAGGTTAACGGGCTGTCTTATCTTGATGGGATGACATGCGAACGGGTACACTGACGACATGCCGGCAGCGGGAAAGCAGGCGGCGCCCGCGAGGATCGACCTGTCTTGAAACGGTGAAGGAGAATGCTATGGCAACAGGCAAAGAGACGACACGGCGCGCCTTCCTCAAAAAGGCTGCGGTTTCTGCGTTGGGTTTTTCAATCGTGCCGCGGCATGTGCTGGGCGGGCCGGGTTTTGTGCCGCCGAGCGAGAAGGTCAACGTTGCGATCATCGGTACCGGCGGAATGGGGATGCGCAACGCGCAGGCGCTGCTGAATGAACCCGAGGCGCGGATTGCCGCAATCTGCGACGTGGCCGAGCGCACGGACCTGACCGCCTATTGGTACCGCTGCCATGCAGGACGCCTGCCGACCCAAGCGCTGATCGAGAAGTACTACGGCGAAACAATGCCCGGTTATCGCTGCCCCGATTACGAGGATTTCCGCGTGATGCTGGAAAAAGAAAAGGACATCGACGCCATCCTCTGCGCCACGCCGGATCACTCGCATGCGTTTGTCGTCATCACCGCGATGCGCATGGGGAAGCATGTATACTGCGAAAAGCCGCTCGCGCACAACATCTGGGAGTGTCGCCAGATCGCCAAGGTCGCCAAAGAAACCGGCGTCGCCACGCAGTTGGGGAATCACGGGCATTCGGGGTCGGGCATCCGCATGATCTGCGAATGGGTGTGGGACGGCGCTATCGGGCCGGTGCGCGAAGTGCACGGGTGGAGTCAGTCGCGTCACTGGCGAAAAGATCCCGGGAGACCCTCCGAGACGCCGCCTGTGCCGGCCGGATTCAACTGGGACATGTGGCTGGGGCCGCGCGAATTCCGGCCGTATCATCCTTCTTACGCGCCGTACATCTGGAGAGACTGGTGGGCGTTCGGAACCGGCTCGCTGGGAAATCTGGCCGTCCATAATCTGGACGGCGCGGTCTGGGCGCTGAATCTGGAGCATCCCGCGAGCGTGGAAGCCGTCACGACCGGCGGGGTCGATAGCGAGGTCGCCGCCTTCGGGGGCATCTACACGTTTCAGTTCAAGCCGCGCGGCGATATGCCTGCCGTGAAAGTGACGTGGTACGACGGCGGATTGCGTCCGCCGATTCCTGAGGGGCTGGATTCCGATGATCCCCGCCAGCGCTTGGGCGACGGCGGCGATGGACTTCTGCTCGTCGGCGACAAGGGGTTTATCACCTGCCCCTCAAACAGTGGCACCCCGCGGTTGCTGCCGCTTGACCTGCACAAGTCTTATAAACGTCCCGAGCCGACCTTGCCGCGCGTCAAAGGCCACCACGCGGACTGGCTGTCGGCCTGCAAAGGAGGGCCTGCCGCCAGCGCGAATTTTGCCTACGGCGCACGTCTGACGGAGTTGGTGTTACTGGGCAACGTCGCGCTGCGCGCCGGCAAAAAGATTCTGTGGGACCCGGCCTCGATGCGGGCCGTCAATGCGCCTGAGGCGGATGCCTTCATCAAGGAAGAGTGTCGCAAGGGGTGGGAAATTGGCTAAGCATTGTAACACGAGAGGAGTGAGAGATGAAGGTAACCGGGTATGTGTGGATGGCCGTTCTGTGCACCGTCGCGATGACGCGCGCGGCTCCCGTAAAACTGATTTTCGACACCGACATGGGGAATGACACCGACGACCTGATGGCGCTGTGCATGATCCACGCGCTGCAATCGCGCGGCGCAGTCGACCTGCTGGCGGTGACGATCACCAAAGATCACCCGCAGGCGGCTGCCTTTGTGGATGCGGTCAACACGTTTTACGGACGGCCTGACATCCCAGTCGGGGTGGTCAAGGGCGGTGTCACGCCCGAGCCTGGCAAGTTCAACCTTTTGGCCGGCGCCAAGAACGCGGACGGCAGTTTGCGTTACCCGCACGATCTTGCCTCTGGCGAACAGGCGCCTGAGGCGACCGGGCTGCTCCGCAAACTCTTGGCCGCCCAGCCGGATCAGAGCGTGTCGCTGGTGCAAGTCGGCTTCTTCACCAATTTCCAGCGCCTTCTGGATGCTCCGGCTGACGCGCATTCGCCGCTCACCGGCAAGGAGCTGATCGCGAAAAAGGTGAAGGTGCTGTCAATCATGGCGGGGGCCTTCCAGCCGATCAATTGGAATACGCGCCATTTGGAATACAATGTGATCAAGGACATCCCCGCCGCACAAAAGTTGGCGAAAGAGTGGCCGTCGCCCGTGCTCTGGAGTGGATATGAAGTCGGGATCGCGGCAGCCTATCCGTATGTGTCCGTCGAGCGAGATTATGTGTATGCGCAACACCATCCGATGCCCGAAGCGTACGCGCTTTATTCACCCAAAGGTCATGATCGACCGACATGGGACCCAACCGCGCTGTTGGCGGCGGTCTATCCTGACCGCGGCTATTTCACGCTTTCACCGGTGGGGACGGTGACGGTTGAGGATAACGGGGGCACCCTTTTTGCGCCGGGCAAAGGGCGCGACCGGTATCTCTCGATGAATGCCGAGCAGACCGGCCGCGTGCGTGAGGTGATCGTGCAGCTTTGCGTGGCGCCGCCCGCGAAATGAAGCGAACGCCGAATGTCCAAGGGCCGGATCAGTACACCGAAATGGGGGCTTGATCCAACAGGGACGCGAAAGAAACTCGGAGGCGATGTGACAAAGGGAGTGCGACGTCGGGTCGTTATATCGGTTCTGTCCGCTGTGTCCGTTGCCTGTGCGCGGGAAAGACGGATTGCCGTCGACGCGTACCGCGACCGGATGAAGGGCGGTTGGATCGGGCAGATCATCGGCGTGACATGGGGCGCGCCAACTGAATTCAAATTCACCGACACGATCATTCCGGAAGACAAGGTGCCGGCGTGGACACCCGAGATGGTCAATCAGGCATTCGGACAGGACGACCTTTATGTGGAAATGACCTTCCTGCGCTCGCTGGAACAGTACGGCCTGGATGTGGACATCCGCCAGGCGGGCATCGACTTTGCCAATAGCGAGTACCGGCTCTGGTGCGCCAACGACGCGGGCCGCAAAAATCTGCGCAGGGGCATTGCGCCGCCGGATTCGTCGCATCCTCGTTTCAACGCCTGCCCGAATGATATCGATTACCAGATTGAAGCCGATTTCGCCGGACTCATCTCGCCCGGAATGCCCAACTCAGTGATCACGCTGGGCGAGAAGTTCGGACGCCTGATGAACTACGGCGACGGCGTGTACGGCGGGCAGTTTATGGGCGGGCTGTACGCCGAGGCTTTTTTCGAGGAGGATGTGCACAAGGTCATCGCGGCCGGGCTGGCCTGCATCCCGCCGGACAGTCAGTATGCCGAGATGGTGCGAGACGTGGTGAGCTGGCACCGGGAGTCGCCGGATGACTGGATGCGCACCTGGCAGCGCTGCCTGAAAAAATACCGCAAAGACCCGGCCTATCAGAAGGCTTCCAACGGCGCGATCGACGTCAAGATCAACGGTGCGATGGTCCTGCTCGGGTTGCTGTACGGTGAGGGCGACATGGGGAAGACGGTGGTGATCGCCATGCGCGGCGGTTACGATTCCGACTGCAATCCGTCGAGCGCGGCGGGCGTGCTGAGCACGATGACCGGCTTCTCGAAGCTGCCGGTGCGCTATACACAGGCGCTGGAGCTTGAGCCGAAGTTCTCCTACACCGCCTACAACGTGCCCGCGCTGCTGGACGTGTGCGAGCGGCTGGCGCGGCAGGTGGTGGCGCGGCAGGGCGGGCGGATCGAACGGGACGCGGACGGCAGGGAGTGGTTCGTGATTGCCGCATGTCCGGCGCACCCTGGTCCGGTGATGTGGAGTTGGGCGCCCGGGCGCGTCGCGGGCTCGTGCTTTACGGACGAGGAGTACGCGAAGATCAGCTTCAAGCCGCATCCTGGTGATGTCGGGGGCAACGACCCGACGGCACGTGTGCAGGGCGCGTTGGACGCGCTCCTGCCCGGCTGGAAGACCTCGGCCAACGGCAAGGACATGGAGCCCGGTTACCGCGACGAGTATTTGGGCCGGCAGCATGTGGTGATGACTCACCCGCTTGATAAAGATACGGGTGTCACGCTGTCGAAATGTGTCGACGTGCCGAAGGACGGTGCGCCGAAGCTGGAGGTCATTCTCGCGAATCACGGGCAGGGCGACTTCTCCTTCGTCGCGCGGGTCGATGGCCGTGAGATCCTGCACAAAAAAATCGAAGGCCGTCCCGCGTGGCAGACGGTTTCGGTCGACCTTGCTGCCTTCGCTGGTAAAACGGTGGCGGTCGAGCTGGTGAATCAGCCGGACGGCTGGTCATGGGAGGCGGCGTACTGGGGTGGCATTGAGATCAAGAAAGCTGGACGCTAAATGGTTGGCGCCGACCGATGAGTGGGGTGGAACACCCTTTTGCGTGGGACATTCGGCGTTCGGCATTTATCCGGATCTGGAGGTGACATGAAACGAATTGTGGTCATTGGCAGCACAAACACCGACATGGTGGTGAAGGCGGCGCGGATTCCGGCGCCGGGGGAAACGATCTTGGGCGGACGTTTCCTGATGAACCCCGGCGGCAAGGGTGCGAACCAGGCGGTCGCGGTCGCGCGGCTGGGCGGCGATGTTACGTTTGTCGCCAAGGTCGGCGACGACCTGTTCGGGCGCGAGGCGAAGGCGCTCTTTGCGAAGGAGGGCATCCGCACGGACCACGTATTGACCGATGCGGATGAGCCGTCTGGCGTCGCCCTCATCATGGTCGACGCCAAGGGCGAGAACTGTATTTCCGTCGCCTCCGGTGCGAACGGGACGCTGAGCGCGGCGGACATCGGTGCCGCGCGCAGCGTCATCGAGGGTGCCGGGGTTTTGCTCATGCAGTTGGAGACGCCGGTCGAGACGGTGCTGTGCGCCGCACAGTGGGCGGCGGCAAAAGGTGTGCCCGTGATCCTGAACCCGGCGCCGGCCCGCGCGCTGCCGGATGAACTGTTCGCGTGCCTCAGCCTGATCACGCCGAACGAGGGCGAGGCGGAACTGCTGACGGGAGTGAAAGTCACGGACGAGGCGACGGCGCAGGCGGCGGCCGCCGTGCTGTGCGCCAAGGGCGTCGGGAGTGTGGTGGTGACAATGGGTTCGAAAGGCGCGTTCGTGTATGCGGACGGGCAAGGCGTTCTCGTGCCGGCTGTCAAGGTCAAGGCGGTGGACACCACCGCGGCGGGCGACGTCTTCAACGGCGCACTGGCGGTTGCGCTGACGGAGGGACAGGTGCTAGCCGAGGCCGTGCGTTTTGCCGCGAAGGCGGCGTCGATTTCGGTGACGCGCCTGGGCGCGCAGGCATCGGCGCCAAGGCGCGCCGAGTTAGTTTGTTAGTTCATTAGTGAAATTGACAAACTCTTGAACTCATGCACGAATGAACTTCTTAAGAGGAGGTCGGTATGTTTTTCGTAGAGAATTATGCGGTGGCGGTGGCCTTTTGCGTGGTGACGATGCTGTGCTGGGGGTCGTGGGGCAATACTCAGAAACTGACGTCGAGCAAGACGTGGAAATACCAGTTGTTCTACTGGGACTACGGACTCGGTATCCTGCTCAGTTCGCTGTTGATCGCCTTCACGCTGGGCAGCATGGGGTCGGAAGGGCGCGGTTTTCTCGCTGACATCCGCCAGGCCGGGATGAATCATCTCGGGCTGGCGTTTCTGGGCGGCGTGCTGTTCAACCTGGCGAATATCCTGTTGGTGATCGCCATCGATCTGGCGGGCCTTGCCGTGGCATTCCCGATCGGCATCGGCCTGGCACTGGTGCTGGGCGTGATCCAGACCTACTGGTTCAACCCGCAAGGCGACCCCGTGCTGTTGTTCGCGGGTGTCGGTCTTGTGGCGCTGGCCATTGTCCTGAATGCATTGGCTTACAAGAAGCGTGTCGCCTCGGACACGGGTTTTTCGCAAGGGGGAGGCGCCAGCCTCGGCATCGCGATCTCCGTGATCGCCGGGCTGTTGATGGGAGCGGGGTTCTTCGGGCTGGTTTCAAAAGGCATGGTCAAGGATTTCGCGCATCCCGAAGCGGGGCTGATGACGCCGTACACGGCGCTTGTGGTGTTTGCAGTCGGCCTGTTTGTGTCGAATTTTCTCTGGAACACGATCGTTTCGCTCAAACCTGTGCGCGGTGAGCCGGTGTCGCCCGCATCCTATTTCTCGCTGGGCAGCCCACGGCTGCATGCGGTCGGCATTCTCGGCGGCACGATCTGGAATATCGGCATGGCGCTGAGCCTGATCGCTTCGGGCAAAGCCGGCACCGCTGTTTCGTACGGCCTCGGGCAGGGAGCCACGCTGGTAGCCGCCCTGTGGGGTATCCTGATCTGGAAAGAGTTCAGAGGGGCGCCGAAAGCCGCGCATCGGCTGAACGCCGCCATGTTTATCCTGTTTGTGGCCGGGCTGGCGCTGATTATCCGGGCCGGCGCATAATTCGAAAGTACTAACGCTATGGCGCGCCGTGCTCAACATGTTGCCTTGGTGCTCAGCCTCAACAAGCGCTTTGATCGCAAGGTGATCGAAGGCGTGACCCGTTTCGTGCACGAGTCCGGATCGTGGAGCGTGTTTCTGGAAGATGATCCTTCCGCCAAAATCCCCGATTTCAGCCGCGGGCATTTCGACGGCGTGATCGCCGATCTGGATGACCCGCGCATTCCGCGGCAGGTGGCCGGACTCGCCATGCCGGTGGTGGGGATCGGGGGCATTGAGCCCAAATGCGCACTCAAGCTCACGGTGTCTACGGTTGGCACGCACAACCGGAAGATTGCGGAGATGGCAGCCGATTACCTGACGCGGCTCGGCTTGCGGAGCTTTGGCTACTGCGGGGTTCCAACGCGGACAATTGATCCGTGGAACCGTGAGCGACAAGACTCGTTTTGTCAACGCCTACATGGACACGGCTACGGCTGTTCCGTCTTTTCTGGCCGTTACAATCCCTCTCACAGTTGGGAACAGCTCCAAGAGGCTCTGTTCACGTGGCTGTCTCCCTTGCCGAAGCCGGTCGGCGTGCTGGCTGCAAACGACGTTCGGGCGCGGCATGTTCTGGAAGCCTGCAGGCGCTTCGGCTATCGCGTCCCAGACGATGTGGCGGTGCTCGGTGTCGACAACGATGAGCTGATCTGTGAATTGGCGACGCCTCCGCTGTCGAGTGTGGTGCAGGGAACCGAGGAGATCGGCTACCGTGCGGCGCGGTTGCTGGAGACTCGCATGCGGGGGGGCGATAAGCGTGTGACGAGTGTGCGGATCGATCCGGTGACCATTGTTGAGCGGGCGTCGACGGATTTGGTCGCCACCACCGACCGCGTGGTGGCGGATGCGCTGCGTTTTGTCCGCCAGCAGGCGTGTCAGGGTGTCGGCGTGACTCAGGTCGCCCGAGGGATCGGGGTGTCGCGGTCGACGCTGGACGGACATTTCAGGCGGGTGGTGGGCAGGACCGTCCACGACGAAATTCTACGTGTCCAGGTCAATAACGCCCGTACCCTGTTGGCGACAACGGATCTACCGCTCGATGAAATTGCGCTCCGTTCCGGCTTCTGCCACGCGCAATATCTCTCGGCGATCTTCAAGCGCGAGTGCGGTCAAACGCCCGGCGAGTATCGCCGCCGGGCGCGATAGGCAGCCACGATGGACGCTCTCAGGGTGGCCAGGGGGGGCACCCTGGCGCGGGCAAAATCCGTTTCTTGCCCTATCCTCTCTTGCGGTTGATCTCGCACTGGAATTGTAAAAAAACGCAATGGCACAGAGGCTTAACGGGTGACATAATAAAAGGACTTGGGAATACAAGGCGATGGATGTGCGAAACTCTGGGCCTGAGTGTTCATGGGCCGCGGTGAAAAGGGGGCGGCGGTATGTATATGCGGTTGGCGGTGGCAGTGTGGCTTCTTTTGCCGGTGGCGATGCGCGTATGGAGCCAAACGGCTCCCGTGTCGATTCAGCCGCCCCGCCGCGATGTTTTTGACGCCGCGCTCGTGCCTGATTCCTGCCCTGAGGCGAGGCAGCCCTTGCGCGTCGTGTTGCTCGCAGATGAGAAGGACCATGGGCCGGCGGGCAATGGCCTGCACGATTATCCGCTCTGGCAGGAGCGCTGGGCGCTGCTGCTGGGCGGACGTGCCGCTTCGGACGCAACGCAAATCAACCTGCACGGCCCGGCTGTTTTGGACGCCTCGATGGAGGACGGCGCACCGGGGGTGACTGTCGAATGCGTGTCGGGTTGGCCTTCCGATCAGCAGTTTTGGGATGTGGATGTGATCGTGGCGTACTGCTATCTGGTTTGGACGGAAGCCCGTAAACAACAAGTCGCGAAATATCTTGAGCGCGGGGGAGGCTTTGTGCTGATCCATTCGTCCACCTGGACGAAACCAAGGGCCGACCTAGGTGTGGCGGCCCTTATGGGCGTGGGCGGGTTTACGCGCTACCGCTGCGGCGAAGTGCGGGTGGAGATGGCCGCGCCGGATCATCCGATCTGCAGGAATCTGCCGGCCGAGATGGTGCTTGAGGACGAGACCTATTGGCCACCGACGCCGCCATTGGACACGTCGCGTGTGCGCGTGCTTGCCGTTTCGTATGAAAAAGGCGGTGATGCGGATGGGGAACGACATCCTCAACCGGTGTTCTGGATTCACGAGCCGGGGAGGGGACGCATCTTCGGGTGCGTACCGGGCCACAGGGATCAGACGTTCGATGATCCGTGGTTCCGGCTCTGGCTGTTACGCGGCATCGCATGGGCGGCGGGGGGGTGCCCGTATCGATTCGAAAGTCTCGCAACTCGCGGGGCGCGTTTTAACGGTAACAACTGACGATGAGACGCTTGTGAAAACAAACGAGCAAAGGAGAATCCAATGAAGCAAACGATCAACAGGAGAGTTTTTCTGAAGGGGGAGGAGAGGACAATGAAGATGGCTATAGCGTGGCGACTGGCGTTTGCTTGTTTGCTGATGTCGTGTCTGCTGGTTTCCTGCATGACGCAACCTGAAGATTCTGCCAAGAAGCTTTTCAAGGCGGGTGCTTATGCAATGGACGTGACACCTACCGGATTCCCGGTTATCGTCAACGGCAATTTCTTTCCGGCAACGGTAACCACGGTCCACGATCCGCTGCATGTGCGTTGGCTGGTGCTTGATGACGGAGCCGAGCGCGTGGCGCTGGGGATTTTGGACACATGCATGATTCCGGTCGAGTTTGTGGACGCGGTAAAGAAACGGGCGCACGAGGTGACTGGCATTCCTGCGGAGCGGATTATGCTGTCTGCCACTCACACGCACAGTGCTCCTTCAATCATGCAAACATTAGGTGTCCCTCCCGATACGCGTTATCCGGATTTCGCGTTGCCGTTGATCGTTGAGGGTTTGAGGCGGGCCGTTGATGCGTTAACGCCCGCCCAGGTGGGTTGGGCCTCGGCGAAAGCACCTGAACACACGCACACGCGAGTCTGGGCGCGGCGGCCGGATAAGAAGGAGATTGATCCTTTCGGCGGCTTCACGGTACGCGCGCACATGCATCCGGGTTACCAGAACGCGGTTGCCGTGGGGCCTACTGGCCCGTCCGATCCTGAACTGTCGCTGCTGGCCATCCGGTCGCCGGAAGGGCGGCCACTCGCGGTTCTTACCAGTTATGCCATGCACTATTTTGGGGGGGTACGGTCGATCTCGGCGGACTACTACGGCGTGTTTGCCGAGAAACTGGGCGAACGGCTTGGCGCCACTAACGGCGCGCCCGCTTTTGTCGGGATGATGGCGCAGGGAACCAGTGGTGACCAGCACTGGATGGACTATAGCCAGCCGGGCCGACAAGTCAGCCGCGAGGTTTATGCGGCCGAGCTGGCGAAGATCGCGGCTGACGCGTATGCGAGGGCCGATTTTCGGGACTGGGCGCGACTGGACATGAGGCAGCAAAGCCTCCGGATCGCCACGCGCCAGCCGGACGCCGCTCGTCTGGAATGGGCGAGGGATGTCGTAGCGAAAATGGCTGGCCGCTCGCCAAGGAGCTATGCCGAGGTTTACGCGCGGGAACAACTTTGGCTTGCGGAGCACCCTTTCCGGGATGTTCCGCTGCAGGCAGTAAGGGTTGGCGACTTGGGTATAGCTGTCTGGCCATGTGAAGTGTTTGCGTTGCAGGGACTGCAGGTGAAGGCACAGAGCCCGTTTCCGCTGACCATGAACATTGAACTGGCAAACGCCGCAGAAGGCTACATTATGGCGCCGGAACTCTTCCCGCTCGGAGGGTACAACACATGGGCCTGCCGGACAGCCAGTCTAGAGCAAGAAGCCTCTCCGAAAATAGTCGAAGTGTTGACCGGATTGCTGGAGGAGGTCAGCGGCGTCCGTAGGCAGCGTGTCACTGTGAGCCACGGACCGAACGCGCGGGCGGTGTTGGACGCGCGTCCGCTAGCCTACTGGCGGCTCGAAGAGTGGGGCGGTCCGACTGCGGCTGAAGCCTCGGGAAGAGGTCCGGCTGCAAACTATGAGACGGGGATTGCACGCTGGCTTGACGGGCCAGCGTCAGA
>Ga0116149_1006401_pt1 | contig 10615 bp, 6 predicted proteins | sample AD_UKC057_MetaG_FD_89787 | JGI IMG/M metagenome (GOLD analysis project Ga0116149, IMG submission 89787) | Active sludge microbial communities of municipal wastewater-treating anaerobic digesters from USA - AD_UKC057_MetaG | ecosystem: Engineered > Bioreactor > Anaerobic > Digestate | place: USA...
ACTCTTCAAACTCGGGTAATATCGGTCCTCTCCTTATTGTGGACGGCCTGAAGGTCGATAATATCCAGTACCTGGATCCTTCAATGATTGAATCCATCGAGATCTTGAAGGATGCTGCTTCAGCTGCCATTTATGGTGCCCAGGCAGGTAACGGAGTCGTTCTGATCACGACAAAATCCGGTACCAAAGGCGCTTCCAGCATTACTTATGATTTCAAATACACCGGCCAGAGCCTTGCAAACAAACCGGAAATCTTCAGAGCAAAGGATTGGATCAATTATAAGAGAATGTCAGGTTATGATATGGACGCTATGTTAACAGCAAATCATTATGATAATACTGACACTGACTGGTTCGATGCAGTGTTCGCTCCTTCCTGGAGCCCGCAGCATACTCTCACTTTCCAGGGCGGAAACAACCAGGGACAATTCTTCACCTCTGTCAATTATGTGAATAATGACGGTATGGTAAAGGGTGACAGGGATGTTTACAAACGTCTCACTGCACAGATCAATGCTGACTATAACGTAAAAGAATGGTTACAGGTAGGTACCAACAACTCTATTGAGAACTGGAATATCAAATCGGTTTCCCAGATGTCACAGTATGGTTCAGTCATGAACTCGGTGATGACACTTGACCCTCTGACTCCGGTATACTATTCTTCGCCGGATCAGTTCTCATCATCGATGAAACAGGCATATGATGCAGGCAGGCCAATACTCAAAGATCCTACAAATGATCTCTACTATGCAACATCAAAGTATATAACGGACGATAGCGGTAACCCCCTGCTTCAGAGAGACCGTGTTGACCGGAAGAACGGAGGGATCAATCTTCGTGGTGTTGTCTATGGAAACCTGAAGCCTTTGAAAGGGCTTGTAATAACCTCCCGTTTCGGTTACAGGGTGGGACAGAACACTGTCAGCAGCTACAACACTCCGTATTTTGCCACACCACAGGCATCGACATATGATTACAACATCTCAGCTGACGCAAATACCAATTACTATTATCAGTGGGAAAACTTTGCCAACTATAATCTTGTCCTCGGCAAACATAACGCAACAGCGATGGCTGGTATGTCCTATACTGAAAACAATTCATTTAACGTCAGTGCCAGTGCCAGCGGACCCAATATTCTGTCAGGGTACGAACCGAACTTCCGCTATCTCAATTATGTAATAAGCAATGTGGTAGACGGAACTGAAAAGACTGTCAAGAGTTTTAGCAATATGCCCAGCCAGTCTACTCAGATATCATACTTCGGACGACTCATCTACAACTTTGCCAACAAATACTCAATTCAGGGTAACTTCCGTGCTGATGCGTTCGACTCATCCAAATTATCAGCTCAAAACCGCTGGGGTTACTTCCCGTCATTCTCAGCCGGCTGGATCATCAGCAACGAAGAATTCTTTGCGGGTGTCGCTGACCGTATTCCGGTCACTTTCCTGAAACTCCGCGGTTCATGGGGGCTGAATGGTAATATTAATGTGCTGAACAATTATCCGTACAGCACAAGCATCTCTTACAACAGCTCATGGTATCAGTATATGGTAGATGACGGTGCTCCCGAGTACGGTTCCGCACCCTCAGGCCTTGCCAACCCGAATCTGAAATGGGAGACCTCGGAACAGCTTGACTTTGGTCTTGAAACGAGATTCCTGAGTGACAGGCTGTCTTTTTCAGCAGGCTACTATAACAAGAAGACCAATGACCTTCTCGTCACAATCAGCCCTGTTCCTGAAATAGGTGTTTCCAGCACTGTAGTCAATGCAGGATCTGTTCTCAACAGCGGTCTGGAATTTGAAGCAGGATGGAAAGACAAGGCAGGTGATTTCACCTACGCTATCAATGCAAACCTGTTTACACTGCACAACGAGGTTACCTATCTCGATCCCGCCATATCGCGCCTGACTGACAACAAAGGTGGAGTAAGTGGCACCAACAACGAGGTAGAGTCAGCATTCGAGGTTGGTTACCCGATCTGGTATTTCAGAGGTTATAAATATAATGGTGTTGACCCTGCAACCGGTGACGCTATTATCGAGGATGTCAACGGAGACGAAACGATAAGTGATGCTGATATGACCTATCTCGGTAAAGCAATTCCAGACTACACATACGGTATCACCGTTAACCTCGGTTATAAGGGATTCGACCTGAACGTATTTGGCAACGGCGTAGCTGGCAATGATATCTTCACTGTGTTCTATCGTGCTGATACCCCTATGCGTAACTCTCTCAGGTATTATTATGATAACGCCTGGACTCCTGATAACACCGGCGCCTCAATGCCTGATCCTTCAAAGGTGGCAACCAGCTGGAAGTTCTGGAGCTCTTCAGCTGCCATGTTCAACGGGGCATACTTCAAGATCAAGCAGATCCAGCTGGGTTACACCCTTCCTGCTTCGATTACCAACAGGATACTTGTCAACAGGCTGAGATGTTATGTGTCGCTTGATGACTACCTTACCTTTACCAAGTACCCCGGAGCTGACCCTGAAACAGCTACAGCCTCCAACAACAGTGCTTCGGCCGCTGGTTATGATAACGGCACTTATCCTCAGGCCAGGAAGGTTATTTTCGGAGTAAATATTACATTCTAACTTAATTCTTAAGCAAGATGAAAAAGAATAAATATATACTGGTCTTACTACTCGTGATGTTATTCGCTGCATGCAGCGAGGACAGGCTCGAAATTCCACAGAAGGGTATCATTTCCATAGATTCATTTTACAAGACTGACGCAGATGCGGAATCGGCGCTTGTAGCCATGTACGCGCATTTTGCCACACAAATAGCAAGCTGGGAAGGTGCATATATCTACGTTCCTCTAAATATCCTCCTCAACTACCCCGCTGACAACGTCCTTGCAGCCGGAGAATTCTACGGTGACAATGACATGGTAGCCGCCATCAACGAGTTCCGTTTTGATACACAAAGCCCGGTTATCAGGCTCGCGTACAACCATTTCTACTACGTTATCTATCGGGCTAACCTGATCATTGACAACTTCCAGTACGGCGACAGCCCGGTAAAAGACCGCTGCATTTCTGAGGCAAGGGTGATGCGCGCATGGTGTCATATGATGGCCGCAATGGCCTGGGGTAACCCTCCTCTTGTTGACCACGTGCTCCAGGGCTCAGACAAGCCAACGAACTATGAAGGCGGACATGAAGCTCTTCTTCAGTGGTGTGCAGATGAGTGTGCAGATGCTGTACAGTACCTTGACGAACGTCAGAGCAAGGCAGATAAAGATGGCGCTGTTAAAATTACCAAGGGCTTTGCCTGGACAGTTCAGGGAAAGGCTCTCATGTACAAAGGCGACTATCCCAATGCAAAAATAGCCCTTAAGAAAGTAATTTCTTCAGATAAATATGACCTTGTTCCCGGTGAAGAATGGGCTGATATCTTCCATATTGGCGGTGACGGTTCCGAAGAGAAAATCTTCGAGTCGAATATTGCTGTGAACGCCTCCATAGGTGACTGGGGTGGAAAAATCCAGCGCTCTACCTGGATGGAAATGAATATCTGGGGTTGGAGAACTTCCCGAATGATAGCCCAGCCGAAATACATGGCTGCTCAGGGATGGGGCGGTCTGGCCATTGAAGATGAGTTCGCCGATGAGTTTTATGCCAATGACGGAGATTCATATCGCCGCAAAGGCACTATGATAAATTATCAGGAGTTCCTGACCGAACTTGAATGGCCAAGTGATAACGGGAATATAAATGGCATGACCGTAGCACAGAAACTCGCAGACCCCCTACGTGGTATCAATAATGTCCAGGGCCTTTACGGACAGTGCAGTTTTCTTCAGAAAAAGCATATCGCAACTCCTGCAGATGTGCTGACAACCTCTTCGTACCGGTACAACAACTACATTGTTGCAAGGTATGCTGACGTCCTTCTCCTTTATGCGGAGGCCTGCGCCCAGACAAGCGACAACGATGGTCTGCAGTATCTCCAGAAGGTTCAGCAGCGTGCAGGATCAGCTCATGTCAGTACCGCTTTGACTCTGAATGATGTCAAGAAGGAAAGAAACTATGAGTTGTGGTGTGAAGGCGCACGTTGGATAGATATGAAGCGCTGGGGTGAACTTGACAAGGCAAAGAATGCAGGAAAGCATATTCCTTCACTCAAAGATGCCTTCTTTGTTGACGACGAGGCTGCCCATAGGGGTTATGTCACCTATTCGGAACCTAATGCCGGTAAAACTACTGGTTTTCAGGCAGGGAAACACGAATGGTTCCCCTTCCCCTACAGTGTGACTTCGATTAATCCCAACCTGCAGCAAAATCCGGGATGGGAATAAACTTCAAAAACTTTAAAACTGGAAGAAGGGTTCAGATTATGTTAAATTCAAATCCGGCTGGAAGGGATATCAATCACTCATTACTTGCCATCCCGCTGGCAGAAGGAGACAGAAATCCGAATTTTTAATCAGTAAGTGAGGTTTGGTTCGAAAGAGGGTGCCATCGATGACACCCTCTTTCTGTTTTCTATCCCGGCTGTGTCTTTTCTATCAATCCTGACAAAAGTCTTCCCGGGCCTGCATCACATGCAATAGCAATGTTTTTTCTGCCGGCCGTTTCAGTCACTTTCAGCCGGCTTCCCTTAAATCAACAGAAATACTCAGAGTATGGTATTGCAGTACTCGACCAGCTTTATGACAGCCTTGTAGTCGTCAAAGTCCAGCCTGGTTTTTGCCAGATACTGTTTGAGTTCCTTCCCCCTTTCCGGGAAGATCTGCAGGAACTGACGCTTGTTGTCAAAGTTTTTCATTTCTCCGTCTTTCAGAACCCAGTACTCAGTGTCGTCAGTTATCTTAAACTCATCCGGCAGCTTAAGGTTGATTGCTCCGTTGTTGTCATAGACTGCCTTTACATAGTTATAGCTTGTGGTTTGTGACATCGCCCCGTAACCGGTTGGAACTCCTGCTGACTCCACATATGCCTTGTGTTGTATGAAAAGGGTGACAGGGCCTCTCAGTGCCAGCTCATAGAAACCTTTCTCGAATGGTATGAATGTCCGGTTAGCCATGTAAACCGTATCTATCAGCTGAGGGTCATTCAGCACAAAGAACTGGTCACGTTGCATGAACACCATCTCCTGGTCAACGATGTTATAATTGAGTACTGCCCTGCGCTTCTCGCCCGACTTCATCTTCACCACGCTGGTAATGAATTTGGGAAGCAGGAGGTTTGGCAGGTTCTGCAGGCTGTCTCTCTGGGCATATGCTCCTTCTGCCACAAACAGGAGAGCAAGGAAGATATATAAAACCCTGGCTTTGTTCTTCATTTCAAAAGTGTTAAGTTGGAAATCAGATTATCAGTCAGTGATAAAGGTAAATAAATAAATCTGAAGGAGCACAGCCCTCAGTAGAATTTTGAACTGCAAGTGCTGGCTGGCCTGGTTCGTGAGCCCCTGCCCGGGAGGCCCCTCCCGGGGGAATGTTATCCTGACTGTACAGTCCTGTTTCAGAATTTGTTATTACATTTGCGGCTTCTACAGTAGAAAAGAACAACTCTGCTGAATTATCATGGAAACTATAAGAAACCTTTACCGCATCGGGCGGGGACCGTCAGCAAGCCACACCATCGGCCCGGCGAGGGCTGCCCAGAGTTTCATGGCACAGAATGAAGGTGCCGCAGCATACAGGGTGTCGCTGTACGGAAGCCTGGCCGCCACGGGAAGGGGGCACCGGACCGATGCTGCCCTTGAAAAGACCTTTGGAAAAAGAAGACTTGAAATAGAGTGGCATCCGGAGATTGTCCATCCCCGGCATACCAATGCAATGAAGTTCGAGGCACTTGACAACAGCGGCAACGTCATTGCCGACTGGATGGCTTACAGCATCGGCGGAGGAGCCGTGACTGATGACAGCGGGCTGAGGGAGACAGGCGATGTCTATCCTCATGAAAACATGGATGATATCCTCGGTTATTGCAACGGTAAAGGGATAACACTTTGGCAGTATGTTGCTGAGTCAGAGGGAAATGAAATCATGGATTATCTCGGGGAGATATGGAGTGTCATGGAAGCTGCCATAAAAAGGGGACTTGCGACTGAAGGTGTTATTCCGGGCGGACTGAACCTGCAGCGCAAGGCTAACTCCTACATGCGCAAGGCACATCAGTTCAGGAACATATTCCGCACCCGGGCCACCCTTTATGCCTTCGCTCTGGCAGTGAGTGAGGAGAATGCCTGCGGGGGAGTCATCGCAACTGCCCCCACATGTGGATCATGCGGTGTCCTCCCGGCCGTATTGAAATACTCAAAACAGTTCAACAGACACACTAACAGTGATATAATCAAGGCGCTGGCAACAGCCGGGCTCATAGGCACACTTGTAAAAAGAAATGCATCCATCTCCGGAGCCGAGGTTGGCTGCCAGGGTGAGATAGGCACTGCGTGTGCAATGGCCTCAGGGGCTCTTACACAACTTTACGGAGGCACGAACTACCAGATAGAGTACTCCGCAGAGATGGGAATAGAGCATCACCTGGGTCTTACATGCGATCCCATCGCAGGTCTTGTTCAGATACCCTGCATCGAGAGGAACGTATTTGCCGCCTCGAGAGCCCTTGCGCATAACACCTTCGCCATGCTCTCCGACGGGCGCCACATGGTCAGTTTTGACAAGGTGGTGCAGACCATGAAACAAACCGGAAAGGACCTGCCCAGCCTCTATAAGGAGACTGCCGCGGGGGGCCTCGCCTTCTTCAGCGCCGACCTGCACGTTGATGATTGATTTATCCGGAGGAAACTCTTTTCAGCGTTTGACCCTTGCATTGCCCTCGAAGACGCTCCACACCATCTCCTCGTCGGACGGTTGGGCATAGTCGGTAAGGAAGGTGGTAGCCAGCGCACCGCTGGCCCAGCCGAACTCCACCCACCTGGCGGGGTCCCATCCCTTCAGAATGCCGTAAAGCAATCCACCCACAAAGCCGTCGCCTCCTCCGATGCGGTCCAGAACATGGATCTCGCGTGGTTCTATAATGTGCCAGTTGCCTCCCTCCCACATGATGGCTCCCCAGAGATGGGCGTCAACACTCAGCACCTGCCGCAGCGTGGTGGCAAAAACCGATGCTCCCGGGTACTCCCTCCTGACACGGTCAATCATCCCCTTGAAGGTTTCCATCTTGGAGCCGAGATCCTTCCCTCCCGCTTCGGGACCCTCTATTCCCAGGCAAAGCTGGAAATCCTCCTCGTTGCCCACGAGGATGTCAGCCACGGAAGCTATCTCCCGGAAGATGCCGGAGAGCTCCTTCTCACGGCCTTTCCAGAACGATGCCCGGTAGTTGAGGTCAAACGATATCCGCGTGCCGTGCTTCTTCGCCTCGCGGGCCAGTTCAAGGCAGAAGGCGCTTGTCTCCGGCGACAGGGCTCCGATAAGACCTGAGAGATGCACTATCTGCACCCCCTCCTTCCCGAAGATACGATCCAGGTCAAAATCCTTGGCGTTCAGTGTGCGCCCCACCTCCCCGGCACGGTCGTTATGCACCCTCGGGCCGCGGGAGCCATATCCCATGTCGGCAATATTGAACTGGTGACGGTATCCCCAGGGGCCGCCCTGTGCAACCTCCTTTCCCTCATAGGTCATATGCCGGCCTGAGAGGTTGTTTCTAATGAACTGCGCTATGGGGCTGTCTTTGACGAATGTTGTCAGTACTTTCACCGGAAGGCCGAGATAGCTGGCTATGCTTGCCACATTAGTCTCCGCGCTTGTTGCCTGCATGAAGAAGGTGTCACTTGTATGAACAGGCTGGTGGTTCACAGGGGTTATGCGCACGCCCATGCTCGTGGGGACAAGCAATGAGTAGGCATAATCTTTTCTTAATTCAATGCTCATTTTCTATTCGGTTTTTCAGATCTCTGTGTTATAATGCTGCACATAAATCACCCTGCCGGCAGGGTAAAATTATCACTTTTTCCTGACCGGCATGTGGAATTTCCGGTCAATCGCTGAAAAAGGCCCTTCTCAGCTCCGTGATGTTGTTATCTGAAATCGGATTGACGCTCCCGAGTGATTTTCCGAGAACAAGTGACATTGCAGTCATCTCGGCCACCTCCAGCCGGTCAAATGCCTGGAGCAGGCTGTCACCGGTCACTAAAACCGAATCATTGGCTATCAGCACAGCGGGGCTGCCAGCACTCAGCTTTCCGAATATCTCCTCCCGGCCTGGTGAAAGTTCCCCGAAAGGTACGAGAGGCATCTCCTGCAGCAAAATCCAGCTCTCTGGGATGGTCCTGACATTTACCTCCTTCCCTGACACCGCAAAAGCCATCAGGTACGGTGGCCGGGCGTCAATCACCGCCCTGACGGCGGGAAACCTCTGATAGATCTCAGCATGCAGTCTTTCCCCGGGAAAGCTGTGGGTTTCTCCGCATCTGCCTGCTGTTATGTCACCCCCCCCTATATTGCATCTTAAAACCTTCTCACGGGTAATGAGTACATTGTCTCCTGTGCTCCTTGCCGATACAATCCCGCAGTAACCGTACATAAGCTCCCTCCTGCATGCCCGCACCGCAGTACGGCAAATCTCCTCCGCCAGCAGTTCCTCATCAGGGCTCATCTCAATGTCTGTTACCCCTGTCAGCAAACCCCTGCCGGTTTTCGGAGGATAATTGCCGGAATTGAATTCAGAATTGTCTCCAGTGACATTTTCAGTGATCACGGGCTCCCCAAGGAATCCGGCAGCATGTATCGTCCTGGCACAGTATTCCAGGGCCTCCAGTCGCGCCTGCGCTTCTGCCAGGTCTCTGCCGCCGACAACCACGGCATGGTTTTCCATGATAACTGCATTGTGACCCCTAATGAACTCCCGGGCCACTTTCTCTCCCATGGCATCGCTGCCGGGAACTGCATACCCGGCATACCCGACTGCTCCGCAAGTCTCCCTCCATGCTCTCACCACCGATGTGTCAGGTATCCGGTGCACAATGCTGAAGGAGGCCAGTACCGGCGGGTGGGCATGTATCAGCGCCCTGATGTCAGGTCTCGCAGCATAGACGCCCCGGTGGAGCGGGTATTCCATGGATGGCCTGAGCGGGCCTGCCCAGGTTCCGTCAGGGGCTACGCACACCACCTCGTCGGGCTTCAGTGATCCCTTGTCGGTGCCTGACGGGGTGATCCAGGTGTTTCCAAGGCTGTCAGTGACAGACATGTTACCCCCCGAGGTGGTTGTCATTCCATGCCTGTAGATATGGCCCATGGCTCGTGCCATCTCCTTCCGGATATAATCCGGTTCATCCCATAGTTCAGGATGTCTGAAATCAATGCCATTATCCCCGGATGTCTCCATGGTGCAGGTTTTTTATTTAATTTGGAGAAGTTTTCTCCGGAACACGGTATAAAGATAGCAAGAAGATCTCTCTGCATGGCGGTGACACTCTCTGAATATGACCTTCCCGATGCCTTCCTGTTCAGCGAGGGCTCCACGGGAATAATTGTCTGGCAGCCGCAGGAAACAATCATTGTGCTCGGCCAGTCAAACAGCGTGGAATCGAGCATATGCACAGAAGCAGTGGCAGCCGCTCCCCTGCGCGTCACTAAAAGGCCGTCTGGCGGAGAGACGGTCATACTCACCCCTGCCACAGTCGCGTTTACCGTAGCCAGGCAGTTTCCGGCCATGATACAGTTCAGGGAATTCTTCAGGATGGTCAACAGTGTGGTAATTGACGGGCTGAGAGAATTGGGTGTTACCAGCCTGGGTTCAAAGGGTATCTCTGACATCACCATCGGCAACCGCAAGATACTGGGTTCATCGATGAGGAAGGTAGGCGACAAGCTGGTGTATCATGCTGTCCTCAACCTGGCAGAGGATCCCGCCCTGTTCAGCAGGTATCTGCTTCATCCCCGCCGGGAGCCTGACTATCGCGCCGGCAGAAGTCATCATGAGTTCGTGACCTCACTTGCCGGCGAGGGTTACAGCTTCGCCCCCGGCGAGATCATGGAAATGCTGAACCGCCGGCTCGGAGGACTCATGGTCTCCCGTCCGGCGGTTGCTCAATAAAATGAATTATAGCGAAGGCTTATTCCTGCATTATCTTCAGGTAGCCCACCATCCCCTCAAAAATCTTCACCGCCATCAGCTGGCGGAACTCCGGGTCAGCAAGTTTCTCCTCGTCCTCAGCATGACTCATGAAGGCCTGTTCAACCAGCACGGCAGGCATCTGGGATGCACGGGTGACGGTATAGTTGAATGATCCCACCACGCCGAACTCCGCCAGCCCTGTCTCCAGCATCCTGTCATAGATTGTCTGTGCCAGCGGCGCCCAGAACGGATTATGCCAGTAGGTGCTGGTGCCTTCCACTGACAGGTAGCCGGTGCCTCCCGCGTTGGCATGAATGCTGATGAGCATGTCTGCCCCTGCCTTTATGGCCTTGTCGCGCTTATCGAGCAGGGTCATGTCCACATCACTCTCCCTTACCTGCAGTACCTCGGCGCCCATGGAGGCGCAAAGCTCTCCGAGCCTGAATGACAGATCGAGGTTTATGTCCTTCTCAACGAGACCTGACAACCCGATAGCGCCTGAGTTTGACCCGCCGTGGCCCGCCTCGATGGCAATCTTCAGTCCTGCCAGCGGCTTCTCCCCTGCCGGA
>Ga0116149_1006410_pt1 | contig 10605 bp, 15 predicted proteins | sample AD_UKC057_MetaG_FD_89787 | JGI IMG/M metagenome (GOLD analysis project Ga0116149, IMG submission 89787) | Active sludge microbial communities of municipal wastewater-treating anaerobic digesters from USA - AD_UKC057_MetaG | ecosystem: Engineered > Bioreactor > Anaerobic > Digestate | place: USA...
AAACTTGCAACGGGGTTTGATATGACGGTTCGTTGTTACTGATAGATTTGAATTGTGTCGACGTCGACACAATTCAAATCTATCAGTAACAACGAACCGTCATATCAAACCCCGTTGCAAGTTTTGTGCATTTCGGACATTTGTCCGTTTTGCACAGTAACAACGAACCCCAATATTCAAACCCCGCTGCAAGGGCCATATCTTGACGTTTTCCAGCTGGCGGCCGCCACAAGATATAGACGCCGGCGCCAGCGGACCGGGAAACCCGCCGCCGCGGTTCTATGTTAACATAATCTGTATTATGCACACACCGATTGTTATTTATCAATAAGTTAGCGCCTTAAGGGGCGTATGACAATATGGCAGAAACGAAATATAATAAAATGGAACGCTTTCAATACAATATTAAAGAATATAAATTCACTTGACAATAAAACGAATAATCGCTATATTGGGACCAGGGACGGAACCCCAATCAAGCGGAGGCGCGAACCATGAACGAACTTGTTTCCATAGACGGACCGGCGGGCGCGGTCACCACGCCGGCGGCCGCTGCGGACTTTGGCGGTTTGGTCGATCTGTTTCTATGTTCCCAGGATATCCGGGACGCCAGCAAACGGACGTATCGGCGGGCGCTGAAACAGTTTGGCCGCTGGATCGAAGCGGCGCCGCGCGGTCAATTCACGCGGGAAACCGTCCTCCAGTTTAAAACGGATCTGATCGGCCGCGGGTTGTCGGCGTTTACTGTTTCCTGCTATCTGACCGCGGTCAAGCGCTTTTTCACGTGGGCGGAGGGCGCAGGATATTTCCCGAATATTGCAAAAGATATCAAGTTAATGAAGCGCGGCCGGGCGTTCCAGAAAGACGCTTTCACGCCGGACCAGGCGCGCGAACTGTTGGCCGCTATCAAAACGCGAACCCTCCGCGGAAAGCGGGATTTTGCCATTGTAAACTTGATGATCCGGACCGGACTCCGGACCGTGGAGATTATCCGCGCGGACGCCGGCGATATTGCGAACCAGGGAGGGAAAACCGTTCTTTATATCCAGGGCAAGGGCCGGGACGGGAAAAGCGATTTTGTGGTATTGACGCCGGCAACCCTGACGCCGATAAATAGCTATCTGAAAACCCGCGGCGCGGTTGATCCCGGCGCGCCATTGTTTGCGGCTGTTTCAAACCGCAACCACGGCGGCCGGCTGACAACCCGAAGCGTTTCGCGGCTGACGAAATCCGCCATTGAAAGAATCGCTCCCGGCCGGGACCGGCTGACGGCGCACAGCTGCCGCCATTCGGCCGTCACGTTTGCGCTTTTGGGCGGCGCCACGGTCCAAGAGGCGCGGGCGCTGGCGCGCCACGCCGATATTAATACAACCCTGATTTACGCGCACAATATAGACCGGCTGGCGGCGGCGCCGGAAATCAAGATCGATACGGTTCTGAACGGTTAACCAGGGAGGCGGGAGAATGGAAAATCAAGAAATGAACTGGGATGATCTGACGGACGAACAGCGCGAACTTGCCGGATATCTGGCGGGAATTAATGAGGACCAGCTGGCGGCGCTTCGGGATCTGTTGACCGCGACAATCAAACGGAACGCGGTTGAACGGGACGCTTTCAACTTTAATAGCGATGGATTGCGATTCAACGTAAACATGAATTAAAGAGGGCCACAAAATGAGCGATTTAGTCAAGTTAACCGGACTTTGGAAATCAAAAACCAAAAAGGGCGAAACGTTGCTTTCTGGATCATTGAACGCCGTTTCCTCCCTGGTTATCCTCCCGAACACCTACAAAAAGACGGAGAAAGATCCGGATTTTTACGTCTATCTGAAAGCGCGCGACAAAGACGCGGCCGCGGCCAAACCGGCGCCGGCGGTCCAGGATGATCTTGATTTTTAGCCGCGGCGCCTATTAATGGAAAACATTTCCAAAAATAAACGCGGCCGGCCGCAAATATTGCGGCGCGACACCCTCCGGGCGTCATATTATGACAAGGGGCGGCGCCAGCAAGATAATATGGCATATACGCAACTTTTCGGAATGTTGGTCTATCCGGACGGATCCGCCGGCGAACCGCTGGACCCGATTTATCTTTTTTTGTGGGATAACAAAAAAGTAAAGATCAAGGCAACCGTTTCGGCCGAACTTGGACGGCTGGCGGTCCGGTCCGGGGATGATGTCGCATTACAGGCGGCGCGGGTTATCTGTGAAAAAAAGATGAACACGGCGCGGGCTTTGGCGTTTTTGCGGCGATTCAGAAAAACGAAAACCGGCGCCGCTTGGTCCGTTCTGGGAAAAATATTGCGGCTGATTGATGATAGCTTGTTATCGGCGGACGAACTGGAAACCCTCCGCCAAAACTTGAATGATTGTTTATCACCCCAAAATCAAGAGGGCGAATAAATGGCGATTGGACCCGGATTCAAGCGGGCGGGAATGCCGCACGAAAAAGAAATGGAAATTGCGGCGCTGGGTTGTATGTTGACCGGATACCCCGAAGCCGTTTCTTGTGTTTGTGAAATGTTGGATCTGTCTTGTTTCTATGATCCGCAACACCAGGCGATTTTCAAAGCCGGCGCCTCCCTATATCAGCGCGGCGCGGCGGTCGATATCTTGACCGTTCGGGACGAACTGGAACAGATCGGCCAGCTTGAAAAGCTGGAGGATCCGGACTATCTAAATTATTTGATTGAGCGGACCATTTCAACCGCGAATATCGAACAATATTGCAAGATCCTCCGGGATAGCGCCGGATCAAGAAAAGCGCTGACTTTATTCCAGGACGCTATCAATTCAATCCTGGAGAATCCGCAGCGGCCGGACGTGGACGAAATCCGGCAAAAATTCGAAGATATCGCCGGCGGACTGGCGCCAATCGGGGATATTATCCAGCCGTATAAATTTTCAGAATATGAACAATCGATGCAAACCGAACCGGACGCCATAAAAACCGGATACAATGAGCTGGATCGAATCGCTCCCGTTACACCCGGCGCAATTACTATTATCGCCGGCCGTCCCTCCCACGGGAAAACCACGTTTCTGTTAAATCTTATGATGCAACAGGCGGCGGCGTATCCTGATAAACATTTTTTCTTTTTCAGTTATGAACAAACCAGAAACCAGCTTATGACGCGGCTATTGATGCGGGAGGCTAATCTTGTTTTGGATCCATACGGGAACAATTACACGCAATATAAAAGATATATCAAGTATAAAAACCAGGACGAACCCGCCATTGAGGCGGCGCGGCGCCGGCTGGCGGACTTTGACAACCGAATCTTTTTGATCGATGAACGTTACACGGTCGAACAGCTGACGGGCGTCCTGGCGCAGCTGGCGAAGCGTCACCGGATCGGCGCCGTTTATATCGATTATATCCAAAAGATCGGGACGAAATTCAAGAGTTATTCACGACAAACCGAACTGCAAACTATTTCCAATCAGCTGTTGGATCGGGCGCTATCGCTAAAGATCCCGGTTATCATGGGAGCGCAATTCAACCGGGAGGGCGTCAAAACCGGCCGCCAGCCGTCCAAAACCGGCGAACCCGGCGCGAACAAAAAGCGCAAACCGATAACGGAGGATTATATCCGGGAGGCGGGCGATATTGAACAGGATGCCAATTTAATATTGGGTTTGTGGGATGATCGGAAAGAGGGCGGGAAAGAGGACGGGCTGGCGGTCTACGTTTTAAAGAACCGGGACGGCGAACCGCGCCACGAACCGATAACTTTAAATTATTCGCGCGAAGTTTACAGGATAACGGACGGGAAAGAATCGCCCGAACAATCCGCCGGCGGTCCGGAGGCGGCGGGCGGCGAGGTGATGCCGTGGGAAAAAGATTAACCAGGAGGGCGCACACAATGGAAGTTATCGCTTTTATGAATCAAAAGGGCGGCGTTGGCAAAACAACCGCGGCCGTTAATATCGCCGCCGGAATGTCGCTGATCGGCCGCCGGGTTCTGTTGGTCGATATGGACCCGCAAGCGCACGCCACGCAATCGCTGGGAATATCGGAGGAGGGCGAAAAGAGAAAGACGGTTTTTGAGGTTCTGGACGAAACCGCGGCCGCGGCGGATGTTATCCTGGACCGCGGCGGGCTGGCGGTCCTCCCGTCCGGGTTGACGCTGGCGAACGCTGAACTTTATTTCCTGGGGACGCCGGGCCGTGAAATGATGTTATCGAACGCCCTAAAAGCTATCCGCGCGGACTTTGAATATATTTTTATTGATTGTCCTCCCTCCCTGGGCGTTCTGACAATGAACGCTTTGGCCGCCGCAACCGGCGTTTATGTCCCAATCAAAACCGAATTTCTCCCAATGCAGGGAATAACGCAGCTGATAAAAACGGTCGATCTGATCCGCCAGCGAATAAACGCAGCGCTGAAAATAACCGGCGTTTTCGGGACGTTTTACGACAACCGCCGGACGCTGAACCGGGAGGTAATGGCGGCGGTCCGGGAGATCTTCGGCGCGGCCGTCTTTGAAACGACAATCCGGAATAACGTTGCGCTGGCGGAGGCGCCGGGAGCGGGAAAGACAATATTTGAACACGCGCCAGGATCCCACGGCGCAGAGGACTTTAGCGCACTTTGCCGCGAAATCATTTCCAGGGAGGACGGTCAATAATGGCAAAAACGGCGAACGTTGCAAACTCCGCTATCGCTAAAGAACTGAAAGCGGCGAAAGAGGCGGCGGACCGCGGCGAACTTTCAAACGAATTAACCCACGTTCTCGCAGCGGATCGGCCGGCGCCGGAGGGCGTCAAGCTGGAGGCGGTCAAGATGCACGCGGTCCAGAACTTGACCGAACACCCGTTAAACCGCGAATATTTTCAGCCGTTGCCGGCGGACGAATACGAAAAGCTGAAAGAGGATATCCGGCGCCGCGGCGTCCTGGTTCCGGTTATCGCAACCGCGGCCGGCGTCATTCTATCCGGTCACCGGCGGGCGCAGATAACCCGCGAACTTGGGCGGACGTTTATCCCGGTCCAGTTTATCGCCGGCAAGCTGACGGAGGCGCAAGAGCGCGAATTTCTGATAAAAGATAATCTGTTACGGCGCCAGCTGGGACCGGAGGAAAAGAAAGCGCTGATTGTCGCCGTATACGGGGAGGAGATAGACCGGGACCGGCGCGGCGGGGATCGGAGGAGCGCGGCCGCAAAATCAAAAGTTCAATCTGAACTTTTGATCCACGGCGAACCCTCCGCAACCCTCCCGGAACGGATCGAACGGGAAACCGGCGGCGCTATCACGGCCGGGACCGGGCGCCGGCTGATTGCGGAAATCAAGAGGGACCGCCAGCGCGCGGCGGCCGGCGAACCCGCCACGGCGCCGGAGGCGAAACCGGCTGCGGACCGGCTGAAAGCGGTTCGCGCGAACTTGGGAAAAATTGTCCGGCTGTTGAATGACGCGGACGCCGGGACCGTTGACGCGGCGATAATTGAGATTGTCGGCGTCCTGGACCAGATCGGCGGGATAGATCCCCGTTATTCCAGCGAAGTAAAACGAATCATTGAAAATATGAGGGCGTAAAAATGGCTATCAAGATTGGGCCGAAAACATTTTACACGCCGGGCGAAGTGGGCGAAATCCTGGGGATCCACGCTGTCACCGTCCGAAATCTTATGAGGGCCGGCCGCCTCCCGGCGCACAAATTCGGCGGCCGTTGGTACATTTCGGAGGACAAGCTTTCCGCGGCGTTTTCTGGCGATTGGCAACCGGAGAGACCGGACGAACCCGCCGGCGAGGGCGAATAACTTTGAATGTCCGTAAATATTACATTGCAGACAATGAAAAATGATTGAACTTGAACCCGAAACCATGACCGCGGCGCCGCGAACCCGCGCGGACTTTAGCGAAAACGGACAAATGTCCGAAATCGCTAAAACTTTCCGCCGGCAACCGAACCCGCCGGCGCCGGTCCTGATCGAAACGCCGGAAACGGTTTTCTCCGCGGCGGTCCGGTCGATCAATAAGCGCTTTCAGCTGGGGACGCTGGAATATATAGAGGACCACGCGCACGAACTGGCGGAGGATATCCGGCGGGCGTTTGACCGGTTAAATCAAGTTTGGGCCGGCTGGATCCCCGGCGCCGATCTATCGCCGTTCAAGCTGGCGTTGCGGACTTATTACAATTTGATTATCCGGGCGGTTGATATATTCGAGGGCGCGACAAATGGCAAATAAGCGGAAAAAAGTTTACACGAACGGCGAACACCCGAATATAGAGGGCGTTCTCACCCCGGACGGCTACAAATCGCAAGCGCTGGACGTTATCGCAAAACGCCAGGAGGACGGACCGGCCGGGCGGATTATGGCGCCGCCGGACTATATTTTCCCGGCCGAAGATTCAAACCTCCAGATTATAACCGCGCGGATCGGCGGGAATAATGTCGTTTCGCAAGTAATACAGATCGATAACCGGGTTTTCCGGGTTCTTTGGTCACGCTATCAAGAGGAAACCGCGGAAATCAACAAAGAACAAAAAACCGAACTCCAGGCGGCGCTTGATTGGCAGCTGGAAAAGATAAAACCACAAATTCGGGATGACGGCAGCGCCGGCTCTTTAACGCGGATCGGCGCTTTTTTCCTGATCCTGGGTGAACTGATAGACGGGCGGGCGCTTCCGGCGCGGGCCACGGTCACCGATTTTCTGGAAAGCGCCGTTTCGTTCCTCCGTGAAAAAGAAAATATCTGGGATTGGTTGACCCGCTGGCAAGATATCGCCAGAGGGATAAAACCGAAAAGCAATATTCTGGATAAATCTGTTTTATTGGATCTAACGACACATAAAAACGCAAGTACGTGGATCGGCGTTCGCGGCGCTTTCACGGACGTTCAAAGATACAGATGGGACGAGGATATAATTAAAAGCGAAGAAAAAGCGCTGGGGCGGAAATTAACCAAAGAGGAACGAATAAACGTCCTCCGGAAAGAAAAAGAATATTTAATGAAATCCTCCGTTACACCCGGCGAAATCTTTGTTATAAGTGACCGTTGGGGAGATTTTTCTATTTCAATGTCCGTTCCGCAATTATTCGCCGGGATCAAAAACGAAGAGCGGCGCCGGGAGCTGGAGGGGCGGCTCAAAAATCCGAAATTTTTCGACACGCCGGAATTTGTCGCCGGGCTGAACGCCGAACTTTCAAAGATTATTCTTTATCAAAACGCCGCCAAAATCTATCGGATGAGCGTCGCATATTATTACAATACCCGCGACAATCATTTAAAAATTCCGAAAGAGGAGGCGCTGGAATATTTCGGGTTTGATCCGAGCGACAAGGGCGCATACGGCGAGATAGAGCGGGCCGGCTGGGCTATCTATAACGCCAGCGTCATTTTACGGGGCAAATTCCGCGGGGCGTTTCGTTTCTGGTCGAAATTCGTAAAAGATCAAAAGTATTATTATATCGATTTTATCCCTGACGTTTGGCCGGCCACAAAAGAACTTGTGGAATCATACGGGAAAGAGCGGACGCCGGAAAGCCTGGAAATCTTGCAAGAGCGGCGTTATTTCAAATGGCCGCCGCGGCTGGACGCGGCCGGGCTGTCGGCGTATGGCGATTATTACGCCGGTTTTATATTGCGCGAAACGGGAAACAAGAAAATAAAAGATATCCCGAACGGTCAAAAAGTGATAGCGCGGACCGGCGCGGACCATTGCGCGGAGGCGAATATCCAGGATTCCAACAGCGGCCGGAGAATGAAATCGATGATATCAACCTGGCGCGAAATCATGAATAAAACGAATATCATTACACGGATTGAACCGTCAATAAAAACGCTGGAGGGATTGACGCCGGGCCGGTTCGACAAAACGCAAATTCACGTTTACGCGACAAGTGACGCGGACGCTATAAGCCAATATCTGAAAGAACACCAACAAATAAAGTAAACAAATACGTCTAAAATATGCCGGAAAGTAAACAAATACGTCTAAAATATGCCGGAAAGTAAACAAATACGTCTAAATCGTTTCCACGGGATTTTAAAAACTTTCGGCGATAGCTTGTTTGTTTTCAATCATATAAACGCCGGAAAAAAAGTAAACAAATACGTCTAAAAAACCACTTCTATATTACTTCTATACTATTTATATCATTGAAACGGCGTCCCTCCGCTGACGCTACGGGGACGCCAGAAACAATAAAACCGGAAAAAAGCGCCACGGCTGCGAACTTGGTATTTTATTTGCACTAAATCATACTGAATTTAACAGATCGGCGGACTTTATGAATGATTTTAAAAAACGAATCGGCCGGATCGAGGCGCGGATCCTGGCCGGCCGGGATGATACCACGGACGCGGACCATTGCGCGGCGTGTACCTGGTTCGCTGACGCTATGCGAACGCTGAACGCCGGCGGCGAACTGGCGCAGATTGACGCGGCTATCTGGAATGATATTTTCGAGAACGGGATCGATTCAACGAAAGCCTGGCGGAAATGGCAAACTACAAACGGCGCATTAACCGTATAACGGCGCGGATCGGCGCGGTCCGGGATGATCTGACCGATCAAGAGGCGGCCGAAATCTGGACGTTTTTTGAACCACGGATTAAACTTGTCGAATCCGGCGGGGATTTATCGCTGGAGGATTGGCAAACCTGGGACCGCTACACGAAGCGATTAAAAGAGGCTTGGGGCTTATGAGGGATTGCAGGGCGCGGATCGGACGAATCGAAAAACAGCTGGGGACCGCTGGCGAAGATGGACCGCGGACCGTTGCGGATATCGTTCAATGGATCGGGAAACGTGAAGCGGCCGCCGGCGGAAAGCTGACGCCGGAGGACCGGGAGCGGGCGGACTATTACTGGGGCCGGCTGATCGATGAAGCGGACGCCAGGGAGGCGGCGGGCGGCCGTCCTGGGTTCGGCGCGAAACCCTCCAGGCGGCGGCGATGATCGCGAACGTTAAACCGATTGCGGCCGGTCCGGCGGAGGCGCCGCGGCTGACAACCCGCCAGCGGAAAGTTATTGCGGCGATTATTGCGGCGCCGTCTTATGAGGACGCTATCCAGGCGGCGGGCGTTTGCCGGCAAACGTTTTATTCATACTTGCGCCAGGATCATTTCAAAACCGAACTGAACCGCCAGCTAAACGAACTGACGGACGGCGCTTTCACCCGGCTAAAAACCGCCAGCGGGGAGGCGGTCGAAACGCTGCGGACTTTACTGAAATCGGAATCTGAAAACGTCCGTTTGCGCGCGGCGCAAGCTATCGTTGACTATGTTATTAAAGCGCGCGAACTGAACGAAATAGAAACCCGGCTGGACGCCATAGAGGCGCACATTGACGGCGGCCGCTGATCGGCGGGAAATGTCATATCGAAATGACAAACGGGAGGGCGTGAACGTGGGAAATTTAAAACGGCGAGTCAAAGACTTTGAAAAGCGGCTGGATATCGGCGCCGGAAATCAGATAATCCGGGTTCCTCCGCCTCCGCCGGCTATCAATCCCCAGGCGGTCGAATCGCTGGGGACATTCCCCAGGCGGGCGGGAGAAACGGACCAGGAATATCTTAACCGCTACAATGATCCAGGGCCGGCCGGCTGGATTTATGAGGGTTGTATCGATTGCGGAAAAATCGGAATCGCTTTTCCGTCACGTTCCAGAAACCAGGGGCAACCATGAACGCAAAAGCACGAATCAAGCGGGCCGAATCGGCGCTATCCTCCGCCAGCGGCGTTAAACTGGTTTGGGTTGAACCGGACGAAAACGGGAATTTCCCGCCGGATCCTCCCGGATCCCAGACAATTACAATCAAGTGGGATACAAACGACAACCCGGACCAGGGCGAAACCCTCCCGGCCGCCGCGGAATAGGCGCCAGCGGTCCGCCGGCAACCCGCCGGCGCCGCGCGGACTTTTACAAATAACGGACATTTGTCCGAAATTTGTAAAACTTTCCGCCGGTCCGGATCAAAAGTTCAATCTGAACTTTTGATTTTCACCCGGCGCCGCTGATCGGCGCGCGCCTCCCTCCCGCCTCCCGGCGGACTTTGCGAAATTCCCGGATCAAAAATTCAATCTGAACTTTTGATTTTCTAAACACAAACCCCACGGGCCGGCGGACGCTGAACGGCTGTTGAACGGACGTTGAACGAACTTTGTGCCCAATTGGCCACAAAGTTAAAAACAACTCGGTATCATTTGATACCGAATTGTTTTCACCGGACCCGCCAGACCGGCCGCGGCTGAATTGTTGTTACGTATCTACAATTACGGAAAGTTCCGTAAAAACGCAAACCCGCCAGACCGGACCCCGTTGCAAGTAAAGCTTACATTGTGCACTCGAGTGCACAATGTAGATTCAACGCCCCGTCATATCAAACCCCGTTGCAAGTCGTCGAGCGGGGGAATTTCCCCACTCGAGGAGACGTAACAACGAACCCGCCAGACCGGACCCCGTTGCAAGAGAGGCAAATTTGCCTGTCTTAACAATAGCCGTTACAATCACCCCGCCATATCAAACCCCGTTGCAAGATAAAAACAATTCGTTATCACTTGATAACGAATTGTAACAACGAACCCCAATATTCAAACCCCGTTGCAAGTTGAGCCCTCCGGTAAATTACCGGAGGGCTCCGTGTTGAACGAACCCC
>Ga0116149_1006420_pt1 | contig 10588 bp, 10 predicted proteins | sample AD_UKC057_MetaG_FD_89787 | JGI IMG/M metagenome (GOLD analysis project Ga0116149, IMG submission 89787) | Active sludge microbial communities of municipal wastewater-treating anaerobic digesters from USA - AD_UKC057_MetaG | ecosystem: Engineered > Bioreactor > Anaerobic > Digestate | place: USA...
CCCGCACGGGGACCGACCTCGGCCCGTGGCGCGAACGCGTGGCGCGCGAGCGCGAGGTCGCCAGGATCCGCGGCGATCTGCAGAAGGCAGCCTCTCTGGGCAGAGCCGAAGCTGCGCCCCGCCCCCGCACAAGGGGAGGCCGGACCGGGCGATGGCTCATACCGCCCGGCTACCGGCAGACGGGCCCAGGCGAGCAGCGCACGCACGGCCTGCTGCGGCGCATCGACTGCGAGACCGGGCACATCACCGTGCAGGTGGCGACGGCTGACGGAACGCGGCGCTTCACCGCGAAATCGCTCGCAGCCGTCCAAGCCGTCAGCTACCGGGAGGGGTTCGAGCCGCTGCTGGCCTGCGGACCGCGACGCGAGATGGAGCCGGTGTTCGTCACGTGGAAGCCAGCGGCAGGCGCAGGGGGCGGCGGGGGCGCACGCGCACTCGAGGGAACCCTGGTCGTGCTTGAATTCCTCGGAGAGGAATATCTGCCGCGATAGCGGTGATCAGGCGGCGGGCACGACCGTGCCGCCGGCCGCCCGGATCTCGTCGAGCGCGCGGCGGGAGTCGTCGGCGTCGATGCCGGCAATCCCGTCGGCAAGGACGATGACGCGGAACCCCGCCTTCCGGGCGTCGAGGGCCGTGGCGCGAACGCAGTAGTCGGTCGTCAGGCCTCCCAGATACAGGTCAGTGACGCCGCGGCGGCGCAGTTCCTCGACCACTGTCCGGCCCTCCGCCGTCCTCGCCTCGAACGCGGAGTACCCGTCGTCGTTCCGGTCCTGTCCCTTCGAGACGACGATCGCGTCCGCAGGAAGCCGAAGGTCGGGATGGAAGGCCGCCCCCTCGGTGCCGGCCACACAGTGCGGCGGCCACGGACCGCCGCGCGCCTTGAAGTGCTTCGTGTCAGGCGGGTGCCAGTCGCGCGAGGCGAAGACCGGCAGGCCGGCGGCTGCGAAGTGCTCGATCGCCTCGTTGAGCACCGGGATGACCCGGTCGCCGTCGGGGACGGCCAGGGACCCGCCCGGGCAGAAGTCGTTCTGGACGTCCACCACCAGCAGCGCGGAGCGGGGGTCGATCTCGTACTTCTTCATCGTTCCCTCGAAGAACCGTTGCGACGAACGTGCCGTACGCGAAGCGCCCGGCGCCCGTTCAGCCTTACTTCTTCCGGGGCTCGAGCGCCGAGCGCAGCTTGTCGGCAATCGAGCCGAAGCCCTTCGAGGCGCCTGGGCCTGCGCGTTCGCTCCACTCGCGTACCTCGTCCGCCTCGCGGGCCGCGGTGACCGCCCTCGCGCTCAGCCGGATGCGCCGGCCGGCCTCGTCGGCCTCGAGCACGACCACCTCGACGTCCGACCCGACGGGGAACGTCTTCGCGACGTCGGACTCGTTCGCCACGCCGGTCTCGCTGTTCGGGATGAGGCCCGTCCGGCCCGGCGCCAGGAACACGAACACTCCGAACTTCTCGTGCCGCTCGACCTTGCCGGTGAGGCGCGCCCCGGGCACGATGCCCGGCTTGCCGCCGGTCATGCCGAGAGCCTGCTCCCAGCCCTCGCGAAGCAGCGCGACGCCGATCCGCTTCTTGTCGAGATCGATGTTCAGGATCTCGAAGGCGCCGGTGAGCCCGACGGCCACCTGGCTCGACCACCCGCCGGCTTTCCCCGTAGGCGCGAACGTCGACGCGTGGGCCAGCGCCTCGACGCCGGGCTCCAGCTCGACGAACGCGCCGAACTCGGCAAGCCGGGTGACCCGGCCGGCGCGCACCTGCCCAACCTCGTACATCTCGCGCACGCGGTCCCACGGGTCGGGGGCGAGCTGCTTGAGCCCGAGGGAGATGCGCTGCTTGTCATCGTCCACGCGCAGCACCTTGACGGTGATGTCGTCGCCCGCCTTTACCACCTCGGCGGGATTCGCGACGCGCGACCACGCCATCTCGGACACGTGCAGCAGCCCCTGCACGCCCCCTCCGAGATCGACGAACGCACCGAAGTCGCGGACCGAGGTCACGCGGCCAGTGAGAACCGCCCCCGGCACGACCGACTCCCTGACGCGCGCCGCGTCGGCCTGCTGCTCGACCTCCAGCAGGGCGCGCCTGGAGATGACGACGTTACGCCCGCCTTCCTTGAACTCGATGACGCGGAACTGGTAGACGCGGCCCTCGTGTCCCGAGGTGTCGGCCCCGCGGAGATCGATCTGCGAGATCGGGCAGAAGGCGCGCTGGCGGCCGATGCGCACCTCGAAGCCGCCCTTCACGGCGCGCTCGACCCTTCCTTCGACCGGCAGGCCCGTCTGGTAGGCGTCCTCGAGCTGGGCGGCGGTCGCGGCGGCGCCGGCAAGCTTCCGCGAAAGCTTCAGGCCGCCGGCGGTGGACACCACCATGGCCTGGATGCGGTCGCCCTGCGCAACCTCGAGCTCGCCTTCGTCGTTCTTCAGCTCGCCGATGTCGATGGCCGCCTCGCCCTTGCCACCGACGTCCACGAAGGCCACCTCGGGCCCAATCGCCACGACGAGGCCCTCGACCAGGTCGCCCTTCTCGAGGCGCTTCGCCTGGAGAGAGGCCTCGAACATCGCAGCAAAATCTTCCTCGGGATCACTCACGGAACTCACCTCGTCCAGGGGTTCGGGATTGCTTTGCAGGAGGGGTACGGGCAGACCGCCTGCGGCACCGAACATTCTACCGCGGGGGCCGGCCGGGCCGGCGCCAGGCGGTTCCGCTCCCAGTTCACTGGTATAGGGTTGGCGCTTCCCCACCCCAGGGTCAGCTCGCCCTGGGCCCGGCTGCCGCCTCGGCAAGCTGCCGTACCGCGCCGAGGTGGTAGGCGAGGTGGACGATGCTGCCCAGCGCTTCGGTGGCGGCCGGGTCGCGCCAGGCCCGGGGCTGCTTGACGGCTTCGAGCCACGCGTGCGCTTCCTCGGCCAGCGCCCGCCGCAAGTGCAGCCACTCGTCCTCGCTGACCCGCTGGCGCAGCCAGCTGGCAGCCCAGTTCGCGTCGGGCCACGGATCGTCGCCGCGCGCCCAGCCATTCAGCAGGTTCAAGCCGTAGCGCAGGTGCTCAACGTGTGCGGCAATCGACGACCGGCCGTTCGGACGCAAGCTGGCCGCCTCGGCCCCGAGCGCTTCGAGCGACCCGAGCAGCCCGCGGTCACCGCGGTTGAGGAAGTACGCGTTGGCCGACGGCCCGTGGAGCGCCTCGGCGAGCAGCGTGGCGGCGGCGGGAACGGGCGAGTGTCCGGGTTGCTCGATCGCCACGCGGTGACGCGGCTCGTAGAGCATGGCTTCGACGCCTGGGAGGTCGAGTATGACGGTGATGCCGTAGCTCTCTTCCTCGGGCTCCCCGCGTACGGCCACACCCCTCGCCCGCAGATCCGCAATCGTCTGGTGGATGTCGTCGCACATGAACGCCAGCTGGTGTCGCACACCGGATTCGAAGGTAGGTCCCTCGGCCGGGTGGACGCCCAGTTCGGCGGGGGGGAGGCGGAAGATGAGCCACCCGCCGCCGGCGTCCACGAAGGTGAAGCCGAACACGTCGCGGAGCATGGCTCGCAAGGCCTCGGGCTCCGGCGTGTAGAGCAAGCCGTGCACGCCGATGATCGCCATCTCGAGCTCCTCGGTGAATCCCACTTTCCATGGTAGCGCGCGGCGGTCGCGCGGGCCTCACGCGCATGGGTCGAGTCGGCGGGCCGGGCCTCGAGGGCAGCGCGTAGGGGCGACCCTTGTGGTCGCCCCGAGATGAGGCGTGGTCCGGACGTGCCATACTCCTCCCGTGGACGAAGAGACGAGGGGCGAGGCGGGGGCCCTGGACCACGAAGCGGGGATGCGGCTGGCTCTTCAGCAGGCGCGCCTGGGCCTCCAGGCCGGCGAGGTCCCTGTTGGTGCCGTGGTCGTGCTCGGCGGGGAGGTGGCCGGCGCGGGCTTCAATCAGCCCATCGGCGGCCATGATCCGACCGCCCACGCCGAGGTGGTCGCGATCCGCGCAGCGGCAGCCGCGACCGGCAACTACCGGCTGACCGGGGCAACCCTCTACGTCACCGTCGAGCCGTGCCTCATGTGCGTGGGTGCGATGGTCCATGCCCGGATCGGCACGGTCGTCTTCGGCGCGGCCGAGCCGAAAAGCGGGGCCATCCTCTCCACGGTGTGCGCGCCGGAGCTCCCCGGCCTGAACCACCGCCTCCACATCGTCGGCGGCGTGCTCGAGGAGGAGTGCCGCGAGCTGATCCAAGCGTTCTTCCGCGAGCGCCGGCAGGGGGCGGAGGCCAGGCCCGTCAATTGCCTCACCTCCCCGGGCACGGTAGAATGAGGTGCTACCCTGCGCGGAGAGGTACCGAAGTGGTCGTAACGGGGGCGCCTCGAAAGCGTCTTGTCGCGTAAGCGGCACGTGGGTTCGAATCCCACCCTCTCCGCCATCCTTCGCAGAACGCTCGATTCTCTCGGCTCCGGTTTTCTCTTCAACCAACTTAACGGGGCGTACTGGGTTTCTCCCGGGATTTGCAGGCAAGGCCGCTCCGACTGCCGCCTGTCCGCGCTTCAGCCGGCTGCACCTCGGTCGTACGCCTTCGCAACCGAGTGCGGGCCGGGCTGGTGAGCCTTGAGCAGCCTCTATGCTGGGGCTTGAACCTAGTAGCGTCCTCGATGGTCCCGATGCTCATCTGCTTCTCCTCGTCCCTCCCGAGGACAGGTACGCGTATGGCGCCCGCTCGACGTGGACGGCGGCCGCAAAGACATGCTCGAGGCCGACGAGGTCACCCTGTTGGGCGGCGGCAATGAACGCTTCGAAGAGACGCCTTTGCTCGTTGGAGCTGGTCTGGCGCCTCCTTCCCTGGACCAGGTGCTGCCGGGCGCGAGTGACCACTTGGCGCGCGTTGGCCTCCCGGAGGCGAAGGATGGTCGCGATGTCGCGGAATGCGTAGTCGAACGCCTCGCGAAGAACGAACGCGGCTCGTTCGTTTGGCGTCAGCCGTTCCAGCAGTATCCGGACACCGAGCGTAAGCACCTCGCCGCGTTCCGCCTGCAGCCGGGGGTCGGCGCTCTTGTCGACTGGTGCACGCAGCCAGGGCCCGGCGCAGGTTTCCCGGCGCGAGCGTGCAGAGCGCATGACGTTGATCGCCAGTCGCTTCGCCGTGGTCACGAGGAAGGCTGTGGCGTCACGAACCCGGCCGCGACGGGCAGTCTGCCAACGTAGCCAGACGTCTTGAACGATATCCTCCGCCTCGACGGCGCTGCCCAGCATCCCGTAGGCGATCCCGAAGAGACGAGGACGCAGGCTCAGGAAGACGGAAAGGCCGTCCTCGGCGCATGTCACCATACGCCCGTGCCGGCCGTTCCCCGCATGCGCACTGCTCACGCGGGGCGGTTCAGATGGAACACCACGGCCAGCGGTCATCCCGATCTCCTCTTGCTGCAATCCGGCCGGTGCGCGTCAAAGAACAATCAGCGCGCGCAAGATCGACGCCATCCAAGAAAGGCGTGGCTTTCGAGAGAACGGGCGATGGGCTTCGTGGAGGACTGAACTCGTGTGCTGGCCAGGACGGACCAACACCGGACACAACTGACGGAACCCCGAGTGCCCGGTGCCCGGTGCGGAGGTGCTTGCCTGAAGGGCGACGCCGATACAGAAGTGAAAGCCTGGTGTCTTTGTAGTAACGGGCCGCGAGGCGGCACAGCGAGTCCGCCGCGCCGCGCGCAGCGCAAGCGCGAGCGGCGCCGGCAGGCGCCGGGCCGCCCGAGCAGTCTGAAGAAACGCGTGATTCGCGGTGCGGCGGCTTTCGTCCTGACGCCGAGCTCCGCGAGGGCCACTTCAGGCGACCGCCTGCTTGACCCCCTGACAGAATGCAAGCAAGTCGCGGTTGACGAGGTCGGCATGCGTGGCGGTCAGGCCGTGGGGCAGGCCCGGGTAGTAGATCTCCCTGGCTCCCTTGATCAGCCTTGCCGACTTCTTCGCTGAATCCTTGACCGGAACGACCTGGTCGTCCTCACCGTGCATGACCAGGGTCGGGATGTCGAACTTCTTCAGGTCCTCGGTGAAGTCGGTTTCAGAGAAGGCCTTGATGCTGTCGTACGCGTTCTTGAGGCCGGCCTGCATGCTCCACAGCCAGAACTGACCCAGCGTGCCCTGGGACACCTGCGCCCCAGGTCTGTTGGCGCCATAGAACAGGGGGGCGAAGTCCCTGTATGTCTGCGAGCGGTCCTTGACCAGGCCGCTCCGCAGGCCGTCGAAGACTTCCATTGGAAGTCCTTCCGGGTTCGCCGCGGTCTTCAGCATCAGCGGCGGGACGGCGGCTATGAGGACCGCCTTTGCGAGACGCTTCGTCCCGTACCGTCCGATGTAGCGCGCGACTTCTCCGCCGCCAGTCGAATGGCCCACCATCGTGATGCCCTCGAGATCGAGGGTTTCGATCACGGCTGCCAGATCGTCGGCATACCCGTCCATGTCGTTACCCGACCAAGGCTGGCTGGATCGGCCATGTCCACGACGATCGTGTGCGACGACACGGAAGCCGTGCTCGGCGAGGAACAACATCTGGCCATCCCACATGTCCGAATTCAGCGGCCATCCGTGCGAGAAGGTGACAACGGGCCCCTTGCCCCAGTCCTTGTAGTAGATCGTCGTGCCGTCCTTCACCGTGATCGCGCTCATGTGCCGTCTCCTGAACCCTGAATGATTTGCCTGCGAAGCGGGATTGCCTGCAGGCGGCGCGGCCGGCAACAGTCGTCTCACAGGGATGCCGAGAACACCCCAAGACCTGCCTCTGCTCTCACCTCTTCATGGCAACGGCCACGGAGGTTCGTCGCGTCCTCCTGAGCTCGACTTGCTCGAGGGCGGTCCCTGCGTATTCGTGAAGACCGGGGACCAGGACGGGATGTGACAGCCGCAGCGAACACCTTGAACCGCTCGGTGCAACTGTCGGGGCGGCCGAGTGTCACAGCAAGCCGCTTAGGGCGGTCTGTACTGACGGGTGCGCGCAATGATCCCCGCGAGGTTGTTGCCGACTCGCGCGCGAGATACTTCGGGGCAGAACTCGGCGAGCGCTCACTGATCCCTGCCGGCAGGGCGCAACTCGGCGAGATCCGCTTTCAGGAGTGGCTGAATCAGCCCGTCGCCCACCGCTAGCCTGCGCGGTGCCGCCGCGGGGCGTCGACAAGGGGGCCTGTCCAGGGCGGGTTCAAGGAGGTGGTCGCGTTCGTCCGCCAATTCCTCAGGCGCGGATGGAATGCCGGATGCGCTCGATCTGGCGCAGGTGCAGCAGGTCGTGTCCCGCGTACAGCCTTATGACCAGGGCCAGCGTTTCCTCGCCGCGTTCGGTGTGCAGACCAGGGCGCCGGAGCGTCCTCGGACGCCCGCTCGAGGAGCCCCACGTTCGAACGGCGCAGGACGGCAAACCGCTCCAGCGCCTCGGCGGGATTGCCTTCCGAATAGTGCAGCCGTCCTGCCCAGAGATCCTGGTCGTAGCCGGTGATCACGGGCCGGTCGTGCGCAAGAATCAGCCGGATTCGCCACCCGAAGACAAGGTCCGAGTCAGCCAGGTGCTGCAGCGCCTCGTTGATCGACCACTTGCCCCCGGGTTCAGGCACTCGCAGCTCCCGGGTGTCGAGTGGCGCGACGGCGTCGCGCAGAGCCTGCGGCGTGGCGCGAAGCACGCCGATTGGATCTCGCCCCTCGACCAGCCCGAGTACAGCCTTCACGTACCCCGCGATCTCTTCTGGTGAACTCGACGCGGAGTTGGTGAACACGGACATGGCGGCCCTCCTCCCGCTGTCTTTGCCGGTACTCCCAATAGTAGCCGCACCTTGCACGCTTTCCGCGCCGGAAGAGGGATACTGCTTTCGTCAAGCACGCCAAGACGGCGGAAGGCACAACATGGGAACAAGTGGGCGTCGGGGTGCGGGGACGGCATCTGTCGCCGCCGCCCTTGGACTGGGTTTGCTGGCGACCTTGATCGCCTCGCGCTCGGCTCCGCTGTCTCTCGCGGCGCCTCTAGCGGAGAGGCCCGCGGCCGGTTCGGAACAGGCAGTGGCCGGCGCTCGAGGTGTCGCCCGACCAGGTCTCCAGGCGGCCGGCGACGAGAAGGCGATACATCGCGGAAGGGAAGTCCTTCGTGCCGTGGTCAGCGACGGGCGTGCACCCGGCATCGCGGCGGCTGTCGCCGTCGGCGGCCAGATCGTCTGGTCCGAGGGATTCGGTTACTCCGATCTCGAGGACAAGGTGCCCGCCTCGGCAACGACGCTCTTCGGGATTGGCAGCATATCCAAGACCCTGACGATGGCCGGAGCGCTGTCACTCGTGGATGACGGCTTGCTCGACCTCGACGCTCCGCTGGAAGCCTACCTGCCCGACTTCCCTCACAAGGGAAAGGGCATCACCCTCCGCCGCCTCGCGGCACACCAGAGCGGCCTGACCGACGAGTTCGCCACTTCCCACCGCCAGACATCACGGCACTTCCGGACCCTGGAGGAGGCTTACCGGGAGGTGATTGCACGGGAGGTGGTCTCCTACGAACCCGGTACGAAGGTGCTCTACGGGACGGGCCTATACACCATCATCGGCCGGGCGACGGAGGTTGTGGCGAAGCAGTCGTTTGCCGACTTGATGAGGGAGCGTGTCTTCCAGCGGGCGGGCCTGACGACGGTCGTTCCCAACGACAGGACGAAGAAGATCCCCGCGCGGACCGGGTTCTATGTCGAGAGGGCCGGCGGCGGCTTCGAGAAGGCGCCCTTCTACGATCCCAGCCACAAGCTGCCCGGGGCGGGGTTCCTCGCGACTGCCGCCGACATTGCCCGTTTCGGCGCGGCGCTGCTCCGGCCGGGCATGTTGAGCGAGCGGGCGCGGGCCGAGATATTCCGGGCGGTTCCGCTGGCGGACGGCACCCCGACCGAGTGGGCGCTCGGTTTCAGGGTGGACCAGTTCGACGGGCGGCGGCTGGTGCACCAGGCCGGCGGCGGCATCGGGATCTCCGCATGGCTCTTCATTCACCCGGAGGACGACCTGGTAATCGCGGTGCTGTCGAACGTGTCCACGGCGCCCGTCGGCGGGCGGACGCACGCCGAGATCGCACGCGCCTTCCTGCGGCAGGAGTGACCACCAGCCGTGAATCGGTGTGGCCGAGAGCCCCGCGTCGCGGGCTCAGCGTGTGCACTGGCCTGTCTCGACGTAGCTCTGCCTCGTGCGATCAAGACCCCGAGCGAGGTCGGATGTGGTTGTGATGGAAGACGTTGTCGGGGTCGTATGCCGTCTTCACCTCTACCAGCTGGCCGTACGTCGAGTCGCCGTACGCTTCGCGGACGCGGCCCGGGTCTTCGTCGTCGTTGAGGAAGTTGACGTAGACGCCTTGCCGGAAGCGGCCGAGGGCGGCGAAGAATCCCCTCGACCACGCCGTGTCCCGTTCACCGAAGTCCTCGCCCGGCCGCCACACGGCATCGAGGGTGATCGCGTGCGACGCCTGGCGGTTCCCAAACGCTGTCGCACTCTCGGCCACTCGGCTCACCGCCCCTTCCAGGTGGAACATCGCCACGTACGACCGCGGCGACGAGCTGGAGAACGCGTGGTCGACGATCACGTCGATCAGGTCGTCGCGAAGCTCGGGCAGGTGGGTGGACTTCCAGTAGTAGTTCCAGCCGTGGACGACGGTCGAGTCGATCGAACCCTGGAGGTCTACGTACTGCGTGGGCCGAACCCCGTCAAGGAGCGGAGTGCGGAATGCGCGAAGCGGGCGAAGCACCTGGTCACCGTCGCGAATCGGTCCCAGGTCGCAGGTCCCGACGATCACCACCGGGCGCCAGTGCAGATCTTCCGGGATACCCGGCAGGGGCGGCGCGGGGCCGAATCGCACGATGGTCGCGAGCTCGTCCGGAGCATGGCAGACGAAGTCGCGGTAGAAGCGAAGGACCTCGACCGCCTCGGACGCGTCCCAGACGATTGGCCCGGCCAGGACCGTGGGTCCGACGGAGTGCAGGCGAAATTCGAACGAGGTGACCACGCCGAAGTTGCCGCCGCCGCCTCGCAACGCCCAGAACAGATCTGGGTGCTCGTCCTCGGATGCCCGCAGCCGCTCGCCATTGGCCGTCACGACGTCCACGGCCAGAAGGTTGTCGATCGTGAGGCCGTGCGTGCGCATCAGCCAGCCGAGGCCGCCGCCGAGCGTGAGGCCGGCCACTCCGGTGTGGCTCACGATGCCGCCAGTGGTGGCCACGCCGCTCTTCCGCCTGGAGCTGAACGAGGGCGGCGATGGCGACATCTTCTGCACATCGGTTGCATACAACCGCTGGAAGAAGGCGCTTCCGAGCGAAAAGGTGCTTGACACCTTTCCGGTATAGGAGCCGGTTTTCGCGATCGGCGCGACCAACGATACCCCGTAAAGCGACGACGTCGGCGTTTGAGCAACCTTCAATCGCGACCCGCACCTTTCAGAGATCGAGATCGAGATCGAAGCGCAGGCGGGCGCAGGCGCGGCCGAAACACGTCGAAAAGGACGATGGTATAAGGGGGCATGGACATGCTCCCGCCTTCAGCACGCGGTTTCGTCCCCTCGTCTTTCGAGATGTTGTCGTTGGAGCTGGCACGCCTCTCCGACAACGAGTTGCTCGCCGAGGTCGCACACGTGGCGGGCG
>Ga0116149_1006424_pt1 | contig 10583 bp, 7 predicted proteins | sample AD_UKC057_MetaG_FD_89787 | JGI IMG/M metagenome (GOLD analysis project Ga0116149, IMG submission 89787) | Active sludge microbial communities of municipal wastewater-treating anaerobic digesters from USA - AD_UKC057_MetaG | ecosystem: Engineered > Bioreactor > Anaerobic > Digestate | place: USA...
AACGCTGCTTCTTGTAAATACAATTTCGTTAGAACCCGTGCATTCTATAGGTGGAATAACTGCTCCGGCTGGCTGCTGATTGTAGCCCGACATGTGAAAAACCTCTACGGGTTTGGAAGCGGAAAGATAAATTGCATTTTCATCGCCAAAATTATAAGTATAAAATTCCCCTGGATTATTAATCGTCGATACATAAGTTCCATTGATATATAAAGCTGTATTGGCCGAATCGGCAAAAACATATATTCGGTCGGCCGATTGAGAAGAACCGGATACGGTAAAATAACCTTTCACAATGATGTGTTCCTTACCAAATACATTATAAGAAATGATTTGATCACCAATTAAGTCGGGACCAATATTCGTGCAGGATTGACACTGACAAACCGAATCATCATTTGTGGTTACAGCGATTGGTTTATCAGAAGTAATGAGCGTTCCGGCTGCATGTTCCGCAGGGCTTTGTCCTATAGAACGGCAAGCATAGGTTTGACCCTTATTCAAGGTTACTGTGAATGGAACATTGGCCGCATGCCCTTCGATGGCTACCGTGGGTTTTATAGTTACATGGGTGTTGTCTTCGGTAGCTACAACTACAAACCATGAAAACTTTGTGCCTCCTAAATCAGTCCTTTGACTGTTGTAATAAGTTGTCTGGAATGGAACTATGAACCTTGTTCCTAAGGCATTTCTTCCTTTCAGGGTAAAAATATCTGGATTGCTGCTGCTGCTTTGCTCGTAATAGGCAGTTATAGGATTAGTACTGGTAAGTTTTAAACCATAGTTTAGAACTTGATTTTGTGGTTTTGTTTCGATTACATCGGTAAAGTCCGTAGGATATTGTAAATCAAAGGTATAAGTACTATTTGCATTGATATCTACGGTAATTGGAGTAAATTGGGGGCGAGCGGGCTGACTTAGGGTAACTGTAGCTGGTAAATTAAAAGTAGCTACTCGAATGTATAATGGCCTATCACGTAATCCATTGTTGGATTCATTTTCTGGCCCTGCAAACCAAAATTCGGTATCTGATTGCGAAAAGCCATTTATCGTTAATATTAATCCAGCTAATAAGAGAAGGAAATTCCTCATTTGATTCTTTTCAATGTTTTTATGACACCATGAAATGTTATTTAGTTATAGAACCACAAAGATATAGGTTAAATAAATACGAAGAAACCTCACAGGTCTCCAAGACCTGTGAGGTTTGATTTGATAAGTTCAGTTAGGTTTGAATTGTATATATTTGCCACTTCATAAATGAAAGAATGAGCGCTTATTACCAGAATAAGGAGGAACTCATAGAGATTTTGGGTGAAAAAATTGCCTATCTGAATAAGGTGCTGTTTCACAATACTTCTTCCGAATTTTATTTGGAAGATATCATAGAGGCCATTGATTTTTTGAAAGATCATAAATATGTCCTTACCGGGCAAGGTTTAAATCAGCTGGAATTTTACATTCATGAGGCTGAAGAATCATTGCGGAGGTATTTAAAAAAGAGTTGAACCCTGTTTTAGGAAGAAAAAGGGTTTATCGTTTTCGAATCTGATAGCGATAATATCCATTAACATAAACTGTAGAGCGATTTCGTTGGCTTGATTTCGGCTGATTCCCATTAATCGCCTAAAACTTTCCAAACTAACCAACCCTTGTTTTTCAAGCATTTGAAGGAAGAACTTTTCAAATGGACCATAAGATAAGGTAGTAATTTCTCCCGAAGATTTACGAGTCCAATATTCTGTCAATATTTTTGGTGCCTTAATGTCCCGGTCACTTTGTCGAAGCCATGCAGTCCATTGTCCATGTTCATCTTGAGCATAATACGGGCGATGTCGGCCTTTCGAAATAATAATTTCCAAAATCATTTTTCCTCCCATATTCCATTCAATACTTCTAAATGGAATCGGAGGCCGTGAAAAAATATGTGCAGCCGTTTCTACCATGTGAAACTCTTCGACTGTTTTCACTCCTGCAATAACTCCATTGTCTTTCACTCCAATCAATAACCGGCCTCCGTCGGTATTAGCAAAGGCTACCATAGAACGGGCAATTTTACGGGAATCATTTACGGCGAATTTAAAATCGAGGTGTTGATTCTCGCCCTTCTCGATTAATTTTTCAATGTAAGATTTCTTTCTATTGGAGGCCATGGCTTATCAGGCTTTAAGCGTCGGGTTTAGGGCATTAAGTTCTTGCAAATATCATAATTTTGTGCCGGGAATCGTACAAATTATGCTTAAAAACTATCCTTTTTCGGCTGTTATTTTCGATTTGGATGGGGTTATCACACAAACGGCCCTGGTTCATAGCGCCGTATGGAAGAAAATGTTCGATGAATTCCTTTTGAACTGGAGTAAAAAAAATGAGACGGAATTTCAGGAGTTCGAACATAATCAGGATTACCTTCCTTATATTGATGGGAAACCGCGTTATCAGGGCGTGGAGTCTTTTCTCAAATCTCGGAATATTGAACTACCTTACGGCGATCCCTCCGACTCTCCCGAAATGGAAACTATTTGTGGACTGGGAAACCGAAAAAACCTTACATTCAACGAGGTTCTCGAAAAGGAAGGCGTTAAAGTGTATCAATCAACCATAGACTTAATTTATGAACTTCGGAAAAATGGAATACATATAGGTGTAGCCTCTTCGAGTAAGAATTGCAAGCCAGTGTTGGAGAGAGCGGGCATTTTAAACCTATTCGAAACCATTGTAGATGGAACTGTTTCGGCTGAATTAGGATTAAAAGGTAAACCTTTTCCCGATATTTTTATTACGGCTTGTAAGAATCTGAATGTTTCTCCAAATAAGGCGGTCGTTGTTGAAGATGCCGTGTCGGGGGTGGAAGCGGGCAAAAATGGCAACTTCGGATTTGTTTTAGGTGTTGCCCGCGAAAATAATCATCGTGAATTACTGATTCATGGTGCCGATAGGGTAGTAAGCGACCTCGAAGAATTGGGTGGAATAAAAGGAATGATGGATTGGTTTACCAATGGTTTGTCAACTGATAACAATAGCCTCATTTATTACGATCTGGTTCCCGAGAAGGAAAAACAAAGGGAAACTCTTTTGACAGTTGGGAATGGATATTTTGCAACCCGTGGCTCGATGGAGGAGACGTTAGCCAGTATATGCCATTACCCTGCTACTTATATGGCTGGTGTTTATAATCGGCTTGTTTCGAAAGTAGCGGGAAGAGATGTCGAAAATGAAGATTTTGTAAACTGTATCAATTGGCTGCCTGTCACTTTCAAGATTAGCCAAGGCGAGTGGTTTGATCTAGATAAGGCCGAAATCATAGAAATTCAACGTGAGTTAGATTTTCGTTCAGGTATTATGAAACGTAAGTTGACAGTCAAGTTTGAAGGGAAAACCACTCGAATCGAATCTGAACGCTTTGTCTCGATGCACCAGAGAAATATTGCTGCTCAGAAATATACCATTAAACCAATCGATTATGATGATGAGATTACGATAAAAGCAGGGCTCGATATCGATTTGATCAATGATGGTGTGGACCGCTATCGTTCTTTGAACCAAAAACACATTTTGCCTCTTGAAGAAAAGGTAGAGAGTAATTCGGGTTATTTGGTGGGTTGCACTACTCAGAGCAATATAAGGATTGCCTGTACTTATATTTTGGATGCTAACAAAGAAGGGAGTTGGCAACCTCTTGTTTATAAAGGCAAGGTTTTTTCGTTGTTTACTGCCTGCATAAGATCTAATGAAGAAGTTACGTTGACTAAACGTATTGTATTGAATAATAGCCTTTCGAATGATGATCCCCTAACTTTAGTTTTAGTAGAAGGCAAAAATTTGAAATCGTATGAAGATTTGCGAGAACTATCGGAAGTGGCTTGGCGAAATATCTGGACACGGGTAGATATTGAACTCGAAGGTGATCGTTTGGCTCAGAAAATTTTCCGACTGCACCTCTTTCATTTATTCGTAACGGCATCACCTCATAATGCTTCGCTTGATGCTGGTATTCCCGCACGTGGGTTGCATGGTGAAGCTTACCGTGGACATATTTTTTGGGATGAACTGTTCATACTTCCGCTCTATAATTTGAGTTTTCCAGAAATCAGCCGCAGTGCCTTGATGTATCGTTATCGTCGGTTGCCGGCTGCACGAGAATATGCCCGTGCGCATGGCTACAGAGGTGCCATGTTTCCATGGCAAAGCGGAAGCTCAGGTAGAGAAGAAACTCAGGTAGTACATCTCAATCCTGTTTCTGGTGAATGGGGCGACGATTACAGCTCCATTCAGCGCCATGTTTCATTGGCTATAGCTTATAATATATGGGAATATTATCATTCCACCCTCGACCAACAATTTCTGAAAGATTATGGAGCCGAATTTTTTTTAGATATCTGCATGTTCTGGACTGGCTTATGCCATAAGGATGCCGAAGATGGAAGATACCACATTCGCGGTGTAATGGGACCAGATGAGTTTCATGAGAAATATCCTAATGCTAAGCGTGGAGGCCTCGACGATAATGCTTATTCCAACTTAATGACAGTCTGGGCTCTACAAAAGGCCTATCAAATGAGAAATATCATTGGTGAAGAATGTTTTCGAAACGTTGCCAGAAAAATCGGTTTAAACGAACAAGAATGGCAAAGATGGAAAAATATCCGGCAAAATCTTGCACTTTGTATTAATGAAGAGGGTATTATCGCTCAATTCGATGGATATTTCGAACTCAAGGAACTCGATTGGGAATATTTTAAGAAGAAATATGGCAATGTTTATCGCATGGATCGTTTATTAAAAGCCGAAGGCTTATCGCCCGATGAATTCAAGGTGGCCAAGCAGGCTGATGTTTTGATGATATTCTATAATCTTTTGCCCGAAGAAGTGAACCGTTTGCTTCAAGAAATGGGTTATGATTTACCCAAAGATTATTTAAAGAAAAATTTTTGGTATTATTTAAATCGTACCTCACATGGCAGCACGCTTAGCAGAGTAGTTCATGCCAAACTGGCTCATTTGGTAGGTGAGGAGAAATTGGCATGGCAACTGTTTCGTGAGGCTTTAATCAGTGATTATATCGATATACAGGGCGGGACTACAGCCGAAGGAATTCATGCGGGTGTAATGGCCGGAACCGTCTGGCTTGCCTTAACTGTTTATGCTGGACTGAGCCTGTGCGAAGATATCCCTTCGTTTCAACCTGATTTACCATACGATTGGGAAGCAATGAAATTTAATTTTATTTTTCGAGGCATCAGATACTATGTAGAAATAGATAGGCAAAAAATAGTTCTTACAGCTGGTGCACCACATAATATCGAAGTCAAGGCGAAAGTGTGGGGAAAGGAATATATTTTGTTGCCTGGCATTGCAAAAACAATCGAAATCTAATTAGTTTTGTTGTACGTTTCGAAACGGAAAATTGAAGGAAAATGTACGAGAATGTTCTCATCATCAACAAAAAGCATAAAAAGGCAGCTAAAACGATCCTTGAAAAGGTATTAGCCGAGAAAACCGAAAAATACATTATCGCCATTTCAGGCGAAGTTGGGGCTGGTAAAGCCGAAATTGCGCATGTATTGGGGAGGAAATTAAAGAAGCGCGGCATTAAATTAAAAACCATGTATCTGGATAATTACTACAAGATTCCTCCAGCCTTACGTACAGAATGGCGAAAGGAACATGGACTCGATTCCATTGGCCCTCATGAAATCAATTGGGAGCAGGTAAAGAAGAATGTACATGACTTCATCGAAGGGAATCGCTCGATTATGCCTCTGGTTGACTTGATGAATGATCAGGTAGACCAGCTGATGACTGATTTTAAGAATATAGAAATTCTAATCATTAGTGGACTATACGCTATTGAACTCGAAGAAGCCGATCTGAAGGTTTTTATCGAACTCACTTATAGAGAAACTCTCGATGTGCAACGTGAATCGGAGAAAGAAGAACTGGATGATTTCCGTATGAAGGTGCTCGAGCAAGAACATAAAGCCGTGCAAGCCTTAAAACATAAAGCCGATTTCTTTGTTGATTTTGATACGGCTCTCGAAATCTTTCATCTTTAAGTTGAAATTCACTGAAGGGCGAAGGCATTAGAAGACATTATATATGTGCACGGCGCAGGGTATTAAAATGAGGCTGCGATTAAATGAATTTCATCCAAAATATCCTTATATACGATTTTGACTAAGTAAGAAGGAGTGGTGTATTTAACCAAAATATAAAATAGGTATAAAAAGAGGAACATTCTTTTTATTATCTAATTATCTAAAGCTGACTGGTGCTATTTCATAAATTGATAGTATTTACTGTGCTCGACAAGGAGAGGGTTCCTGATTTTTTTAAGTTTCCAGGTGTGTATGTTCCGCCTGTATAATATCCCCCTGTATTGATAGAAGTCGAATAGGAACCACCTGTATAGATTTTGTACGAAGCGCCTTTGGTCATGTCGGGTGAGGAAATAAGAAATTTATATCCACCATATTTTGGTTTGAAGGTAATGACATCGGTCGAATTGATTTGAATATTCAGAAATGTAGAAGAAGAGATCAATGAGCTCGAAGAGATGAACATATTAGGCTGAGTGGATGAATTACTCATAGGTTTTGTCATGTTGGAATTCGAGCCTGCACCAATAAAGATTCCGCCATTCATATTAAATATGCCGTTAAAATCAACGGCTTCTTCTATACCATTAGATGGCCCATTAGCTATAGTTAGGCCACCTGTTATCAGAATATCCCCGTTGCTGTCGATTGCGTCGCCATTTGTGCATGAGGCTATGAGAATTCCCCCCGTAACATACAAACAACTTCCATCATTTTGTTCCGTTCCGCCGCTGACCAGGCCTTTGGTAGCATTTATGGCATCATTCGTAGCAGTAATATCAGTAATTCCTCCGTTGATATAGATAAAAGGCGCCTCGATGGCTTCGTAAGATTTACTGACTACAATATTGCCACCGTTCACATATACATTGGTTTCTGATTTTATTCCATCATCTGCTGAAGAGATAAGTGTTGTTCCACCGACGAATTTTATATCACCATCTGCTTTAAGCGCTTTTGGTGATGAATAACTTGTGTTCCCTAAGCTAATTTCACTTCCCGTGGTGGTAATAGAAAGTGTGGGCGAAGTGGAAGAACTCCCCAGAGTAAAGATCCCATCGCTTGAAACGCCTTTTCCTCCCGCTCCCGACGAAGATAAAGCGATCGTTCCATCGATTATAACGATATTTCCGTCCGACGTCAGGCAAGTAGCATTGTAAGCATCTGTCTTGCCAGAAGTGTTAGTATAGATAGCTCCACCGCCTGAGGTTGAAATTGTAATCGACCCGTTTGTAATTTCAATATTATTATCCGCAGAAATACCTTTGCCACCTGTCCCTGTAGCCGTTATAGTAAATGTTCCGCCGTTGATATAAATCGAATGATTACATTTGATGGCTGTACAATAGGAGGGATCATAACCCGAACCGGAAGCTTCCAATATGGCTGCCCCCGAGGTGTTGATCGTGAATGTTCCCCCCGAAAGCGTCATGTCTTGCTTGCCCTTTAGCCCCTTGGCTGCATTCCCCTTTAAAGTAAGATTGATGATACCTCCGCAAACGTTGATAGTGCTATCTGCTGAAATGGCTTTTACATTTGCCACAGAACTCGTGAAAGTAATACTCCCGCCTGATATATCGATGTGTCCTTCTGAATCGATTCCATCACCCGAAGGAGTGAGTTGAAGAATCCCATCACTCATTGTGAAATAATCGTTCACGTGAATGGCATCTTTCCCAGCTGAACTAACATTGATATTTCCACCCTTCAGGGAAATGTAATCATCGCTTGCAATGGCATGTTTCGAAATACTCGATATATTCAGTGTCCCATCTCCAATAAAAATAATTTGACCCTCCGAAAACAACGTGGCTTTCTGATCTTCCGAACTGCTGGCATAAGTTGCCCCATCAGCCAGAATATTTGTCGTGCCCTCAGAAAGCACGAGTGTACACATCTTGCTCGATTGCAGATTGATGGCCGGACCGTCATTATTGGTCATATTGACCCCATTTAATGTAAGTTGGTATTTGTAAATACTGTAGAGTTTCAAAGAACCGCTGGAGGTTGTCCCAGAAAGAATATAATCGACTGAGATATTGGAGAGTTTGGAATTAACGGTAACATCATCACCATTCACCGATATATTAATGCCTTTGTTAGCAAAGGGATTAGTTATGACTATACCAGATTCGGAATAAATTATCATCACTTCATTGACATCAATACTGCCAAATGTCAAACTGTCAATCTTCGAAAGGGGATAGCTTGCAATTACTTCGTTATCCTTATAAATGGAAAGTACGGTTTGATTTGAAGTAAACTTTATGCTGTCGATATCTGCCCGATCGATCGCATTTACTGATTTATCGCTCGAGAAGATGAACAAATAGTCTTTAGCAAATAAACCAAGAGTTCCCAATGTGAGAAATGATAAGAGTAGGATTATTTTCTTCATGGATAAGAATTTTCAAATGTGGATATTATTTATCGGCTTTATTGTTCTGGACAATCTTAATTAGTTTGATTGTTGGAAGATTTTAAAGTTTGATGAACTTAGCGGTCGAATTCATGACTTTTACTAAATAAATTCCTTTGGTTAAATTGTTTACGTTTATGGATGTGTTTGATGGATTGAGGATACACGATAACACAAGTAAACCGGTCAGATCAAATATATAGACCGTGCATGTTTCATTGGGAAGATTGAACAGTTTGATGGCATCACTCGCAGGGTTGGGGCTGATGACGAGGCTCGTGTTACCAGAATTTACGATGTTTATTCCTGATGAAGCCGTAAATGTAATTTTACGTATTTGATCGAGTGCAATAGGCATATTGGCTTCATTAAAAATGAGGTTGTTGCCTTCGAAATAAATCTTTGAAATGGAGGTAAGAGGATAAGTATTGCTGGTTCCATCCATGAGGGAAATGGTTATGGTTTGACCAAATACATCAACCCCTATCGACGAAATCAAAATTATAAGAAGAGGTAGTAAGAATCTCGCTGAAGTTTTCATGAAATGGCTTTATTAAAATTTTATGATACAAACAGATTTTAATTTTTAAACATCAAAGCACTTAACAAAATTATATACAAGTTCGATTGAATTTTTACAGTCAGAGATTAATTTATATGATAAATCCTATCTTCCTCGTTTGCAATGGATTTTGATTTTCTCCATTCATGGCTTATATTTGTTAAGTTGTTTTGTTGCTTGAAAAACCGAAATTTTTCATTTTTACTGTTTTCTTTGGCTCTAACCATCTCATTTTCTCAATGGAGGATAGGTTGAATTCCTCAAACATTTAGAATAAACATTAATTAAACGTCATAGAGATTAAAGGTAATTCTAAGAAAAGTGAAAAACATCGCCAAATGCGGGAAAATGGAAGACGGATAATGGGGGAATGGAGGGGGGTTTGGGGTTAGATTAAAAGATGGTAGGTTATTCAGGGTGTACGGATGCTTGAAGGCCTTATTAACGATCGGTCGAGAATTTATAGATGGTTAGCGATCGGAATAACTGGCCAGGTCGAAGCACGGTGGAAGGAAACTCAGGATGGTTTGGACTGTCAGGGAAATGTTGTGTTTCTAAGCAAAAGCCATCATGTTGTTGATAGATTTTTCCATTTTTCCCTTTAATTTTTCCGTCGAGGAAATTTCCCGAATAAAATTGCAATCCTGGTTGGTCGGTAAAAACTTCGAGAATACGGCCGCTTTCAGGATCATAAGCTTTAGCGGCGGGATGAACAGTGGAATCCGTCGTATTTAAAACATAGTTGTTGTCATAGCCTGTTTTTTTGTTGAATACTTCTCTGATTCGGCTGCCAATCGGACGTGGTGATGTAAAATCGAAGACGGTATTCTTTACCGGAACGATTTCTCCGGTGGGTATCAAAGTACTATCGACGGGTGTGAAAGAATCGGCATGAATTATCAGTTCATGCTCGAGGATATTGCGCTGGGTAAAACCGCTGAGATTGAAATAACTATGATGGGTAAGATTAAGTATGGTAGGATGATCGGTGGTGGCCTGGTAATAAATTTTGAGCTCATCATCTAATGTAAAACAATAAGTTACGTATACGTCCAGTGTGCCAGGATAACCTTCTTCACCATCCTTACTGATGTAATGCAATTCGAGACATGCGCCTGTGGTATCTAAATATGGTCTTGCATCCCAGATGACCTTGTCGAATCCTTTAAAACCTCCATGAAGATGATGATTCCCATCATTGGCGCTTAATTGATAGGTTTTCCCATCGAGGGTAAATTGTGCAAAAGCAATACGATTGGCATAGCGGCCGGCAATGGCTCCAAAATATGAGGTTTGCTGTATATAATCTTCCAAACTGTCGAATCCAAGGACGATATCTTCGAAATTTCCTTCCCTGTCTCTTACATACAACGATTGGACAATAGCACCAAAATTCGTTATACTTACCTTGCTTCCCTTTGGATTTTCGAGTTCAAAGATTTTAATTTCTTTTTCTTCTATTCGACCAAAAAAATTTTCGGAGATTTTCATAGTAGTGTCAGATTTC
>Ga0116149_1006432_pt1 | contig 10579 bp, 7 predicted proteins | sample AD_UKC057_MetaG_FD_89787 | JGI IMG/M metagenome (GOLD analysis project Ga0116149, IMG submission 89787) | Active sludge microbial communities of municipal wastewater-treating anaerobic digesters from USA - AD_UKC057_MetaG | ecosystem: Engineered > Bioreactor > Anaerobic > Digestate | place: USA...
CACAGTACACCGACATGGGATGCAATCAGGAGTTCTATACAGAAGCAGGCTTTCTTGAAATAGAGACGCTGTCGCCGTATACGGAACTTGCTCCGGGAGAATCTCTAACTCACACAGAAAAATGGCTGCTGGTTGAGAATAAGGTCACTCAGGATAAGATTGATATTGATGCATTAGAAGAACTTGCAAAGACTATACAATAAGGAGAATCGCTATGAATAATGTTATGAAGGGAGTTATTCTTCCGGGAAACAGTACGGTTGAAATAAAGGAATACCCTATACCGGTTCCGGGACACGGGGAAGTGCTTATAAAAATGAAGTCTTCAACAATATGCGGGAGCGATATACGGGCAATTTACCATGAGCATCTTGGAAAGGGACCCGAGGGCTACCAGGGCTTTATTGCAGGTCACGAACCTTCCGGGCAGATCGTTACGTGCGGACCCGGGACGAGACGCTTCAAAGAAGGCGACAGAGTTATTGTGTATCACATATCCGGCTGCGGAGTCTGCAACGACTGCAGGAGGGGCTACATGATCAGCTGTACCAGTGAAAAATTCCGCCGCGCCTACGGATGGCAGAGGGACGGAGGCATGGCTGAATATCTGCTTGCAGAAGAAAAAGACCTTGTATTTCTTCCCGATGAACTGTCATATACAGACGGTGCACAGGTTGCCTGCGGTTTTGGAACAGTGTATGAAGGGCTCGAGAAAATCGGTATAAGCGGCAATGACTGTGTGCTTGTAACAGGCCTTGGTCCTGTGGGGCTCGCAGCAATGATGCTTTCGAAGGCAATGGGTGCATCAAAAATAATCGGCATAGACGGCATCAAAGAACGAAGAGATCTTGCTGTAAAACTCGGTCTTGCAGATCTCGTCCTAGATGCAGGCCCGAATAATACCTCAGATGTTAAAAAGGCAACACAAGGGTACGGGTGCGAAAGAACAATAGACTGTTCCGGAAATGACAAGGCAAGATTAACCTGTATTCAGGCGGCAAGAAAATGGGGAAAGATTTGCTTTATAGGAGAGGGCGGAACTGTTAATTTCCTTCCAAGTCCGGACATCATACATGACCAAAAAACAATTTACGGCAGCTGGGTCACGAGTATTTGGAAGATGGAAGAAGTCGTAGAAAGAATTGTAAGATGGGGTATTCATCCGGAAGATCTTGTAACACACCGCTTCCCTCTGGAAAAAGCAGGAGAGGCATACGCATTAATGGCATCAGGCCGCTGCGGCAAAGTCGCTGTAGTTTTTGATGAAGAAAACAAGTAGAGGTTCACAGGTATGATAAACAATAAAACAGAAATATTGAGTACCGGCGGTGTAATCCCTTCGAAAACGCTGTGTACCGGAAAAAAAATACCGGTCATAGGGTTGGGAACATTTGGAAGTGATCACGCAAGTCCTTCAGAGGTGGCGGATGCTGTACGGAAGGGAATTGAGATTGGCTACCGGCACATAGACTGTGCATCGGTGTATGGAAATGAAAAAGAAATAGGACTAGTTCTCAAAGAATTTATTGATTCCGGAAAAATTAGACGGGAAGAGTTTTGGATAACTTCTAAAGTCTGGAATGATCATCACGGACAGGGCGATGTATTACTGTCCTGCGCGCAAACCCTTAAAGACTTGCAGCTTGATTACCTTGATTTATATCTTGTTCACTGGCCTTTTCCAAATTATCATACACCGGGCTGTTCTGCAGATTACCGCAGTCCCGATGCACGCTCTTACATTCATGAAAACTATATGAAGACCTGGCGCCAAATGGAAAAACTATTTACAACAGGATTAGTCCGCCATATAGGAACATCAAATATGACAATACCAAAAATGAAACTCCTGCTGCGGGACTGCTGCATAAGACCTGCCTGCAACGAGATGGAGCTTCATCCGCATATGCAGCAGACAGAGTTTATGACATATTTGGGTGAAAACGGAATACAAAGTATAGGATACTGCCCGATTGGTTCTCCGCAAAGACCTGAACGCGACCGCACAAATAATGACACTGTTGATATTGAAGATCCGGTGATCGTGAAGATCGCAAAGGAACATAATGTTCATCCTGCCGTTATCTGTGTTAAATGGGCTGTTCAGCGGGGCGAGATTGTAATACCGTTTTCGCTTAAGGAAAAAAATATGCTGAGCAATATGAACTCGGTCATGAGTGATCCTCTCAGCGAAAAAGAAATGGCTGAAATTGCAGTCATAAATAAAAACTGCCGCCTTATTAAGGGTCAGGTTTTTTTGTGGAAAGACGGTCAGACTTGGGAAGCTCTTTGGGATGAGGACGGAACAATAACAGCTCCTTAGAAAAAAAGAATGAAAACTCACGCAAAGACGAAAAGCGGGAAAGAAATCTATATGTTCATTTTTTTTCCGGCCTAGTTTACGGTAGGCATTGTAGAAAAGAAAAAGAAGAACCACAGGTCCTAAAGCTCTTCGAGCTTAGGACACACAGATAATAGGGTAGAGCTAAAGAAGCAGGGAGAATTTAAACCACGGATGCACAGGTATGTGGTTTGTCAAGTAGTATTCAGGAGTATTTTACTTTTAACTTCAATGAAGTTAGAAATATCAATATACCCCAATTCTCTTAGTCTCTCTTTCCCAATTTTTGATGCATGTTTTTGTAGTTTAGTTCTGATCATCTGCGAAACTTCTGTTAATTCACTTCCATAACCGTTTAAAACATACCAGATAGCTGTAACAAGTTTTCTTGCAACAGCCATGGTTACAACATTTGCATTTTTCCTAAAACGTAATTTGTTTGCCCACTTAATTATTGCGTGGTCTTTTGGTGCAAAGTTTATAAATGCTTTTGTGGCTTCTGCAAGCAGTGATTTAATATACCGGTTTCCATGAAGCCCCACTCCTCCGGTAGTAACTTTTCCTGCGCTTTGGAAATAATTCGGTTGTAATCCAAGGTAAGCGACAAGTTTCTTAGGAGTCTCAAATCGCTTAATATCTCCGATTATTGCCATAAGCGCAAATGCAACAATTAATCGTATTCCGTAAAATTGCTGGAGCTTAAGCATATCAGGATCTGACGTTACCTCTTCTGCAATAATGGATTCAAATCTCTTTCGTTTTTCCTGAGCCTGCTTATAATCTCCTATGTGCCCCTCGAGAATGGCTTTTTGTAAATTTGTCCATGATGAAACGGTATACAAACTTTCAGGGTCTCTTTTGTATTTTGCTTTCATGGAACTCGTTACAACAAATCCATGACTGGTTAAAAAGTCCCAAATCCTTGCGAGTATTCTCGTGCTGTCTTTTACAGCGTTTCTATGTGCAACAAGAACTTCCCTCCGTTCAATTGTTTTGTCATCCGGTATCCAGACTTTATCTGCTAATCCTGAAAGTTGAATTTTTGCAATCTTTACAGCATCGACCTTGTCGGTTTTTAAGTAGGTTTTTCCGACTCGCCCAACTTTGGTACTTTCAAGAACTACAGGAATCCTTTCTTCCCGTTCGATTTTTTTAGCTACTTGGAAACTTATACATAATGCTTCCATTGCCAGAATATCGCCTTTTGCTGTGTATTTAACCAGCCACTTATCAAATAAACTCATATCAAGTTTATCCTGTAACAGCAACGGTTGTGCTGTTAATACGTTCGGTTCATCAGCATTAAACTTTGCAGCTGTGAAGCACGTTGGGTGTATATCCAACCCGAAAACATGTTGTTGTTCTTTTTCTTCTGTCATCGTATAATCCTTTACAGATAAGATTGGCAGATGGCGTTATAAGCGGAAGCAAGCGATACTTAGCAATCAGGTATACGGGGTCTGATCCCCAAGCAGGTTAGTTTCGCCGGCACTCAATCACAGTCTGAGGGAATTACCCTATGTCCATCGTCGAGTGTCTCCCATACGCCATCTGCTGGTTTAAACCCGAACCTGCAGACTCTTATATGATACTTCACTCTTTTTCCATCTGCCAACCCTTACAAACAACATATCATCACAGTTGCTTCGCAAACACTGATGGTAGGACAGAGCTAAAGAAGCCAGGAAGGATTTCACGCAAAGGCACGAAGGCGCAAAGAAAAATCATTAGGGTTTATCTTTCTTTGTCTCAATTTCACTTAGCGGCTTTGCGTCTTCGCGTGAGGCTTCCGTGTCATTCATGATGATAATCATAGAAAGTTTAATCTTTTTTTAAGGATTTTCATTCTGTTTGTATCTAGTATATTATCAGGAGATATACATAGAATGAAAAAGTTTTTATTCACAATTCTTATGTTAATCATCACATGCAGTCTTTTTGGAAACGAATGGAAATTTACAACTTCGGCGGTACTTCAACTTAGTCCTGTAAATCAGCCTTCTCCATCTATATCAGCTGATGAAAACCATTTAGCACCAATGACAGAAATAAATATTCCAATTCCCTTTGGTCAGTTTATTGCACAGTATGTTATTCCTCTAAACTTTGGAGATAGTCCAGTTTTTCAGAATGCTAATATATCGTTAGTTGCAGGTCCTGCCTTAACTCCTATAACCCTTGATACTCAGTTTGGAGTAACCTTTACACCGTCTCCGTTATGTAACATTGGATTGGCAGCTACAGCCGGTACAGGATGGACTTTGCTTGGACACGATGGCTTAGCTCAATATGATGCATCAGTAAATACATACAAGCCATTGAATACATTTACAGATTGGAAGTATTCTTTTATTACACAGGTAAATTTCCAATTTGATTTTGGCATACTTTTCCCTGGTGATTGGACCCATATTGTTACAACTGCTAATTATATAGTTAGTTATGAAGCTAGTACTGCTGCAAATCAGCATGAATCCTGGTTGTGGGCTGGTAAAGAAGATGTAAACGGTTTTCAGCATGCAGGCAATGTAATGTTAGGTTATATGATGCCGTTTAAATTCAAGCTCATCGGATTAACAGCAGGATGGAAGGGACATTTTCATGGTGATGATTTTGGAAATTACAATATCAGTTATGACGGCAGCTTTGTTGAAATAAGCTTAGGGCTTCATTCCATAATTGAGTTTTCAGAAAAGAGTAAACTTATAATTGCTGCGGTAGTTCCAAGTCGCAGGGGATTCATTGAAGAAAGCAATATTACTGATGCCTTTATTTCCAAAACAAAGGCAGGCAGAGAATGGTTCTTTAATGGAATAACAATTCAGTGGTTATACTCTTTCTAAGGATGAAGTAATGAAAAAAATACAGATAATGATAATTATGGTAACAATTGAACTAGTAAGTCTTTTTGCTCAAAATGAGGTGTCGCCTTTTTCTTATGATATAGCAAAGCAGCAGTCAGGTACGGCATTTTTTTATAAGGTTACAAATCTTGATAAAGCACAATATTATGACATTATACTGTATCAGGAAGATGAAACAACTTTTGATACAATCTATGATTTGAGCAATATTATTCCTCAGATTCAGATTGGCACTCAAAACTATAGTATCCAGTATTTCTGTTACGATTATTCTTCTAATTATAATCCCTATGTATATGCAAGAATTGTAAATACAAATGATAAAAGTGAAATGACGTATGATTTGAAAAATAGAAAAATAACGGGCTCAATTTCAACAGTGAATTTGTTCAAAACGATTTCTTCTTTTCCGGGAAATTTGAATGTATTATCAGTTCCCTCATATGAAATATCCGGAGGGCAAACCGACTTATGGTATTCTATGCGTTTTGTGAAAAAAAATATTAAGGAGTTTACGGTTGGAACTCATACTGTTTTAAAAGCTTATAATGAGAGAGTGATATATGCAGGGGAAGAAATAGTTGACGGGAAAACGTGTGACAAGTGGGAAGCTATTGTATTAGATAAAAAAGGAAGTCTCACAAAAGAGAAACAGATTTTCTGGTTTGATACAACAAGTGATTATTATCAGCTGGTAAAAACTGAAGTTCATATGAAGGGCGGATTATTTCACAATGCTGTTATTGAGCTTACCGGAACAAAGCAGTTTTCAAACTTTGAATGGAAGGAATACGTTAGTAATCTAACTGAAGCGGTTCGGGTAAAATTAGATATACCTGTTCAAGAATAATAAGAGGTTTGCATGTTTTATAGAATGTTAAAAAAGGATTTAAAAGAAACCCCGGGATTAAATATTTTCATCTTAATTTCTATGATTGCAAGTTCAATTCTCATAGTTGCAGGAAGTATTCAGCTTTATGCATCTATCTCAGGATTCAGCAATTCATACAAACAGAGTAATTCCACAGATGTATTTTTACTTACTGCGAAAAGTGTAAGTAATGGCGATGAGAAACATGCCGCTGTAGAAAACTGGCTTAATAACCGCAGCGATATTATCAATTTTAATTGTACAGACATGATCCCTATTGCTTCCGGCAATATTCAGGTTAATGAGGAAGAGTATGCTGATAAAATCGGGATTAATGCTGTTCCATGTTACATTGTTAAGCAGCCGGATAAAACTAATCTTGTATATGATTTACAAGATTCCAGAATCACAATAGCAGATGGTACAATAGCAATTAATCACTTTGTACATGCTTACTATCAAGTGAATATTGGCGACAAGATCCGCTTAACAACGCAGTTTGGTAATACGTATGAGTTCACTGTAGCACATATCGTAAAAGATTCTTCAGTTTACATGTTTTACCGATTTATATTATCAGATAGTGATTATAAGCATATAGCATCAGAATCTCCATTCATTATTAATAGTTATGAGATAGCATCAGCAAAATTTTCTGATGTTTCTATAGCACAATCAGTTTTTTCAGATTATGAAAAAGAAAAAAATCTTGAGAAAATGCTTACTCATTATAACTGTGTAAGTTTTGAAGGCAGTAAACTGATGACTTCAATAGTTGCAATTCTTTGTGCAGGAATTGCAGTATTCCTGATACTAATAGTGGCAATGACATTGCGTTTTACATTAACTTCAATTATCAAAAAAGAAGAGCGCCGTATTGGAACTTTAAGAGCCATCGGTGTTGATTCTTTATCTTTCAAATGGCTGTTTGCCGCTAAGTTCATTTTCTTTTCAATCATTAGCGGAATTACTGGAGTGTTTTTAGGAATCCCTATAGCAAATATTCTGCTGGATTCAGTCATGCTGAACACTTTAAAACCATCAGCAGCTTCTCAAACTTGTATAGGAGTTATATCAGGCTGTTTAACTGTTTTACTAATTATTCAATTTATTTTTAAGTCGCTTAGAAGAATTGATAAAATCAGTATTATTACTGCAATTCATGGAGAAAATAGAAGTGATCGTTTTAAGAAGATTCCAGGACTTGAATTAACAAAGCATAAAAAAATGATGATTCCTTTATTCTTAGCACTCACTGATATTCTTGGAAGATTTAAAAGATACATTTTCCTTTCTTTTTCTTATGTGTTTGGATTTGCAATTATTCTTCTTGTATTTCAATTGAAAAGTACTGTGATAAGTTGGGATTTTTTGCATAAAACACAGCTTATGGGAAAGTATGATTTTTTTATTGATCTGTCGAAAGAAGAATATGAAAACTATGCGTTAAAGACTGACGGTACTTTAAGAGGTGTAAATAATAAAATTAATGAGGAATTGTCCGTAAACAATATTCCTGCTTTTATTGATACTATGACTTTTTCTGAAGGTTCCATAATAAAAGAGGGTAATGAGTATTTATGCGGTTTCGTATCTGGAATTAATGATGTAAGTAAACTTTATTACAGAAAAGACGGTGTTGCCCCAAAACTAAAAAATGAAACTGCCATGAATTACTTGTTTGCGAAAAAGTTCGGTATTTCTATTGGAGATACTATCAGTTTAAAATTTAAAAAGAAAAGTGAAAGCAAATTGAATTATTCAGAAGTAATTGAAGAATTTATTGTTACGGGTTTTGTTGATATATGTTCGAATGCTGTTATTGCAGTTATGGCTTCAAACATGAATGATATTTTCCCTATTCAGGTAGAATCATCACAAATAAGTTCTAATAGAACAGTTTCCTGTGAAATATCAGCTTCTAAGGATGATAAACCTTATTACCTGCAAAAGATTCGTGATCTTTATGGATCTGAAAATGTTAAAACAGAAGATGAATACTTTGGAGAGTTATGGGGAAGCTCAATAGAATGGATATTCATATTTCTTAGAAGTTTCATTTCCATTTTAGTCTTACTGGTAATGATTTTAAATGCTGCCTTGTATGAACAGATATTTATTGAAGAAGAGGCATCTGATATTGCAATGTTAAAAACCATCGGCTTTCCTGAACGTGATATTAAACTATGGCATTATCTGAGAATTCTGATTTTAGTTATCTCCGGTTTTATTCTTGGAGCAATTGTAACAGCAACTACAGGTAATGCCTTAATGGAAACTGCAGTTAATGTACTTATGTATGCATCCGGTTTTGATTTAATTGTTACTCCTTTTATTGAGTATGTTTCAATTCCTTTAGCTTTAGTTTCTATAATATCGGTGGTTTTGTTTATCAGTTTTAAAAATATAAATTCAATTTTTGTGTGGAGGATTAACGATGAGTAATCCGGTTTTAGAAGTTAAATGTCTTAGTAAAACATTTATTGTTAATAAATACAGTACCAATGTTCTTCAGAATATTGATTTTACACTGAATTCAGATGAGTTTATAACTATTATGGGTCCAAGCGGTTCAGGAAAATCTACCCTGCTTTACTGTGTAAGCGGAATGGATGAAATGACTTCAGGTGCTGTCATACTTGACGGGTCAGATATTACAAAAATGAGTAAAAACCAGATGACTGAATTCCGCCTGAAAAAAATGGGTTTTGTTTTTCAGCAGATGTATATGCTTAAAAAACTTTCTATTATGGACAATATTCTTTTACCGGGTTTTCAGGCAAAAAAGAAAAGCAGGAAGCAGGTGATTTCTGATGTTCAGAATCTTATGCGGCGTTTTAATATCATTGATGTAGCTGATCATGAAATATCAGAAGTATCGGGCGGAGAGCTGCAGCGTGCATGTATATGCCGTGCTCTTGTTAATAATCCAAAAATTATTTTTGCAGATGAACCTACAGGTTCATTAAACTCAAAAGCCTCTGAAGAGGTAATGAGAAAAATTCTGGAAGCTAATAGAGAAGGTACTGCTGTTCTTATGGTAACTCACAACGAAAAAGTTGCCGCTATGAGTGAAAAAATACTGTATCTTGTGGATGGAAATATTAAAGGGGAATTATTACTTGGGAAAATGAAGGATTCTCAGGAAGCCGTTCTTCGTGAGCGGAAAATTAGTAACTGGCTTGATGAAATGGGATGGTAGTATGACACGATTAGTTAAAAGAACACTTATATTAGGTTTTACCTTTTTCTCTTTAGTACTCATTAGTTCGTGTGGTAAAAAACAACTGGAGATTACTCAGACAAAGATGGAGAAAGCCGGATCATATAATCTTACAGAAAAAAAAGGTTATTCAAATGAAGGTGTAAAAGAAACTGTAGAGCAGTCTTATATATCACCAGACGGCTTGTGTATAATAAACAAAATGCAGTCTTATTATGATGTAACTTTGGATTACAGCAAAGGAAATGCAGAGCAGGTAGGCAGAGCTTATGCGTCAGTAATTCTGAAATCTATATCTGATTATGAAAATGTCATGGAGCCGTATTTATTTGAAAATATTAGAATCTCTTTAGGAAGTATGGGTAGAGATTATGATTCACTATTACCAAGAATGGAAGCTCTTTATGAATCATTGTCGTATGAGTATAAAGCTGAGGTAAAAGGATTCGCAGAAGAAATATCCAAAGGGGAACACGGATTTATTGAGAACGGCAGCATTAGCTATGAAGAAGGAATATTAATGCAAATGGTACCGGATGCCCTAAGAGGAACTGCCTGTTCTGCATTATCGTTATGGGGAGAGAAAACTTTAAGCGGTAAGAATATTATGTGCCGCAATCTGGAATGGAACCTGGGAAGTGAAGAACAGATGTCTCATTATCATGCTGTAGTTCATATGAGTAAAGGAAATAAAAGCATTACTAATATAACAGTGTTAGGATTAATTGGAATATTAACTGCTGTTAACAATGAGGGTGTTTTTGCTGCAATTCTTGATGTGGGAAGTAATGGCGAAAACTTTGAGTATGAGAATAAAAAGTGCTACACCTATGAACTTCGTAAGGCTTTGGAAGTATATACAAATGCTATAGATGTTGGAAATTTTATGGTGGATAACAGCAGTACTTTTACTTTCAGCCACAATATTGCATTGTCAGATAATAATGGTTCTTATTGTGCAGAAGATGCAGTTGAGAGTTTGCAGAAATCCGGGAAAGGTTACTCAGTGTTAAGAGCAGCTTCAACTCCGATTTTCGAAGGATTACATTGGGAAACAAAGGATGCTTTCTTTGTTCTCAATTCATTTGCATCTATAAATAATCAGGATACTTTTTCTGTCGGGGAGTCTAACATAGTTCGTTGTGCAAAATTCAATAGCTGGTTAAAATCAAAAGGCAAGTTTAATCTTGCTGATGTTAAAGAAATGCTCACTCAGGAAAAAGTTGACCAGGATAAAGTTGTAGCAATTCATAGTAAAAATGTATTTCACACAGTAATCA
>Ga0116149_1006437_pt1 | contig 10571 bp, 10 predicted proteins | sample AD_UKC057_MetaG_FD_89787 | JGI IMG/M metagenome (GOLD analysis project Ga0116149, IMG submission 89787) | Active sludge microbial communities of municipal wastewater-treating anaerobic digesters from USA - AD_UKC057_MetaG | ecosystem: Engineered > Bioreactor > Anaerobic > Digestate | place: USA...
CGGTCGAGCAGTTCGAGCAGCTCCTCGAGCGATTACTACGACGACCCCAGGTCCGCGCGCTCGATCCTGGATGGCGGCGGCAGCAGTCCCCGGGGGTTGCTGGTCTAGTAGCACAGGCGTCCCGCCTGTGTGCAGTAGCACAGGCGTCTCGCCTGTGTGCAGTAGCACAGGCGTCTCGCCTGTGTGCAGTAGCACAGGCGTCCCGCCTGTGCCCGGTGGGTGAGTGTGCGGCACAGGCGTCCCGTCTGTCCCTGGCATGCGGGACCCTGTGCGCCACAGACTGCCCTCAGGCGCCTGCCAGCAGGATCTCCCTCAGCCGCTCCTGTCCCTGCCGGTCAATCCCCAGGCCCTGCTCGAAGTACGCCTCGATCGTCCCGTGGCGCTTCGCCACCTCGTCGAACGCCTTCTCGAGGTACTGCGCCTTCACGCCGAAGACCGCCTGGGGGATCGACCGATCGCCGCCGGCCGCGACGAAGGCATCGATTGCCGTGCTGTAGCGGGGCAAAGTGAACTCGTTGCTCCGAAGGTAGTCGGAGACGATGACCTCGTGAGGAACGTCGAGCAGTGCGAGCAGCGCGGCGGCCGCCCAGCCGGTCCGGTCCTTGCCGGTGAGGCAGTGGAAGAGGGCGGGCAGGCGCGCCGGGTCGGACAGGCCCAGGAACAGTTCGCGGTAGGCCCGCCTTGCGCTGGCGAAGGTCACGAAGCCGCGGTAAGCGCCGTCGAAGTGGCGGTCCACCTTGCCGTCACCGAGCACCTCGTTGGCCAGCGCGACGCTTTCGAGGAGCTGCCCCAGGAGGACCGGCCCCGTCCGGCTCATGTCGGCAAGCACGTCGAGCGGCACGCGCTCGACGCCCTCGGGCAACTGGTCGGGTCGATCGGCGGCCTCGTCTGCTCCCCGCAGGTCGAATACGGTTCGCAGGCCGAGCGTCGCGAGGCGCTCGACGTCTTCCGCCGTCATGGGGCTGGGCTGGTCCGATCGGTAGACGAGGCCGGTGCGCACGATGCGCCCGTCCGCCGTGCGGTGTCCGCCAAGGTCACGGAGGTTGGGGAGCGAGGGGATGTCGAGGGTTGCGCCGCCAGTCATCCGGCTATTACACACACGGGCGGCTCCCCACGCAAACGAGGCCGGCGAAGCGAGGGGGCCAAGGCGGCAGGCCAGGTGCCTCCAGAGACAAGAAGGGCCGCCTCGCGGCGGCCCTCGTGAAGTGCGTCGAGGTGGGGCCTATTCGCGGCGCCTGCGGACAGCTGCCAGCCCGGCAAGGCCAAGGCCGACCAGCAGCGCCGACGCCGGCTCGGGCACCGGGTGCACCTGCGCGCGCGACGCCACCGTCAGGTCGTCGAGGCCGAAGAAGTCGGTTCCCGACGCGTAGTTGTCGCCGAAGGTGATGCCGACGAACTGCTGGTCGAGATCGTAGAAGCCGAAGTACATGACGCTGCCGCCGGCCTGGTCGATGTCGTGCGGGACGTCGAGGTACGTCGAGCCGCCGTCGGCGAGCCACAGTCTCATGCGCCCCCCGAAGTCGCCGATGTCCACCCCGTAGAACCCGAAGGCGGCAATCGGTTCGGAGAACGCGATGGAGAACGCCTCCTGCCGGTCCCAGAACTGGCTTCCAGACACCGGGTACCGCCCGAAACCGTTGGTGCCCGACGGCTGGCTCGCGATGGAGCCGTCGCCGAAGAAGGTGGCGGTGCCTGCGCCCGGGAACGCGATGGCCAGCGGTGCCGTCGTTCCGGCGGCGTAACTTTCGAAGTCCTCGGTGCCGGCACCAACCAGGTTGGCCATGAACGCGGCACGCGCCGCGTCCGCGTTGGGAGAGGAGCTGAGTCGCGCGAGTTCGCCCAGGCCGCTGTCGAACCCGAAGAAGGTGATGGGTTCCGCGCCGGCCGCTGGCGGCATCAACGTACTCGCGGCGACGATCAGTCCGAGCAGGTGACGTCTCTTCACGAAAGGCCCTCCCTGTGACGCGTGTGGACGGCGCCCGGAGCCGCGCGGTGCGCTGATGGCCACGGTGCCGACAAGCTCCAAAGCACTTGTCGCGCCATGGGCGCTCAAGGGACCTCGCGTTACGGTGTCGCGAATGCGGCGTCCGGTTAGTTCCAATGGCTCAGTTGGTTACGTGGGTTGTGTGCCGTCTTGGCACAGGCGCGTTCCCGGGATGTCCTGCATGGAACGATGACGGCATCATCGCAAGACAATACACGCGACGCCGCGCGGGCGTTCCCGTGAGCGATGGGGGACGCGGGCCCGTCAGGCGAGGATCCGCACTACGGTCTCAGCCTCCGGCGAAGGAGGTCGAGGCCAATCAGCGCGCCGCCGAGCAGCATGAGGGTCGTGCCGCCGTCAGGAACGGGGGTGGGCACCGGCGCGATGAAGTTCTGCCCGTACCCGTCGTGATCGGGCGTGATCAGGTGGCCGGCGTACGTGAACAGTGGGGAGCTGGTATCGATCCCCCGGATGAGATCTTGTGCGCCAGCCGTGAGCGTTCCGCTGCTGAAGTACGTGCTACCGCCGGTGACGCTCCAGACGTTGAACGGCGTCACCTTGAGCGGGTTGCGCTCGTGCAGCAGCTCCCAGATGGCCACCTGGTAGTAAGCGGCGGTCAGGTTGCTCGCCGATCCGTCGGGGTAGAGAGAGAAGTACTGGTTGGCCAGGTACGAGGCACCCAGCCTCTGGTAGTCCGTCACGCCGTCCAGCAGGTCCCAGCCGGCCATGCTGCCCAGCGTCGCTCCAGCCGACGTGTCGGCCCAGTGCTGGAGGTCGACGCAGAACGCGTAAAAGCTGTCCGGGAGCCCCGTGAGACCGTCGCCGTTGGTGACCAGGATCTGGAAATCGCCGGCCACGGTGCGATGTTCAAATTCGGCACTGTAAGGTTCTCCGACATCGCCCCTCGGGGCGATGTCGGCCTTCGGTGGTGTCGTCCGGAAAAGGAGCTTGGGGCCGTTGCGCGCACCCGCGCGGCCTCCCGGGATTGGTGCTATCCTCCGCGCTGGAGGCGCGATCCCCGTGAAGATCTCACTGCGAGCTCGATCGTTCGTGGGGGTGATCCTCGTCGCGGCGGCGGTGGCCGGCTGCTCGAGAAGCGCGGCCGACTTCGTGGAGCGGGGCGACGGCCAGCTCGCGAAGGGGAACGTGGACGCCGCCGTCCTGGAGTACCGCAGGGCGGTGGAAGCAGACCCGATGCTGGCACCGGCGCGGCTCAAGCTGGCCGAGGCCTTCATGCGCCAGGGGAACGGTCCGGGCGCGCTGGCCGAGTCGGTGCGGGCGGCCGATCTCCTGCCTCGGGACGCCGAGGCCCAGATGCGGGCCGGGTCGATGCTGCTCGCCGCGGGCCGGGCTCGCGACGCGCTCGCCCGCGCCGACAAGGCCTTCCGTGGTCGCGCGGGGGTAGGTGTCGTTGATGAAGGTGACGCCGTGGCCGATGAAGACGTTGTCCTCGATGGTCACGCCCTCGCAGATGAAGGTGTGGCTCGAGATCTTGCACCGACGGCCGACCTTCGCGTTCTTCTGGATCTCGACGAACGCGCCAATCTTGGTCTCGTCGCCGATCTCGCAGCCGTAGAGGTTGATGAACCGGGCCAGCTTCACGTCCTTGCCCAACTTCACGTCCGGAGCAATCGCCAGGTAAGTGTCCATCAGCAAGCGCCCTTTCCCGACAGCATGGCCCGTGGTGTGGCCGCCAGGATCTTGATGTCGGTCCACAAAGAGTGGGTCCTGGCGTAGTGAAGGTCGATGCGAACCATCTCGTCGAACGTCGTCTGGCTGCGCCCGCGCACTTGCCACGGTCCCGTCACGCCGGGCTTCGCTTCCAGCACGCGGCGGCGGTGCCACGGCTTGTACTGCTCGACCTCGAACGGCAGCGGGGGCCGCGGTCCGACCAGCGACATCTCGCCCCGCAGCACGTTCCAGAACTGCGGCAGCTCGTCGAGGCTGGTCCTTCGGAGGAAGCGTCCGAGCGGCGTGATGCGAGGGTCGTCCGTCAGCTTGAATACCTCGTGTGCTGCGTGCGGCTGCCGGGTGCTCGACTTGATGAACCAGCTGACGTAGTCGCGGTGGATACCGTCCTCAGCGTTCACGTACATCGTCCGGAACTTGAGCATTGTGAACGCCTCGCCTCCCCGGCCAATCCGCACCTGTCTGTAAATGGCGGGCCCGTCGAATGTCCACCTCACCGCCGCCCAGACAACCGCGAAGACTGGCGAGAAGAGAACCAGGAACGCCAGGCTGCCTGCCACGTCGAGTGCCCTCTTGGCAATGTCGCGCCACGAGAGGTCGCGCGAGCTCGCGAAGGTTTCGACTACCAACTCGATCGGAGGCAGCGGATCCGTGCCGCAGCGGTCGCCAAGTGAATAGGGATGGACGGACAGGGCGGAGAGCTGGGGCTCGTCGAGGCGCCTGGACATCTCGCGGCGCAGACGGTGCTCGGTTTGAAGCGCGCTCTTTGCCGAGGCGTCGGGGAGGAGCAGCCCCAGCACCCTCCCATCGTGAAGCCAGCCGGCCAGGTCGGTGTCGCGCTTCGTGGCAGATACAGCGCGCAGGACCGGCGCCCAGGAGTCTGCTTGACCGGAGCCGTTGGCCAACGCGAGCAACAGCAGGGCGAATGGCGTGTCAAAACGATCGGCCCGCCTCTGCTCACGCAGGATCGCCTCGCGGAAGAGAGATTCGCCGAGGATCGGGTGGCGCTGCCGAATTCCCACCGCCCTCGCAGGGGGCGAGGGGATCGCCCAAAGGGCGGCAAGCCGTCGGCCGGGAGAGGTGGACAGCGGCTCGGTACGGGGAGGCGATGCACCGTTCACACTGGAAGCTCCTCTTCATTCCTGGCCCGCCGCGGCCTCAGCTGAACCACTCGCACCTTCAGGGCGCGTGCGATTCTCCGCGGCAGGCGCTGGCGAACTCCTTCATCGACGCGTCGTTCGATGACGCCAAGCGTGTTGGCACCGGGCGGTTCGGCCCGCTCGCTCAAGAGAGCGGCTGCCACCCGGTCCTGCCTGTACCAACCGGTGATGTCGGTGTCGCGCAAGGACCGGCGCAACCCTTCGAACAACTCGGCGGCCCGAGCGCGCGAGATACGGGCAGGCTCGCCAGGGACCAGCTCGATGCTCGCGAACACGACACGGAGCGCGTGGTTGGACCGCTCGGCCCGGGCCCGCTCGACACTGAGGAAGTAGCGGAAGGTTCCCTCGTCGTACTCCACGCCCGGCGTGCATTCGAGCGCAGCGCATGGTTCGTCGTGAGCCAGGCGGGACATCGGGGTCAGCGGTCGGTTAGGAAATGCAGGAGGGCGACTCAACCCTTGCGAGCCTCGTGGCCGTGGTAGTAGCGGTGGTAGTACTCCCTGCCGCGAATCTCTGCGGGGTCAACGGCGTTGAGCACCATCCCCAGGATCCGCTCGCGACCGATGACATCGACCGCCGCCTCGAGGTCAGGGAATGGCGTTTCTCCCGCCCGGACGACGAGCAGCACACCGTCCACCATATCCGCGACCAGGCGGCCGTCCGCGAGGATGCCAACCGGCGGCGTGTCCACGATCACCCAGTCGAATCGTGCGGTTGCTTCGTCCACGATCCTCTTCATCCGTTCAGAGGCGAGGCCGGCAATGTGGTTCGGTGTCGGCCGCCCGGCCGGCAGGAGCGTCAGGCCCTCCTCGATTGGTACGGTCGCCAACCGCTCGTCCGCTTCTGCCTCCAGGGCCTCGGCCAGACCGCGGCTGTTTGGCGCGCCTACCATGCGGTTCAGGACCGGACGGCGCAGGTCGGCATCGATCAGCAGGACCTGCCGTCCGTAGGAGCGGGCCAGTGTGAGGGCCAGGTTCACGGCGACGTGACTCTTCCCGTCGCCCGGGGAGGCCGACGTGACGATGAGGCTCCTGGGTGGCCGTTCTCCTGGTGCGGCAAGCAGGGTCGCGGCGAGGCTTCGGTACTGCTCGATGAGCAGCGGCGGAGCCTGGTCCGACACGACGAGCCGTCGCGTCGCCTCGACGTCCAGCCTCGCCCAGCGGTCGCGGCGCTCGCTTCCTTCGTGGCCCTGTTGCTTCCAGCGCAAGGCGGGCGCGGGCGCGGTCTGGCTGGGCTGGGCCGGCATGGCCGCCTGCCGCCCGTCGCCTCCCCCGAGCGAGTCCGGCTGCCAGGGTGAGCCGTCTCCGTCCGAGGCGGGGGCGCCCGTGCCCCGGCGCACATCGAGGTTCAAGCGGCGGTAGGCTTCGTCGATTCGGCCCATCAGGACTCCACACCTGTCCCGCTCATACGACGTACTTCCACAGTTCGAGGACCCAGAAGGCGGTTCCCGTGGCAATGGCAACCCCCAGCACTCCGGCCGCTAGAAACCGGCGCCGGATACGCAGCCGCCGGCCGTCGGCTTCAGTTTGAACGTACGGCAGCAGCCCGAGGACCGGCAGATCCATCGCGCCCATGAGGTCCGACTCGGTCCGCATCGTGGTGTCGCGGTACTCCGCCAGCCCAATGAGGAGCAGCCCGAGACCAAGCCCGGCGAGCGTGCCGAGCAGATTGATCTTCATGCGGTTCGGGCTGTAAGGCTTCACCGGCACCCGTGGCGGGTCGAGGATGCGAAACTGCTCCCCGATCTGGCGCTGCTCGAGGCTGGCCGCCATCTTCGAGTTCTCGCTCTTGGCGAGCAGTTGCTTGTAGGTGTCCTGCAGCGTGTCGTAGTCGCGGGTCAGGGCAATCCACTCCGACTCGATACCCGGCACGGCTTCCAGGCGAGCCTGGTAGGCGCCGATCTCGTTCCGCAGGCGACTTTCCTCGCTCTCCTTGAAGGCGATCTGTCGATCGAGGCTCTCAATCTCCGCGCGCATCTCGCGCAGCCTGTCGCGGCGCCGCAACTCCTCCTGGCTCGCAGGGCGTTCCGACGCCGCATCGGGTGACAGGGGCCGCTGAGCTTCTTCCGTGGCGACCTGCCGTTCGAGATCATCGATGAGCCGCTTGGTGCGGATCACGTCCGGGTGCTTCTGACTCAGGCGAACCTCCATCTGCGCGAGCGCGGCGCGCGCCGCTTCGAGCCGCTGCCGCGGCGGCGCCCCGGGCAGGACACTCGCCTGGTCAGTCGCGGCCGGTGCGGGGGACGGAACCGGTCCGGTGGCCGGGGCCACAACGGGGGAGTCGGCCGCCGCGTCGGTGTAGAGGCGCTCGAGCATCAGCTTGCGATCCCTGTCCCGCGCCAGCGACTCCACCATGGCCTGGAGCGCCATCTGGGTGTTCTGGATCGCCTGCATGTTGGTCTGCGTCTGCGTCGGAAGGCGCCCCGAGTTGCGCTCGCGGAAGGTTTCGAGCTTCTTCTCCTGCGCCTCGAGGCGAGACCGCGCGTCGGCCAGCTGCGACTCGAGGAACGCGCTGGTCTGATCGGCCTGCGAACCCCGCTCCTTGACGTTCTGATCGATGAAGAAGCCCGCGAGCCGGGCGGCCACGTCCCGAGCGACCTCGGGACGCTCGTAGTCGAATGAGATGCGGAACGCATCCACCGCCTGTTGCCGGCCTCGTGTTGACCCCTCGAGCGGGGCCACATTGACCCGCTCGGTCATCAGCTCGAACACGTCCTCCATCGGGAACCGGCGGCGTTCATCCGGGTAGAGGTCGAACTCGAGGATGACCGACTCGAGCTGGGTCCGACTAAGTACCTGCTGCGCGATCGACGAGAGGCGGTCCTCCACGCGCGCGGTGACGGTGGACTGGACGTAGGTGTCGGGGATTCGCTGCGGCACGACCTGGACCACGGCGTCGGAGCGGTAGAGGCTCGGCTGCGAGCGGGAGTACAGGAGCCCACCCATCACGCCGAAGAACAGGGGACCGGCGACGAGCCACGGCCGCCTTTTGAGCGCCCTGATCGCGAACTTGATCGTTAGGTCCTGCCCAGGAATCATGATCGTTCGCCTGCTACCTATCGCAAGATTCTGGTGGGCCGCGAAATCGCGCCCATCAGTGGGACCCACACGGCGATGCCGACACGGACGGCGTGACGGTTGTACCTCGCCGGGAACCCCTCGGGGAGCGCGGCCGGGTCGGAGTAGCGATGGTGATAGTAGTGGTAGCCGGCCGTGGCCGCGACGGCGCCGGTCAGCGCGATGCCGAGCTGCAGCGACCCGCCGTACGTCCTGAGCCGGCCGTCGAGACCGGGCACCAGCGACGTCCTCCAACGGCTGAACGACCCGCCCAGCCGAAGATCGACGCGCGACGAAAGCAGGCCGCCGGCGCTGCCGAAGGCGGTGTCGGTCGTGTAGACCTCGTCGGTCACGCCCCGCAGCAGCGCGAAGTCGCGCTGGTACCCGCCCTGCAGCGACCAGTTCGGCGGCAGCCCGAGCGTCAGCGTTCCGCTCCCGATGGGCACCCAGGACGAGTACGACGGGCGGTCGGCGGAGCTTAGGGACTCGACGTGCGCGGCCCCGCCAGCCAGCAGCAGGCTCAGGCTTCGGCGGCGCGAACGGGTGTACTCGATCTCGGGACCGCCCTCGATCCTGTGCTCCCGCGTCGCCCGTCCCTCGCCGGCGAAGTCGGTGTAATCGCGGCGAACGTGCCGGTACGCCGCCCGGAGGCCGACGCCCCGGGCCAACGTGCGGCGGTGCTCGGCGCCCAGATCCTGCGCGCTGTTGTCGCCGTAGTCCTCGCTGGTGAAGCGCTGGACCCTGTACATGTAGGAGAAAGAGGTCGCGTCGCGGCGGCCCCACTGGCGGTCGAGTGCCAGCAGCGCGTTCGAGCTGGCCGAGCGGCGCTCGTAGAGTCCGGCCGCGGGCGCCGTCTCCGCGATGCCCCCTGGCAGCGGCGCGCTGCTCGCGCCAGGGGAGAAGACACTGAACAGCGGCTCGTAGCCGACGCGCTCGGAAGCCCTGAACAGGGTTCTCCGGCCCAGGTTCGTCTGCGCCGAGATCGTGGCCGCGCCTCCTGGCGCCACGCCGTCCAGATAGTCCGGGTATGCCTGGAGGCTGCCGGCGGCGTCCACGCGTACCGAGCGCAAGGCGTTTCCGTAGAAGTAGCCGAGCGCGGCGTCGAAGTAGCCGGTCGATCCGCTGGCCATGATCCGCGGCGCCGTTCCCGCGCCCCCGCCCAGACCCCCGGTCAGGTTGTCGTCGTAGCCGCCATTCAGGTTCGCGGCGAGCGTCAGTTCCCGGCGGGTTAGCCCGGGGTCGCGCGACGTGCGCTCCTCCTGGGATCGCATCCGTGTCGCGCCCCGCCGCGGCTCCCGACGTGACTCGGTGGTTCGTCCCCGGCGCCTCTCGCGCTCGGCCGGCACCGGCTCTGCCTGCTGCTCCGGCGTCTGCCGGCCGGCCGGCGCCGCTTGTGGCGGGGCCGGCGGCGGTGCCTGGGGCTGCTGGGGCGACTGGCCCCAGGCGGGCATCGCCAGCCATACCACCAGCGCAAGCGCCGCCGCACAGCGCACACCTGCGCTGCGGGAGCACGTCATTGGCTGCGCCACGAGCACCGGCTCAGGCCTCCGGTACGACCACCGTATCCCCTGCCCTCAGCACGAGGTTCTGCTGAGGCTTCCTGCCCTGCGCCACATCCTGGTAATCGAACGGGTGGGTGGTCGTCTTGCCGCCCTCCACCCTGATGAGCGAGATCTTCCTGGCGTCGGCCCACTCGGTCAGGCCTCCTGCGACCGCGATGAGCTGCATCACGGTCATCCTCGACGCCAGCGGATAGCTGCCAGGCCGCACCACCTCGCCCGTGATGAACACCTTGCGGCTGTTCATCTGCCGGACGACGACCGTGACCGACGCGTCGGTGATGTACTCGCGCAGCGCCGCCTGGATGCGGTCGGCCAGCGCATCGGGCGCCAGGCCGGCGGCCTTCACGTCGCGGATCAGCGGCAGCGTGATCATGCCGTCGGGACGGACGGTAACGTCCCCCGACACCTCGGGCTCCCGCCAGACGAGGATCCCGAGCACGTCCTCGGGGCCGATGGTGAAGCCGCGGTCGGGCGCGTCCGCGGCCACAGTCGGATCAACCGGGTGCGCGGGGGGAGCCACGGCCTCGGCGGCCCGCGCACCCGGTGCCGGCTGCTTCGACTGTGCCGGGTTGGCCTGCGTCAGCGCGCCGCCTTGTGCACAGAACAACAGCGCGAGGGCCGTGGCGACCAGGATCTGCATGGCTCGATACTTCCTGAGTTGTCGCGGGGGAAGACCGGACAAGCGAGAAGATCGGACAAGCTACCGCCCCGTCAGTCCCACACACTAGGGGCTGAGCCGTCGCGGCCAGGGCACCCCAAGCGAATGGGGTCGAGCCCAAGCCGCGCGCAGGCCGCCGGCCAGGAAGGGGAACCATGACAGCCAATCGCGGCGCCACGGACACCTGCGGCAAGGCACACGAGTAGCTTGCCTTGCCGCCAGCACCGCAACGAGCCACGGACCGACTGCCCCGGCCGACACTGCCAATGCTGACGGCTCCCACGCTCGGGAAAGATCAGGGGTGAACCGTCAGACCAGATTGCCTAAGAGGTGCATCGTTGAGGAGCCCACCAATTGGATCCAGCAGATGTCGCAGCGCTGGCAAGCCTTGGGCCAGTCGGACCTCGCTGACCCACCCGTCACGTAACTATTCATGCAAAAGAGCTTGTTGCGTTCGCGGCA
>Ga0116149_1006442_pt1 | contig 10564 bp, 6 predicted proteins | sample AD_UKC057_MetaG_FD_89787 | JGI IMG/M metagenome (GOLD analysis project Ga0116149, IMG submission 89787) | Active sludge microbial communities of municipal wastewater-treating anaerobic digesters from USA - AD_UKC057_MetaG | ecosystem: Engineered > Bioreactor > Anaerobic > Digestate | place: USA...
CAAATAGCCCCTGAGTACAGCGTATAATCCTGTTTTTCATGCTTGCTATTTGGTAGTCTGTCCCTTCTTTACGGTCTTTTGCGTCAAACTTTTGTGCAATACTGTTTTCCGAAAAACCACGTCTAAACTCTGTCGAGGTCAGGAAGTCTGAATCTGCGATTCTTGAACTAAATCTCTGGTGCCGCTACAAATCAATATACGGTTAATTATTACTGAATTCGGGGGGATACGGCAACTCCACATGACTTATTTTCAATCACCGCGCTTAACTTCGCGGCCAATGCGGCTACACGGAGGGGTTTCTCCAGAAAATCTGAGAACCCGAAATGACCATAGAGTCGGTGAAACTCCTGTTTTTCCAGGTCGGTGGCCAAGAGCAGGGGGGTACCGTTACAGGCGTGGCGAAGTTCTTCGATTTGTTTTTCCACCAGTGCCTGTCCTAGAGCATGATCAAGCAGGACACAGTGAATCGCTTTACCTTTGTCACGCAAAAGACTTGCTGCGTTTTCAAGGGTGACCGCGTGCAGGACGGTATATCCGAGGCGCGACAATATTCTCACCGTTACTTTTAGCGACATGGAGTTGCCGTCGATGACGAGGACGCAATGCGGCCCGGCATAGATGACTTCGACGTATCCCATGCTGGCTGATGTTACAGGTGCCTTGGTATCTGCCGGCAATAAGACAGTGAACGTAGAACCCTGTCCCGTACTGCTTTGGATGCGAATGCAGCCCTTATGGCCGTTTACAATCCCCAGTACGGCGCACAAGCCCAGTCCTCTGCCTACAAACTTTGTGCTATAAAAAGGATTGAATATTTTTTGACACTCTTCTTCGGTTATGCCCATGCCGGTATCGCTCACCTCAATCGCCACGTAAAGGCCTTCGTCGGGAATCGATGTAAAATAGCCCCGGCGAAAGTAAGGACTGTCGCATTGAACCAGGTAGGTCTTGATCGTGATGGTGCCCTCTTCCCCGGTAATGGCTTCCGATGCATTCAATACCAGATTCATGATGACTTGTTGAATCTGGCCGCGGTCCGCGTTTACTTCGGGCGGTTTCTCGCTTAAACGATAAATAAGACGTATATTTTGGGCATTCAAAGTACCCAGTATCTGACTCGTACGACGTATTTCTTCGTTCAGATTCAAGGATTGGGTCACCGCCCTGCCCTTGCCCGCATAGATGAGCAGGGAGAGGCACAGATCGGCCGCATGCGTTGACAAGGCCTTAATTTCATTGAGAGCGGTTTCCGCGAGGTTCGAAGGGGGCATATCCATAAGGGCCAGGTCCACGTTGCCCAGAATGGCCGTAAGCAGATTGTTAAAATCATGGGCGATACCCCCGGCCAGGATCCCCAGGCTTTCAAACCGCTGTGTCTGCTGCATGCGTTCTTCGAGCAAATGACGTTCCTGTTCCGCGCGAAAATGGTCGTGAGAGGCGAGTGCCTGGGATGCCTGGTCTGCCAGTTCCGCGGCGAACTGCAGTTCGTCGGGAAGCCAACGACGAATGCCGCCACGATGCTCGTTGCAAAGAACACCGGTAAGTTTACCGCCTAGCCGTATCGGCGCGTCCAGCAGGGCGCCTACACTATTAGGAGCCAGGTAGTCCGCTACAAGGTCAGCCGTGCGTGGATCGTGCTGAGCATCTTCGGCGTCAATATGCCTGCCGGATTCGAGAGCTTCTTTATAAGCCGGATAGGCGCGCAGGTCAAGGACAGAGGAAGCCGGAACAGGTTCTGTCGTCCCGGAAGAGGAGGCGATACACCTGAGGTGGTTCCGGTTTTCGTCAAGTATCCAAAGGCTGCTGAAGGACACGTTCAGTACTTCAGCGGCGGATGTGACGATAAGACCGAACGTGTCTCTGAAACTCTCTTCCGTTAAGGTTGTTTTTCGCGCGATACGGAGCAGCGCCTCCTGTTGCCGTTCAAGCCGCTGCCAGCGGGCATTATGTCTTTCCTCTTCCTCAACCTTGGCGGTAATATCTTCAAAGGCGGATACAACGCCGTCCAACACTCCGGTGTCCGTGAACACGGGTGCGGCACTGACGGACAAAATGGTGCGTTTTTCTTCGAATTGATGAATGGCGTAAATAATATCGTAAACCGGTTTTCCGGTGCGCATCACGCGGTAAAAAGGAAGGTCATCTTCCCGAAACGTGCCGCCGTCCACTGCGGTAATTTTCCATTGAGGGTCATTATACGTGCGATCGTACAGATGCGGATGTTCAAGGCGCAGGATACGTTCCGCGTGGGCATTGGCGAAGGTGATCACCCCTTGGGCATTCAACATTACAATGCCCACGGGACAGGTGCCTGTAATGGCACGGACCAGGTCCTGCTGGCGGCGCGCGGCTTGTTCGGCTTTGATTCGGTCGGATAAGTCTCGTACGGCAGCCATGCAGATGGGTCCGGTCAATCCCGGGACGACACGCAGGGAAATCTCCGTGTAAACAGGTTCCCCATCGGACCGTACATGGACCCAGGGAAACACTTGGGGCTCACCGGAAATGGAGGCCTTGATTCTCGTTGCAAACAAGGTTGCCGAATCAGTGCCGTCCTGTTGAAGCACGGGGGCAAAACTAGCCAAAGTGGTGTTTAATAAAGTCGGGCGTTGCACACCCAATAGTTCATACGCCTGTTGGTTACAGTCAACTATTTTGTCCCTTAGCAGAAACAAGGCGTCATTGCTGTTTTCGAAGAGGGTACGATAGCGTTCCTCGCTTTGGCTCAGGGACTTTGTGCGCCTGTTGACCTCGCGGCGTAATACATATGTCCATGACGTGATGAGCAGCAATAGGAAGATAATGGCCGCTAATGCCAGGAAGAGATACCCTATATATGGTGAGAGCGTCTGTGGCAGTGTCTCAGAGCACCAGCGCGACCAGACCTTGAAATATTCTCCGGAGGCGGCGAATTTATAGAGTCCCTCGTTCAGGTGTCTTAAAAATAAATCATTTCCCGGCTGTACCGCGAAACCATATGCCCACGGAAATAGTGCCGACTCTGAAAGCACGATGCCTTTCAATTTGTTATGGTTGCACAAGTAAATTCCCTGATATTGTGGAAGAAGTGCGCCGTCGCCATGGCCTTCGGCAAGCCTGTGCAGTACTCCCTGAAATGAGTTTTCCACAAGTATAGGCCCATTGAATTCTTTCTCAATCAGGTAGTCATGCGCCAGATCGCCGGCTTTTACAATAATAGAACCATTCCACCCGTCCTTAAAACTCTTCTCATAGGAATCATTGCGAACGAAAAGGGAATAGGAACTGATTACAGAGGGAAAAGCGAAATCCGCATTCTGTTTATGTGTATCAGAGTGGTTTAATCCCGTGAGTCCGTCTATTTGTCCTGTTATAAATTCCTCGTATACACGTTCCCATGGACCTAACTCAATATGAATTTTAAATCCCTGGATCTGGGCAACCCTCCGCAATAACTCCACATTCATCCCGGCGGGTTGTCCATTGTCGAGAAACTCAAATGGAGGATTAGAGTCGGAGCCTTTGAACACATAGACGCGATCGGGGGGCTGTAACTTGTTTTCTTCGGCAGGCGCCTCGAGTACGAATATCATGGATATAGACAGTAATAACAGCGCCGAAAAGAAGGCGCAAACGTTGTTCGTACCTGTTAGTATCGTTACCATAGACAGTAATCCACAATACCGAAAAATCACCTGAAACGTGCTATATCAGGTGTCGCTCGCGGCTCCTGTTGTGTGTATCTTTTGTCAAAATGTACCTCCATCTGCTGCGTTGCGGTAATTCAAAACGAGGCACAAACCCAATCATCTCGATTCCCCTGCCTGTGTGTCATTTATAACAGACCGGCAGGATATCTATAGTATCATTTTCAATCGAAAAGATACAGGGAATTTGTCCTCCATATATCCGCACGTAAGAAATGGCGAGATCGTAGAAGCGGCATCTTGCCGCTTCCACGGTGACTGCGGCCCGCATGTCCGTCTTGATGCAAAGCGTCAGGATGCCGCTTCTACGTTCCTTGTCCTTATTGGCGTTGTGCCAACAACTCGGTTTCTTACGTGCGGAATCAACAACCGCCCGAAGAGCCGGAGGATGAAGATTCATTTAGGTACTCGAATATCAGCAGCAAGATGGAAGTGCCCTGCAGTTGTCTTTTTGGCGAAAAGACGGACTATCTGATACACTTGTTTCCAACATATCGAAAACAGGTGTCAACTACGGAGAATGCGGCAATGATACGATGTTTGTATATAGTGTTATTGGGGGGTATTTTGCTGACCGCGCCGGCTGTGGCGACGGACCTCATGAACCGAAAAGTTTCCATACAAACGGGCGATGCGGCGTGTCAAAACGTCCCCTTGGAAATCCCTGTTGAAGATGCTGAAGTGCCGGAGGCGTTCGCGGTCAAAAATTCTGAAACGGGAACGCTATACCCCGCCACATTATGTGGCGGAAAACTGGTGTTTGTGGTGGATGCGCTTGGCGCCAATGCCCAAGTACTGGCGGAAGTTCTGCCAGTGGAAAAAAACGACAGCACCGTACCTCGGGTGCATATTGCAAAACATTCAGATGAGGATGTGCTTGATGTCCAGGTTGACGGGGTCCTTTTTACCCGTTTCCACTATGGCGTGCAATGGAAAAAACCTTTCCTTTGGCCTATTAAAACTGAAGGTGGAGTGGGCGTTACCCGCGATTTTCCGATGGAAGTGGAGTCTACCCCGAAAATTGCCCGCGATCATCCGCATCAGAAATCCTTATGGAGCGCCTATGGCGATGTTAATGGCACTGATTTTTGGGCAGAAGGGGTTGACGCCGGGAACCAACGCGTCAAAGATGTTACCTTCGGTTCCGGGGATGCCTGTGGATGGATACGTTCCCTCAGTCACTGGGAAAACAAAGAGGGCGTGCCTCTTTTGGAGGAGACGCGGGAGTATCGCATTTATGCGACACCCGAGAATGGGCGCCTGCTTGATGTGCGGGTTGTCCTGAAAGCCGCCCAGGGCGAAGTCCTTTTGAAGGATACCAAGGAAGGTGGTATCGTTGCCGTGCGTATGAATCCGGCCATCTGTCATGCAAAAGCGGTGATTACCAATGCCCACGGGGACAAGGGCGAGAAAACCGCCTGGGGCAAACCGTCCGCCTGGTGTGACTTTTCCGGGGAGATGCCGGAGGCTGGCTGGCGCGGCATTGCTATCTTTGACCACGCCGCCAACCTGCGCCACCCGACTTGCTGGCATGTGCGCAATTACGGGCTCATGGCTGCCAATCCTTTTGGCTATTCCTTTTTTATTGAAGAGGCCTACAACAAAGGGCTGATTCCTGAAAATGGCGATTATACGATTGCCGCAGGCGGTGAATTGGTTTTCAACTACCGTGTTTTTGTCCACAGCGGCACCGCGGAAGAGGCGGCCGTGGCAGCGAGGTACCGTGAATACGCGGAACCGCCCAAGGTCGGGTTTGTAGAATAACCTATGTATTAATTTTCCCTACACAGGGCAGAGTCGCGTGCGGCGCCGTGAAAGCGGTGCCGCACTTGCTTTTGCGGACATTGTCCCCCCGCGATAACACTGGTGTGGAGAACTCTTCGCCGCAAGGGAGCAGGGGCCTGTCGGATCGCATACCGCTTGGTCCTTCCGGGGGCCGGGCCCACGGCAAGAGACCCAGTATGGGGGGATACGAGCCGTTTATGGAAGTTACTGCATCGCATTGTGAAATTCGGGGGGGAGCAAATGCTGAAAATCTCCTACAGGCCAGAAACGAAGGCGATTCATGCCTTCGGGTACGTTCTGCGTGTAATGCACATAGGCACGTACATTTCCCTTCAGCGTGTAGGAGATGGGGCCTCCTTCGGGACGCTCCGGACAGCCATACTGTTTTCCGCCACTGCCGAAAATCTTGTATCCGGACAGCAGGCAATCCTCTAAATCAACATGAAGCAGTTTGCCGTCCAATGTATGATAAATGACCCCTGTGGAGGGCTGGCCGTGGGGTTGTGAAAAATTCAGGGAAAACAGGCGGCAATTTTTGAGATGGATGCGGGTGTAGCCGTCAAAACCCGGATTGCCCACCTGCAACGCGTTGTCGGGACCCACGAGGGTGCAATTTTCAACGACCACGTCCGGATAGTCGTTTGGTTCGGGATTCTCCGCGCGAATGTACAAGCCGGCCGCGTCGCCCCACCAGTCCAGGCACATGGAAAAGGTATCCCGGATGATGACGGGCTCGTCCGGTCGGCCCACAAACGCGCCCACAAGAAGGCCGGAAAAACGGCCGATGGCAACACAGTGCTCCGTGATGGTCGTGAACTGGGAACCCTTGTCAACGGTCAGGTCCCAGCCTGCGCCTTCAGCGCCGGTGGTATACAGGTTTTTGAAAATCCACCGGTCCCACAAAATGCAGGAGATGGAAGGGGAGCACCGGTTGGTTCCCCACCAGTCTATACTCTTTAATCCCCACTCCTTTTTGGGGTCTCCCTCGTCCAAGAGCATCCAGCCCGGGTTACCGCCGGCGCTGTTTGGATTGGTGCGGACGATGACCTCCGGGGCGCCGCTGTCAATAACCGCCCAGCCTGTTGCGCCCGAACCCAGGCTGCCGTCGAAATCGCCCATCAGCGTGTTATAGGCGCCGGGCGCACCCTTAAAAGTCGGATTGAGGTTTGCCTCGGCGTAACTGTCAGGACGTATGATTACCCGGTGTCCTCCTTGGTCATCGGGCACGGCGGACAAGGCTGACTGAATCGTATGGAAAGCCTTTTCCCAGGAGGAACCATCCGAATCATCGCCAAGTTTGGAGACATAGAGGTTCATGCCCGCCTCCGCGGGGACTGCGGAGACCATAACGACTATCCACGCCAAAGAAACAGTCTTAAGCCTGTTCATCGTTTCCTCCCGATTTTGGTCGACTTGTCCGGTCTTCTTGTTTATTTTTAATGCGCCGAAGTATTTCAGTCGGCAGGGCAACAAAGGAATCTTATTCGTTTGGGTCCTTTACGTCCTTGAGGTCCCTTAAGTCCTTTTCTTCAAAAAATGTTGCATTACCCTTCGCATCTACCCAATAGGGTCACGATAGTCGCCAAGGTAAGCCTTGTCTATGCGCGTTTGCGCATTGCGGCAGTAACGGCCAACAGCGTTGCCAGACATGCGAGGCCGGTGACGGAGAGCGCAGGCAGTTTTTTGACCACTATCAGTTCCGCCGCCCGGGTGCGCACCGTGGCGGGGGTTTCATCGGTTATTTGGCAGGTGTACAGCCCCGCGTCTTCGTAGGAGACTTGGAAAACGATCAATTTGGCCAAAGTGCCTCCAGGAATGGGAGTATCGTCTTTGTACCATTGATATTGTACGGTGCCCACGGGCTGTCTTGGCGTCACGGTTACTTCATATGCGTCTTCCAGCTGCAAGGTTGTACGCGCGGGCGAGGGTCCATCGTAATTCAACTGGCCGATATCGCTTTCCACAATACAATACCGTTCCCGGGCCACATTCAGATCGTTCCACAGCCCGGAGGTGAGATAAATCGTGGCCACATCTTCATCACTGGAGTCATTCGGCTCCCCGCTATTCCAGTTCGTATAGAACCCCGGTACGGGTGTTCCGTCCGCAAGTCCATTCCAGAAGGTTTCGCCAGTCTGGTCCCAGACCCATGTTCCCTCCTCGGCGATATCGTTCGCACCGATGAAGGCAGCATCGGAAACGGGACGGAACAGTTCTGCAAGCCACTGCCCTTCCGCCGCGTCATTAATAGTGGTCAGGTAGCCGCCCATCGCTTCAGCCTGCGCCTTGCCTGCCGCCCAAGTCATCGGCCCAATCATTTTGTAATAATGTAAGTTATGCGGGTTGCGATGCCAATAGAGCAGTCTGTCGCCTATACCGGCACCCGGAGTAAGGTATTCCGCCGCAATCGCGCTTCGTGTCTGACCCGGTCCTTCCCACTCCAATTTAATCACCGCACCGCCCGTGTTTTCATAATAATCTATACGGATTGGACACGGCTGACCCGCTTCAAGGGTTAGCGATGCGCTGTATTCCGTGGGTGACTGCCCTTTCCATTGGTTTACCACCATGGTCTCATCCAGCCAAAGACGAACACCGTCATCCGAGGTTATATAAAAGGTATAGATACCGCTTTCCACAGGGGTGACAAAACCAGTCCAGCATATGGAGAAATAATCCATGCCCAGACCGGAAAGGGGAGAACCATTCTGCCAATCAAAAAAGACCTGGGAATCAATACGCGTTGCCCGCAGCTCGGTCATATTTACCGTGCCATAATATTCGCCTAGTAACCCTTCGGTTTGTGCTGTGGCCCTTCCCCCAGATGCCAAACCGAAAATACACATTAAGATTCCCATAATAAAGTACTTGCGCATCATTGTTTAACCCTTTCTTGCTTAATTATTTATGACACACACGCCTGCCTCACAACTACAACATCCCAAAATCATCCCATCAATATCTCTCCGTAGGAGGATATTATCTGTATAAAACCCAAACAGCCGATGAACGCTTTATAACATTTTAGAGTAGGATGGGCGAAAAAAGCAACTCATTTTTTCGTTCATCGTATCTATGGCGAAAGCGTCAATGCGACCATGGGACAGGCGAAATGGGCGCCGGCACCGGGGGTAACCTCAACCCAATGGCGTTTTTCCAGGGGGCCGTCGGCGTCAAGATCGTTCACCAGGAGGGAGAAGTGTATGATTGTGCCTGCTGTAAGGTTGATTTGGGGCAGTTCAGCCGCCGGGTAGGCGGCCTCGTAGACGACATGGGTTCCATCACGGTGGACCGCCAGGGGTACGGCATCCGTGACGGCGTCGAGGTGTTTATCCGGCCGGTCGTGGAGAAATACCTGGGGTCCTTTTTCTGTCAGGCTGAAGCTCCAGTTGGACTGTTCAATCCAAAGTTCGACGCTGTCCGCCATCCAGATCACGTCGCCGTAATAGGGCTGGTGAAATTCATTGTCGTCCACCTCCACGGCAACATACAGGTGTTCCTCGTCCCACATGAACCGGGTGGAGGCTTTCAGGTCCTCCACATAGTCGGGATTGCAGTTCACTCCATAGTGCATGGCCATCGGCGGCGCGGATTCCCATTCCGACAAGTTGCCGTCCAGTGTAACGATTCCCGGCGCGCGGGGGATTTCCAGGGTCGGCAACAGGTCCAGGGGAAGGGAAAGGGAAATGGGTGTGCCTGTTTCCGGGTCCGTTACCGTCCCTTCCAGTACGGGTACGGGAAAACGGGCCGGACCACGGGAGCGGAATCGGGCGGTTTCGATAACTGTGCCTGCGGGATCCACGTCAAACACCCGCTGTTCAGGGGTCACCTGCCAGCCGTCCGGCAGGGTCCACGCCAATGCGGCCTGCAGCGGCGTATCAAAGGGGTTGGTCAAGGTAATGGACACATCCCGGTCAAGGGGAGTGTCCCAGGGCAGTGCGATCGCCTCGCCCGTAAGCATGCCGCGCAGGCGGCGCATGCGCTGTACCTTGGCTTCGGTGACCGTATCGGCCGGGAGAACGGCTCCGGGCTGTATGACGGACCAGGAGACCTCGTTGCCCCGTACCTTCACGGCCAGATAGCAAAAGAAACCGCCTTCGTCTTCGGGCGTGTCAATGCCGCCACCGGCGCTGCCGGCGACTACGTAGCGAATACCGTCAATCATGCCGTGGTCCCGGTACTGGTGCAGGTGGCCCGCGAATACCCCGCGCACCGGATACCCGCGCAGGAGTTCGGCCGTCGGCTGCCAGTCCCGTTCCCAGTTACTGAGAAATAAAGGCGTATGCAAGAAGACGAGAATATGCCCGGCGGTGCTCGCCTGAAGCACCTCCCGCAGCCACGCGCTTTGTTCCTGCGAAAAGCCGTCCGGGTCGCCCGGTTCCTCCGTGTTCAGGATGATGCACTGCACATTGCCGCGCGTGAAGGTGTAATACAGGGGGGCGATGCGTTCCTCGTAGATGCGATAGACCTCGGCCTCGTCCATGACGTCATGGTTGCCCGCCACCGGAAAGAAGGGGACCTGTAATTGGTCGATACGTCCGACAAATTCATCCCACATGGGGCCGACCTCGGCTGCCGGTCCGCCCATGATCATGTCCCCGGCGCAAACAACAAAGTCCGGCCGCAGCACGTTCCATTCTTCAATCATGTCGAGAAAGACCTGCGGCGTGCCCAGGAACTGGCCCGGCTGGGGGTCGGCGCAGATGACGAAATCAACGGCGGTATCACAGGCGGGCGGGGACGCCTCCAACCGGTTGAGCGATTGGGTCGTCATCACCGCGGGCGCCGCCGCGCTCAGGCTTAAAAGAAGGATCGTTTGCAGTATCATGGCGTGTGCTCCCTGGGGTTCTGTTCGACACGGGTTTTCTTATGCTACCTTATCGCCACGCATCGCAGCAAAAAGGAGACCGCCTCCGGCGCGCGCGAAGACCTGTAAGGGTGCATGGCGGCCTGGACCGCGCCGGAGGCTGTCCCGCTTTTTGCGATCGTTGCGGGCCTGCCGGGCAAGACCGAAAAAAGCGCCTTTCTTACTCTGGTCCCGCCCGTCTTGACAGGAGAGGTGGTTTGGTGTATTCTCTTCACGGGCTGTA
>Ga0116149_1006443_pt1 | contig 10564 bp, 11 predicted proteins | sample AD_UKC057_MetaG_FD_89787 | JGI IMG/M metagenome (GOLD analysis project Ga0116149, IMG submission 89787) | Active sludge microbial communities of municipal wastewater-treating anaerobic digesters from USA - AD_UKC057_MetaG | ecosystem: Engineered > Bioreactor > Anaerobic > Digestate | place: USA...
ATCGGGCAAGGCGCCAAGCCCGGCATGGGCGGTCACCTGCTGGGTGCCAAGGTCACCGAGGACGTCTCGCGGGTGCGCGGTGTGCCCATCGGCTCGGACGCGCTGAGCCCCTGCCGCTACTACGACGTGGAAACCCTGGAGGACATGAAGCACATGGTGGCATTCCTGCGGGATGTGACCCACTACCAGTTCCCCATCCTCTTCAAGCTGGGTCCCTCCCGCCCCTATGCGGATGTGGCAGCCTGCATCGAGGCAGGCGCGGACGCCATCAGCATTGACGGGCTGGTGGGCGGCACGGGCTGCTCGCCGGATATTGTCACGCAGGGCGTTGGCATCCCCACCATTGCCTGCCTGCCCCCGGCAGTCCAGGCGTTGAAAGATTACGGCGTGCACCACAAGGTGAAATTGATTGCGCTGGGCGGGCTTCGCAACGGGCTGGATGCCTACAAGTGCCTGGCGATGGGTGCGGATGCGGTCGGGTTTGGTTCGGCGGCGGAAATTGCCCTTGGCTGCCGGGTCTGCTATGCCTGCCAGAAGGGCAACTGCCCCTATGGCATCACCAGCCCCAAGCCCGAAATGTGCGCCCGGCTGGACCCCATGGAAGGCGGGCAGAAGCTGGCAAACTTCATCCATGCCTGCACCGAGGAGGTCAAGATTCTGACCATGCTGTCGGGTCATTCCGCCATCCGGGACCTCTCCACCGAGGACCTGCGGGCAATGGACCTGAACACCGCCGCGCTGACCGGCTTGAAGCTGGCGGGGTACGACCGCCCGCTGCCCATCTGGGAAGCGCTGGGCGGAAATGGCAACGGGAACGGCAACGGGCACCATTAGGTGCACCCCTGCCGATGGCAACCCCGCCGGATTGTTAACGAAAGGACTTGTCCATGTCCACAGTCCAGTTTGATGCCACCATAGCCAGCCGGATGCTCGATGAAGCGCTGGACGCCTGCGCCGCCGAACGGTTCAACGGCAGCGTGGAGCAAACCCGGCTGGCACTGCACCAGGGGCAGTGTGAAGTCTGCCGCGCCCTCAAAGTGCACCTGGTGGAGCAGGTGGGCGCCTGGCTGGGCGGAATGGACCGGACGGTGAAAGCCATCTATGCCTTTGAGCCGGAAACATCCCCGGCGCGCTCCGCCACCGGCAGCCTGCGCACCCCCATCTCACCCGGCAGCATCAACCTGATTGCCTGGGTGGAGCGGAAATCCGCCGCATTGGGGGCGCTGTGCACCACGCTGGAAACCGTGCTGGCAGACTGCCGCAGCCAGTTCGGCTGCCGCAACGCCACGCGCTCCTGCTTTACCCTGGATGTCGCCATGGTGGACGACCAGGATGTGCAGGAGCGGCGCGGCTACGGCATGCTGGTGGAGGCGCGTTACCTGCAAACCCTGCCCGTCTGGACGCGCCCGGATGCCGCCGCCCCGCCGCCCGCCAGTCAGCCGCCGCCCGGCAGCGCCCGCCAGCTGGTGGAGCGGTCATTTGATGCCGAGCTGGCGCCGGAAAGCCTGCTGTTTGCCCAGGCGCTGGCAATTGAAAACCTGCCCCCGCAGGAGCGGCTGGAGTATGAACCGCGCCTGCGGGAGATCAAGGTGGTGCTCATCCGCCGGTTGATCAGCGACCAGCTTGCCTACATCCGCGTGGCGCGGGACTGGCTGACCATCCAGGATCTCGAAACCATTCACCGGCGGCGGATTGGACCCGGCAAGATCGGCGGCAAGGCAGCCGGGCTGGCACTGGCGGTGCGCATCCTGCAGGATACCGCCCCGCCGGAGGTGCTGGCAAACCTGCGCATCCCCGAATCGTATTACATCGGCTCCGACCTGATATACATCTTCTCCCTGATGAACGGGCTGATGCACTGGAACGAGGAAAAATACAAGCCCGAGGAGCAGATCCGGCAGGATTACCCGCTCATCCAGCAGCAGTTTGTGGAAGGGCGCTTCCCCCCCGAAATTCTCAAGCAGCTTGCCGCCCTGCTGGAGCGGATGGGCAGCCGCCCGCTGATTGTGCGCTCTTCCAGCCAACTGGAGGATAGCGTGGGCACCTCCTTTGCCGGAAAGTACAACAGCTATTTCTGCCCCAACCAGGGCAGCCCGCAGGAAAACCTGGAGGCGCTCACCCGCTCGATTGCCCTGACCTTTGCCTCCACCCTCAAGCCGGAGGCGCTGCTCTACCGCCGTCAGAAGGGCTTGCAGGATTACGATGAACGCATGGCGGTGCTGATCCAGGAGGTGCAGGGTGAGCCATTTGGACGCTACTTCCTGCCGCATGCCGCCGGGGTGGCGTTCAGCCGCAACCTCTACCGCTGGGCGCCGCAGATTCGCCGCGAGGACGGCTTTGTGCGCATGGTATGGGGGCTGGGGACGCGCGCCGTGGAACGCGTGGGCAGCGATTACCCCCGCCTGGTGGCGCTCAGTCACCCCACCCTGCAGCCGGATGACGACCCGCGCGCCATCCGCCATTACTCGCAAACCGAAGTGGACCTGATTGACCTGCAGGAGAACGCCGTCTGCACCCTGCCGGTGCGCAAGGTGATAACGCCGGATTACCCGCCGCTGCGCTACATGGTGCAGGTGGACGAGGACGGTGTCCTGCTGACCCCGCGCGGTCGCCTGATGCAGTCGGACCTGCCGCGGGCTGCCATCACCTATGATGAATTCCTGCGCCGCACCGCCTTTGCCCCGCAAATGCGCCAGGTGCTGCGCCTGCTGGAGGAGCATACCGAATCACCGGTGGATGTGGAGTTTTGCGTTCACCTGGCAGGTGCCGATACCCCACACCCCCGGGCGGTCATCTCCCTGCTGCAGTGCCGACCGCAGGCGTTTCTCCGCTCCAGCCGGGCGCCCGACCTGCCGCGCGACCTGCCGCCGGAGCGGGTCATCTTTTCCACCCGCTTCGTGGTGCCGCAGGGCTACCTGCCGGAGGTGCGCTACGTGCTGTTTGTCACACCGGAAGGCTATTTCTCCCTGCCGGATGCCAATACCCGCCGCGAGCTGACCCTCGCCATCTCCAAATTGAACGCCGCCCTCAAGGACCAGCCCTACCTTGCCGTGGGACCCGGGCGCTGGGGCACCACCAACCCCGACCTGGGGGTCTACATCAGCTATGCCGATATTTTCAACGCCAATGCGCTGGTGGAGCTATCCGGTCCGGGGATTGGACCGGCACCGGAGCCATCGCTGGGAACGCACTTCTTCCAGGATTTAATGGAGGCGCAGATCTTCCCGCTGGCAATTGCGCTGGACGACCCCGCCACCACCTTCAACCGGGCGTTCTTCTATGATGCGCCCTCCTGCCTGGCACAATTCATCGCCCTGCCGCCCGCCCTGGAAGGCTGCCTGCGGCTGGTGGAGGTTGCCGCCTTCGCCCCGGGCTTTCACATGGAAGTGGTGATGAACGATGACGCCGGGCTGGCGGTTGCATATCTCAGCCCGATGTCATTTTAAGAAAAGACAAACGAATGATCCAGGAAGTTTAACTGTTCCACAGCCCGGGCTGGCGGTTGCATATCTCAGCCCGATGTCATTGTAAGAAAAGACAAACGAATGATCCAGGAAGTTTAACTGTTCCACAGCCCGGGCTGGCGGTTGGCATCAGGAACCCTGCGGATGGCTATGCCGGTGGTGAATATCGGGCATGTGATGGTGGTTGTGGACAACTTCTGGATGGTCATGCGGGTGGGAATGCCTGCCGGTAAAACCATCATGCGCATGGTCATGGTGCTCGTCCGGGTGTGTGTGGGCATGTTCGTGGCTGGTTTCCGCGTGCCGGTGCTCGTGCTGGTGTTCTTCACCAATGAACAGCAGCGCACCGGCTGCCATGAGGGGTGCGGTAAGAAACAGGATCCACTGGATGGATCCGCGAAAAATCACCAGGGACAGGATCATTCCTGCCAGGGGAGCCATGCCAAACAGCGCGCTGGTCCGGGCTGCGCCCATGCCGCGCATTGCCAGGATGAACAACACGATGCTTGCCCCATAACTCAGGCTGCCCAAAACCATTGCCCCCAGGATGACCCCCGCCCCCGGCACGGGATTTTTTAACAACAGGGCAAGCACCAGGGAAAAACTGCCTGCCGCCATGCCCTTGATGGCAACGATTGTCAGGGGATCCTTGGCGGAAATGTTCCGGGTGAAGTTATTGTCCAGTCCCCAGAAACCACAGGCAATCACAATTCCCAGGGCACCCGGGGAAAACCCCCAGCCTGCCCCCGGGTTCAGCGACAGCAGGATGCCAGCCAGTGTAATCAACCCCACCGCAACCCACGCCCGGCGGCTGACCGCCTCCTTGAAGATCAGGGCGGCAATCAGCGTGGTTGCCACGCCTTCAAAGTTCAGCAATAGGGATGAGGTTGCCGCTGGGGTACTTTTCAGGCTGAACAACAGGGTGATGGGCGCGGCAATTCCACCAAAAAATATCGCCCCCAGCAGCCAGGGAACATCCTGCCGGATGAGGGGGGCTTCCGGTGAACCCGGCTGGCTGCGTGTGCGTTGAATCAGCTTGATGACTGCCAGGCTGATTCCGCTTCCCAGGTACAGCAGAGCTGCCAGCAAGACCGGGTCCACCTCGCCCAAAAGCAGTTTTGCCAGCGGTGTGCTTGCCCCAAACAGCAGCGCTGCCAGGGCGGCTTGCGTGATGAAAACAAGGTTGCTGTGTTTCACCGGATTGATCCCGTCCTATCAAAGAGAAAGGATTCAACAGGCGTCCCGCCGGGAAATTGTTCCGCCTGCCTTACTGGGCAGCCAGGTCCCGCCGGACGGTTTCCAGCAAGCCCGTCCGCAGCTGCTGCAGCCCGTAGACGCGCATCGAAAACAGCGAGGTCAGCGCGCCGGATTTTTCCACCGGGATGTCGGTCAACACCATGATCGAGTGTTCCTGGTCCAGCCCAAACAGCCGGGAAATCTTGGAATACTTGTTGATGTGCTGCTGGTAGTCGCCGGTCTTGGCTTCAATCCAGTAGAACGAGCCGTTGATGTGGAAGATCAGGTCCAGCTCAAAATCGTTGCCGTTGGGCAGCACAATCTGCGGGTTGATCAGGTAGGTGAAATCCAGTTCCCTGCCCAGCTCGGCGCCCAGCGTGTTGACCACGTCCTGCACCACCAGCAGCACGTACCGCTCCAGCCACTTGCCGGAGAAGAAATTCTGGGCGGTGGGCAGGGTGGTCGTCTTGGCTTTGATGAGGTATTGAGGCGACTTGTAGTACTTGTATTGTTCCAGGAAGGCAATTTCGTGCAGGCGGGTGCAGAACTGGCAGATGTCGCTGATGTCCTTCTGGGTGTAGTCCTTGATGGACAGGTTGATGAACCCGCCCCGCTGCATGTTGCTCTTGATTTTCGCCAGCAGTTCCTTCAGCGCGCCGTAATGCTCGCCCAGGAACTCGCTGAGCGAGTTGATCACCTCGTCTGCCGCATCCTCCGGCGGGATGACCTTGATTTTGACGTTGCGGGAGGCAAGGAAGCTCTCAATTTCGTCCAGGTCCTCGTCCTCCTCCGTTTCCTCGTCCCCGTTGAGGGACGCCTGCGCCAGGGCGGCTGCCAGGGCTGGCTCCACCCGGGCTTCCATCCGCCCGTTGGCATCACTGCTGCCGTGCAGGTCAGCAGAGCCTGCCAGCCGTTCCAATGCCACGGCAATCCGTTCCAGCAGGCTTAAAAGATCGTTGTTTTGTGTCATAAGGTAATGATTGGTTTTCCTTTCCCCCCGTGCGGGGTCAAACTGCCTCCAATATATCACAAAATGGAGGGATTCTGCGGGCTGGTGTGCGGCGGGTTCATCCAGCGCTTCAATCCAGTGATTCAATTCAGTGATTCAATCCAGCGATTCAATCAGCGGCTGAATTTGCTCCACCCAGGTGCGGTAGCCCGTGCCGTTGAGGTGCAGGTCATCATTGGTCATGTCCCGCCTCAGGGCGCCTTTTGCCGTGGCGAAGTGCGGGTACAGGTCCACATAAGGACAGGCGTACCGCTCCGCCAGCATTTGCAGGCGGTGGTTGAACTTGCGGATGCGCGGGGCATAGCGGGCATGGCGCGGCAGCAGCGACTGCACGAACACCACCGTCTCCGGCGTTTCCTCGCGCAGGCGCGCCAGGATTTGCTCGTAGGTCTTCAGGATGTCCCGGTCGGGCGAGAAAATGAACCACGGCAGGTCGTTGGTGCCAATCAGCAGGAAAACCGCCTTTGGCTTGCCGCTGATGACCTGGTCGAGCCGTTCCAGCACGCCCTCCGTCGTGTCGTTGCTGATGCCCCGGTTGCGCACCGGCACCCCAGGCAGCATCTCGTGCCAGATACCCAGGTCGGTGAGGCTGTCGCCCAGCAGGACAATATCCCCCGGCTGGATGGGCGAGGTGCTGAACAGGTCCACCTGGCGCAGGTAATAGGTGCGCGAGATGCGGTTCACCAGGTGATCCGCCAGCCAGAAGGTGAGCATGCTGGTCAGCAAAAATGTAACGAGGATGACAGTTGTCATGGGTTGATTATATGCCAAATGGACAAACCGGGGCAGGGGCATGGAGTATAATGGATGCCATGACCAATACCCGCTTCTCCCTCCCCCTCCAGGTGCGCTATGGCGACCTGGACCCCCAGTGGCATGTCAACAATGCCAATTTCCTCACCTACCTGGAAGCCGCCCGTTTCACCTACCTGCGCGAGCTGGAACTGTGGGACGGGGTGGATTACTTCAAGGTGGGCTTGATTGTGGCGGATGTCCATTGCGCCTACCTGGCTCCCATCGCACTGGGTGATTCCATCACCGTGCGGATGCGCGCCGCCCGGATTGGCTCCAAGAGCATCCTGTTTGAATACGTCATTGAAAACGCCACCACCGGCGTCCGGGCGGCAACCGCCGAGACGGTGATGGTGGCGTACGATTATCACACCCATCAGAGCATCCCCGTGCCGGAGGACTGGCGCCGCAAGATTGCCGCCTACGAGGGCTGGGATGCCCAGGTTTAACTCCCGGAGACCCCATGCTGCCAGCCATTGATACCGATGCTTTGCTCACCTTCCTCACCGGGCTGCTGAACACCGCCAGCCCCACCGGTTACGCTGAACCCGCCATTGCCTTCACCGAAGCCGCCCTGCAGCCCTTCCCCGGGTTGACGTTCCACCGCACCCGCAAGGGCGCCCTGGTGGTGCGCTGGCAGGGCGAGTCGGACGATGCCCCCCGCGCCCTCACCGCCCACGCCGACACACTGGGCGCCATGGTCAAGGAGATCAAGCCCGGCGGCAGGCTCAAGCTGACGATGATTGGGGGCTATGCCTGGAACGCCGTGGAAGGCGAGGGCTGCCACGTGATCACCGCCAGCGGCAGGCGGGTGCGCGGCTCCATTTTGCACGTCAACGCTTCCACCCACGTCCATGGCAAGGCGATGACGGATGCCCCCCGCAGCGAGGACACGATGGAAGTGCGCCTCGATGAGCGTACCACATCGGCAGAGGAAACCCGCGCGCTGGGAATCGAGATCGGCGATTTTGTGGCACTGGACCCGCGCGTGGAGATCACCAACGGGTTCATCCGCTCGCGCCACCTGGACGACAAAGCCTGTGTGGCGTGCATTGTGGCAGCGGTGAAAGCCCTGGCGGATGCCGGGCTGCGCCCGCGCCAGACGACATGGCTGCACATCAGCAATTACGAAGAGGTGGGGCACGGTGCGGCGGCGGGCATTCCTGCCGAAGTGACCGAGCTGGTCGCGGTGGATATGGCTGCCGTGGGCACCGGGCAGACTTCGGATGAGTTCCACGCCTCCATTTGCGTCAAGGACTCGGGCGGACCCTACCATCACGGCTTGAGCAGTCGCCTGCGCCAGCTTGCCGCCCAGTATGAAATTCCCTTCGTGGTGGATATTTACCCCTTCTACGGCTCGGATGGCGAAGCCTTCTGGCGCGCCGGGGGCGATGTGGCGGTGGCGTTGATTGGTCCCGGCGTGGACGCCTCGCACAATTACGAGCGCACCCACACCGAAGCGCTGCTTGCCACCACCCGCTGGATTTTGGCGTATTTGTTGAATTAATTCCAGAGAATTGCACAGAAAACAAGCTCCCGCCGTATCAGGCGGGAGTTTGTTTTACAAGCCGGGGACAACCTGGGAATACAGGCTGCCGACAGAGGTGCCGAATATCGAAAGAAGAAGAATCACAACAAGAGCCACCAGCAATAAAATGAAGGCATATTCGACAAACCCCTGCCCCCGCCCGGCGGGAGCAAATTTCATTTCCACCACCTCCTTAATTTAAGATGAGACTGATATTATCATATACCAGATGGCGGGGAATTGCAAGCGGGAAGTTGCCGGGTTTACAGGACTGCAAGGAAAGCAAACAGCGGAGGGGATGATCACGTTTGACGACAACCCCATGACCGGGATTGTTGGCAGGAAGTATGACCCGGTGTGGGGGAGTATGCGCGCAGAACGCAGCCTGCTCAGTATCCTGGGGGCGGACAAAGCCAAGATGTACACCCGCCTGGCGCTAATGAATATTGCGACAAAGGATGTGTTAACGCCGATTGAATTGGCTAAATCAGCATTGGTAGGGGGCACGTTGACACAGACAGATATTAATCGGTTGATTGTGGCAATGGAGCGAGCGCCGTTTTCAAGTCGGGTCATATCTGTTCTACCAGATTTAGTTGGACAAACATATCTTGGACGTGTGATTAGGCGAAGAGAACCATCTTGTTTTGCGCACCTGGTCAAGCGGGTGTTAAGTGAAAGACAATGGGCGCCGGGCACAACTGAAGAAATATACAATCAGGATATTCGGTCTGTTTTGCAATCTCAAAATATGAGATTGGTGGTATATCGGCGAGATGTTATTTATCTTTTAGCATTCGCAGAAACTGACGAAATTATTCCATTTGAACACAGAGGACTTAGGACGCAAAAATTTGTAGGTATATTTTATGCGCCTGAGCATGGTACAATAACAACGGGGTATCAGTTTAGCGACTTAGGTCGGATTGACCTTGGCAAAGATGGTGTTGTATGGTTGACGAAACCGAAGTAGCGTATTATCTGCGATTACTGTTTGAATTCTGGAATAGAGTTCCAACAATCGCGCTTGAGTATCCAAATTATGATTGGTATGAGCGTGAAGATTATCTAATCGATGATTATTCACTGGCGAGAGACCGATTTGGATCTCTTGAAAAACTTCAAGATAAATTTACCCTGGAAGAAAAAGAAAGATACCAGGAACTGCTTGCCCTGATTGCGAAGAATCAGCATTTCATTGATGAGATGAGACGGATTGCTGATACCCCCCATATAAACTGAAAGCGATTAAGTCCAAGCTCGTTGAATTGAGACTTATGGTTCCAGAAGGAATCTAGTGAACATTCGGGATCTCACTGAATCAGGATCACCTGTTTTCCAAGTGCCCGAGCTTTATTGACCGTGTAAAACGTCCCCCCGGACTGGCGCCCATCGTAACAGGCAACCACCAGGTCACAGAGGGAGAGCATATCATCATTGCGCCGTAGCGGGGCGGATCGACCAAGGCGCGCATAATCAGGACGCATGACAATCGTTTCCACACCGTGAGACCTGGCAAACGATTCAACTTGCGAATCAAAACCAATCGCACCCCCATGGAGACACACTCCCCGGATACATACTCAGTATGTTGGTAAGAGCATCAGGGTGGCAAGTTTTGTTACGATGATCGGTAAATAAAATTACCATATTGGTAAAAAGTACGATAATTGGATCAACAGAATAGTTTTATCACGCGGTTGCTAAACCGTGTCGAGCAGCCCGACACTCTGTCATGGAGCGCCGGGATTATTGTTTTTATAGGGAGAATCCAATTCGGATTGCGCGTCCATAACCGTTGAGAGTCCACTGTTTACCGTGCAATTCAGCCATGAAAGCGCGGACATGGCGTGCTGTAAGTTGATCCGGCGCGGTGATTCCCTGACTTTCAACCCAACGGACAAACTTTCCCAAAATGCTTTGGTAGGTTTTCAGGGTTTTGGCTGAACACTGCATGGCTTTCCTGGACAAAATAAAATCCGTAAATGCGTCCGCAATCTGATAGGATGCAATCTTAAAAATTTGTGTTTTGGAAGCAAAAGGTTTATTTTGATTTTCCTGAAACATAAAGACCGCCATATCTGGATTTAGGCGGTCTATTTTTGAGGAAAAAACTATATATGGCGGTACTGTGCCCCTGGCAGAATTCGAATCTGCAACCTTTTGCTCCGCAAGCAAACGCGGTAATTTGGGCGATAACCACCACATATAGCGGAAATACAGCCAATAGACCGCCATATATTGGGTTTTTTGGAATGAGGAAAAGCAATTTTTTCCTGAAGCAAACGGTTGCTTTTGGAATCTCATTCCTGGATGCACTATTATGATTGTAACCATATCCGGCGCAGTTGCAAGATTTTTTAAGGCTTCTCATCCCTACATACCGAGTAACCAGCCGGTAAATGTGGGGTACTCAGTATGTTTTGGTTGATCCGCGGCGCTTGTGGGGGGCGTGGCAATTTGGCGGGAGCCCTTGACAGATTTTGTCATGACTTTTATATTTATATTTACCATACGGCATATATTCTGATAATC
>Ga0116149_1006446_pt1 | contig 10561 bp, 7 predicted proteins | sample AD_UKC057_MetaG_FD_89787 | JGI IMG/M metagenome (GOLD analysis project Ga0116149, IMG submission 89787) | Active sludge microbial communities of municipal wastewater-treating anaerobic digesters from USA - AD_UKC057_MetaG | ecosystem: Engineered > Bioreactor > Anaerobic > Digestate | place: USA...
ACAAAGCTGCAGAAGAGTTGATCAATAAAGTTACTAATGGATTAAAAAAACATGATTATGCAATAGTAAATGAAGAATTGAATATAGGAACAATTCATTCTTTTTGTTATAAATTTTTAAAAAAATATTTGGACATATTTCCAGATGATCTAAGTCCTATTTTATCTAAAGGATTTAGAATTTTAAATGAAGAAGAGCAGTTACTTTTTATTTATCAAAATTTGCCCTTATTTGGTACAATTTCTATTGATGAAATACAGGCTGGAAAAGGCTGGCAACATGCAATAAAATTATCATCATTCTTCAATAAATGCACAGAAGAAGGAGTTACTTGGGAAAAAATTCAAACTTTTGTAGATGGTCTACCGGACAAAGATAAAAATAAAGATAAATTATGGATGTTTGGGTATGCTTTTGAAATTTATGAAGAGCTATTAAAAGAACATAATGTTTTGGATTTTTCCCATATTCAAACAAAATTCTTTGAAGCAATGAATATGCAAGAGAAGATATTAGAAGATGTAAGAAGTACAATCAAATACTTGATGGTCGATGAGTTTCAGGATACAAATTATATCCAATTAAAAATATTTAGATTAATAAGTGAAGCACACAAAAACTTGATGGTAGTTGGTGATGATGATCAATCAATCTACAGATTCAGGGGAGCTGTTGTAGAAAATATCTTAAGTTTTGAAAAATTTATAAGAGAAAATTGGGGTATTAGTGATTTTAGACCTATTTATCTATCAAAGAATTTTCGTTCAACTCCTATGATTGTAAAAAATAGCATGACCTTAATCAAAAATAATATTTATAGGTTTGAGAAAAAACTAGAAGCAGATAAATCAGATAATGATTATAAACACCCTTTTTGGATACACGGGCAGACAGACCAAGAGGAAGCTCAATTAGTAGCAAATTACATTCATTGTCTTTTTGAAAATAATATTGTAGAGCGTTATAGTGATATCGGTATCCTATTTCGAAGTGTAGGAAATCATGCAGCCACTTATATTGAAATTTTTGATAGAGAGAAAATTCCTGTTGAAATAAGAGGGGGTAATGATTTCTTATATGACCCATTAGTAAATGGTATTTTAGGCTTATTTTGGGCCATTTATATGTCGAAAGATTCCATCGCTACAGAGAAAAACGAGAAATTAATTAATAATATAATTTTAAATTTATCTTCAGGGACAGAAAAAGTCATTTTGGGCCTTGAAGATGCACTGCTTGAATTAGATGATAGTAAAATAGAAGAAATAATTATAGATCAAACAGATTTGAATAAAATAAGAAAATTACGCGAAATCCATTTGAATCTATCTGGCTATAGGAGCGTCCTAAACCTATTTTATGATCTTCTTAAAGTTGATGATTTATTACATAAGTTAATTTCTGATAGTAATCCATCATCAGTAGTAAGAATGAGGGGAATTTCACAACTTTCAAGATTTATTTTTGACTTTGATAATTACAGCGGAGGTGAATCACACCCATCCGAATTTTTAAGGTATATAAATGCTCTAGATAGCTCACAGAATATAGGGCTAGAAAGAGAAAAGGTAAAAGATGCTGTTTCATTATATACTATTCACCAAGCAAAAGGTCTAGAGTGGCCGATAGTAATCATAGGAAACGCCATTGATAGAAAACCAAAAAATATAAAAAATTTAGAAGATTTATTGTATCCCATTTATGAGCGTACTGAAGTAATAGAACCTTCTCTGGCCGATGAAATGGAAAATCGACGTGTCTACTATGTAGCAATGACTAGGGCAAAAGAAGCCTTTGGATTTACTACATGTAAAAAATTTGGGGAAACAAAAATAGATAGAGATGTAATCCAGTATATGAAAGAACTCTCCGATGATCTTTCAGATTTTTATAAAATTACAGATGAAGGCGGACATATACCCCTCAATAAAATAAGGAATGGCTCAAGAGAAGAAGATGAGATTGAGAAAAAAATTATTTCTTTTACACAATTAAGCACTTATTTGATATGCCCAAAGCAATATCTATTATTACGAGAAATTAATTTTGCAACAGTCCAGATTGGTCAGTTTAGGTTTGGATCGAATATTCATGGAGCACTTGAAGACATACATAAAGCTTATAGAAACGGCAAAACAATTTCTGATTCGGATCTAAAGTCCATATTTGATACAAACTGGATATCATTTGGATTTAGAAGTCCTAATGTTGAAGAAAATTTTAGAAAAGGCGCATGGAAGCTTATTCAAGAATATTTCTCAAATCCAAATTATAACTTAATATTTGATCGTACTTTTGATGTAGAACGGCCATTCACAATTGAATTAGATAATTGTTTTTTATCTGGAAGAATAGATTTAATAAATAAATTAGATAATGATGAACTTGAAGTAATAGATTTTAAAGTAGGCACTGCAAATAATAATGAAGAATTACATAAACTACAGTTACAAGTATATGTCCTTGCATTGCAACAAATGGGCATGAAAGTAAGAAATATGGCTGTGAGGTATATATCCAATAACTGTTGTCATAATTTTGAGATTAATCAAGATGAAATTAATAAAACTAAAAGGCTTATTGAACTAGTTGTTAATAAAATTAAAAACAATGAATTTGATAAAACTCCGGGGGAACATTGTAACGATTGTGCCTTTAAACAGTATTGTATTGATTAGAAAGAATAAGAAATCACTAAAATTTATTCTTTTCGAAAATTTAGACAATACTGATGTGATGTATTACTAACCCATGCATTTTTATAACCATAAGGAGCTAGATTAACATCATCTTGACACCATATCTTTTCATCTTTTAATTTTATAAATTCATTTAATTTTTTTGATAGGTCCCAAGCTAATGGATAGATAGTGCCTCCTTTTTTTACATTTTTTACAACAATGGTCATATAACCTTTGGGCTTTAATATATCAGCTACTCCACGATAAATATCCACAAGTTCATCAACGAATTTTTCATAGTCCTGTATATTTCCAACATCTTCTTCATCATCGGAATAGTAAATATCTAATCCATCTTCTTCTCTTTGTTTTTGTGTCTCAAACCCTTTCTCTTTTAACATATCCCAATAAGGAGGAGAAGTAATAGCATAGTCTATTTGTGGTAACCCCATTTCTGGAATTTTCTTTGAATTGCCTCTAATTATTTTAAAGTTAATATTTATTCCATCGCCAAAAGATAATCTAGACTGGGAAACGATATTATTTATTCTTTCTTTGGCTATCTTTGCGTATTTATCTTGAAGTTCAATTCCAATACCACTTCTACCACATTCTGCACATGCCACTAAAGTACTCCCAGTTCCCAACATCGGGTCAAGAACTATTTCTCCAGGCTTTGTGAAAAATTGAACAAAATCTGAAACAAGTTCTTCAGGATATTTTGCAGGATGTAGTTTCACATTTTCTTTTCTTGGTTTAGGCCTTAAAATAAACCAGCTTTTCTGAAATATTAACCATTCTTTACTGGTTAAATTATTCAATTTGTTGTCTTTATGGTATTTAGAGCCATCAGTAAAAATTATTTCATTTTCATTTTCTTCAGATTTTTTTTTTGTAATTGTTTCTACATAATTGTAGGAATAATCACAAATTACTTCCCAACCTATATTCATATCAGCGCTCTCATTTCGTTATATTTTGTTTCATTATATAAGGATTGTCAGTAAATCATAGTTCTTCTTTTATTTCCTTTAGTCTTTCAAGTATTTTACACAAAAAACCTGTTTCAATTACTTCGGCCAACAAACCTTCTATTACTCCATTTTGTTTTATAATGGTAGTAATTAATTTTCTGATGTCTTCTAATTTTGCCTTTGATAGTGATTGCTTGCCTACAGAATACTCAGCAGCTTTTTTTGATCCCTTGGTCCATCTAAAAGTAGTAATAAAGTTCTGATTGTAAAGTTCTTTTTCAAACTCAATGACTTTGTCAGAGTATTTATAATAAGGAAATTGAAATAATTTATCTGATTCGGAATCAGAATCAATAAAGTCATAAAACTTATTCGATCTATTTTGAAAATAAGGAAGGTATTCTAATATTTTGTCCATGTTTTCTTTTGTTAATGGAACTGATTCATCTACTTGATTCATAATTTGTCATTATTATGTTCGGTATATATTTTTAATCGTCCTAAAAATTAACTCAATAATAGATAGAAAAAACATAAAGAAAATTATCTAAACCTTTGAAAATAATAATTGACATAAACTGTTTGGAGTGATCTTCATTTCAACTAGAATTAATTTTTGTGATAATTGTGGTGCTAGGATCTCTGAAAAAGCAAATTTTTGCCAAAACTGCGGGAATAAAATCGTAAAAAACAATGAAACAAATAAATCTTTGAACCCGAATGTTTTGGAAAAAAGTATTAATACAAAAATACCTGTTGAGATTATTAAACTTCATTTATCACAAGGTGTTTTTTATGCAATGACTGGCAGGAAAGAAGAAGCTATAAAAGAATATAACAAATTAATCGAACTTGATCCTAATTTTGGACCTGCATATTCGAGTAGGGGTTTGGTGTATATTAATGAATGTAAGTACCAAGATGCGATAAAGGATTTTAGCCGGGCCATAGAACTTGATCCTGATGAATTTGCTTATTTTAATAGAGGAAAAGCATATGAAAATTTGGGTAATTTTACTTATGCTATAACTGATTATAGCAGAAATATAGAGCTTGCACCTGAAAATATTGAAGCATATCTTGCCCGAAGTTCCTGTTATTATAATATAGGAATGTATGATAATTCTCTCAACGACCTAAATGAAATACTTAAGATTGACAGCAACTGTATGGAGGCGTACTTTAACAGAGGGCTTATCTATGCAATTAAAGGTATGTACGATAATGCCATAAAAGATTTTAGCAATGCAATAAAAATTAATCCAAATTTTTCCGATATTTACAATAAGCGTGGTTTTATTTATGACAAAACTAATCAGCCCAACTTGGCCATTAATGATTTCAACAAGGCAATAGAGCTAGATCCTGAAAATGCCGAAGTATTCTATAATAGAGGGTCAACATATGGAAGTATTGGGCAATATGATTTGGCAATTAATGATTTCAATAGAGCTATAGAAATAAATCCCAATAAATCAGAATATTATTATTTAAGAGGGGGCGCTTATGATTCCAAAAAAGAATATGATTTGGCTATAGAAGATTTTACTAAAACTATAGAACTTGACCCCGATGTATTTATTGCTTATTTCGTTAGAGGTAATGCCTATTTTAACAAAAACAAATATATTAAGGCATGTGAAGATTATACTAAAGTAATAGAAAATGATCCAAATTTTTCTGCGGCGTATTACAACAGAGGGCTTATTTTTAGAAAGAGAGGAGATATAAAATTGGCCGAGAATGATTTTAATGAAGCAAAAAAATTAGGGTTCGTATTTCCTGACATAGACATTACAAAATTTAAATGTATGAATTGTGATAGAAAAGAAACTGAAGATAATAAATTGATTCATTATGGTGATGGAGAATACATCTGCTCGTATTGTATGGAAGAAGATACGGGAGAGCCTGATGATTAATCAGTATTGTTAATAATTTCATTATATTAATCCTTATAATTAATATTAATATATTACCAGATAACCATATCCTTCTTTTTCTTACACTTCCTACAAACTAGAAAAGTCTTCTCATTATTAGGATCATAGCAATAGTTAGCCGTAAGCTCAATCGGCCTAGCCAGTACAACCCCGCACCTAGCACAGTAGTGTTCCCTCATGCCTTCATGATCCATGCCACTTCGTAGTACTTCGGTCTATTGTTGAATGTAGCTCCTCTTGTAACCTGGACAAAGCTCTGACCGTCTGCATAAAGACCAGTTGTTCCTATTGTGATCGAGTGGGCACCGCCAGTAGTTCCAGGCTCTGTCGTGCTGGTCGTTATTCCCTGCAAGAATCTGTCAATAAGATTTGGTGTCCCATTGTTGCCATCGCAGAGGAGCCATCCAGATGGAATGCTACCCAGGGCTCCCGACCATGCCACAATAATTCCTGGAGGCACATAAGATGGTAGTCCAGAAGTAACATTGGTCACTGAGGAAATTATGCTGGCCCCTGCAACAATAGTTGCCAGAAGTATCGCATCACTAGGTACTGTTGCCGATGTGGATATTGTGAGCCAGTTAGCCCCGTTGTCAGAATGCAGGTAAACATAATTTGTGCTACTTGCAGTTGCGGTGAGATTTTCACTTGAATTTGATATCACCTGAAACATGCCTCCGCTTGCATCCTTCACATAGGCCGTTCCCAAAGCAACATTAACATTAAGCCCAGTTGATGCAGTGACTGTAAATCCAGTCTTGATTCCTTCAGGGAAGAAATCCCCAAAGTACTGCCTGAAATCCCCTGAGCTTATCTCCTGCCCCGAGGATACTTTTTTTGTAAATGCCATAAAATCACTTAGAATTCAATGACATAATAAACGGTCATTGTCTTAGTATTGTCAAAGGTCTTAGTTGGTGAGATCAGCGAGTGGGTGAGAAGGTCTGATTCATTTGCAGCATAAAGACCGAGCTCCGCCCATGTGCCGTAATAGCTCGCCTCTGTGCTGTCAAAATAATATGTTGATTCGGCCTTGTTTGAATAGGTGTCGTTGTGCAGGCTGTTCGGCACATAGGATTTCAAAGATCCTAGCTGTGTAGTCAGAGCTTGGTCACTTGCTAGAGGTGCAGTGCTCCCTGTGCCTATTGCAAGTTTTCCGATAACATGCTTGTCTTCATCATAATCTCCAGTAAGCACATCAGCAAGAGCCGCCTTCAGTATGTTTGTGATCAGATTCTTCTGCCACTTGCCTCGTATGATCCTGTCCCTCTCAATATTGTACTCATCTATACTAAATTTTCCGAGATAAGGATTCTTATCCCCTCTAATCAATTCTGTTATGTCCATTTGCTCACGTCCCATTTGGATTTGCCGTCATCAAACTTTGCGGTGTAGCTTGTCAGGCTGTCAATTATTGTTTCTGCTAGTGTGATTGATTCAGTCTCAGTTGTCTCCTTGTAATCGGTCGATGTCTCCTGTGATTGGAGGACGCTCTCAACCTTCAATCTCCTAAGCTCTGTGAAAAGATTTGCAAATGCAGAATAGAAGTCCTCTGCTGCAGTGCATTCCAATTTGACCTTTGATATCTGTGGCTCGTTGATTTCGTATGCCACGGATAGAATAGTCTGGTCCTCTAGGGAGGCCCCTGGTATTGTAATCGAAATGACTTCCCCTGCCTTCATCCGCTTCCCAGGGGGATTTATCAAGAGCTTTGAAGAGTTCTCAAGCGCGTATTCTATGATCTTCTGCTGCGCCAGCATGAGGGCCGTATCTGTGTCCTTGATAGAAAGGTCGACAATCGGGATGTCGGTGTAGTTGTCGAACATCTTTTCTCCCGATGCGTTTTTGACTATCTGGACTCCATAGTATGTTTTGAACGCCATCTTCCCCGTGCCGCTGCTCCAGGTAAGCCCATCGGTAGAGTATTTGTTGCCGTTTGCTGTTGTGTTGTCATGGGCGGCCTTAAAGGTGTCAGCTGCCGTCCCAAACTTCTGGAATACTATCCAGTGTAGTTTTGTTGTGTCAAGCTGCACATCGATATAATCGGATTTCACCCATGAACCGTCCACTGAGATATTTTTTGCAAGGATCGATCCAAAGCCGACGATCGTCCCTGTAGGCCCGGAATCGTCCTCGACTATGGTAAATCTGAACGCGTCAAGTGGATCTCCCACCTTCTTGATGTACGTTTCAACATACAAGACATTTGATTTTGACGGCGTGAATGATGATGCATAATACTTATCATGGAGGGAGACTTCAGTTGTAGTTGCGGCCTGGCTCTGGTCCAAAAATCCCTGCTTGCCGCCAACAACGAAAACCCTGTCAAAGAATTTTGAAGAATCCTTTTTGATTGATGCGTTTAGGATCTGCTGAGGATTTATAGAGTGGGCCACTGCAAGATCCGAGGGGTCGTAGAAGTGGAGGTCATCGTCTTCGTCCACATAGTAATCCGCACCTACAAGATTTGCTATCTTTTCTACAGCCTGGCCGATATAATCCCATGCGAGAGAAACATAGGGGATCTGCTCCGTGAAAGCTTCAAGATTATCTGTAGTGATCTCGGGGCAGTACCTTTGAATAAGATCTTCTACAATATCGCTTGCGGTGTAGTTCGAGTAGTTCTCCGCTCCCGATATGACTGTCTGGCCGAATCTGACGGAGCCGTAGTCCTCCCCGCTCAGTATCAGCTTGTTGCTTCCGTACGTGTCTATCTCAATGTCTATGCTTGTGATTAGGCCGTGGAACACCTTTGCAGCCGGCGGATAATTCTCATCAAAGTAGAAGTATACATCCTCTCCTATTTGGAATGCATCCGATATGGACCCGTCATTATTGTCAAGAGATATCTCAAAATAGTCGGACCTTTTGCCCTTCTCGTCTGTGAATCTTGCATATTCAAGATCGTAGCTTTCTTCAAGCCTCTCCCCGTTCACCTCTATAGACCAGAAGAGGACAGTGCTCCCTGTGCTTACAACTGATAGTGATGGGGAAGCTGTAAGGTATGCTTCGAGGCTCTCAAATCCAATATGAAGCCTGGTCGGGGAAACTGTAACTCCCGCCTCCAGAAGCTCAACATCGACCATGAGGGTATCCATCCCAGATGATAGGACAATCGATGCTTCCAAGGGCTCGGTGTAGGCCAGGCCGGAGAGCATGTGCGCATCTGCTGTAACGTTTGCCTCCGCCAATACTTCCTGGAAGGTGTAGAGTGAAGGCGAGATTTGAACTTCACAAGATAAGCTTGAAAGATAATCTGCAGCCGTCCCTAGATCTGGTGATGCCGAAATTGAAGAGTGCAGAGCAACTGAATAATTAGAAGCTGTATGCAACGAAGGTGAAACTAGGATCAATATAGAGAGCTCTTCTATGTATATCGGGATTACGCTTAACCCTGGAAAAGCGGTAGCTGAACCTGCCATGCTATGCAAGAGCGTCTGGATAGGCGATAAGATAGTGGAAGCGGAAACTGTCGCTGCTAAGGATTCCTCATATTCTGTTCCGCCAAGAGATTCCTCGCTTCCGATTGAAACAAATGATGAGAGGTTGATATGATTGTTGTAGACCGCCTTGAAGTAATCAGCCGGCTTATCCTCGGTGAAGATCCAAATAAAATCGATTAGATCGCTGGATCCAAGATTGTTTGGCGCATAGCACCTACCTACTATTATTCCTCTGTCCGAATAGGAGTAGGATGTCTTAGTTGTCGTTGAATTAGTCGCATACCCGGAAACTGAGTTGTACCTATACTGCCTTGATGTCCCGCCGTCAAGGGCTGCCATGCAGAGGACCCAGTTGCTGTCCGCCTCGTTCAAGCCTATTCCTGCATAATAGTAATCAGAAAGCCCGTATACATCCGCCCCGCCCCTTGAATACATCTTCGGCCCTCTGCCGTTCCATGATGTATTCCCGCCATAGAATGTTACCTTGTCGGCTGCAGATTTTGCCATAACTATAGCCGAGTCATCATTGCTTGTCGAGTAGGCCTTGTTGTATATGGCACCGCAACTGGAGGCGGTCAGATAATTTGAAGAGCTCCAGCCGGTCAATGCCTTCCCGCTTATCCCATTAGTAGAGTAAGAGAGGCTCCCAACTACGGAAAACGAATAACCGCCTGAGACGCTGCTAGAAAGAGAGTCCTGGAAGTGATGGATGCTGTAACCAGCATACCATGTCCCGGACTTGTTTTCCTCTCCGGAGTTGGCTGTGTCGCCGTACCAGAAGTAGATTGTCGTGTCCCCGGATGCGGAGATATCACAGTTTACATAAAATACGGCCTCTGAGCTTGTAAATGAAACGCACTCATGGGAAAGCTGTGTTTCCCCATCCGCATCGCTTGTAAAGCAGACGCTGTCCCCATCGTCCCCATCAAATAAATTGGGGTGATTTGTCGAGTTGAATTTGATGAAGACCGGGTAGTTTGATACCGCCGAGGAGATGTAGGCGTCCGCATTTAGGGCGATTTCACGACAGTAGGCAAAGGCCATCTAGCTTTACTCCGGGCTATTACTTTGTAAGGGATATGTCAAAATAGCCGATTGGAATTAGATTTTTTACTTCATTTAGTTTGGCAGCATATTGGGATTCTGTGATGAGCCCCATCTCAAGGTACTGCCTCCACTGCTCAAGCCCGGGGACGGCATTTAGGAACTTCTGCTCTTCCGTCTGCTCCGGCTCTTCTGGCTTTACGTCCTCTTCAGAGATTTCTATTGCTTCAGTTATCGGGGAAAAACTATCCTTTGCATCAAAGAACTCTGCCTTCTCATAGACGAACTGCTTCATCTTGGCCTCATCAGAAACGTCCTGAATTGGATATCTCGTTGTGCGGATGCTACCCAGATCCGTCCTAAAGGTTATGAGGACAAAATCTGAGACCTCGTTCTTTTCTGTAAGGATCTTCTCGATGCTAGTTATCTCGACCATGGATTAACCTCATGCCGCCCTTGCAAACGTCACAGTTGCG
>Ga0116149_1006447_pt1 | contig 10554 bp, 9 predicted proteins | sample AD_UKC057_MetaG_FD_89787 | JGI IMG/M metagenome (GOLD analysis project Ga0116149, IMG submission 89787) | Active sludge microbial communities of municipal wastewater-treating anaerobic digesters from USA - AD_UKC057_MetaG | ecosystem: Engineered > Bioreactor > Anaerobic > Digestate | place: USA...
ACCCTAAAGACAAAGAAGAAAGAGATTGGTTATTTAACCACATTTTAACTGAAAGTAACTTGTTTCTTCACGATAATGAAATAGGGGATAGGATAGGAGAGGTGAAAAAGGTTGTAAAGTGTGAAGAAGTGGAGAAAAGTAAAATTTAAAGATTTTATAATTATGGAAATATTAGAATACATATTATTCCTTATTCTTTCTATATTATGTCTTGTATTCGTTTTCATCTATACATTCGTGGTTAAATATTTATTAGATAGATATGAAAAATAAAAGGAAAACCTTAAACCAAGCCGATAACCTTGCATCACATTCTGGAGATTTTGAGACAAGGATTGACAATGAAGGCAATTCAACTATTGCAAGTCCAGAGCCCGCAAAGGGAATGGTCTTTAATTTTACACCGACTTATAACATAAGCAGGAATGGCAAATCTATAGGAAGTTCAACGTTTGATTTAACAAGCTATTTTAATGAAACCTTTTAAAACCTATTTTAAGCACGTTTTTACGCATTATTTTTTAAAACTATACAAATATACTTTTTTACATATATCTTGCTTAAAAATAGCTTTAAAATAAGAATAAGACACATTTAAACACCAAAACAAATCCCTATCTTAAAAAATCATAATAAATCCCACCTTGGATTGATTTATTTGAAATAATATAATTCACCGTATAGTTAATTCGTTTATTCCTAACATGTACACCTACCCCATAATCTAACATGGAACTATTTCCACTAACCACACCACCTACACCTATATTCCATGTTCTTGCAGTAGGATATTGATTGATTGTGGTCTGAATGTGTGTAGGTCTTCTATTTATAAATTCCCAATTCCGCTTCCAAATCCTATTATATAACACCTCATCATATATAGCTATAAATGCAGAAGTATCATTCTTAATTGTGTCTGCATAATAGTAGGTAGTCATGAATTCTTGTAATATTCCCAAGGTATCTACTTCTTGCGATAGAAATACAGTATCTATCTGATTTATATACTCAACTTCCTTATATGGAATGGGTGTGTAGACGACACTTTCTATCTTAGTAGTATCATATTGTACCACAGTCTCCACAATGGTCTGAGGTGTTGTGTTGAGGTTGTTTCTTCTCAATGCGCATTTCCAACCTAAGAGGAAACTTACTACTATGCAGGCGAGCAGGATTATTATATACAATTTTCTATTCTTCATCTTACTTACCCTTTTGATATTTTGTACAGTTCATTGATTAGTACATCTGCCAACCTTGTCTTAATAGTCATATCATTCAGGTATTCTAAATCCGTCTTGTTATTCATAAATAGGAATTCAAGTAGTACGGATGGATGTTTATTTAATAATTCTGTGAAATTAGCCTCCTTATCCACGTCCCCATCTCTCATATCTGTTCTCCAGAATAGTTTGAAGTCTGAAAAGTCTTTTTCAAATTCCTCCCTCAATGCAATGAATATCTGTGTGGCGTACTTATCACTTCTTGTCTGTCCTTTACTTGTCCATATTTCTATTCCTCTTGCCTGTTGCCAACCTGTACCTCTGGCAGCGTTCACATGTAAGGAAAGGTAGAAGGCATTATCAACCCTATTAGCCACGTCAATTCTATTCTTTTTTAACCATGCTGTGGACGGTTCACTTTCAGGGGATATTAGAACAACAGTAATTCCCAACTGTTCTAAACCCAATTTAACCATGTGTAAGATTTCTCTTGACCAAGCATATTCTTTAAAAGTTCCACATGGGGATTGTTTTCCTGGGGTGTCTTTAGCGTGTGCTGCCGATAAAATGATGGTTCTACGTTTCATTATTCTTTGTTTTTAAATTTTCCTTATTGAATTTTAATTGCTCATCTTCTAATTCATTCGTTCCTTTTACTTCTTCCTCTATATCCGTACCCTGCATTTCCTGCATTAATCGCTTTTCAAAGAGCCTACGAATTCTCACAATTAGAAATGTAAACTTATGCGTGTTCATTAGTTTATCTAAATTTTCAGCCATGCTAATCAATTCACTAAATACAATCACAAAGGCTGTGAAATTGGTAATATATACAGATGTGTTGAAAATAGCTATCTCCGTACTATAGATTAGTCCTATGAATAGTACATAAAGAATGAGTTTTAAGGCTGTTTTTCGTAACCCTCTTGAACGGATTGCCTTTCTGCGTTGCCATAACTTATACGGTTTAGTCTCGTCTACCTTATACGCCTCCATTGATTGTATTATAGCTGTTATACAATCTAATAATACAGATGCCATAATAACGTATAACATTAGTAAAATAGGCGAGAAAAAAGCTACCAACCCCCCTATAAATGCAACCCCATAAATCCTAACTTCGTTTTCCATACATAAATCCCTTTTTATTTTAAACTAAATATTCTCCAATTAAAACCTGTACTAATGATGGTGCAACATTGATAGGCTGAAAGACTGATATAAGACGTGTTATCAATCGTTTCACCCGCATTTGCATATATTTCAACAGATGTGTTTTCTGTTAAAATCGTAAACTTCTTTCCTTTCACCGAATTGGCATAAGGCAGGGAAATCTTTAAATCTTGATTTGCCAACAATATGTTATCTTGCTCATTCAAATAATAATTATGTGAAATCTCTTTAAAAGTGCTGATTAACGTTGTTTCCTTCAATGATATATTATCTTTGAAACGTTGTATTCCCTTAGAATGTGCAATGCTTATATCATTCTGATAGGCACAATATAAAGGTGTTGTCAATTCATTCCATTTTTCTTGGTTTGTGCAGTAAGGAATTTCCGTTCCGTCATTTAGTCTTGTTTCCGCGAGGTTGGAGGTTAACCAAATGAGGTTGTTTATCTTAACACCACCATACATCTTCCCATCGTTTCCTGTGTAGACGTCCTGAATTTCAGTAAAATCAGATAGGTCTGATTCTGCATAAGTAGCTTCCCGTATAAGCCGGATAGAACCGCCTTCTATATCGTGTGAGGATATTTCCACTTCAGCAGATTCAAATGATAGTGCCATATAACCTCCGTTACGGGATAAGAGGCATGTATATTCACCTTTGTCTCCGAAATTTGCGTCTGTACGTATGCCTGCCCCTTTGATATTTAATCTTGTCGTATTCCTTTTATTTGAAAAATCAGGGTTTCCAACACTTCCCACATTAGTTGAAGTCTCCCAATTCCCCTCAATTTCAGAAGCCATTGCTTTCGCTATCTTATTTCCCTCAAATGTGCCGTCATAATTACAACCAACGGAAATTAGATAATCTATAAGTTCTTCAAAGTCAGATAGACTTGGAACTTTCCAATTCCCATTGCACAAAATCTTATTTCGTGCTACATATGGGTTATAAATGAAACCATTATTTATAGTCATAGATTTCACATCATATTCTAATGGGTTATTTGCAGAGCCTAATTTCTCAGTATTCCCCAGATAATCTGTTACAACCATCCCCCCATTCACATTCCCTACATGGATAATGTTATTGTTCTCAGGTAATGCAGGGGGGTTAAGCGCATCCATATTTGTAATTAGTAGGTTTCCTGATGTTATCTGTGAATATGGAAATAGCCCCCCTCCTGTAGTATCAATATCTCCTGTGTCTGGATTAACTATATTTTCTATCCTGTCCATTTGAAGTGCAAGACTATCAGGACGATAAGCAACTATACGGGCTATGTCAGCGGGGGGTATATATGGCTGTATTAATATCGTACTAATTTCAATCCAATCCCCTGTCCACACTTCATCTCGAGCAGAATATCTAACATGATTAGGCGTCATTAAGAAATGTCTTACCTTTGCCCCTTCATATCTACTTATTCGTAACACATGTAAGGGGGACATCGGTTTGATTTTATCCCTATCATATATATCTCCGTTGTAAATCAACAAGTTTATTTGTTGCTGTCTCATGGTCTCCTGTACCAAAATAGCATTGAAGTATTTATCTTTTACTCCGTTCTCTCCAACACCCCACATTCCAGCATGTGAGAACAGATTATTATGTAAGATAGTCTGTGTAGCACCTGATAACACACGTGCAGAACCAAATAGGCTGGGTGTCAGTTCTATTTCAGTAACGAAGTTTTGATTTGTGTTTTCTGCTCTAAAGATAGCATAATTCACAGGTGTCTCATTATTTACAATGTACATTAAGAAATGATTTTCCGCATCTGGATTATAATTAAATTGGCTGTTAGGTTTAATCCATGCATCCTGGGACGTTTGAGGTCCAATTTCACGTGTAATCCAAACCTCTAATTCCGTGTCTTGATATGGTAACCCCTGTGAAAACCATTCTTTGTCTATCTCCACATAATCCTGATATGCAAATGTCCATTCTTCCAGATCTGTACAATAAATCCTTATATTTCCAAATGCAGTACATCTCCCCCCTACCTGATTTCTCCATGTGCCATCTTCCATCAAGAATTTATCCCCTTGCCTTACGTGGATTGTATATTGTACGTATTGACTCCATTGCATCTGTGGCATGCTTACCCCATTATAATCTATCACAAAGTTTTCCGTAAATTTAACTCGTAAATGTAAGTAGTTTCCCTCCCCTGATGAAACGGGCATTGTGTAATAGTGTTGCCCAATTCTGAATTTAGAAGGCACTAAACTTGGAAATCCGTCTGCTAAATTACCCCCTCCATAAATCACTTCTACACTTTTCAAGGCTGGCAAATAACTAAAATTGCCATTTGAACGATATTTCTGTGTGGGGTTTGATTGGTGAGTAATTATATGCTTGAAATCTTTTGTTACTACAAATGGGTAACCTCTCCATACGTGGGGTGAGGTTGGAAAGATGTAATTCTTTCTGTATGCCTTAAAATCAATTACTCCGTCTTTCAGCAATTCTCGTTGTGCTATAGTCCATACCCCTTTATCCATTACTAAAATAGCATTAAAACGCTCTAATATATGCTGTATAACCTCTCTATAGGTTAGTGGTTCTATGCTTTCTATAATTTTTCCATTATATCCCTGTTTTTCAGTTACTTTCTGCCACATAGAAGAACCCGCAAAAATAACCCTTTCCATTGGGTCGTCTGGTGGATTATATCCGATTTGTGGGTAATCTATCATAGTCTGGCTGTACCAATTAGTCAACACCAACACGAAATTAACATCATTGCCCTGCCACAAAGCGACTGTAGGGATTTGACGCAATCCTACAATTATCGTTTTCAGCAAAGACAACGCATAATCTCCTAAACTTGGTGCATTACTCGTTGTGGCTAATATTTTATCTAAAATAAGAAAGCCATCAGTTGCTGTAAATTCAACTCCTTCCTGTGGTAGGTCAGGACGGTTTGAAAAATCATTTAATAAAACTCCCTTCCAAAATGATTCATTATTTCTTTTAATTTCAATTATATACCTGTTTTCAGGACTTGTACTTAATTCTTTAAGGAAAGGATTTAAAACTCTATCGATATTCCGAATAGTGAATGTAACAGAACTTTCAATTATCCCCCCTTTTACATATTCCGTAATATTAGCATTATTTGAAAGTGTGTATCCAGGACTTTCCAATATGACCGTAGTACTTAGATCTGGTCCGTTGGACTGTGTATCATATATACTAATTTCATGTATATTATCAGAAATACTCTTAAATCCTCCTGTTAAAATTTTTTGCATAATTATCTTCTTTTAGTCTGTACTGATGTTCTTTCTAATATAATTTCTAAATCTCTTCCATTTATCTTTGTACTTGCAATGAAGCCATTATTTACATTCCCTTCTAAGAAATGGTTTGGAATAACGGCCGAACCACGAGGGAGCATAACTCGCTCCCGCCCCTTTTCTCCGACTTCAAATACCCCCCCTTGTGTAACTATCCCACCTGTCGCAAGTCCTTGGGGGTTCGCCACTTTCTTTAATTGCCCTTTAACAAATCCTCCTAAGGCTATTAAGGCTGCACCAGCGGCGGCAACAACGTATGGATTTAATGATAATAAGGCTTGTTTGATACCTTCGATAGCCGCCCCTGTACCCACCGCTATTTTTCCAATCTGAATAGCCATATCCGCAAACGTACCCATTATCATCAATCCCACACTATTTATACTCTCACCCGATGCTAACATCTCTATTGAGGCGGTTGCCATGTCTTTCACGGCGGAATTGATTGTGGAACTGATTTGATCCCCCATTTCAGCGAAGCTATCAGTTAAATCTTGATTATTCTGTTGAATATTGTCATATGCTTCTTTTAATTGCTTATAACGTTCTATCTGTAATTCTGTAGCCTCCCCTGTTAAAATATAAGCATATAACAAATCCATTTCAGCCTTTACCATTTCTTGGGTTACTGTACTTAGATTTTCACCTAAATTTAATTTTATTATGGACTGTTGATTTAATCGAGCTATGGAAGCATTTAATTTTTCCAGATTGGTAACTTCTTCTTTATCATCTTCTATCTTGTCCTCTTGCTGTACCTTTAATTTTTCTCGAGTTGTTAATAAATTGTTAAAGTGAGCTATCTGGTCTTCCGTAGCCTCATTATTAGCAATATACCTTGCCCAAAGCTCCAATTCTGCTTGAACCTGTCTCATTGAGACTTCTGCCACACTTTCCCCTAATAATAACCTTTCAGTCGTCTTGGCGTTCAAATCATCTAAGGCTTGATTTAATTTCTGAATTTCAGTTAATTCTATATTCTCCCCACTTGCATTATCCTTATTCTTAGGTGTCTTAAACATTCCTGCAACTTCCCTTTCAAATTTTTGAATTGCTTTTCGATACTCCATTTCAGCCTTTACTTTCATAGAGATGTTTTTCATGCTAAATCGAGAGAAAACATTTTCAGCGTCCATCTTTGCCTTGACATTCTCATACGCAGCCTTAGCGTCATCTATATATAAGGATTTCAATTCATCAAATCTTTTCCTGTCCACCTCGGATAAACTATCTGCTTTCTGCATCAAATTTTCCAATGAACCCTCATATTGTTCAATCCCAGAAACAAGCTCATTCACTCCTGTTGAGGTATTTGCGAATAAGTCCTCCATCATCTTATCTGCAAGCTCCATGTCTGTAGTCATCTGATTAATTATATCTTGTCTTTTCTTCTCAAATTTTTCTAATTCTTTTTTGCCATCCGAGATAATCTTGGGTAATGTACTCAATGCGTGTTTTTCTGCAAGACTTCTATCAGATTTCGAAAGAATAGCGTCTAAATCCTTCTGATTCCGTTCAATACTCTGTTGGGATTGGAAGATTTTTTCATTGTATTTCTGCAGGTCTTTCATCATTTCCTCACTCATGATTTTATCCTGCATTCCTTGTCTTATCTTGGCTTTCATTACATCTTGAATGGAAGCGTTAATCTTCTTATACGCTGTATCTATTTCTTCAAGGCTGGAATGCTCATCAAGTAATTGAGGTAGGTACTGCCCATATTTCTCATTGATTTCCTTTAAAATTTCCTTTCTTTCTTCCGCAGATTTATTGAAATCTTTATACGCAGAAAATAATCGATTTACCTCTATCTGTTCTCTTGCAGTCTCTGCAACACCTTTAGAGATTTCCTCATTAAACATCTTCTGTGTCTTCGCAGCATGTGCCGCATCTTTATTGAAATGTTTAAAGGCAGAAACCAATCCATATATTGCCGCTCCTAATGCAGCCACTCCAGCAAGCACCAATCCAATGGGATTAGCCATTAAAGCTGTATTCCATGCCATTTGAGCCTTAGTAGCCCCCGCAGTTGCCAATGTGTTTGCTATCTTTGCCCCTGTTTCTTTTATAAGATTTACAGTGCTTGCAAATACTCCTTGTGAATATAGTTGTTGGATTGTGGTTAGCCCTTGTAACATTCCCATTGATTGAACCATTGTCTTTTGTAGCTTCTCACTTTCAAAACCAAACATTCCCAAAGCACCTATCCCAACTTGAAGGACTGAAAATAGACTTCTACTTGCATTCATTGTCTTGGCGAATCCGTCTTTTGAAGCATTACGAAGTTCATTATTCGTCTTGGTTATTTGTAATCGCAGATCTGCCATTTTCTTAGCTGTTTCGGCAGAATAATCCTCCTTACCCAACTGACGAAGTTCATTTCTCATTGCTGTTAACCCATTTCCCGCTTGGGATGCCCCCGCTAATGCAGAATCTACCTCATTTCGGACTTTTCGAAAAGCACTTCCGCCATCATCCCCCAATTCCTTGAATGTTTTCTTGATTTGCTCTAAATATCCATGTAAGGTGTCATATGTCTTCCATTCACTTTCAGGTGCAGTCATTAACGGTTTAGCTCTTTTGACTGCCTGTGCTAATTCTGTTACGGTGTTTTGGACGTCTTTGAAAGAAACACCAGCTCCCTTAACAGAACCTGAAGTCTTAGCCATCACGTCATCGACGAATTTTCCAAATTTACGAATGGAAGTAACGGCTTCCTCTGTACCTTTCTTAAATTCGCTTGTATCAATTCCAAGTGTTGCGTAAATATCACCTACATTCATTGACATATTTCTTTTCCTTTTACTTTACATTTTCTATTTCTCATTTTAAACGTGTTTTTAGCCACTTTTTATTTTTTGTAAGTAAATGTACTATTTTCATAATATCTTGGTTAAAAACACGCTAAAAACAACAGATAACACTATTTTTTCCTTCTTCTCTTAACACATTTCCCAAACATAGCTTCTAAAACAGATTTCTGTTCTTCTGGGGATTGGTGTTTAATTTCTTCCTTTTCCCAGAAGAAACGAAACAATTCCTGGGGGTTGGAAACTCTTTGTGTTCTCCTTACCTGGGTATTGTACCAAAACATAGTTTGATACCTCATTGCTTCCCAAATATTATTCCTTTGAAATTCTAATTCCGCTTTTTCTTTTTCATCAAGATATGTTATAGCCTCATAGAATTCTGCAGGGCTTAAATCATAAAATTCCAAAGAACTTATTTGCAATCTTGCAATGGCAATACCAACTAACCTGTTGAAGTTAATTGGTAATTGCATTTCATTTACTTCTTTTTGGTGGGAGCTTTCTTCTCGCTCCCTTTCAGGTTTTTTTGCGGAAAAAATCTTGGTATAATTTCCATGAAATCCCAAAGAACGTCATCAAGTAAGAACTCCACCTCATCTCTATCAATGTCAAGTGTTTCGTTCTCCTTTCTTGCACCTGCTACAAGTGAATGATACAATAAAGGTTCTAAATAAGTTATATCCCCTCCGAGTATGTCCTCCATACTTAACTTAACACCTTTATTTGCTTCCACCTCTGCTGATGTGTGTTTCAAGGCGTAGTATCCCACCGAGATAGGATACTTCTTGCCTTTAATCATCAAGTACTCAATCATATTACTTTCCTTTCTTCCGTAACCTACGGACTTTTAACGTTATTAAATTAAGAACCCACAGTAACCGTACATGTGGCCTGTTTTCCTTGTAAATTGACGACACCCTCAATTAGAACCAATTCCCCTTTGAAATTGTAAACCCCTGCTGAACCACCGTCATACATTGGTGTACCTACGTCCCATTGAACGGATAAGGTTTCAGTACTATCATCTGATAATGTAACCGAGACAGTTTCTGGCAAACCAATATCCGCTAATTGTGTGCCGTTCAGGACTGTTTTTTCCGTGATGCTTGCAACGGATACCACATTATCCACACCAAAGAAATCAGGTTTACCTGAAATCTTAATTGAAGCATTTGCAGTAACTTTATCTTCCAATGGTACTGCTACACTTAGTCCTACTACTTTTCCTGTGAACTCAAATACGGATAAATCTGGAAGTATCATCTTATATCTTACCAAATCATCTGCTTCAAAATCCGCTCTCATTTGAGTATATGTGTCCTTGCGGAATGCCATTGGCAATGAAAGTGTCCCAGCATCACGCAGACCTCCGATATGTTCACGATAACCACCCTCACTATCTAATGTAGTTACATCTACGGTGTCTTGGGTGCTGTCCAATCCCTCAATAGACATAATTCTACTAATTGCCTGCCATGTCTGGGTGGCTTCATTCATTCTATAAAATACTGTTCCTTTTCCCACGAATGGTTGTTGATTACTCATAATTATTTCTCCTTTCTATTTTATTATTTTAATAAACTTGTTAATATTCCCATTAATTCTTCTAATGTAGCAACCTTACTTAAACGTTGCCCTAAAACGTCCTGTTTTAATTGTGTTGTAACATTTTCAGGCATATTCGTTGTATCCTCTTGTATAGCCTGTAATTTCGTTTTAATTAGTTCCATATCTACTTCTTCTGTTGTAGAGCATTTTTTTAGCCTTAAAATTAAATCATCATCAAAAGCCCAAGTTCCAACCGTATCATCAACTGGTACATTCTTAACTACACTTTCAGGTGGTGGTACTGCAAGAGTTCCTTCGTAAGCATCTCCAATTCCATAAACAACACCGCTTCGCACATCTGTTGTTGCTGGTGGATTTTCCAATGTACTGGCAGGGTACAACGCAATGTCAGTATAAGTTGGCGTAAGTCCAATATAGAAAACTGACAAATCAAAGTTCACAGTCCCTAAGCTCCTTATTGCCATCGTTCCATTC
>Ga0116149_1006450_pt1 | contig 10552 bp, 8 predicted proteins | sample AD_UKC057_MetaG_FD_89787 | JGI IMG/M metagenome (GOLD analysis project Ga0116149, IMG submission 89787) | Active sludge microbial communities of municipal wastewater-treating anaerobic digesters from USA - AD_UKC057_MetaG | ecosystem: Engineered > Bioreactor > Anaerobic > Digestate | place: USA...
CGCGCGGTTCCCTGTTTCGGAATCGTCTTCCCCGGTAAAATCGACCGGCAACTGTTCGGCAAGTACGCGGAAGGCCAGCTCGCGCTCTACGGTTTCCGGCCCTTTCCAGGACACCCGGACGGAACGTTCCTGCCCCGGCTCCAGCACCAGCTGTCCGGGATACACCGTGAACAGTTCTTTGCCGACCGGTTCATTCCGCTCGGTTCCGTCTTCCCCGATTTCCCGGGTCAGCATGCGTACCCGAACGGCAATCGCACTGTCTGTCCGGTTTGCCGCGGTAAACGTCGTAAAACCCGCCTTGCCGGCGGGTTCCAGATCTGCGCTGATCGGCGAGAATACAAACTGGGAATACGCCGGCACCGCCCACAAAAGCAGTACCAGCGCACAACCTGCGATGCGATTCACGAGCACCTCCGATTTCGCATCAGTTAGCAGTAATGGTGAACGTCAGAACATCATTGAACGCTCCCGCAGCAAGCAGCTCATTGCCAGTATAACTCACCAGCAGACTCCGCGTCTCTTTGCTCGGCGTCCCGTCTCCTTCCGCAATTTTCAAACCGTTCGTAAAATTCCCGCTGCCGGCAAACTTTATCGTATACGCCACCGTGTTTGCTTTTGTTGCAGCGGCATTTTTCAGCACGAAATTGTTGTCGGACTCGACAATAACCTCGTACCCGTCAGGATCATTGCTGAAGAACGCAAGCGTTCCCACTGGCAGGTCGGTCTGCGAAACAAACATATCAAGGTCGGACGCAATAGATTCTGCAGTCACCGTGATCTCGGTCATTTCCGGTACAATTCCCTGCAGCGAAAGGGTGGCCGAATCCGTCGCCTGGGCGGATACTCCGGCGATTCCAACGATCATCAAGACCGTTCCCAAACCAAACATTTTTTTCATGGCTAGCTCCTTCACTTTGCGGCCCTTCAACCCCGAAGTGTAAAGGCGCCCAAAATTAATTGCCCTACAGGCGGTTTTTCGGCGTGTAACATGCCCGATACCGCTCTGTTTTTCATTAAAAATCGTTCAAAAAACTCTAAATTATCAAGACGAAAGGTCTAATTCTGTCTTGCAATTCATAGAATTTACAAAGTAACAAAGGATAGCGTACCGCGCGTTTTTACCGTATAGTACATATTCGGAGGAACCACGCATGAACAGCACACCGGCATTCCACAGCGAAATAAACGACCTGTATGTCTCGAATCCCTATCCGTCTTTCGGCGAGACCGTTACCGTCCGCCTGCGAGTCCCGCGCGCCGGTGCACCCGAAGGAGCTGCTGCACCCGAAGGAGCCGCCGCCTCCCGGCGCGTTCTGCTCCGCCGGCTCGAAAACGGCACGAATGTACACATGTCCATGCGGTTTGAACGCTCGGATACCTTGTTCGACTGGTACGCGTGCGACCTGCGCATAAACCAGAAAAACGTCCACTGGCATTTTATCATTATCCAGGGCACAGAAACTTTCTATTATACACGCAAGAGTGTTACCCGCTATCCGCCCACCGAAGATCATGATTTTGTACTGATAGCCGACTTTGAAAACCCTGACTGGGTGCCCCGCTCGGTGTTCTATCAGATTTTTGTCGACCGCTTCCGCAACGGAAATCCGGCAAACGATGTAGAAAACGGTTCATACGTTTTCGACGGGCACCCGACCCGAAAAAACGAATGGGGTTCGGTTCCTCCGGAATACAGCGAAGCCCATTGCCTGGACTTTTACGGCGGCGATCTTGAAGGCGTGCGCGACATGATCCCCTGGTTCAAGGAAATCGGCGTGAACGCACTCTATCTCAATCCGATTTTTTCCGCCCGTACCAACCACAAGTACGACTGCATCGACTATTTCAGCGTCGACGAAGCCTTTGGCGGGGGGAAGGCTCTGAAAGACCTGACCGACGCGCTCCACGAAGCGGGCATGCGGGTACTCGTTGATGTTTCAATAAATCATACGGGATCGGATCACCCCTGGTATCGCACGGCACTCGAAAATCCCTCCTCCAGCGAACGCTCCTACTACTACTTCGACGATCAGGGCAGCGCAAAGAAATGGCGGGGAGTGGAATCTCTCCCCCAGCTCAATTACGGCTCGCAGGAACTCCGCGGTCTGATTTTTGAAAACAACGATTCTTTGGTGCGGAAATACATCTCTGAATACGGAATCGATGGATGGAGATTCGACGTCGCCATGGACACCGGCAGGAACGACCGCGATCAGCTGGGCAACGACATTTTTGCCCGCGTGCGCTCGCGGACCAAGGAACTGAAAAAAGACTGCTACTTGATCGGCGAACACTGGAAAGATAATATCTCGTATCTGCTCGGCGACCAGCTGGACGGCATGATGAATTATTTTGCCTCTTCCCGGCCGTTGCGCACCTTTGCCGGCGAAACCGAACGCTATCTGGTGGGCGACGGCATTCCGCTGGAGCCGGGAACCGGTATCACAACGGGAACCGATTTGGCCGCACAGATTCTGCAGCACTATGCGCGTCTGCCGAACCAGATTGCCTTCCTGCAGTTCAACCTGATCGATTCGCACGACATTCACCGCCTTCACAATAACCAGGCAGTGCATGATTTCGGGGTGTATTCCGGCATTGTCATGTTTATGTACCTGCTGCCCGGAACGCCGAATGTCTACTACGGCGACGAGATCGGGCTTGCAGGACGCGTCGATACTGTCGAAGCCTGCCGGTACCCCATGGAGTGGGACCGTTCGAAGCATAATACCGAATTCTATAATCTGTATACGAAACTGTCGCACCTCAAGCAAGCAGAAAAAGCCCTGCAGTGCGGCAGCATGCGCATCGTCTATGCGGACGACGACGTCTGCGCTCTCGCCCGCTGGTACGATGAAACCGCCTTTGTTGCAATCCTTGCAAAGAACGCCGAATCGAAAACCCTTGCGCTCCCGCTTTCTGCTATCGGTGCAGCGGACGGCTCCCGGTGGACCGACGCGCTCGCCCTGAACGGCGGGCACTTTGCCGGAACAGTCCGCAACGGCTTTCTGGATGTCACAATCGGAGTTCGAGGTTCAGTATTGCTGCGGGGAACAGTGCTCAAAGGCTGACCCTGTCACTCGAGGTCGGGGAACGCCCTGCTCCAGAAAGCGGGCAGCGGCGCCGCCCCTTCGAGTGTTCCGGAAGGAAGAGAAATCGAGAATCGGGCCGCGTGGAGCGCCTGGTAGGGGAGGACGAGCAACGTGCGATCGTCGTCCGTCATCTTCCCGTCGATAAAACGCAAGAATATTTCGCTGTCGTGTCCGTAGAGTTTGTCGCCCGCAACCGGATAGCCGAGCGATTTGAGCGTTGCGCGGATTTGGTGCGTGCGGCCGGTAAAAAGTTGTGCGCGCAGCAGCGTGAAGGTTCTGTCCGAGCCGGGGAGTGCGAGCAGGGCCAGGGGAGCGAATTGCGTTTTGCACCAGGCCCGGGCGCCGGCATCGATGACGCGTTCTGGTGCGGAAGTGCCGTCCGAGCTGACAAACCGAAGCGCTTTACGCACGGGCGAAGAAGCGTCGTTTTCCAGATAGCCGACCGCATCGAGTTCGTGCGCGAAAATTCCTTCGACAAGCACAAGATACTCTTTTTCCGCCAGACCGCTTTGCATGCGCGTCTGTGCTTCCCGCGCGGCGGCGCTGTTTTTTGCGGCAAGCAGCACGCCCGAAGTTTCGCGGTCGAGCCGGTTGACGAAGAAGAGGCTGCCGTACCGCTCGAGGAGGAGGTTCCAGAGCGTGTGCGTGCGGTACCGTCCGGCTGGATGCACCGGTAGGCCAGCGGGTTTATTGATAAAAAGATAGTCGTCTGTTTCCAGCAGCACCGACCAGTTTTCGTCGACTTCAGGTTCTTCCACGGGCGCTCCGGTCCACGAAATGAGTGCTCCGGTACACAGCACGGCGTCGGGCTGCGCGGGTGCAGCTGCTGGTGTTGTCGCGGGTGCTGGTGCCCCATTTTTCTGCCCGCCGGCATTTGCGCAATCCAGACTCAGCCTGCCCGATTCGATTTCTGCCAGCCAGTGCGTCCGGTCAAGGTAGGTAAAGCGCGAAGATATGTAGTCCAGGAGCGTCCGTCCCGTTGCATCGGGCGGAACGGTAATGGTAAGTGTTCGCTGTTCGGTTGCTGCTGCCACGCCGCCGATTTTAGCGGGAAACGGAATGTGTGGCTATGCCGCCAACGTGCAGCGTTCTTTGAGCCGATTTCAAAAGTCGGTTACTTTTGAAATCGGCTTTTGGAGAAAAACCACAAGTCTTTCTATTATAAAGACTTGTGGTTTTTTCTCCATGTACATCTAAGGTTGCTCTTTCAAAACTTTCCGAGTTTTGAAAGAGCCTCGTCGAACTGTAAATCTGTTGATGAATATGACAAAATATAATATAATGTCTAAATGAGCAACCAAACCACCAAGAAACCCGCACACCGTGCGGCAGACTCCCAGTCCGCATCCGGCGCGGCAACACCCGGCGCGCCGACAACCATTGCGGCGATTTTAAAGCAGACCGTCGCATCGCATCCTGACGGTATCGCGCAGCTTTCGAAAAACCAGTGGGGCCAGTACAAGCCGAGCACGTTCATGGATTTGTACGGTGAAGCGGGCGATTTCGCCGCCGGGCTATCAAAGCTCGGAGTGGGAAAGGGAGACGCGGTCGGCCTTATATCGGACAACCGGCGCGAATGGCTGGTAGCCGACCTCGCAATCCTGGGCCTCAGGGCGGCCGACGTGCCGCGCGGGCGCGATACCCTGCCGAATGAGCTTGCGTTCATTCTTTCGCGTGCGCAGTGCAAGACGGTCATTGCAGAAAACCTGGAGCAGGCCGAAAAAGTGCTGGGCATCAAGGCGGATCTTCCACTCCTGGAGCGGCTCATCGTGCTCGATCCGCAGTCGGCGCTTCCTGCCACGCCTGTTTCCGCGGGCGCGTCCGAACCGGGCGGGAAAACCGGTATCGAGCTTTACAGCTATCGCGCGATTCTCGATCTCGGCGTCGCACTCCGCTCGACGGACGCGGACTTCTGGGAACGCTCGCTCGACGCAGTGCAACCGGACGATCTTGCAACCATCATATTTACATCGGGCACAACCGGCGAGCCGAAGGGCGTACCTCTGACCCACATGAACTTCTGCCATCAGCTGCACCAGATCCCGTATGTTATAGAAATCTCCGCGGGAGACATCTTCCTTTCGGTTCTTCCCGTATGGCACGTATTCGAACGCATCGTGCAGTACATATCGCTCATCAGCGCGGCAACCCTTGCGTACTCCAAGCCGATCGGCAAAATCATGCTCCACGACTTTTCGGTGGTGCGCCCCATGTGGATGGCCTCCGTCCCGCGCATCTGGGAAGCAATCAAGCAGGGCGTCCACAAGAACGCAACTGCGAACGGCGGCGCCAAAGCCGCACTCTTCAAATTCTTTTCCTGGCACGGCTCGCTGTACGCCAATCTGATCGCACAGTTCCGCGGCCTTGCGCCCCAGTTCAAGAAGCGGTCGAAGGCGCTGGACAAGCTCCTTGCGATCGTTCCGCTCATCATCCTGTGGCCGCTCAAGGCGCTCGGCGACGCACTCGTCTTCTCGAAGGTGCGCGCCAAGCTCGGCGGACGCTTCCGCGCCGGCATTTCCGGCGGCGGCAGCCTCCCTGCGGACATCGACGAGTTCTTCGCAGCCGCCGGCATCACGCTGATAAACGGGTACGGACTGACCGAAACCGCGCCGGTCATCGCGATCCGCAACTTCTTCCATCCCGTGCGCCTTACCATGGCGCCGCTGCCCGAAACCGAGCTGCGCATCGTGGACGAAAACGGCAAGGACTGCCCGCCGGGAGTGCGCGGCGTCATCCTCGCGCGCGGCAAGCAGGTCATGTCCGGCTACTACAATAATCCGGAAGCGACTGCGCGCGTACTCTCGGCCGACGGCTGGTTCAACACCGGCGACCTCGGCGTCTGGACCCATGACGGCAACTTCGCCATCCGCGGCCGCGCCAAGGACACCATCGTCCTGATGGGCGGCGAAAACGTCGAACCGGTGCCCATCGAATCCAAGCTCCGCGAAAGCGAGTTCATCGAACACGCAATGGTCGTCGGCCAGGACCGGAAATACCTGGGCGCCCTCGTACAGATCGAACGCAAAGCAGTGGAGCAGTACCTCAAGGCAAACGGCATCCCGTACATTGCGCGCGACACCCTGGCCGCCATGCCCGAAGTGCGCGAACTGATCAACGAGGAAATCACCTCGCGCATCAACAGCAAAACCGGCTTCCGCCCCTTCGAGCGCATCGGCCGCTTTGCCATACTCGATAACAGCTTCGAGCTCGGCAAGGAGCTGTCTGCAAAACAGGAAATCAAGCGCCACGTAATCACCGACTTGTACGCTAAGGAAATCGAAACTCTGTTCAAAGAAGACTGAGGCAGAACGCGCGAACCGGGGCGAAAGCGAAACGCGCGGAGCCCCGCGTCCGGGATTTTCTACAGGGGCGATCCTCGATCAGACACCGCGTCCTGACGGACGCGGCCTGTGATTACAGGTCGTCCAGAATATCGCGTGCGCAATGAGCCGGGTCGGTCGCGCCGCTTCGCCGGACATCTCCCGGGTGTACAACCCAGGAGGGGCGTGCTTCTCCTGCAAGCGCGGAAAACCATTCAAGTCTTTTAGTCCATTCCGGAGTCCAGGTGCGTCCCGCCTTGATTTCGATCGGCTGCGGAATGCGCTGCCTCTCCCAAATCAAATCAACTTCGTTACCGGAATTGTCCCGGAAGTAGGACCAGGTACCGTTCAGTCCCCGATTGAGCTGGCCTTTGAGCAATTCAACCACTACAACGTTTTCGAAGAGATTTCCCATCAAGGGATCTCGCCCTGCCTGTTCCGGGGTTTCAATCTGCAGAAGCGCCGCCGCGAGGCCGGGTTCGTAGAAGAAAAACTTCGGCGATTTGATCAGGCGTTTGCCGAGATTGCGGTGGTAGCTCGGCAGCCTGAAAATCACAAATGATGCTTCCAAAACTGAAATCCATTTCGCCAGCGTTGTAGAACTTACTCCGACATCTCCGCCGAGCGCATGAAGATTCGCGACCTGTCCGATACGGCCGGCCAACAGTTTTATAAAGGTTTCGAACTTGGACAGATCCTTAACCCTGAGAAGCTGCCTCACATCGCGCTCGACGTATGTCGCAAAGTAATCAAGATATGCGCGCATGGGCGGCAGTGTATTCTGCCAGACCCGTGGTAAAAAACCGGAAACGATTGCGTCGTCGCGGTCGAATTTGAAACCGGCGTTGCCGAGTTCTTCCCATGATAGAGGAAGAAGCGTCAATAACGCAGTTCTGCCCGCAAGAGACTGTGACACTGATTGAGACAGCTCCGGCTGGTTGTTGCCAGTCAGCACATAACGGCCGTTGAGTCCAGACTCGTCCGAGATCACCTGAATCCAGGACAGTAACTCCGGGACGCGCTGGATTTCATCCAGAATGACCGGAGATGGATAGGCAGCGAGAAAGCCCTTGGGATCGGACTGTGCAAATTCGCGAATCTCCGGATTTTCCAGATTTGCATACGAGAAATCAGGGAGCGTTTCTTTAACCAGCGTCGTCTTGCCCGCCTGGCGGGGTCCCAGAACCGTCACAACCGGATATTTTTCGAGCGCTTCAAGCAAACGTGCGGACATCAGTCGTGGAATCATAATCATAGTATATATATGTCGCTTTACAAAAATCAAGTTCAACTTGAAAAATGTAAAACTAAAAATACAGACTGAGGCAGAACGCGCGAACCGGGGCGAAGTGCAACGCGCGGAGCCCCGCGCGCGACATCTTTTGCAGCGGTCGATACTCGATCAGCCGGCGCGTCCTGCCGGGGCGTCCTGCCGGCGCGGGCTGACGGACGCCTACTTTTGTCTTGGATCGGGTTCGACGGGTTTTCGTTCCGGTACGGCGAAGATCGACCGGCAGGCGGGCACCTGCCGGGAAACAGTACGAAGCGGGTGAACGAATGTCCGCACTTGAGGCATCTGAACGAGTAGTCTGTATGCAAATTGCTGCGAATCATACGGTTCTCCTGCTTGCGCGACTGATCAGAAGACGACCAGCTCTTTCCTGGATCAGCTTAACGATTGTGTAGTCTCTGTAATACAATATGTTGCTATAGGGCACCTCTAAAAACTTCAGTTTTTAGAGGTGCCCTATACAAACAACTCGTGAGTTACATTCAACTTTTACTGGAACATTGACTACATGGTTCAACCGGAATAAGACAGAGTATTCTTCTGTGTTTTCATGTGATTTTAAAAATTCAAAGGTTTTTCAGAAATTTCTTTATAACGTGCTTGTTGTAAAGCTTCTAAATCCTTATAAAAAAACTTTTCAGAGGTTGTCGACAGAGGAAAATCACGTTAGCAATATAGTATTTGAATAAGGTCATCGGAAGCGCAAAGAGGTTATTACAAGATCACGCTTTTCCATCTTGCTCGCTTTCTTTCTTTTTTGTCAAAACAAGATCAATAATCGAGTTAATAACAGGGATGAAGGCTGTAAAATTGATACTCCATCATCTACAGACTCATTTCTTGATGACTTTGGACTTTCAAAGATGGAAAACTTAGACCGGCTTTTATTGCTGGAAGCTCTCGAAGATTGATGGGGAAAAGCCGCGACGATAATCGTATCTCAACGGCCGCTTTCTACCTGGCATGAAGTGTTAGGAGACCCGACGGTTGCCGATGCGATCTGCGATCGTCTCTTTTCCAATTGTGAAAAGATCGAACTAAAGGGCGATCAGTAATCCAGCAAATATCAACAGATTCGCTGTTACTGAAGTAACTTCCAATGTTGCAGTTATCTTGTCATAGAACAGTCCAAGTACGACAAAAAAAAGTCCATAAACTATAAACCTGATTGTATTCGAGATCATAGAGCCGATTTCAAAAGTAACCGACTTTCGAAATCAGTTCAGTATAGCACCTAATGTCCAGATACTCCAATAAAAAAAATATACACCCGAGTTGTCCCACTTCCGGCGACAGTTTCAGCTTCTGTTACTGGTGTTTGATCGTTTTCAGGTATTGTTTCGGGGTTTGCACGACGACGTCTTTTTCGCGGTAGTCTTTGGTGTTGCGGGTCAGGAGCACTTTGATGCCGTTTTCCCGGGCGGTAAAGTACTGCATAACGTCCTCGAAGTCGGAAAACTTTGAATTCACAGCCAGATCAACAGTCTTTTCGCACACAGGCACAATGCCGACAAGAATCCTCAGTTTCCGCAGTAATTCTTTTGCCTTGTCGATGCCCAAAGCCTTTCGCAGAATATAGAAAACATTCGCAAATACCACAGACGTAGTGACCAGTTCGATCGTTCCCTGATCGCTCAGCGTAAACAATTCTGCTGCATCTGGATAAAACGGTTCCCGCTTGCATAACAGATCCAGTATGACATCCGAATCGATAAACACCCGGTTACTCATATTTTTGTTCCAGATACCGGATGTAATCGAGGCCGTCGAGATCCTTTTCGGAGATGACTCCGCTGAGTTCTTCCACCAGCGGCGAATACCGGCTTTCGCTCTCGCTCACGCCGGTAAGATTGCGGAAATAGTCTTCGACCAGTTTCGAGAGGCTCCTGTTGTTTTCTTCAGCGTATTGTTTTGCAGACTGAATGACAGCCTGGTCAAGTTTTAAAGTCAGCTTTGTTTCCATACAGACCCTCCATACGTATAAATATAAAGCATGTAATACGTATTGTAAAGAAACGGGAAGCTTGTCGTACTCTGTAGAATGAATCATCCGGGTCCGGTTCTCGATTTCTCCGCGGGATCGGGAACCGCCCTAGGGGATGCGCGCTGCGCGGTATCTCCGCGAGAAAAGGAGTGCGCTGATCGTTGGACTTTCTGATTCAGTTTTTTCAGGGAGGTTATCCTTGGGCTTTCTGGTCGATAACGGTGCGCTGGCGAAATACGGTTTTCCAGTCTCCGTCTATATTTTTCCAGATCGAGCTGCAGGCTGATTTTATGCGTGTATCTTTTTTTACCTGAACTGCTTCGAACAGGAGCAGGATGCAGTCGTCCGAAAGCATTCGGGATTCATTCTTGTTGTCGGTCAGATAAAAGGCGCCTTCGATGGTTTCCATGGTTGGCGAGTTGCGCGCTATTTTTTTTCCGGCTTCCGTCACTTCGATGCATCCGTCTCCGGTAATCTGGGAGACAAAAGTGGCGTCCGACCGGTATTCATTCGTCAATAACCGCTCTTCCTTTGCAAATAACATTTTTTCGATTCCAGTTTCCGCTTGTAACATGTGTACACCCCGCTGAGGCTAGTAGAGCCGCTTGCAGAACCAGTTCGTTTTGCAAGCGCAACCATATCCTGGTAGTATATCATTTTTTTGGTTTTTCTATAAGTCATGCTCGCAAGGCGGGGCGGGCGGGCGTGCAGGGCGGGGCGGGCGGGCGTGCAGCCTCAGGTTAATTTTTCGGGGCACATGATTTCGAGGGGTTGTATATGGTACATTTCGATTTTCGGGTCTGTGAAGAAGGCGTATTCCCAGGGATTTTTTTCGATAAATTGTTGTTGTATGGCGCCGAAGGCC
>Ga0116149_1006452_pt1 | contig 10550 bp, 5 predicted proteins | sample AD_UKC057_MetaG_FD_89787 | JGI IMG/M metagenome (GOLD analysis project Ga0116149, IMG submission 89787) | Active sludge microbial communities of municipal wastewater-treating anaerobic digesters from USA - AD_UKC057_MetaG | ecosystem: Engineered > Bioreactor > Anaerobic > Digestate | place: USA...
CCGAGCGCTATGTATCCAAAATCAGAATGCATCAGAATGCCCTTCTCAGATTCGACGCCTATCCGGGCGAACTGTTCGAAGCGGTTATTTCGGAAATCAGCCCGGTGCTTGACCAAAGCAGCCGCACCATGGCCGTAAAACTGGTGTTCAGCGCTCCTGATCCCCGAATCAAGGCCGGCATGTTTGCCCGCGTCAAGCTCATCACCGACACCCGCACGAATATTGTTATCATTCCCGAATCAGCAGTCGTAACCCGTTTTGGCGAACAGTTTGTGTTTGTGGTAGAAGGCGCTACAGTCCGCAAACAGCCGATTACGCCAGGCATCCGCGTTGACGACAAAATTGAAATTGCACAGGGACTGTCCGAAGGCGATGAAGTTGTCGTACGCGGTCAAACCCTCCTGGAAGACGGCGCCGCAGTGAATGTCGTCGCCCGTCTCGAACCTCTTTCTGCACTGGAGTCCCTTCGATGAGTATATCCAAAACAGCCGTTCAGCGGCCTACAACCGTACTGATCATTTTTACTGTTCTGGTTGCGCTCGGCATCTATGTGACCACCGACCTTCCGCTTGACCTTCTTCCCGATATGGAACTCCCCTATGTTGCAGTCAGCACCACCTGGACCGGAGCCGGTCCCGAAGAAGTGGAAAAGCGCATCACGCGCCCGGTGGAAAGCGTTTTGTCGAGCGTCTCGGGTATCGAATATCTGGGCTCAAGCTCTACGAACGGCTCCAGCCTGGTATATATGCAGTTGACATTCGGCTCCAACCTTGACGAGTCCATGAACGACATCCGTGCAAACCTGGACTTCGTCAAACCGATGCTCCCCGAAGATGCCGGCACGCCAATGATTTTCAAAATGGATCCGAACATCATTCCGATCATGTACTACGCAATCAGCGGAAACCGTTCGCCGGAGGAGCTTCGCCAGTATGCAGAAGACCTGACGCCGAAACTCGAACAAATCAACGGCGTTGCCTCGGCGAGCGTGTATGGCGGCCGCGAAAAAGCAATAATCGTCGAAATACCCCGCGACCGTCTGCAGGCCTACAACCTGACCATCACCCAGATTTCGCAAATGATCGGCGCACAGAACATCCAAATTGCCGGCGGCACGATCACCGAAGCCGATTACAATTACACAATCAGCACAGTCGGCGAGTACACCTCGCTGGAGGATATCCGCAACACCGTCATTTCCTACAAGAGCGCCGCCCCCGCTGCGGGAATGTACTCCGCACCGGTTCTGACTTCCGTAAAGCTCCGGGATATCGCCGATGTGTACGAAGGCTTCAAGGCGCAAACCTCGTCCTATTATCTGAACGGAGTACCCTGCATCGAAATGACCATCCAGAAGCAAAGCGGCAAAAACTCGGTGCAAACCGCGCGTGCCGTGCGTGCGCGCATGGATGAAATTATTGCCGAAAAACCGTCCGATATAACAATCACACTCACCAGCGACACCACAGACATCATCCAGCGCTCGGTGGACGAAGTCGCCTCCAGTGCGATTCAGGGAGCCCTGTTTGCAGTTATTGTCCTGTTCGTATTCCTCCGGAGTTTCCGCAGCACGATCATCATCGGCCTCACCATCCCCATTTCCTTGATAATCACGCTCACCGTCATGTACTTTACCGGAATGACCTTGAACCTCATGACCCTTGCCGGACTCGCGCTCGGGGTCGGAATGCTCGTAGACAACTCCATCGTCATCCTGGAAAACATTTATTCCTACCGCGAAAAAGGCGCAAAACCCGTTCCTGCCGCAATTCTCGGCGCCCAGGAAATGATTCTTGCCATATCGGCTTCTACCCTGACAACCATTTGCGTTTTCCTTCCCCTCATCATGTATCGCAGCAAGCTCGGCGTTGTCGGTGAAATTTTCCAGGGCCTCGCCTTTACGGTCGTCTTTTCGCTGTTGTGTTCCCTCGTTGTTGCCCTTGTTCTTGTTCCCGTCCTTTCCAGCCGCTACTTCAAGATCGGCAGCAAAAAGGAAAAAACCTACCGCGGCTTCTGGGGCAGGCTCGATTTTGCAACAGGAAAGGCGTTCGACTCCATAGACGCCGCCTATGCCCGTTCAATACGCTTCGTCATCAAGCACAAGGTCGCAACCCTCGTCACCATCGCAGCCCTCTTTCTCGGAAGCCTCGCAGTAATACCGCTTCTCGGCTTCGAGTTCATGCCTGCCACCGCCTCCGACTCTGTAACTGTTTCGCTTACAATGCCTGTCGGCACCAAGCTCGATACCACGGAAGCAGTGCTTCGCCAGATGGAACAGTTTGTCTACGAAGAAGTCAAAGGCTTCAAACACGTTACCGTACTCGCCGGTTCAAGCGGCACATTCGGAATCGGCGGCAGCACCTCGTACACCGGCCGGCTTTCCATCGCCTTACCGCCGATGAGCGAACGCATCGATTCAGAAGAAGACATCAAAAACAAGCTCCGCGCCCACTTCGACGATTTCCCCGGAGCCACCTTCTCGTTCGGCGGCGGCAACATGATGAGTCTTGGCGGCGGAACGTCCGCAGTAGAAATAAACATTAAAAGCGAAGACCTGGGCAAAGCCCGCGACACCGCAAACGCAATCAAGGCTCTGCTTTCCGAAAAAGCCGCGGAATTTGTTACCGAACCGCAAGTAGACCTCAAGGACGGACTGCCCCAGGTCAACATCGTCATCGACCGCGAACGCCTGTACAGCCTGGGACTCAACATCTATTCGGTCGGACAGGAAATCAAGGCGAACATCGCCGGAACGACAGCCTCCCGCTTCAGAAAGGACGGGGAGGAAACCGACATCGTGCTGACGCTCGCCGAAAGCGACAAGACCAGGGTAAGCGACCTCGAGCAGATCTTCGTCACCAATCCGCAAGGCTCCCGCATCCCCGTGTCGGCGTTCGCGCACTACGAAGAAGGCGTCTCGCCCATCAGCATCAACCGCGAAGACCAGAGCCGCATCGTCAACGTCACCGCCGGTGTCCAGAAAGGCGTATCCTTAACCCTTGTGCAAACAAATGTCGAAAAACTCATCCGGGAACATATTCCGCAGGATCCGGCAGTCCGCATCGCGTACTCGGGCGACTACAAGGAAATGATGGAATTGTTCCAGCATTTTACCGTTATTATCATCATGGCCATAGTTCTCGTCTTTGCCGTCATGGCAAGCCAGTTCGAATCGCTGCTCGATCCGTTCATTGTGCTGTTTACCGTACCGCTTAACGTCATCGGAATAGTCGCCATCTACTTTGTCATGGGCCAGAAGCTCAACGTCATGACCGCCGTCGGCGTGCTAATCCTCGTCGGCGTTATTGTCAACAACGGAATCGTCCTTGTCGACTATACCAACCTCCTCAGAAAACGGGGCAGCTCCCTTGCCGACGCCTGCGCGGAAGCAGCGCGAAGCCGCCTCAGGCCAATCCTCATGACAACGCTCACTACCGTACTCGGCCTCGTACCCATGGCATTCTTTCCCGGAGAAGGTTCAGAAATGGTTCAACCCATCGGACAGACCATCCTTGGCGGACTCTCGTTCGGCACGCTCATGACCCTGTTCCTCATGCCCGTCCTCTACTACATCTTCAACCGCATCCGCGAAAAGCGCGACGCCAAAAAAGCCGAAAAACGCAAACGGCTCCAACTCGCCTACGAACAGCTTACCGGAGGCAACGCATGAAACGCATAGACATTATTTTTAACCAAGCCCTTGAGGAAGACGTGCTCGCCGCCCTGCAAGCCATCCCCGAAGCGCAATTCTACACCCTCATCCCCAACGTAAAAGGGCGCGGCTGGTCCGACCCCAAAATGGGAGACGCCGTCTGGCCCGAGTTCAACGAACTCCTTTTCATCTATTGCGAACACGACGCAGCAATCGATCGCATCAAAGCCGCAATCACCGCCCTCCAAAAAAAATACACGCAGGAAGGTCTCGCAATTTTCATCACAGGATAAACGCCCTCCGCTGTGCCTTCCGCAGCACCATACGCCTCAATTTAAAGGGGGACGCCCGCAATCCGGCTGGCCGCCGGATTGCGGGCCCCACCCCTTACGGCTGCGCTTCCGAATCCCGTACGGGATTCGGCGATCGCCGCCTATCCCCCCAGCGGGGGGACGCCCCCCCCGCAACGCCCCCCAGCCTGGATGCAGTGATTTCTTGACTGCCCTGCCGGCATGCCATACACTTGTCGTATGGAAACACTTTTTTCTTCTATTATAAAGACTCTCGGCGGAGCCTTTACTGCGTTTTTTTCGTTCAAGGCGTATGTAATACTACCCGTATTCATGCTGGTTCTCGCAGGAATTGCGCGCATGAAACATACCGACGCCTTGCGCGCCGCAATTCGCATTGCCGCAGGATTCGCCGGCATCTTCGTCGTGTTCAATTTTTTCGTGTCGCAGATCGGCCCGGTCATCGATTCCATCATTGCGCGGCGCGGACTTGAGTATCCGGTAATGGACATCGGCTGGCCGCCGCTTGCCGCGATCACCTGGTCGTCCGCGCTTACCCCCATCGCAATCGTGCTCGTCATGCTGGTCAACCTGGCTATGCTCGCATCGCGCACAACAAAAAACCTGTACATCGACTTGTGGAACTACTGGCATTTTGCCTTTCTTGGCGTACTTATCCAGTCGGCAACCGGAAGCCTCGCGCTAGGTTTTGTCTCGGTAGTTGTAATTACGGTGTTTACAATCAAAATGGCCGAATGGTCGGCTCCCTACGTCAGGCGCGAAACCGGTCTGGACGGTATCGCCGTAAGCCCGCTTTCGGTCGTCGGCCTCCTTCCCTGGGCTGCCGCGCTGAACGCCCTGTTCGACCGCATCCCCTTCGTCCGTTCGCTCAACTGGAATCCTTCCGGCCATGCGGGAAAAAAGGACCCCTTGCTGGGCGAGCCCATGGTCATTGGTTTTCTGGTCGGCGCGTTCCTTTCCGCGCTTGCGGGCTTCGGCGTCCGCGAACTCCTCGAAACCTCGGTCAACATCGCTGCGGTGATGTTCCTGCTCCCCAAATGCGGAGAACTCATCGGCCAGGGAATGGGCGCAGTATCCCACTCGTTCAAAACCCTGGTTGAACAAAAGTTCCCGTCGTTCACCGGCCTCTCCATCGCGATGGATACAGGCTTCCTCTTGACCAATCCTTCGGTTATCGCAACGGGCCTCATCCTGATGCCCGTCTCGCTTGCCCTTGCCTTCATCCTTCCCGGGAACCGCGTTCTCCCGGTCGGCGACCTTCCCAACCTCATCTCCATTTTTTCGCTTTCGGTTCTCATATTCCGCGGCAACGTCATCCGCTCGGTGATCGCCGGCATCCCCGTCATCGCCACCTTTCTCTGGTTCTCGTCGAGCCTCGCCCCCGTCTTTACCGCCGAGGCCCAAAAAGCGGGCATGGACTTCGGCGCTGCCGGCCGCGAAATAACCGCCTTCACCGACGGCGGCAACCAGATCCGCTTCTGGCTCTACCACCTCTTCGGCCTCAATCCCGCGGCCCTCGCCATACTCCCCATCGCCGCCTTCCTCGTCTTCATCGCCTGGAAAGCGCACCGGAAGAATGCTACAGGAAAATTGTACTAACACGGTGAAAAGAAGACATCGTACCGAAAGATTTAATACGAGGTGCACACACCTCTGGAGTAAAGCTTCGATTCTATAACCTGATGCCTGAAGTCTTTCCGCGGAGAAATCGAGAAGCGAATGAGCGAGGGCTGTGTGTGGTTCGATGCTCGATCTCCGTTTTTTCTGGTGGGCGTTGTGTGTGGAAAATGGGGGCGGTGTGGATTACACTGGAATTATTCCAAACTGAGAGCATCCCGCCAGGGAGTTCTTTTGTTCTGCATAAAAAAACGAGATGCCGGTTAAAAAAAGGAGAATGTATGTCCGCTACTGGTCTTGCCCCGGTTATTAAGGTCGATGAATCGCTGTGCGTTAATTGCCACATGTGTATCGCGGTGTGTCCGGTCAAAATTTGTATTGACGGAAGCGGTGAAAAGGTTCAGATGAACCACGAGTTGTGTGTTGGATGCGGCAGGTGCATCGAAGCCTGTACTCATGGTGCCCGTAAGGGAATCGACGATATGGACGCTTTTATGGACGCTGTCCGGAGTAAACAGCCGATGATCGCTCTTGTTGCGCCGGCTGTCGCCGCAAAATATCCGGACGACTGGAAGCGGTTTAACGGGTGGCTTGCGAGTCTGGGAGTAAGGGCTATTTTCGATGTGTCGTTCGGCGCCGAGCTTACTGTTGAATCGTATCTTCGGTATATCGATGAAAAAAAACCTCCTCTGGTGATTGCGCAGCCATGTCCTGCTATCGTTACCTATATTGAGCTGTATCAGCCGGAGCTTTTGCCCTATCTTGCGCCTGCCGACAGTCCGATGATGCACACGATCAAACATGCGTTCGCTGTGCATCCGGAATATCGAAATCATACGGTGGTGGTTGTGTCTCCGTGCGTCGCTAAACGCAGGGAATTTGACGAAACCGGTTTTTCTTTTCTTAATGTGACGCTGGAGCACATTGATGCGTATCTGAAGGCCCAGCATATTTCTGTGCATTCTTTTCCGGAGCGGGAATTCGATTCGCCGGATGCCGAGCGGGCGGTGCTGTTTTCGATGCCGGGAGGTTTGATGGAAACCGTGAAGCGGGAACGTCCTGCGCTCGTGAACGGTATTCGCAAGATCGAGGGTCCTGACGTTGTGTATCCGTATTTCAAGGATCTTCCGGCTTCCCTTCGGAAAAAGATCAATCCTTTGCTGATTGACTGTCTGAACTGCGAAAAAGGATGCGACGGCGGGACGGGGACGGGGTTGCAACATGCCAGTGTCGATGAGCTGGAATACGGGGTTCGAAAACGGGCTGAAACCCAAAAGGAGAAGCTTGCCCGCCGCGCTTTCGGAAAGGACGGCAATGTCCGGAGCATCCGGCGCCTGATCAGCGGCAGCTGGAAGGACGGTATGTTCGGCCGGACCTATAAGGACCGTTCCGGGACTGTTTCCTTTCGGACTCCTACGGACGCGCAGTTGCAGCCGATTTACGAATCGATGAAAAAATACGCTCCGGAAGATTTTCTTAACTGTGCGGCGTGCGGATACGGGTCTTGCAAGGAAATGGCGATTGCGATTTTCAACAATCTGAACAAGCGCGATAACTGCCAGCATTATCGGTATCTGGAAATTTCCGGGCATCGAACCAGTCTTGGCCAGATGACGGTAGATATGGATCGCGAATTCGCCAAGGCAAACTCGTTGCTGTCCGGTATTATCGCTTTTTTGCCGGAACTTCGGGCCCGAACTGCCGAGCAGCATGGATCGCTGGAAGAATCCCGGCGCATGATCGAAACTCTTTTACGGGAACTTGCGGAAGCCTCGCGGATGTCGTCGATGCGGCAGGACGAGTTGCGCAATCTGCTGGTCGCGGCAAGTTCGGTCCAGGGCGATGTCGAGCATTCGCTTCATGCGGTGTCCTCTCTGCAGGAAAGCGTGAAGGGTGTCCATGATCTGGTGAACCGGATTAACACTATTGCTGCCCAGACGAATCTTTTGTCGATGAATGCTTCTATCGAGGCGGCTCATGCGGGGAACTTTGGCGCGGGGTTCGCAGTTGTTGCGGCGGAAATCAGAACGCTTGCCGATCAGGCCGGGAAGTCCGCTGCGTCAATTTCGTCCAGTCTGCATGAGATGTCGAAGGCGGTTGAGGAAACCGATCTGGTAACCCGGCGTTCGACGTCGAATATTTCTGGCGTATTTACCCAGCTGACTGATACTTCGCAAGGAATGAAGGAGTTTTTCACGGCGCTTGGAGACATATCTTCGGAAACCGGCGGTGTGGGAGCTGCCCTTGACGCTCTTACCAAGGCTGTAGAACGCACGACGGAGTCGTACGCTGAAATTGAAGTGTCGCTGGACGAAACCTGGCGAGAGTTGCAGCTGATTTCGGACATCTCCCGCGAAAACGTCCAGAAGATCGCTTCAGCGTAAGGGGGGCCGTTCCGTTTCAAGTCTTCTTCCGGGTTTAAAATGGAAAAAGCTTCAGACTTTCGCCTGAAGCTTTTCTTTTTTGTCCCCGGAAGAAGACTTGAACTTCCATGCCCGTGAGAGCACTAGTACCTGAAACTAGCGTGTCTACCAATTCCACCATCCGGGGATTGTCCGTTTTTGAAAAGGGACTTCCCGAATATACCGGAACAGCGGCGCTGTGTCAAGCTTGGCGTCTCACTTTTGCACTTGTTCCGCCGGGAGTGCGCCCGGCTGTACCAAATCCGGCGTAGCCGATGCGCGATGGGCTAAAAATACAGTTAAGACTGCAAGTGCCGCTACCAGCAGGGTGATCGAGACTATCGCCGCGATTTTTCGTTTGGACATCGATGCGGGTTTCTTTTTTTTTCGTCCGGTCAGTTCCACTTCAGTCGGTTGCAGTTCTGTCATGGTTCACTTACCGGTGATGGCATCGAGGGCGACTTCCATCATGCTCTTGAAGGTTGTCTGCCGCTCTTCCGCTGTTGTTGCGGTTCCCTGAGCGATATGATCCGAAATCGTCAGGATTGCAAGCGCTTCCCGTCCGAATTTCGCTGCCAGGGTATAGAGTTCCGCAGCTTCCATTTCTATTGCCAGTACGCCGTACTCTGCCCATTTTTTCCAGTAGTCTTTTTCGTCGTAGAACGAATCGGAGGAGGCAACCGATCCGACCAGCGGGACGATTCCTTTTGCCTGCGCGGCGTCCCAGGCGTTCTTTACCAGATGGAAGCTGGCTGTCGGGGCAAAGTGTCTTCCCTCAAATCGGTGTGTATTCAGCGAAGAGTCAGTGCAGGCGCTCATGGCGATTACAATATCGCGGAGCTTTGTGCCGTCCTGTACGGAGCCTGCTGTTCCGACGCGGATTGCTTTCTGTACTCCATAAAACTGGAAGAGCTCGTTTACATAAATCGAAAGGGACGGTTGTCCCATTCCGGTTCCCTGAACAGATACTCGTTTCCCCTTATACGTTCCTGTAAATCCGTACATACCCCGTATTTCGTTGTAGCAAATGGGATTTTCCAGATACGTTTCAGCGATGAATTTTGCCCTGAGCGGATCGCCCGGGAGCAGTATCGCTTCAGCGATGTCGCCCGGCTTTGCGCCAATGTGCGTGCTCATGAAGATTCTCCTGCAAGAGAAATGTCAATCGGAGCTTGCGCGCCGTCATTCGGCTCGCAAGGGCAGTGCATACCCCCAGGCATACTCTACGGATAGCGTCGGTCGGGTGTCCTCCCGGCGCCACCTTCTCCTCTTGTTTCGTAAAGCACATAGTAGCAGGGAATTGCAGTTTATGCAAATTCCGCTATATACTGGCATACCATGAGTGAAATTATCCTTCTTTCGGCCGATCAGTTCGGCTATGGATTCGTACCTCAAGAATATCTTCCCGAAAACGGTGACGAATATACTGTACGAAACGCCCAGGTACACGCATCTGCGCATGCCTGGCGCGGGCTTACTTCCGACGAAATCGAAACCCTTGTTAAAAACGACAATACCTGTACCGACTGGTACAATGTACGGGTTGAAGATCCGTTCGATCCGAACCTGATAAAGAACAGCCAGTTTGCAGGTCTGGTCAGGCTCGGGCCCATGGAACACCGGTATGTGCAGTACCATGACTTTACCGTTCCTGTCGGCATTACGAACAGCCGCATAGTATCCTGTGACATCGGGGAAAACTGCGCTATCCACGACTGCGCCAACCTGGCGCATTATATTATCGGAAACCGGGTTATCATGAGCCGAATCGACGAAATGTCTTCGTCGAATCATGCAAAATTCGGGGAAGGCGTTTTAAAGGAAGGAGAGGACGAATCTGTGCGCATCTGGATCGATCCCATGAACGAAGCGGGCGGGCGGTCCGTTTTGCCGTTCACCGATATGATCTGCGCTGATGCGTACCTCTGGGCGGTCTACCGCGACGATGCCCTGCTCATGGAGCGGCTTAAAGAAATCACGCAGAACAATGTCGATCCGCGCCGCGGAGCGTACGGTATGGTCGGTGACGGCTCGGTTATCAAGAGCTGCCAGGTGATCAAGGATGTCCTTTTCGGGCCGTCGTGCTACATCAAGGGCGCCAACAAGCTGAAGAACCTCACCATAAAATCGAGCGACAAGGAACCGTCCCAGATCGGCGAGGGTGTCGAGCTGGTCAACGGGATTATCGGCTACGGCTGCCATGTATTCTACGGCGTAAAAGCAGTCCGCTTTGTGCTGGGCAACAACTCGAACCTCAAATACGGCGCACGGCTGATCCATTCGATTCTCGGCGACAACTCGACCATCTCGTGCTGCGAAGTGCTCAACAATCTGGTATTTCCCGGCCACGAACAGCACCACAATAACTCGTTTCTTATTGCCACCTTGATCATGGGCCAATCGAACATGGCCGCTGGTGCGACGGTCGGCTCCAACCACAACAGCCGCGGAAACGACGGCGAAATTATCGCCGGCCGCGGTTTCTGGCCGGGCCTTTCGAGCACCCTCAAGCACAACTGCCGGTTTGCAAGCTATACCCTGCTGACCAAGGGAAGCTATCCCGCCGAG
>Ga0116149_1006453_pt1 | contig 10548 bp, 7 predicted proteins | sample AD_UKC057_MetaG_FD_89787 | JGI IMG/M metagenome (GOLD analysis project Ga0116149, IMG submission 89787) | Active sludge microbial communities of municipal wastewater-treating anaerobic digesters from USA - AD_UKC057_MetaG | ecosystem: Engineered > Bioreactor > Anaerobic > Digestate | place: USA...
CAGCTCAAGCCGACCCTGAGCGTCGCTTTGCTGATCGGCCAAAACACCTTCCTGCCATTTTTCAACCAGGAAATCAACCCACTGTCTGGTGCGGTCGCCACGGTCCCGGCGAAAACAAAGGAGTCCATAAACAGTTCGCCATCTCCAGCCCGTCCTGTCCATAATTTTCAACATGGCCTGCAGCGAGGATTGAGGGTCGTTGGCGGCAAAAAGACTGACTAAATAGACTTTTTTCCCCAGGTCATCAAAACTCTTTTCCCACATCCTGGGGCAACCGCTGTCCGGCTTGACCGTTTTTAGACCTTGAGCAATAACCTCATCACTCAGGCCACAGGCACGAAGGATAGTCAGGGCGAGGCGGATATTGGGTTCAAATTCTAGATAGTGTAGTTCATCAATTAGCTGCTCACTGGTTGTTTCCTTTCTGGCCGGCCTGATTTCTACTCTCTTCCTTTCTGCCCCTTTTTGTATCGCCGGACAAAGTTCCTCTTCAGGAATGTAGACTGTCATTTCCCTCCGAAAAGCAGCGGTCAAAGCCAGGGCAATATCCTCTTTACTCTCGCCGAGAGCCTCAAGGTGGTCAGGCCTGATATTGCTCACTGCCAGTAGTTCGGGTTGTAGAAGATAACGGCTTTCCGCCTGCAGGCACTCAGGCTGAATGCTCATCATTTCTGAGACCAGATAATCTACCTTTTGTTGGGCTGCTTTTCTGACCAGCTTTTTCTGCTCCAGAATGGATGGCTTGCCAGGCCGTTTTATCACTTCTTCGTGCCCGTCAGGATAAATAATCACGGGTCTGGAACCAGTAGTTTTAGCCATTACCCGGAAGCCAGCCTGTCTCAAACCGGCTGCTATGAGCCTGGTGATACTCGATTTCCCTCTGATTCCGGTCACCGCCAGACGATGGGGAATCTTTCTAACCAGGTGACTATGGTTTACCGCTTCCAGGCCAAGATAAACAACGAAGAATAATAAAGACAGGAGGAGAATTTTATTCATCTGCTTACGAGCCTGGCACTTTCATTCCGGCTTTGAGTTTATAAAAATAAATTGTCGGCCGCAACCAGAAAACTGGCCGGAAAAGTACCACCGCCTGTCATTTGAGTGCTTGGCAGAGAGAAAAAGAAGAAATAGAGGGGTGCTGCTTAGCACCCCTCTAATCAATTGAAGGAAGGGGGAATGGAAAGAAGGGCAAAGAAGGGCAAAAAGGAGGCATTTATAAATTTTTGGGTGCGCTCATCGCCTTGTCTGGAATAAAGGGAGGGAGAATTCGATTTACTTACTGGCCCATGTATCCTCAACTTCTCCCTCCCGGGTCGCACAACATAATTTATATCTGTAAAAATGAGAGAAGATGTCCCGACCTGTTCTTTTAAGGTTTTCACATTAGCCATCTTCTTCATTCCACTCTTATCTACAGCAATTTTTGTGCCAGATTCTTCTCGGGGGGGGTAGAAAAAATATCTTTGTAGAGTATAAAAAATATTACAAAGATCGTAAAAAACCTTTACGGCTACTTCTTGCCGCTGAGAAATCTCTATAAATTCAGGATAAATTCAGGACGGGAGCAAAATTTTTAGAGCGAGCCAGGACCAGACTGCCCTGTTTGACGTTTAGATGCCTGGCAATTACCTCACATTTAGCCTTAAGCAAAAAATAAAAAGGGCCGGTCAGCTGTTCCAAACACTCATAATTGCCCTGACCTTTACTGATTATCAAGTCTGCCTGGTTCAAAATGGCGATGAATTCTGGAGAGCATTGGTCGAGGACTGTCCCCGGGGCCTGGCAGCCAGTAGAAACAACCTTGGCCACTTCTTCCAGACCTGACAGCCTGGCTTCCTCAATGGTGGCATCGTTGATGATGGGCCCTTCTCTCACCGCATAGATGACCTGACGGCCAATTTGCTCAATAAACAGTCGATCAAAAACTGTTTCTCCGGCATTATCACCGAGGAAAACTATTCTTGTTGCCTTTTTTAGATCAGAACTAATAAGCTCATAATGATCTATGGCCAGTTCTTCTGTTTCCAGGAAGTCTTCTTCCGCTGGCCACTCCCCAACCTCGCCCGCCCCAAAATCGATAATATTCCCGGCCAGAGAAAAAAGCAGAGCCTTTCTCAGCCTGTCAGGAGCTTCCAGGACTTTATTTTTTAATCGAGAATAGAGAGCTAGAGCCCTTCTTATATCCTGCCTTTTTGTCTCAAAATAAGGGTCATCTGTTCCGGTTTTTGCAGCCAGCCACTTATAGAGATCAGCTGAGATTTCTGGCGGCGTTCGCCCGAAATTGATTTCAGCCAGAAAATGGCAGGATTCCCGCGTCAGGCGAAGAGCTTCAGAACTGTCAACGTTCTGAATAGCCAGAACTCTTAAAACCTGAGAAAGATGACAGAGATAACATTCAGCCTCGGCTAGCATGCTCAGAGTTTAGCATTTTTCTCGCCGGTCGTTAAGGCAAAAACAGGAAATATAGCTGGCGTCAACCGCTTAAGATGAACCGAGCAGAAGGTCAATAGTGCCGGTCAGGGCTTTGAGATCAAGAGGTTTGGTAAAAAGATAATCAATTTTTAAGTTTTGAATTTCCTCTGGCTTGATCTGGTCAAGATAAGCAGAAATAAGGACTGCCTTGCCTTCGTAGCCGGCTTCTCGGAGATCCCGGATCAGATCCAGACCATTTTTCCCCGGCAGCCGGAAATCAGCGATTATAAGGTCTATATCAGCCTTTTTAAATTCAGCCAGGGCTTCAGCCGCATCCCTGGCTAAATAGACATTGTACCTGGAAACCAGAAGCAAAAAGAATGTCTTGCGGATGGATTCATCATCGTCAATAACAACAATTCTCTTTTTGGACATAGCACCTCTCTTTATTTACTGCCGATTTTGTGCCAGGCCGAAACCGACTTATTGAAGGGAAACTTAACAGACAGGAACGACCGTCTTAAACAGGAGAGGGCTGTCAATTTATTTTACAAGTAGTCTAATCAGATGTATCAATTCTTAAATCGTAATCCTTTATCTTTTTATCGAGAGTTGGTCTGGAAATGTCGAGGATCTGGCTGGCTCGACTCTTGCTGCCCCGGGTTGCCTCCAGTACATACTGGATGTATCTTTTTTCTATCTCCCACAGGGGAAGCAGCTCGCGGGTAAAGGGTGACTGGTCTTCGGCTCGAGCAGGCTGAGCAGGTTCCAGCGGCAAATATTCCTTCAAAATAACATCACCTTTGGCCAGGATAACTGCTCTGATCAAAGCATTTTCCAGCTCACGAACATTACCTTTCCAGGGCTGATTAACCAGATAATCCATAACTTCAGGTGGCACCTTTCTGACATTTTTCTTCAGATCACGATTAATTTTTTCTAAAAGGTAAGCTACCAGATCAGGTATATCTTCTCGCCTTTCTCTAAGAGGTGGTATATTAATTTCGACTACTTTGAGCCGGTAATAAAGGTCTTCTCTAAACTTCCCCTGGGCGACCAGTTCTTTCAGATTTTGATTGGTGGCGGCAATAATCCTGGCCTCGGTTTTAAGCACCCTTTCACCACCAACCTTCATGAAATCCCTGCTTTCAATCACCCGCAGAAGTTTGGATTGCAGCCCAGGCGAGATATCACCAATTTCATCCAGAAATAAAGTACCTTTACCTGCTATTTCAAATTTCCCTCTGGTCTCAGTAACAGCGTCAGTAAAAGCCCCGCGGACATGGCCGAAAAGCTCGGATTCAAGCAAAGTGTCAGAAATAGCCGAGCAGTTGATCACAATGAAAGGTTCATCCCGGAAGGGGCCATTGTAGTGAATGGCCTTGGCCACCAGTTCTTTGCCGGTGCCGCTCTCTCCTTGAATCAGAATGTTGGTTCTGGTATTGGCTACCAACCCGATCATCTTAAAGACTTCCCTCATCTGCGGCGAGCGTCCGATGATGTTGTCTATTTGATATTCTTTCTGCTTCTCCTCCAGTAGATAACTGACCTTATCTTCCAGCGCTTTCATCTGGAGAGCTTTATCTATGGTTAGATCCAGTTCCAGATTGTCCAGAGGCTTAACCAGATATTCAAAAGCACCGGCTTTAACCGCTTCCACAGTTGTCTTCATGTCATCAAAAGCGGTCATAATGATAATAGTAGCCGTTTTGTTTTCAGCTTTCACCTGCCTTAAAACATCCAGGCCATTAATGTCTGGCAGCTTAACATCGAATAGAGCCAGATCTGGCTGAAATTCCCGGAAGAGGGCCAGGCCCTCCTCTCCATTCTCAGCTCCTCTGACTTCAAAGCCTCGCTTCTTAAGATGAGAAATCAGTGTCCGGCTAACCAGACTATCATCCTCTATGACCAGAACTTTAGTCATATTTTTTCTCCTTATCTTGACTCTCGCTGGGAATTCTGATTAAAAAGCAGCTGCCTGGTCCTTCTTTTCCGACCACCCTGATAGTCCCTCCATGCTGTTCAACAATCCGGCGGGCATTAGCCAGGCCCAGTCCTGCGCCTGAGCTTTTGGTCGTAAAGAAAGGCTCGAAGATATTTTCCCAGTCCTTTTCAGGAATACCGCTGCCTGTATCACAGATTCTAATCTCAAAATATGATTTTTCCCCTTCGGGCTGGAGAGACAGTGAAATCTCAATCTCACCATCTTCCCCCACCGCTTCATAGGCATTACGAAGAATATTCACAAATACCTGACGTAGTTTATCGCCATCGACCAGAGCCGGGGGCAAACCTGGCTGATAATTCTTTTTAATCTGAATATGCTTTTCAGCCAGTGAAGGCAGCAGCATTTTTAAAGATCCATCAAGGATTTGATCCAGGTCGAAGTAGTCCAGCTGCAAAACTGAAGCCCGGGTGAAACTCAGCAGTTCTTTTATAAATTTCTCTATCTGCTCAATTCCCTCCTGGGCGATCGACAGATGCTCTTTTTCCATCTCATCCAGCTGATCGTTATCAGCCAGTTTCTGAATATTTAACTTGACTGAAGTCAAAGGATTGCGAATTTCGTGGGCTATAGTTGCTGATAATTTGCCAATTGAAGCTAATTTTTCGGCCTGAACCAGCTTTTTATTGGCTTCCTCCATCTGCTGTCTGGCCGCATTCAATTCCTCTGTCATGCGATTAAAACTCTCGGTGAGGACTCCAATCTCATCAGAAGAAATGAGTGGAATGTGGTAGGTAAAATCACCGCGAGAGATTCTTCGGGTTCCTTCCAGTAAATTCTGAATGGGCCTGGTCAGCCGCTTGACCAGAAAATTGATACCGGTAATGGTCAGGAGTAAAGCCAGAAGGCCCAGGCCAAAAAGTGTCAGCCTCGATTGATTGATCCTCTTTTTGACATCGTCCAGTTTCAGACCTATTTTGACCGAGCCCCATTTGACATCTGAACCAGCCACATAAATTGGAATCTCAATTTGCAGGACTTTATAATTTCCCTGGCCATTGGTCACGTTTATATTCTCATAGAAGATTGTCTCCGGCGGTACATCACCGGCACATCTGGTCTGGTTAATTATCTCCATATTACCGACAATACTGTCACTGACCACTACTGGCCGCCCACTGCGGTCATAAAAAATCACATAGGCAAGATCATCTCTGATCAGGCCCGCAATATTTTCGTCTATTGACTCCAGCTCCCACAGGGCAAAATGTCTGGCGTTCATCTCAGCAATGTATCGGACCATCAGCAAGCCGCGATTTCTTTTCTCTTCATAAATGAACCTTGCTTCTCGATTCTGAATGACAGCCAGAACACCGATGATTAAGAAGGCCAGTATGACGGATACCCAGAAGACCAGCTGGGCATAAATGGATATTCTGAACTTAGGGTTCAACTTCATTGGTCTATCCAGGCATCCTTCAGATTTAGATAAAAGGCTCCAGCTGGCTGTGGTCTTAAATTTTTTATATAGGGCTGATAGGCAACCCGCTGTTTGAAATAATAAAGAGGAACGGCCGGCACTTCATTTTTCAGCAGTTCTTCCATCTGCCTGAAAAGTTCGACCCGCTTCTCAAGAAGGCCAGCGTTACGCTGTTCTTCCAGCCAGGTATCAAGCTGTTCCTGTTTATATTGAAAATAGTTCAGATTGAGATAGGATCTGGAATGGAAAAGAGGATAGAGCAAAAATTCAGGATCGGGCACAGGAATTGACCAATCAAAATAGATCAGATAGGGAGTGCGATCGTTTTTAATTTCATCCAGAGACTTTATCAGCTTGAGTTGTAAATCAATCCCGGCCGGGCGCAACTCATCTTTAAGTTCACGATAGAGCTTATCAGCCATCTCCTGAAGGGGGAATTCAAAATAAAGATTGACCGGCAGGGCCTGGCCGGGTTTGCCCAGCCCATGAGCAGCCAATCTCTCAGCAATCCGCCCAAAACTCATTTCCTCTGGTGCAGGAGAAGGCAAAAAACCCGGCAGATAAGGAGGAATGTAATTATCCATAACCTGGGCAAAATAAGCAGGAGAAGAAATAAGGCCGGCCAGCTTACTCTTTTCAATCAAGCGGCTGATAAGATTTCTGACTTCCGGTCGATTAAAAGGTGGCAGGTGGCAGCTAAAAAATAAATAACTCATTTGAAGAGAATTGCTCTCCAGAACCTGATATCTATTTCTGGAAATCCGATAGGAAATATAGGGAACAATTTGAACCTCATCCCGGAAAAAACCCTCCAGCAAAAAATAAGGGCTAACTTCTACCCGGCTGAGATAGGCCTTCCGGCCATAGTAGCGGTCATTTCTGACCAGACTCAGGCCAATGATATCCAGTTTTTGATTCCTCAGCCAGGAATCAAATTTGAAGGGGCCGGCCCCAACTGGCCGGTTAAAAAATCTTTTTTTATCCTTCTCTACGAGGGAGGCAGGCAAAATTTTGGCGAAACTCGAAGCTAAAAAATAAAGATTGGCCACGCTGGAATATTTCCAGTCCATTTCAATGGTCTTATCATCTATGATTTTTATCCCGGTAACTTCACTGGCCTGACCCTGCCAGAACTCTTCCCCACCTTCAATTCTCTGAGCGAACAGGTAAAAATAGGGATTGCCTTTCAGACGGAAAAGCCTTTCCAGAGAATATTTGACATCGGCGGCCGTCACTGGCAGGCCATTATGGAAATCAGCTTTGCTGCGGAGATAAAAGACTGTTTTTCGTCCTCCGTTATCAATTACCCAGTAATCCGCCAGCCCGGGTGTAATTTCCAGATTGCGGTCAATTTTTAACAGCCCTTCATACAGATTTTCGATAACCAGCGGATAGCCATCTCCGGCTGGATCGAGGTCGCTATTAAGAGTCTGGCCATAGGCTTTAATCTTTAATACACCGCCGCTTTTTGGCCGGATGGCCTTCTCCTGACCAGCAACTTTGTCCAGATTTTCGCCCGGAAAAAACAGAAACAAAATGGTCAGCAGGGCAAAAAGGCAACCCCGCTCCTTTTTAGCCAGCTTATTCATTACTAATAAATAATAGCCTAATCGAAGCCGAAAATCACCTCTGGCCCTGATTCAATCTTCTGGCGGTATCTTTGACCTGATTAAAAACACGGAAAAAATTCTGCCCCCAGATTTTAGCCAGGTCCACCTCTGAATAACCTCGCTTCATTAATTCTACAGTGACATTTATCATCTGACTGACATCATTACAACCAATAACTCCGCCGCCACCATCAAAATCTGTTCCTATCCCAACATAGTCAACGCCAACCAACCTGGCCACATGGTCAATATGATCTACCAGATCCTGAACTGTGGCCAGTTCAACCGGGTATTTTCGGTTTAATTCCTGCATTTCAGCCATAATTTTTTCTCTTTGAGCTTCATCCTTGATTTCTCTCCAGTTTCCATACCTGGCTCTAAATTCTTCGAACGCTTTATCTCTTTCAGGATTAGGTCTGGGCTTTTTAACATAGCTCGAAAGGAAACAGATCTGGATAACTCCGCCTTTAGCAGCCAGAGCCTTAATCATCTCATCGCTGAGGTTTCGGGGATGGTCACAGACAGCTCGGGCACAGGAGTGAGAAGCAATTATCGGTGCCTGGCTGCAGGCCAGAACATCCCAGAAGCTCCGGTCAGAAGCATGAGAAATGTCAATGATCATACCTTGCCGGTTACATTCAGCCACCACCTGGCGGCCAAACTGACTCAAACCGCTGTCTTCTGGATCATCCTTGTCGGTTGATGAATCACAGATATCATTATCAGCTGTATGGCACAGGGTGATATAGCGCACCCCCTGCTCATAAAAATATTTGATCAAGCTTAAATCCAGACCGATAGCATAACCATTCTCAATTCCGAGGAAGGCGGTCAGTTTTCCCTGTTTTTTGAATTGATAGGCCTCTTCCGGATTGAAAGCCAGACCGATCATCTGACTGTTGACTTTCACCATATTTTTTACCGCTTCAATCAGGCCATCAGCCGTTTGCCGCGCTGCCTGATACCCCTCAGCTGTTCGTGGTCCCTGAGCGACAAAAGCAGCAAAAAACTCAGCGTCCAGACCTCCCTCCTTCATCCGCGGCAGATCGATTTTACTGCCACGAGGAGAATCTGAGTCATGTCGTTCAGCCGGATTCCAGTCCGCTCTGACCAGTCTCATGGCGGTGTCGCAGTGGGTATCAAGCGTTAAAATCCTCTGGTGAATAGCTCTGGCCTGCTCGAGAAGCTCCTGTTCATTGAGCGGTACAGAACCCTGGTTTTCGGCCGGTAAGTTAAGAGATAACATGATTACCATAACTCCCAGCCAGGCTAACCTTCTTGTAGTCATTATTATGTCCTTTCATCTCTTAATATCGTTTTTTAGAAATAAATCCGGTCTGGTCATAGAGGTCTATTACCTCTTTTCCAAAAGATAATAGACAGCCGGCTGTCCGGAGCTGGCTTTAAGAAAATCGGCCACCTTATAACCCTGTTGAAAATAGTTCAAAAAGACATCCCGACTTTTAAGCCGCCAGTCAACAGGAATATTCCTGATCTCATCCGGCCCATCAGCCGTTACCCTCAGGAGATGGTAGAAATCAACGGGCACTTCTACGAGGATCTGTTCCTCACTCAAGTCCAGACTGACCCTTTTGACCAGCTGAAGTTCAAGTTCAGACTGAGCAGTTTTAATAGTTTTCCATTCACTTTGGAGAGCCTTCGGCCGGTGGCTAAGAAGGTGTCCAATTTTTTCCTCAGGAACTAAAGGCTGATGTTCAAGCAGCAAATCCCAGGCAGTAAAAAAACGATCAGAAGGCACATCCTGCCGATTGAGACGTCCACCATACTCACCATAAGGAGCCAGACGATATTCCAGAACCTTCATACCGAACTGCCTGATATTGCGGTAGGCATTAACCGCAGTTAAGGGGTCATAAGTGCAAACGACCAGATTAACCCGGAAAACAGTCAGCAGGATTTCTTTCTGAAACTCTTTGATCTTGATTCCAAGACCAAAATTAATTCGGTCTGGCCTGACTCCCAGAAACTGAGAATAAAACCAGAGGTTATCACCAGTCACAAAGCCAGAGCTTTTATCCCTGAGGCCAACAAAACCATAGCTAAAGCCAACCAGATGAGGCTCATCAAAAATAAACTGGCCATTGTCATCTGACTCAAAAGCACCGATAAATAAACTGCTACCTTCATGTAAAAAATTTTCACACAGTAGATTCCGGCTGCCAGAGAGATGGTCATCAGCAAAATCCCAGATAATCTGGCGCAGATTCTCGTATTTCTCATAATCGGCAGCCCGGCTGGAATCTTCAACCCGAAGCAGAAACTTTTTATCGCCGCGGACAATCAATTTTTCAGGTAATTTAATCATGTTGTAAGAATTTTATCATTCTGGAGCAGGGATGTTAAAGCTAAATTCGTCATCTCTCAAAATTTTTTGGTTAAAAACACCACCTTTTTTAAAAAAAATCTGTTTTCAGAATCTGAGGTTGGCTGACCAGGCAGCCCGGCCTGTCCGGCTGAAAAAGCGAGCCCCTGTTTATCAATTAAGAAAAATCTGTTAAGATTTAAAGCTTGATAAGCAGACTGAGCAGATTACGGGCCGGAGGCTAAAGCTTTTAAATTATGGCTTCTACTAACATTATTATAATTTTTAGATTCAAGCTAAAGAGGTCTGATGTCTGATCTTGATTTTCTAACCCAGTTACCCCTGAAAAAGACCAGAAGAGCTAAACGAGCCAAGATCGTTATTCTTTCCCTGGAAATTATCCTGATCGTTGGCCTGATGGTCATCTGGGTAACCTCAAGTTCAATCAGACAGAATAAAAGTCTCTGGGTCCTCTTTTTTTATTGCTTCCCGTCAGAGTTTTTAATTTCCTTTGTGCCCCACGAGCCAGTTATACTTTTTTTCAGCAAATATTACAGCGCCCTGACGGTAGCCTTAGTTTCTCTGGCCGGTACTGTTCTGGCTGAAGCTCTTGACTATTCAACTCTCAAACTGGTAGAAGAGTTCAAGCTATTATCCAGAGCCAAGAAAAGCGCGTTCGTGGAAAAGCTGATCAAGGCTTTTGGCCGCCAGCCATATCTGGCTCTCTGGGTGGCTGCTTTTTTGCCGGTTCCATTTTACCCCTTCCGTTTCTTAA
>Ga0116149_1006457_pt1 | contig 10544 bp, 7 predicted proteins | sample AD_UKC057_MetaG_FD_89787 | JGI IMG/M metagenome (GOLD analysis project Ga0116149, IMG submission 89787) | Active sludge microbial communities of municipal wastewater-treating anaerobic digesters from USA - AD_UKC057_MetaG | ecosystem: Engineered > Bioreactor > Anaerobic > Digestate | place: USA...
CCGGGCCTCGGCAAGACCACGCTGGCCTACGTGATCGGCAACGAGCTGGGGGTGCCCGTCCGCTCCACCTCCGGCCCGGTGCTCGAGCGGCCCGGCGACCTCGCCGCGATGCTCACGAACCTCAAGGAGCGCGAGGTCCTCTTCATCGACGAGATTCACCGGATGGCGGCCACCATCGAGGAGATCCTCTATCCCGCGATGGAGGACTACCAGCTCGACATCATGATCGGGCAGGGCCCGAGCGCCCGGTCGGTGAAGGTGCCGCTCCCGCGCTTCACGCTGATCGGATCGACCACGCGCGCCGGCCTGCTCACCTCGCCGCTGCGCGGCCGCTTCGGGATCGTCCACCGCCTCGACTTCTACACCGCCTCCGACATCCGCGAGATCGTGATCCGCTCGGCGCGCATCCTCGGCGTCACCCTGCAGCCCGGGGCGGCCGAGGAGATTGCCGGCCGGTCGCGCGGCACCCCGCGGGTCGCCAACCGCCTGCTGCGGCGGGTCCGCGACTACGCGCAGGTGCGCGCGCAGGGCGAGATCACCCCCGACGTGGCCCGCGCGGGGTTGAAGCTGCTCGAGGTGGACGAGCACGGCTTCGACGAGATCGACCGCCGGCTGCTGCGGACGATCATCGACAAGTTCGGCGGCGGCCCGGTGGGGCTGAACACGATCGCTGCCGCCATCAGCGAGGAGAAGGACGCCATCGAGGACATCTACGAGCCCTTCCTGATTCAGATCGGGTTCCTCGATCGCACGCCCCGCGGCCGGGTGGCCACGGCCCGCGCGTACGAGTACTTCGGCCTCAGGACGCCGGACCGCGATCACCGGCTCTGGTAAGCGATGAAGGAGGAGTAGTGCAGAAGGAAAGCCAGAACGCCATCCCCGACCACCGGCCGGCCGGCCTGGGCTGCGGCCGTCCCACCGAGATTACCGCGCTCGCGACCCACGTGCCGCCTCGGCTCCTGACCAACGCCGATTTCGAGAAGATGGTGGACACCACGAGCGAGTGGATCCTCCAGCGCACCGGGATCGTCGAGCGCCACGTCGTCGAGCCGGGCGTTGCCTCCTCCGATCTCGGCGCCGCCGCCGCCACCAAGGCGATTGCCCAGGCGGGACTGACCCCCGACGACATCGATCTCATCATCGTCGGCACCACCACCCCCGACATGTTCTTCCCGAGCACCGCCGCCCTCATCCAGCACAAGATCGGCGCCTCGCACGCCTGGGGGTTCGACCTCGCCGGCGCCTGCTCCGGCTTCACCTTCGCACTCGCCACCGGCAGCCAGCTCGTCTCGACCGGCCGGCACAACCACGCGCTGATCGTCGGCGCCGACGTCATGTCGTCGATCGCCGATTACAAGGACCGCGCGACCTGCGTGCTGTTCGGCGATGGTGCCGGAGCGGCCGTCGTAAGCGCCGCCAAGGACCCCTCGCTCGCCATTCTCGACTTCGCCCACGAGGTGGACGGCTCCGGCGCTCCGTTCCTGCAGATGCCGGCCGGCGGAAGCCTCCGCCCCGCCACGCACGAGACGGTGGAGCAGCGCCTGCACTACATCAAGCAGGACGGCCAGGCGGTCTTCAAGTTCGCCGTGCGCAAGACCGAGGAGATCAGCCGCCTGATCATGCAGCGCAACAACCTGACGCCGGACGACATCGACCTGTTCGTCTCTCACCAGGCCAACATGCGGATCATCAAGGCGGCCGGGGAGCGGCTCGGCTTCCCGGAGTGCAAGGTGATGATCAACCTGCAGCGCTACGGCAACACGACCGCGGCCACCATTCCCCTCGCCCTCACCGACGCCCTCGCCGAGGGCCGCATCAAGAAGGGGAGCCTCGTGCTGCTCGCCTCGGTCGGCGCAGGGTTCACGGTCGGGTCGGTGCTGCTCCGCTGGGCCTACTGACAGTCCCACCGCAGGGGCGACCCTTGTGGCCGCCCCTGCGGCCTAGCAGGCCGTCGAAAAATGCGGCCTGAATGCCGCCCGCCGTGCGCTGCCCTACTCACCCAGCAGTTCTGCCAGCCAGGTCAGCTCTTCCACCCGGTCGCTGATCGCCTTCAGGGCGAGCATCATCGGGACGGCCAGCAGGACGCCGGCCAGCCCCCACAGCCACGCCCAGAACAGCAGGCCCACGAAGATCGCGACCGCGTTCATCTGCGCCGCGCGGCTGGTCAGCCAGGGGGTCAGCAGGTACCCCTCGAGCGAGGTCACCACGACGGTGATCCCCGAGGCGGCTGCCGCCATACCCACCGTCCCGAACTGGACGAACCCGACGACGAAGACGACGGCCGCCACGATCACCGGCCCGAGGTAGGGGATGATGTTGAGGACGCCGGCCGCCACCCCCCACAGCGCCGCCTGCTCGAGGCCAATCGCCCAAAGAGGCAGCCACGTGAAGACGGCCACCAGCACCGTGATCACGAGGCGGACGAGCAGGAAGGTCGCGATCTGCCGGTCGATCTCGTCGAGGATCTGGACCGTGATCTTCTTCTCGGAAAGGGTCGTGCCCACCACGCGCACCAGCTTCCGCTTGAACAGGTCTCCTGCGGCGAGGAGGTACAGCGCGAGGAAGAGGACCACCACGGCCTCGGCGGCGACGGCCACCAGGCTGAGCGAGCCGGTCATGAGCCACGCGTTCAGGTTCAGAACCGGGCCGTTGGCCGCCCTCGTGCGGCTCCTCGCGGCGACCGGTGACTCGCCGGCCGCCTCGGCCGCGGCCGCTTCCAGCGTTTCTGCGGCCTGCTGCACCTGCTGAACCGGGCTCGTGGCGCCTCCCGAGCGGCGCAGGTCCCTGAGCGTCTGCCGCATCCTGTCGGCGGCCTTTGGGAGCTTTGCCGCGACCGCTGCCACGTCGTCGGTCATGGAGTAGACGAGGTAGCCGGCTCCGGCCGTCATCACCGACAGGACGAGCAGCGCCGCCAGCGGGCGCTGGATGCGCCAGCCCACGAGCGTGGTCACGACGGGATTGAGGGCATAGCTTGCCAGGATCGCGAAGGCGAGCGGGATCAGCACGGGAGCCGCCAGGCGCAGCGCGGCAAGCGACAGGAGCGCGGCGATCACGGCGAGCGCCGCGCTCCGGATGTCGATCGGCGCGGGACGCGGCGGCGTGGAAGTGGCGTCGGTCGCCGTGTCGGCGACGTCGCCCAGGTCGGTGCCCTGGGCGTCGGGGTTTGGGCCGCCGGCGGCGGCGGAAGAGTCCTGCATCGTTGGTGACGTAACCAGCTCCAGCGATAGCAAGGACACAGCCAGAAGGGGCTCAAGGCTCACGGCTCACGGCTCAGGGTGGCGAAGGCGGGAGCATCACGATCGTCGGGCGAAGGCGAGCTCATAGTGTCTGAGCCCTTCTGGCACAGAGCTCTGTGCCGTTCTGGGACAGGCCATTTCGGCGTTTTTCGGCAGGAATTGCAGAATTTGCGATCGACCCCCCTGCCAATCTGTGCCGTAGTTGCACACCCGCGTGCCCGGACGCTCGCGGGTTACCAATGGGCATTCGCCATAACTGGCCTGAACATAATGACTTGCAGGATGCGTCCGCACCCCCGCCCGAGGTGGCTGGCAGATTGCTCTAGAGCTGGCCGTGAGCACTACTCCTTCGTTTTTCTTCAGAAAATGGCTTGCCTGCCTGGCGCTGGCGGTCGTGGTCGCGGCACCTGCCGCGGCCGCTCCACAACGGCACGGGCGGCTCGATGCGGCTTTGCAGCGGGCGTCACGGGCGGGAGGTACCGAACGCGTCATCGTGCGAACGCAGCCCGGGTCTCGCCCCGGGATGCGGGCGGCGCTCGAGGCCAGGGGCTACCACGTTCGTGGCGAGCACTCGGCCCTCGACGCCATCGTGGCCGACGTGCCGGCGGGCGAACTGGAAGCCCTCTCGCTGATGCCCGGGGTCCAGGGGATCTCCTCCGACGCCATCGTGCGTCCTGCGGGCCTCGACCTCGCCGCGGCGACTTCAGCCGGCACGTCTCCCGAGAACTTCCTGCGATCGACGCTTGGACTCGACCGCTCCTCGCCGGTCGGGCTGGGCGTCGGCGTGGCCGTGATCGATTCCGGCGTGGCCCCGTCACGCGATCTGCTGCCTCAGATCACGGCGTTCTTCACGGTGAGCGAGTCGGGGCTGCGCCGTTCGGCGCCGTACGACGACTTCGGCCACGGCACTCACGTGGCCGGCCTGATCGCCGGCAGCGGGGCAGGCGCGGCCCGCGACTACCAGGGGGTCGCGCCAGGAGTCCGCCTTGCCGTGTTCAAGGTGCTCGACGGCTCGGGCCAGGGCCGGACGAGCGACGTCGTTCGCGCCATTGAGTTCATCGTGGCGAACCGGCGGATGCTCGGGGTGGACGTCATCAACCTGTCGCTCGGGCACCCGGTGTTCGAGCCGGCCGACACCGATCCCCTCGTGCAGGCGGTTCAGCAGGCGACGCGGGCAGGGCTCGTGGTGGTTGCGGCGGCAGGGAACTTCGGCACCAACCCGGTCACCGGCGAGCCCGGGTACGCCGGCATCACCTCGCCTGGCAACGCTCCGTCGGCGATCACCGTCGGCGCCGCCTCCACGAAGGGGACGATCGGGCGCCGTGACGACGGGGTGGCTCCCTTCAGCTCCAGGGGACCGACTTGGTACGACGCCTACGCCAAGCCCGACATCGTGGCGCCCGGCGAGAAGCTGACCTCGGTGGGTGTGCCGGGCACCCCCCTCTACGACAACTACCCGACGCTGCAGGTGGACGGCACCAAGGGAGGCACCTATCTGCGGCTCAGCGGGACGAGCATGGCCACCGCCGTCGCCACGGGCGTCGTCGCGCTGGCCATCGAAGCGAACCGGCGCCAAAACGGCGGTCCGCCGGTCGCCGCCTCACGCCGCCAGCTTTCGGCGAACGCGGTGAAGGGCATCCTTCAGTACAGCGCCTTCTCGCTGATCGACGAGAGCGGCGAGGCGTACGACCGGTTGACGCAGGGCGGCGGCGGCCTGAACGCGGCCGGCGCGATCGACCTGGCGAGCCGGCTCGATCTGCAGGCGCCGGTGGGAGAGGCCTGGATCGAGCCGGTGCCGGACCCGGTGACCGTCATCGCCGGGGAAGAGCTGGCCTGGTCGCAGAACATCGTGTGGGGCGTGTGGCTGGTGCCGGGTTCGGTCTTCGAGACCAACAACGAATGCTGGGGCACCAACATTGTCTGGGGCGTCTCGGATGGCCAGAACATCGTGTGGGGCGTGTCGGACACCCAGCTCGCCGGCGCCAACATCGTCTGGGGCGTCAACATCGTCTGGGGCGTGAACGTGGTCTGGGGCGTGAACATCGTGTGGGGCGTGAACATCGTGTGGGGCGTCAACCTCGTTGGGACCTCGACCGCCAGCGGCGTCTCGTGGGGGTTCCCGGGCGGGCCGGACACCACCGCCTGGAGCCGCCTCGACGCGAGCAACATCGTGTGGGGTGTGGCCGACAACATCGTCTGGGGTGTGGCCGAGAACATCGTGTGGGGCGTATGAGCGCCCCCGGACAGGCCGTTTCAGAGGTTGGAGGATGTTAATGGACAGGATGCCGCACCCGGCGGCGGTGGAAGTTCCGGCGGTTGCCCCCATCGCGGACGCCACGCGGACGGCGCCGGCGTGCTGGCGGTCGACGCTCCCCGAACTCGGCGACGGTCGCGTCACGCTGCGCCCCATGGTGGCGCGAGACGCGACCTCGCTGTTCGCGATGCTCACGACCGAGGAGGTCACGCGCTTCATCTCGCCGCCGCCGCCCGACCTCGGCGGCTTCGAGCGGTTCATCGAGTGGTCGAACGCCGAGTGGAAAGCGGGCCGATTCGCGGCGTTCGCGATCGTGCCGACGGGCTACGACGTTTCGGTCGGCCTGGTCCAGGTTCGCCAGCTCGATCCCGGTTTTTCCAATGCCGAGTGGGGCATCGCGCTCGGCTCGCCGTTCTGGGGGACGGGGGTCTTCCCCTCGGCGGCGCGGCTGTTCCTCGACTTCGTCTTCGGCGAGATCGGCGTCCACCGCCTCGAGGGCCGGGCGGCCGTGCAGAACGGGCGGGCGAACGGGGCGCTGCGGAAGATCGGCGCCGTACAGGAGGGGCTGCTCCGACGCGCCCTGTTCTGCAACGGCCGGCATTTCGACCAGCTGCTCTGGTCCATCCTCGCCGAAGACTGGCGCGAGGCGAGCGCGACCCTGAGGCCGATGGTGCACTGAGCCCGGAGCCCCGCGCGTCGGGATTGGGTCGCTCCTGATACACTCCCTGAGTGGACGTCGCGCTCTTTGATTTCGAGCTGCCGCCAGGCCAGATCGCGCAGCGGCCGGCGGAGCGGCGTGACGTATCGCGCCTTCTCGTTCTCGAGCGCGCAAGCGGCGCCATTCGCGCGCACGGCAGGGTCGCCGACCTGCCGGAGCTGCTTTCCCCGGGCGATCTCCTCGTCACCAACGACACCCGTGTCTTTCCAGCCAGGCTGCTCGGCCGCCGGGATCCCAGCGGCGGGGCGGTCGAGTGCCTGCTCCTGCGGCGTCTCGATCGCGAGCGCTGGGAGGCCCTGGTTCACCCGGGCCAGAAGCTGAAGCCGGGCAAGCTGATGGTGTTCGAGGGCCCGGGGATGGTGCTGCACGGGGAGATCCTCGAGCGCCACTTCCACGGCCGTAGAACCATCCGCCTGTGGGCCGAAGGCGGCCTCGACGCCGAGCCGGTGATCGACGCGATCGGCCACATCCCGCTGCCGCCGTACATCCACCGCTCGGACGAGCGCGAGGACCGCGAGCGATACCAGACCGTGTTCGCGCGGGCACGCGGGTCGGTTGCCGCGCCGACGGCCGGACTGCACTTCACTTCGGAGTTGCTGGACCGGCTCGAGGCGCGCGGCGTCGAGCGCGCCGAGGTGACGTTGCACGTCGGCTACGGAACCTTCAAGCCGGTCCACGCCGAGCATGTTGAAGAGCACCGGGTGGACGAGGAGGTCTACGACATCCCCGAGGAGGCCGCGGCCCGCATCGAGAGGGCCCGCCGCGAGGGGCGGCGGGTCATCGCGGTGGGGACGACCACCACTCGCGCGCTCGAGGCCGCGGCGATCGAGGGACGGGGCCGCGTGACCGCCGGGCGCGCCGCCACCGGCCTGTTCATCTACCCCGGGTTCGACTTCCAGGTCATCGGCGGCCTCTTCACCAACTTCCACCTGCCGCGGTCGTCGCTGTTGATGCTCGTCTCGGCGTTCGCGGGACGCGAACGGGTTCTGGCGGCCTACCAGGAAGCCGTCGCGAGAGGGTATCGTTTCTACAGCTATGGCGACGCGATGCTGATTCTCTGACAACCGACAGCCGGCACGAGCGGCGGGCAGTTGCAGGGTTCGACGATTTGGATCGGGATTGGGATTGGGATTCGAGACATGGCCTTCCCCTACGAGCCGTTCGACCTGTCCTCCGTCCGCACCTACCCGCTGAAGAGCCGCGCGAGCCGCGTGCGGGCTGCTGATTTCGCGCGGCCGTACAAGCCCGGGTCGGGCGTGGCGGGCTGGCTGGACGGCTTGCCTTCGATCCTGGCCGGGAAGGACTTCCGCGAGGTGGTCGCGGCGATCCTCGACGCGCGGCGGCGCGGCGCCGGCATCGTCTGGGGCTTCGGCGCCCACGTGATCAAGACGGGGCTGTCGCCCATCCTCATCGACCTGATGGAGCGCGGCTTCGTCTCCGCCCTGGCGACCAACGGAGCCGGGGTCATTCACGACTTCGAGATTGCGCTCGCCGGCTGCACTTCCGAAGACGTCGAGAAAGCCCTCGGGCCCGGCGAGTTCGGCATGGCCGAGGAGACCGGCCGCCTGCTGAACCAGGCCATCAACGACGGCGTCGGGTCGGGGCTGGGCCTGGGCCAGGCGGTGGGCGCTTTCCTGGCCGGGCACCACCCGCAATACGAGCACCTCAGCGTGGCGGCTGCCGCTGCCCGCCTGCAGATCCCGCTGACGGTTCACGTGGCCATCGGGACCGACATCATCCACATGCACCCGGCCGCGTCGGGCGAGGCGCTCGGCGAGGGCAGCCTTCGCGACTTCCGCTACTTCGCCTCGTCGGTGGCGCGGCTCGGCGGGGGGGTCTTCCTGAACTGCGGCTCGGCGGTCGTGCTGCCCGAGGTCTTCCTGAAGGCGGTGGCGGTCGCGCGGAACCAGGGCCATCGTCTCGACGGTCTCGTGACCGTGAACCTCGACTTCGCCCGGCTCTACCGGCCGCAGGTCAACGTGGTCCAGCGGCCGACCCGCGGTGTCGGCAAGGGCTACGCCCTCGTCGGCCACCACGAGCTGACGATCCCGCTGCTCGCGGCCGCGCTGGTTGAGGGCACCACGGCCGCGTGGTAAAATACGCTGCTTACGCCGGTGTAGCTCAGCTGGTTAGAGCACGCGGCTCATATCCGCGGAGTCCGGGGTTCAAGTCCCTGCACCGGCACCATATTCCTCACGCCCGTCATTCTTCTCGCTCCGATGGCGTCCCTCGTCGAGCGAGTTCACCGGACGATTCACCGATACGGCCTGCTGCCGCCTGACGAAGGCGTGCTCGTCGCGGCGTCGGGCGGAGCCGACTCGACGGCGCTTTTGTACCTGCTCGCCGAGCTGGCGCCGCAAGGGCGGTTCCGCCTGGCCGGCGTGGCGCACTACAACCACCTCTTGCGCGCGGAAGCCGGCGAGGACGAGTCGTTCTGCCGGCAGCTCGCCGCCCGGCTGTCGCTGCCCTTCGAGGCCGGCGCCGGCGACGTTGCGGCCGAGGCGGCTCGCACCCGCACGTCGCTCGAGGACGCCGGGCGCCGGATGCGCTACGCCTTCCTCGAGGGAGCGGCATCGCGCCTGGGAGCATCGCACATCGCGGTCGGGCACACGCGCGACGACCAGGCCGAGACGGTTCTGCTGGCCCTCGTCCGGGGTGCCGGACCGCGCGGACTGGCCGGGATGGCGGCGCGGCGCGGCGCGGTCGTGCGTCCCCTGATCGAGCAGTCGCACGACGAGCTGGTGCGGTTTCTGCAATCGCGGCAGATCCCGTTCCGCGAGGACGAGTCGAACCGGGATCCCCGGTTCCTCCGCAACCGGGTCCGGCACGAGCTGCTGCCGGTCTTGCGGGGCCGCTTCTCGCCGGCCATCGTGTCGGTTCTCGGCCGTTCGGCCAGCATCGCGGCCGACGATGCGGCCTTCCTCGACGCGCGGGCTGCCGAGGCCTTTGCGAGCGTCGCGCTGCCGGCGGCCGGCGGCCGGTGCCTGGTGCTCGACGGCCGGCGCCTTGCCTCCTGCGAGCCGGCGATTGCCCGCCGGGTGGCGGCGCTGGCGCTGGCGCGATTCGGCGGCGGCCCGGCCGGCATCGGCTTCGACCAGGCCGAACGGCTGGTCGCGCTGGCGTCGGGCGAGCTTCGGGGGCCGGTGTCCTTCCGCGGCCAGCAGGCCGAGATCCTGGGCGGGAGGCTTCGGCTGACTCCCCGGACGGGGCGTTCGGCCGGAAATAAAGGACCCCGATTGAACTCTTTTCGCGCAGAGTTGTCTATACCAGGTGAGGCCCTCGTGCCGGACGGGCGCGTGCTTTCGACGGAGCTTCGCCACCGGGGCCAGACGGCGGGGCTGGGCGGCAGGTGTACGGCTGTGATCGACGCGGCCAGCGTATCGGCCCTGGGGGTTCGCTTCCGGCGGCCCGGCGACCTGTTCCGGCCCCTCGGGCTCGGAGGGCGCAAGAAGCTCCAGGACTACTTCGTGGACCGCAAGGTCCCGCGCGACCGCCGCGACGCGACGCCGCTGGTCGTCGATGCGCACGACCGCATCGTGTGGGTCGCGGGCCACGTAATTGCCGAGGATTTCCGCGTCGGCTGGGGTACACGCGACGTGGTAATCTTGAAACTGAGGGGAGAAGGGTTTTGAACTCGACGCTCAAGAGCCTCCTGTTCTGGATGGTGCTCATCGTCGTCGGCGTGCTCATCTGGAACGTTTCGTCCAGCTTCCAGCCTCGCGAGCGCGTGATCAGCTTCACCGAGTTCATGCAGCGCGTGGACTCGGGCCAGGTGGCGTCGGTCACCATCACGGGCAGCGAGGTGACCGGCATCGACAAGTCGAGCGAAACCTTCCGCCTCATCGTCCCGCAGCAGTACGAGGGCCTCGCCAACCGCCTGCAGGAGAAGGGCGTCACCATTACCGCCAAGGAGCCCTCGACCAGCCCGTGGACGTCGCTCCTCTACTCCTGGGCCCCGATCCTCCTGATGATCGGCTTCTGGATCTTCCTCATGAGGCAGATGCAGAGCGGGGGGAACAAGGCGCTCTCGTTCGGGAAGAGCAAGGCGAAGCTGTCGTCGAGCGCCCAGAAGAAGGTCACCTTCAAGGACGTGGCAGGCGTCGAGGAAGCCAAGGACGAGCTGCAGGAGATCATCGAGTTCCTCAAGGAGCCCCAGAAGTTCCAGAAGCTGGGCGGCCGGATCCCAAAGGGAGTCCTGCTGATGGGGCCGCCGGGAACCGGCAAGACGCTGCTCGCCCGCGCCGTCGCCGGCGAGGCGAACGTGCCCTTCTTCTCGATCAGCGGGTCGGACTTCGTCGAGATGTTCGTCGGCGTCGGCGCCTCCCGCGTCCGCGAC
>Ga0116149_1006473_pt1 | contig 10525 bp, 9 predicted proteins | sample AD_UKC057_MetaG_FD_89787 | JGI IMG/M metagenome (GOLD analysis project Ga0116149, IMG submission 89787) | Active sludge microbial communities of municipal wastewater-treating anaerobic digesters from USA - AD_UKC057_MetaG | ecosystem: Engineered > Bioreactor > Anaerobic > Digestate | place: USA...
ACAGAATACGGATTTCTGCGTATTTTTTCGGTGAGTACGCCGCCTTCTTCAAAACCGACATACCCGGGAGGAGCTCCGACAAGCCTGGACGCATTGTGTTTTTCCATATAGTCGCTCATGTCGATGCGTACGAGGGATTCTTCCGTACCGAACAAAAACTTGGCGAGCGTCTTGGCGAGCAGTGTTTTCCCCACTCCCGTCGGTCCAAGGAAGATAAACGAACCGAGCGGCCGTTTTGTAGAGGAAATGCCGGCGCGGGAGCGTCTGATCGCGCTGGAAACCGCTGATATAGCTTCATCCTGGCCTATTACCGTATGATGGAGCTCGTTTTCAAGATGGGCAAGACGCGCCGATTCCGATTCATCGAGCGACGAAGCAGGAATTCCGGTCATGATAGACAAGACGTTTCTGATGTCTGCAGGGCTTACTTCGCGAATCTGAACAGCTTCGGGATTCTGCCATTTGCGGCGTATTTCATCAACTCTCAGCTTGAGGGTTCGAACTTCATCGCGTATGAGGGCCGCCCGTTCGTAGTTTTGGGTTTGAACCAGCACTTTTTTTTCAGCGGCAAGTTCCAGAATACGATTTTCGAGGCTGACAATCTCATCCGGCCGTATATCATTTTCGATTTTTTTCATGGCCCCGGCTTCGTCAAGTACGTCAATTGCCTTGTCGGGAAAGAAGCGGTCGGTCAAATACCGCTTGGACAAAGCCACGATAGTCAGTAAAGTCTCATCCGGATATTCAACGCTGTGGTGAGCCTCGTATTTTCGTCTGATACCCTTCAAAATTGCGAGCGTATCGTCTGCGTCGGGTTCCGGCACAATAACAGTCTGGAATCTCCGCTCGAGTGCGGCATCCCGTTCAAAGTATTTCCGATATTCGGAGAGCGTTGTTGCTCCAATGCACTGCAAGTCGCCGCGCGCCAGAGCAGGTTTCAGCATGTTGGATGCGTCCATGGCCCCTTCCGCCCCGCCTGCTCCGATTATCGTATGAAGTTCGTCAATAAACAGAATAATGTTTTTTGCTTCGGCAATTTCCTTCATTATTCGTTTCAGTCGCTCCTCGAATTCGCCACGGTACTTTGTACCGGCGATAACGCTGGCAAGATCCAGCACAAGCAGCCGCTTGCCTACAAGATTTCTGGGGACTGTCTCGGAAACTATCTGCTGGGCAAGACCTTCCACGATAGCGGTTTTGCCAACTCCGGGTTCACCGATCAGAACGGGATTATTTTTATTTCTCCGGGAAAGGATCTGTATTACCCGTTTTATTTCAGATTCGCGTCCTATAACCGGATCAAGGATTCCGTCCCTGCTCATTGCTGTAAGGTCGCGGCTGTATTCCTGCAACAGGCTTGCATTCCGCTGAACAGGCGCTTCTGCGCCCGCAGGCCGCTTCTGTCTTGTTGTAAGCGTGATATCCCGCGCCATAGTGCACTCCTGCACTGTATGGCGGATTTCATCGATCGAAACCGATTCTTTTTCAAAAAAAGCGCTCATTATGCTCTGATTTTCGCGGATGCATGCGAGCAGGAGGTGTTCTGTTCCGATGTAATCATGCCGGAGCGTGCGGGCTTCTATGGATGCTGCGTCGAGCATTCCCCGAAGCCGACGTGAAGGCGGAATATCTCCAAACACTATTGTCCCTGCTCGAGCCGGCAAGGCCTGTTCAAGCTGCAACTGAAGAGAAAGAATATTGATCTTCAGATTCTGCAAAACAGTGTATCCCATTCCGTCGGCTGTACGGATCAGTGCAAGCATGACATGTTCGGGAGTCAATTGATCTGCATTCGATTTTTTTGCTTCTTCCTGGCTATGAATTGTTAACAGCTTCTGGGCGCGCTGTGAAAGACCCTTGAACACGGTATTGCTTCTCCTGTGAGCTTCTTGCGAAAAATCAGGATTTTTGCAATTGCTCCTGTAATAAAAAAAATGGCGTTCGTTCAGTTCCTTTTTTCCTGTATATCGGCGTACTTCAGAACTTCCTGAATAACCATAGCACGAAGACGGTCCAGTTTCTGTTCTTCCTGTCTTACATCTTCTTCAATAATAATACTTCCTGATGAAATTACAAAGCTCAGATGAGCAGTCTGAATGCGGTACAGCAAAGCCGTCAGCTCGATGTTTTCTATGCCGGTTACCAAATCAAGATTGAGTCCCAGCCGTATCTGTTCGATCAAGTTAATTGCTTCGTCCCTGCCGATATACCGAGCATATTTTGCGATTGCCAGGGCGCGGAAAACAATGTCTTCAATTTCTGTCTTCCGGGTTTCAATCAGATCCGCTCTGCACCGCCGTTCAAGTACGGCCAGCTTGCCCGCTGCCTGTTCCATTCGGGATATCTGGGATTGAATGTCTCCGGAAGAACAGGAACCACCGGAAAGTTGATACAGACAGCCCAAAGAGCCGTTCTGCGATGTTCCAAAGTATCCTCGAATGGAGAATCCTTGTGCAAGATACTCCCGGATAACACGATCCAAAATTTCGTTCAAAAAAAGTCCCTGGAGCGAGCAGAGCACTGATATTTTCATTCCGGAGCCGGTATTATGAATGTCCTGGGCTAGATACCCTATTCCCGGCAGGGCGCTGAATTGAAGCTTTTTTTGAAGAATCGAATCAATTTCATTGACAGCGGATGAACTGGCGAACACAGACAGTCCGGGAGCGAAAGACGCAACTCGAAGATGGTCCTCGATATTTATCGTTGCAGCTAGCGTTCCGTCATTGCGGACTATCACGCCTTTCCAGGGTTCGTTGCCGGAACCGGGTTCGATAACCCCCCGCTCCGCCAGAATCGATCTTCCGCGGGCATCCAGAGCTGACATGCGGACTTTTTGATATTCTTCGGTATCATGAATATGATTGAAAGCGTCGAACACCAGCGACAAGACACGTTCTGCATCGTCAGATTTTATCTTTCCGGGAAAAACAAAGCCTCCCAGATTCCGGATCAATCTTGTGCGTGTTGAAAGAACGGTATCAGAATCGGGCCCTTGCCTGGTATACCAGGCTTCTGTCGGAGGATTGTGGCTGCTCATGAAATACCTCCAAGCATTTTCAGCCTGTCCCTGTAGTACGCAGCCAGTTCATAATCTTCGCGGTCAATTGCTTCGCGCAATTCTTTTCTGAGGTTCTCGGGATCGGTTTTCGGTGTACTGAAGGCTTCCAGTTTTTCCGGCAACGGGCCGGAATAGGCGAATTCAATGCCCTCCGACCGAAGCATCGAGATTATTTCAGTGCGGAATTGCTGATAACATCCTGCGCAGCCAACTTTTCCGCTTTTTTTGATCTCGGAAAACACCGTTCCGCAAGCGGAGCAGGCAGCTTCCTTTCCTTTGACAGACGCTTCTTTTTCCAGAAGACCCGAGAATAACCCGCCAAGGGTTATATCTATCTTGTTCTCGGAGGTCGAAAAACCCCGCTCCCTGGCGCAGATTTCGCACAGATGCAGCTCCAGCGAACCTTCCTTGGATACCTGTTGCACAAAAAGAACGGCAGGCCTTTCTTGGCAAATATCGCATTTCATCAGAATTTTCTCATTATTTCTATGGGTTTTTCCTGCCCTGCCCGGTATGCCGGGAGAATGGAAACCAGGACGGACAGCACGAGAGTTCCGCCGGCAATGCACAGCAATTCAACGATATCCAGATTAACGGGAATTTCCTGGAGATAGTATGCCGGATCGAGAAGCTTGACATCGACGTCCATCGCAATTCCCGATATGCTTGAAAATAACGTGAGTAGTACGCTTATCACTTTTTCTGCGACCAAAAAAATAGAGTTGATGTGTAAGGCAACCAGTATTCCAATCGGCATTCCGAAGACAAGGCCTCCCAAACCGGTAAAAAAACCGGCAATGATAAATGAAAATGAAATTCCCTGCGGGGTAGCACCCATGCTTTTGAGTATAGCAATTTCTTTACGTCTTTCCATCACCATCATAACCAGAGCTGATGATACATTGACTGAAGCAATCAATACGATCAGCAGCATGATAAATAGCAAGAGAATTCTTGTTGTATTAAACGACTGAAACTGCGACCTGTTCAGCTCTTTCCAGCTATGCACATAGAAACCGTCCGGTACAAAACGGCTGATTTCGTGCTGCAGCGGTTCCAGAGACTCGAACGCATTGCCGGTCTGAATACTGATAAAAGTGCTTGATGAAGCTGCATCGAGTATCGAGCAGCCTGTTTCAAAGGGAATAAATACCCACAGGGCGTCAAGTTCCTGATATCCTGATGAAACCACACCCCTAACCTTGAATGTAGTAAATTTCGGAATATTTTTCCCGGACGGCGATGTACGCATGGTCAGCAGCCGGAACGTATCTCCCGAATCGATACCGATGTCCCGGGCAAGTTTGCTTCCAATGATTGCATCGGTAGCACCAGACAAATTCGGGACACCTGAGATAACCGTCAACAGCTTTTTTACTTCAGGATTTTGGAAAAAATCTGCTCCTGTCGCACGAATGGTTGCACCGCTGCGGCCTTTCGATCCGACAGCGATGCCCAACCCTTGTCTTTCCGGCCACACAGCCTCCAGTGTACTCCGAAAAGAAGCGTTTTTGACCGATTCTGTCAGCGATACCATGTTCAACGCATACTCTGACGAATCAGGTGAATTGGTAAAGTCAGTTACCCGCAGGTGGGAAGTTGAAAGTTCGATAATCCGCGATGAAATGCCTTCGATCATTCCGTCAGCCACAACAAGCACTGTGATAAGGGGGATCAGGCTAATCCCTATCCCCGCAATTGCCCCGTATAAACTGTTCCGAGCGTTCGATTCGGATGTACCGGATCCGACTCCGAGATATCTCAATGCGAGCTGTATGGATGCTTTCAGTTTCATTGTTCGTACAGCCTGCCGTTGTGAAGCCTGTAGCATGTGTCGGCGAGCGATGCTATCGATTGATCGTGTGTAACCATAATCAGAGTCTTGCTGTAGGAAGTAACTACAGAAAACAGAAGCTCGCGGACATTTTCGGCATTGACGGGATCAAGATTTCCGGTCGGTTCATCCGCAAGCACCAGCGACGGATCATTGATCAGCGACCGGGCTACGGATGCTCTCTGTCGCTCGCCTCCGGACATTTGTGAAGGATAGTGATGCATACGGTGTTCAAGATGTACGTCTGCCAGGAGACTTTTCGCCTTGTTCAACGCCTCTTTTTTTTTCATCCCGGCCATAAATGCCGGAAGCATCACATTCTCCAGCGCGGTAAAATCTTTTAAAAGATAGTGGAACTGAAAAACAAGTCCAAGAAACGAACTCCGGTAGACCGACATATCACGTTCATCAAGAGCATGAACGTGATACTGACCGGCACGGATTGAACCGCCGGAAAGCGAATCAAGTCCACCGATTATATTCAGCAAGGTGCTTTTTCCGCATCCCGAATCGCCGATAATGACAGTTTTAGTCGATTCCGGTACAGAAAGATCGATACCGGATAATATCTCCAGATTGTCTCCATCAGATACAAAGCTTTTTCGGACAGAGACCAATTCAAGAATCGCTTCATTCATACCGCAAGACCTCCGCGGGTTTGAGTCCAGTAATAGTTTTGCTTGCAAACCAGGAAGCCGCAGCTGCGGACAGCACTCCAAAAATCCAGACGAACAGAATTTCGGGAAACAGGATTCTTACTGGTATTTCAAGCATATAAAAGTAATCCGGGCTGAACAAGGTGAAGGTACCGTTATTCGGTAATCCGGATAACGCAGCAATAAAGGTGTTCAAACCGTTCACAATACATTCTGCCAATAAAAAAAGATCGTTGATGCGAACAGAAAGAAGAAGCCCGGTCAGCAGCCCCAACATGCCGCCCGACAGGCCAATGGCTAGTCCATTGAATACGAAAATAGAGCGAATTTCTAACTGACGAGCACCCAGTGCAGTCAACACACCGATTTCATCCCGTCGTTCATATATCGAGCGGCGCATGCCATTATAAATATTAACCGTTACAACCAGAAAAATTAAAACTACCAGCATAAAGAGTATGTTCTTTTCTATTTTTAGAGCCCCGAAAAAGGCTTTGTTATAGGATCGCCATGACTGTACTGTCACATTCGGAATTCGCTGTAAAATTCGTTGTGTAATTTGTCTATCCCGATCGATAGTATCGATTTTAATCCCTGCAGTGCATACTGGCTGTACACCGGAAAACTGTATTCCGGTTTTGCGGGATATGAACGAAAAAGTGCTGTCGATTTCGTAATATCCTGTTCTGAATAATCCGGCCACGGTCAAGGTGGCATTTTCTGGAAACAAATCTGTATCCGCAGTACCGGAGACTGCTAGTATTGATACCGTATCTCCCGGTTCTACGCTGAGCATGCGGGCCAGTTCATATCCCAGGACAGCTGTATAGGGAGAGTGTAAATCGAAAGAACCAGCAACAACAACAACCGAATCCGAAAAACCGGAATCTGTCTGCAGTATATCAGGGTCCAGCGCTCGGAGTAAGACTCCTTGCTGGTCTCCGTACGGACTTTGCATTAACGACTGGATCTCGGAAAAAACAGCTACCGAGCGAACGCCTGGTATCGTTTTTATCATTTCAATATCTTCCGGAGAACCGGTTGCCCGCAAGTGGTACGAACTGACTTCCAGGATACTCTGTATATATCCCATCTGAAAGCCGTTCATTACCGACAATATTACAATTAACGCTGTAACACCGAATGCTATTCCGAGAACAGACAAGAGACTGGTCATAGCACTTCTTCCGCGAGAATCTACGGCATTAAATCTGCCTGCTATAAAGAAAATCCAGTTTTCATTTTTTGACTGCCGAATATGCGACTCTTTTTCCATCTGCATAGATTGCGGTAAAAACCGCTACCCCTTTTTTATACACTGTTTCAGTCCAGTCATCTTCACTTGAATAACGGGAAATACTGACCAGCTCTCCGTTTTTTTCTGATCGTTGTTCAAGAAGCGTTCCGGTTTCCGAATAAGCATTAACAATTTTTGCTGTTGTAGTCCCGGATAAAACCGTAACTGAAACAATGTTTCCGTTCTCGTCCCTTTCGGTTACCCTGGACCACACCTGCTTGTCGTTTAAATCATACTGTATTTCGCTGGAAATATTCCCGGAAGAATCAAAACCGACTACCAGTCTTGAGGAATCAGTTTTATCTGTTCGTCTTAACGGTCGCGGATCGGAACCATCATACTCCCAGTATGTCTTTGTTGTAAGCACTCCAGAAACCCATTCGGTTGCCCGCAGTGGTCTTCCCAGTACATCATTTTCTTCCAGGTACCAGGAATTGTCGTTTGCAACAATCATCCCCGAACTGGAAATTCGCGAATACAGCACATCTGCCTGTGCAACACCGGTTCCCTCCACCGGTGCCCCTGGGGGAATTGCTTTTGTCGCATGTTCCCCAGCTGCTTTTTCGGCCGTCAGTTCTGCAATTTTTTCAGCCGCAGTGGCGTAAAACGGTATCAGCAAAACCGGAATCAGGGCGAACTGCAGTTTCATTTTGTCAGGCCCAGAAATTCAGAAAGATAGGTTGCAGCCGAGAACGGCATAAAATCGTCATATGTTTCACCGGTCCCAATAAAGGCCACGGGCAGTCCCAATTCTTTCCCGGCTGAAAGAGCAATCCCTCCTCGCGCTGACGAATCGTACTTTGTAAGAATTATTGCATCTACTCCAACAGCTTCATGGAAAACCTCAGCCTGTTTCAGTCCATTCTGCCCTGTTGTCGCATCCAGAACCAGTATCCGCTTGTAACAGTCCGGATCTGCTTTCATCTGGCCGACTTTATCTATCTTTTGCAGCTCGCGTACCAGGTTTTCCTTGTTGTGCAAGCGTCCTGCTGTATCGGCAAGCACCAGAGCGCCTCCGGAAGCACGTGCAGCGTCTGCCGCATCGAACAGCACAGAAGCCGGATCGCTGCCATGCTGGTGAGCAACAACACGCAATCCCGTCTTCTGTCCATGAAGCTTTAGTTGATCAATGGCCGCAGCGCGAAACGTGTCGGCCGCTGCCAAGATAACCGGTGATTGAAACCTGTTCCGATACCAAACACCCATTTTTGCTGCAGAAGTCGTTTTTCCGACACCGTTCACACCAAGTATGCAATAAATCGATACCTTACCTTCTGGCGGAACAAGCGAAATCTCTTTTGCCCAGGGTTTCATCAAGGCAACCAGCGCATCCAGTATTTCATCCTTTGAACTCAATCCCCCGGATTTGCATTTCTTTTCCAGTATCTGTACAATTTCATACGCTGTCTTGGGACCAAGATCGCCTTCGATCAGCGTATCGGTCAAATCTTCAAAAAATGAATCATCAAGCCTGGAATGGAAGCCAAAGAAACGTTTCAAACTGTCAGCGAACTTGACTGATGACATGTATTACTCTCCTGATTGCCGGGATACAGTTTGCGGGACTACCTGGTCGACCGCTATAAAATATCTGACAAGTTGAACGATATAATTCAATCCGAATCCGAACGAAACCCCCTGTGCAACAGAAGATGCGGTTATCCAGTTGTTGATTTCGTGGACAGTAGCATCATCCTGGGGCAGTTTCCCGTCAATATATGCTCGTTTCATCATATCGGTTTTACCATACAGCATCAGCGAAAAAGGAAGAGAAGCATACAGAGCGGCAAGCGACCAGTAAAGCGTATTTCGTTGTTTCTCGATCCGCTTTTTAGTGTTTATACTGTTTTTTCGCACATCGACGGACAAGGTGTGGTCAGATTCAGAAAGACTTGTATCGACAGGTCGAGATATCAGCTTCTGGTCAAGCACAAACCATGACACAGTATCTCCGGATGCAAGTGAACCGATTACCGGAAAACTCGGTACCGGGATTGGGTGTTCCGTATCCCCGAAATATCGGGAACCCAGCATAAGCGAAACTGCTGCCTCTGTACGAAAAGTGATATTCACAGGAGTTATCGGAGTAAGGTTTACCTCAACACGAAAGGTGTCATTGCCGCCAATAAAACCGGTCCATTCGGAAGAATGATACCCTGTAGCCTGTCCGCGGATAGTATATGTACCTTCAGGAATCACAACCGTTTCATCAGCTGACACAAGCATTTCTCCAATAAAAATACGGGCATTTGTCGGAGATGAGATGAGCTGAAGGTTGACCGGCTTCTTGTTGGTTATTGATGAAACAAGAAGCCAGGAAAGCTCTTTTGCCAGAAAGTCGATTTCCTCGTACGGAGCAGCTGCGTACACGGAAAAGGGTTCGATTCCCGGAATTCCGGTGACGGAAGAAAGGGATACATACGCATACCCACCGAGATCCTCTACCGTACCGGTGATCAGATACGAAACCGAATCTGATCGAAGCGACAACGAAAGGGGTGTGTCGCTTTTTCGAACATACAGCTCAGCCCCGTTTTTCCAGAGTGAAATACTGCGTTCAGCGGATTCCACGGTGAATACACCGGAATCAAGGGCATCAATTTCTGCCTTGGTTTTTTCCAGTTCAATTTCTTTTTTCTCGATCTTTTTTAAAATATCTGTTCTCTTCTTTTTTTTGTCTTTTTCGGAGCCGCTATAAAAGAACAGATTGTCCAGTTCCGAATAGATGCTTGAACGTTCGCGAACACGTTTTATATAGTCAGCATTCAGTGATGCTTTTTTCCGAAACACTGTTTCATCGGCACTGACACTTCTTGAAACCTGCGAAGGTATTGCAGAAAGAAGTAGCGACGGCAGGACTTCCTGAATGTACGAGTATTGCGGCGGAACATCGATGAGTTCAAATTTTTCCGCAGCTATCGTCCAGTTTTCGCACCAAAGAGAACCGACAGAGATAGTAAGGAAAATACAAAACAAGAAAATCTTATTGCGCAACAAGAGTCAGAACCCCGTCAAGTTCGTCCTGTCGGACCGGTTTGAAGATTACTCCGTTTGCACCGTATAAAAGAGCTGTGCGAACACTTGTTTCTTCTCCGGGTGCGGAAACAACAATAAACCTGGTAGACGGACTTAATGTACGGAACGGCGCTGGATCGATAAAACAGGAAGGCTCATAGATGACGGTGCGAATATTATGAGAAACAAGAATAGAAGACAGCTCTGAAAGAACTTCAGAGATACTGCCATCTTGTGTACTGAGTACGTTTCGCACCGATCCATAACCTCCCGCCAGTTCGAGCAAATCGGCACCGAACAGGCGGGTCCTGCATACAATCACGATCATAAATCGTCGTCATCCCCTTCCAGCGGCATGCCTTTCCATTTGGCATTCAGCCAAGCTTCCATAAACTGATCCAGATCTCCATCCATAACAGCCTGAATGTTACCGGTTTCATGTTTGGTTCGATGATCTTTTACCATTGTATACGGCTGAAATACATACGACCTGATCTGATTTCCCCAGGAAATTTCTTTCTTTTCCGCAGCAAACTTTTGATTCTCTTCTTCCTTTTTTTGCCGGTAATATTCATAGAGTTTTGCTTTAAGAATACTCATAGCCGTCTGACGGTTCATGATCTGACTTCGTTCCGTCTGACAGGCTACCACAATACCGGTAG
>Ga0116149_1006484_pt1 | contig 10512 bp, 10 predicted proteins | sample AD_UKC057_MetaG_FD_89787 | JGI IMG/M metagenome (GOLD analysis project Ga0116149, IMG submission 89787) | Active sludge microbial communities of municipal wastewater-treating anaerobic digesters from USA - AD_UKC057_MetaG | ecosystem: Engineered > Bioreactor > Anaerobic > Digestate | place: USA...
ACGACTCCTTTATCGATATGGTGATCTACGTGTGGGAAAGCTGTAACTTGCCTGTACCTGATGAGGGCGGACTGCTCTATAAGCTGAAAGCGATGGGACTAAAAGTTGGAAAGTAGAGTAATATAGAATTCATTATGTTGGCCAATACGCTCCCTGCATATGTTAATAGCTTCGTCATAAGCTCCGCACTTGCATGCATGATGGATCGCCTCAATCAGGGGCATCAATTCCTCCAGGGTGGGCCTTTCCGGCGTATCTTGAGCCTTGGACAGATAGTAGTCCTTGATCTGTTGATGAGCCTTCCCTGCCAGACCGTGATCGTCCTCATTTAGGAGGGCGAAGTAATGGGCTCTGATGATTGGGTGGGCGGTATATTGGCTGGTCTCGGTCTCATACCGCAGAATGCGATAGGTCACCAGCTTTTCTACCATGAACTGGAACTCGGAGTCGTCCAAGCCAGCGAAATTTGCGTTGAGAATTCGACTTTTTCTCCTGCCCTTTCTCCTGGACTTGACACGGAAGATACAATTGAAGGCATTTCTATCCACTGGCCTGCGGAAAGCGCTGAAGATCTTCAAGAATGCCTTCGCCGCCTCGTCGAGATGTTCATCATACCGCCTCAGCACCCTGCGCACCCGTTCATAGCGTGGCTCGTCTGCCGTAGGCGGAGGGATTTTCTTGATCTGACTGATGTCGCCTCTATGATGGTCCTTCAAGTAAGATGCAAGCAAGCTCAAAATGAGAGCGTAACCATCCCAATCCTTGACCATCTTGTCCAGTTCCGCATCTTTTCCCTGAACTCCCAAATTTCGTAAGAGATTCCGGCCATCCGGGGGGCTGAGCCGGTCCACATCCCTGTGTCTGTAGGTGGAGAAGCTAATCATATCCACTAATGGAGCGCGACTGGTGATCAGACAGAATGATTCATGGTCCGGCGAGGCAAAGAACTCCAGGAAGGCCTTTAGGTCGGGACTCCTAATCGATCCGTACATATCGCCATCCTGATACTGAATTACCTCCAGTCCATCCAGGACGAAGAGATACCGACCGGCACCGAGCATGGCTGCGAGGACCTGGGCTTTCATGTTGGCAGAGGGGATCTTTTTCACATCAATCCTGCCCCCGCTCATGTAATTCAATGCCGCATCGAAGAACTCATCCACATTAAGCCTCTCGTAGAAACCCCACCAGAATACGCCCTCCGGTTGAGGTTGTGAGCTGTCGGCCAAGAGCTGATCAACCCACTTCCTGACCAGACTGCTCTTTCCCTCGCCGCCGAAACCAATCAGGCCGGTGATGCGAACTTTGGCCTCAGCCCAATCCGTGGTTATCTCTTCCAAGAGCTCCTCGCGTCCGGTCCATTCAGCAAGAGATGGAGGTGCATTGTTCCAGATTATCTTCTCCCGGATGGTGACCGATTCACGGGCGTCGAAATCTAATTTCGGTGAGGGTGAAGTGGATCTAAGCAGGTCGTTTTCTTCAAGGACGAGGCATAGTGGCTCCAGGGAAAGGACTCTCGCGTCTACGGATAGGCCCGTGTCTCGATCGTGAGACCCTTCTGCTGAATCCCAGGCCAGATAAATGATTCCAATGATGAGGTTGCGGGAAGTGTCCAACACAGGCGCGCCGCTCATTCCCCTGTCTATATTCTGGGAACTGAGCATGAGGGGTTCTCCTTGGAACTTCTTATCTCCGGGCTTTTCGCCATGACCGACGATCTTGCCGAAGGCAGGCAAACCCTGGTAGTTCTGGAGTCGCCGATATCCAAAGCTGCGGAAGTAGTGGTCCTCTGATCCCTTGGCCGAGCCAAATTTGGCTGCCAATTCCGGTCCCAACGGAGAAGAGCCTTCCACAAGATGCAATAGCACTACATCATCATCATACTGATCAAAGCAAGCAGCTACCTTAGCCCTCTTTTTTATGCTTGATCGCCCTTCCCTTTCCGGGTAATAGATGCTAACATCCAGACCATCTCTTCCCTGCGGATCGACGCCGGCATCCCGGACCACATGAGCGCAGGTGACTATGCCTTCTCTGGCCACAAATCCGGTCCCCACAATGGCGTCGGTGCTGGTATGACGGATCTGAACTACGAAGTCCCGGATCGGCTGGAATCGGTTTCCCTCAGCCATGCTTTACTTCTTCTCCCAGGTAAGTTTGACCTTGAAGGCTGCTTCAGCGCCTGCTTTGGCTATGAGTGCCCCAGATTCACCTTTGAGAATGATGCCGAACTCCACTTCCACAGCCGATGGCTTGACTGCCAGGCTATCTATGGTCTCCGTGATCTGACGAGCGGTGTTGTAGATGGAGTTCATGGCATTCTTCATCGCCTCAACGGACTGCTTCTGCAGATCGGGTCCGGCAAGGCTGACCTCATCAAATCCGGGAGATGGAGCAAACTGGACCAATATTGGAGCATTCGGATCAGGAGTGAAACTGGCCATAGTATATCCCTCCAGGACTCAATTGCTTATAGAACTTAAAAAATTATCTCTGCGAATGAAATTCCGCAACCGGCTTCGGATAAATTTATATCGCTTGCCGCAAAATAAAGCCAGATTGTGTGGGAAGTGAAGGATATTCACCTTAAGGTGGCCAAGGCCTATCCCAATGACTCCGCCCGGGGCATAGCCCGCCTGGACCCCAATGCCCTCCTGACCTTGCGCCTCTCGCCCGGCGATATAATCGAGATCGAGGGCAAGAGGATGACCGCAGCCAAGGTCTGGCGAGCCGATCGCCAGGACTGGTCCCAGGACTACATCAGGATAGACGGCTTCATCCGCCAGAATGCTGGAGTGGGCATAGGCGACCGGGTCAAGATCCGCAAGGCCCGCTTTGCCGATGCCCAGAAGATCATCCTGGCCCCGCCCTCCGGCTCCAATATGCACTACGGAGATGATGCCGCAGATATGATCCGCCGCCAGACCCTGAAGAGGCCGGTGGTGGCAGGCGACATCCTGCCCATCATGAGCTCCGGGGCCCATCCCTTCATGGGAAGGATGGAGGCGGTTCCCCTGGTGGTCACCGAGACCCATCCTGCTGATGTGGTGGTCATCTGCGAGAAGACGGAGATCGTGCTCCTGGAAAAGCCGGTCAAGAGCGTGGGCTCGGTGAAAGCCACCGGCACCACCTACGAGAATGTGGGCGGCCTGCGGGCCGAGGTTCAGCGGGTGCGGGAGATGATCGAGCTGCCCATGAAGCACCCCGAGGTCTTCCAGAAGCTGGGCATCGAGCCGCCCAAGGGGGTGCTGCTCTACGGCCCGCCGGGCACAGGAAAGACACTCATAGCCAAAGCAGTAGCAAACGAGAGCGGAGCCAACTTCTTCTCCATAGCCGGCCCGGAGATCATGTCCAAGTACTACGGCGAGAGCGAGCAGCGGCTGCGGGAGATATTCGATGATGCCCAGAAGGCCGCCCCTTCTATTATTTTTATAGACGAGATCGACTCCATCGCTCCCAAGAGGGGTGAGGTCACCGGCGAGGTGGAGCGCCGGGTGGTGGCCCAGCTCCTGGCCATGATGGACGGCCTAAAGGAGCGGGGAGCAGTGGTGGTCATAGGAGCCACCAACCGGGAGGAGGCCATAGATCCTGCTCTCCGCCGACCGGGCCGCTTCGACCGGGAGATAGAGATCGGGGTGCCGGACCGCTCGGATAGAATTGAGATCCTCCAGATCCACGTCCAGAACATGCCCCTCGCTGATGACATCAACCTGGAGAGCCTGGCGGACCGGATGCACGGCTTCGTGGGGGCGGATGTCAATGCGCTGTGCAAGGAGGCGGCCATGAGGGCCCTGCGCCGCTATATGCCCGACCTGACCACTGAGGACGAGATCCCTCCCGGGATCATAGAGCAGATGCAGGTTCGAAGGGAGGACTTTGAGGAAGCCCTCAAGGAGATAGAGCCCTCCAGCATGAGAGAGGTGCTGGTGGAGCTGCCTGCGGTCAACTGGAGCGATCTCGGCGGCCTGGGTTCTCTCAAGCAGGAGCTGATTGAGGCCATAGAGTGGCCTTTAAAGCAGCCGGAGAAGTTCCGGCAGATGGGAGTCCGACCCCCCAAGGGGGTGCTGCTCTACGGCCCGCCGGGCACGGGAAAGACAATGATCGCCCAGGCGGTGGCCAATGAGACGGCAGCCAACTTCATCAGCGTGCGGGGCCATCAGATGCTCTCCAAGTGGATGGGGGAGTCAGAGAAGGCCATAAGGGAGATATTCAGAAAGGCCAGGCAGGTCTCGCCGGCCATCATATTCTTCGATGAGCTGGACTCCATAGCCCCCATGAGGGGCACTGACGAGGGCAGCCATGTCATGGAGAGAGTGGTAAACCAGCTACTCTCCGAGCTGGACGGCCTGGAGGCTCTCAAGGACGTGGTGGTGATCGCCGCCACCAACCGGCCGGATATCCTGGATCCGGCGCTGCTGCGGTCGGGAAGATTCGATCGCATGCTCCTGGTGGGACCGCCGGACAAGCTGGGCCGGCATGAGATCCTCAAGATCCATGCCGCCGCCATGCCCAAAGCGGAGGATGTCAACCTGGAGGAGCTGGCGGAATTGACCGAGGGCTATGTGGGCTCAGATCTGAATGCCCTCTGCCGGGAGGCGGCCATGCTTGCTTTGCGCCAGGAGGGAGAGAAGGTGGAGATGAAAGACTTCCGGGAGGCTCTGCGCAAGGTCCGGCCCAGCGTAGAGGAGAACATGGTCAGCTACTATGAGAGGATCAGCCAGAGGTTCAAGGGCGGCATAAAGGTGGACCCTGCCTCTTTGATGGGCTATAGATGATCCGTATGCTGTGGCATATGTCTGCCATGAAGGGCGGCGTGCAAGTTTAAGATTTGGAGGGCGGGAGAAATGGGAAAGGTGTTCTCGGGAAGCATTGCCGGAAAGGAGATAGTGAATATAGACGGCATGGTATTGGGGCGGCTCGATGATCTCACCTTTGATGTCCAGACCGGAAAGCTGCAGGACATGAGGGTCCGGCCGGACCGGGAGCTCAACCGCATCCAGTACCGGGAGGAGGGCAGGTTCGTGCTCATACCATTCTCCTCCGTTGTGGCCATCAAGGACTACATTGTGATCGATGAGAGCCGAGCGGTGATGGATAAGCCTTTCAAAGATAAAGCATCAGAATAGGCTTCAGGCAATACATTTCGATCTCCGGATTCAATGCTGGCTCATTGCATCCTGGGAAAGGCTTAATTTATTCCGGGTGCATGAGCTATCCCCCATGAGATTTATCTTCCATTTAGCCATTATCGCCCTGGTTCTGCTGGCAGCCGGCTGCCTCGCACCCAAAGAGGAGGCAGCAGCAGACAAAGTTCTCCTGAAGACCAGCATGGGCGACATCACCATTCAGCTTTACGATGATATGCCCAAGACCGCCGGCAACTTCCGGGATCTGGTGGAGAAGGGATTCTATAACGGGGTGATCTTCCACCGGGTGATAGACGGCTTCATGATCCAGGGGGGCGACCCCACCGGAAAAGGTTCCGGCGGGCCGGGCTACACCATAGATGACGAATTCGCCGGGAGCAACAGGAACTTCCGGGGCACCATCAGCATGGCCAATGCCGGGCCCAACACGGGAGGCAGCCAGTTCTTCATCAACCTGGTGGACAACAACTACCTGGACAGCGCCCATCCTGTCTTCGGAAAGGTAATCGAGGGAATGGATGTGGTTGATGCCATCGGCAGAGTTCCCACTGACGAGAGCGACCGTCCAATCAGCGAGGTCAAGATCATCGAAGCAAAGATGGCATCTTGATTTATCATCTATCATTTTTAGCTGCATCACGGGCTGAAAGAGAAAGCAAGAGCCAATAGAGGCCAATAAGAAAAAGGATTGATGGAAATGACAGAGGATTCCAATAGCGGCGCAGTCAAGGTATTGCTCAAGACCAATATGGGTGAGATCACTCTAGAGCTCTACCCGGATATGCCCATCACGGCAGGCAACTTCCAGAAGCTGGTGGATAAGGGATTTTACGACGGCACCATCTTCCACCGGGTGATAGATGGCTTCATGGTCCAGGGGGGCGACCCCACCGGAACCGGCCGGGGCGGGCCAGGCTATGCCATCAAGGACGAGTTTTCCGGCAAGAACAAAAACAACCGGGGCACCATCAGCATGGCCAATGCCGGACCCAACACCGGGGGCAGCCAGTTCTTCATCAACCTGGTGGACAACAACTTCCTGGACAAGGCCCATCCCGTCTTCGGAAAGGTGGTGGAGGGAATGGATGTGGTGGACGCCATTGGCAAGGTGAGAACGGGGCCCGGGGACCGGCCGGCGAAAGAGGTGAAGATCGAGAGCGCCAGGGTGGTAGCTTAATCATTTTTTGAGATACTTAAGATACTCATTCTGTTAATGCTAATGCGGCCATCCTGGCAGCTGGCTTGGATTATGGAGATCGGAATTTGAAATATCTTTATCTGCTATCGGCTCCAGCCAGAATAGCATATGCCCAAACCCAGATCCGGCAAGAACACTATCGCAGCTTCCGAGATCTCCCAGTACGTCTACTGCCCGGTCTCCTGGCACCTTAAAAGATCGGGAGTGCCCATGGAGTCACCAGGCCTGGAGCGGGGAGCGGCGGAGCATGAGCGGGCCGGAGGCTGTCTGCGGCTTGCGGCACGCCGGGAGAGAGCATCGAGCATGCTTTGCAGGGCGGGCTTGCTGCTCGCATTTGCCGCTCTAATTCTGCTGGGATGGATATTATGGACACATTCTTAAATGAGATCATCCCCGCCATGCTGCTTTTGGCCCTTGCCCTATCCTTTTTCTATTTCTCCCGGATGGCCAAGTCCTCGGCCCGATCCGTGCGCCGGGTCAATGGCATCCCTGCGGGAGAGGTGATTTACTCCGACCTCGATCGTCCGGCTCATGCACTCCACTCCCGCTCCCTGGGCCTCTCGGGAAAGCCCGACTATCTCGTTCGGGATAAAAAGGGACGCCTTATCCCGGTGGAGATCAAAAGCAGCAGGGCAATACAGCCTTATCGAGGCCACATAATGCAGCTTGCTGCCTACTGTCTTCTGGTAGAAGAGAATTACAATGTGGCCGTGCCCTATGGGATCTTGGTTTATGCCGACAAGGTGCAGCATAAGATAAAATTCGACCCCCATCTGCGCTCTGATCTATTGAGCACTCTGGAGGAGATGAGATATGCCCTAAAAAGCGGCTCTCCTGAAAGGGGGCACAGCCAGAGAAAGAGATGCAGATCCTGCTCATTTTACAGGAGCTGCAGCAGTAGACTGGACTGAGACGGCTGGCTTGGGCATCGTACTATGCTCAGAGCAGCCTTCCCGATTCGATCTTGGCGCATCTTCCTGCCACCACCCGGTAGCCCTCCCGGTCCAGCCTGACTATGGTCTCCGGGCTCTCTGTGCCCGGCTGCATCCAGAAGACCTTGAAGCCCTTCCTGACCGCCTCCTCGGCCAGAGCGGCAACGGCAGAAGGGCGGCGGAATACATCTATGATGTCAATCTTTTCCGGAACATCATCAAGCGAGGCATAGACCTTCTCTCCCAGGATGGTCCGGCCGGCATAGTTGGGATTGACCAGAAAGAGCTTGAAGCCGCGGCTTTGCAGCACATCGGATACGAAGTAGCTGGGCTTATAGGGATCTGGAGAGATGCCGACCACGCAGATGTTCTTGCAGCTGGCCAGGGCCTCTTTAATGTCCCTGTCTTCACGCAGGATGGGCATGAGATGATGTCTTGTACTTATGGGGATAAATAATTTCTTTTAATTTTTCTTTTAATTTTTCCGGCTATTCTTCTTCATTACGCATCTGCCCCGGGCCACCAGAACGGAGGGGCCCCGGCGGGCCAGCTCCTTTCGGAGAGCTGCCTCAACATCCTCTTCCTCGGCGGGCAGATCCAGGACGCTGGTGGGCAGCAGCGCCTCTAAAACGCGGGAAAGATCAGGAGCCTCCTGAAAGCCGGTCATGGCCGCCACATCGTTCTTGAGCACCACCGCCAGAAGATCGCGCTTCTGCCAGACGGCATTGATCAATCCCGCCAATCCGGAATGAGCCAGGGCGAAGTCTCCCATCAGAGCTATTCCCTTGCCGCAAAAGCCTGAGGCCACGCCAGCCGATGAGCCCAGGCCGTAGGCCACGTCCGCAGAAGAGAACGGCTCCCGCGTTGCCCGGATGGAGCAGCCGGCGTCCCCGGCCACGGGCGCATCCACTTTTGCCAGGGCAGAAAAGAGGGCCCGGAAGGGGCAGTCGGAGCATACGCCCTCATACCCCCTCTCCGCCACGCCCTCATATGCCTGCCGCCTCCTCTCTGGCCTGCCTCCCAGCTCCTCCAGGGCTTGGATGATGTCCAGGCGCTCCAAGGCTCCTCTGGGCAGGTGGCCGGTTAGCTTGCCTCTGATCTTGGGATTTTCGGAGAGGATGCTCTCCAGAAATGGCTCCGGCTCCTCTGCCACCAGTATAAGTCTATGTCCATCTATGAAGCGGCTCAGGAGCCTTCCCGGAAGGGGATAGCTGTAGGCCAGAGCCAGAACCGATACCCCCTGCCCCTGGGCCAGGCTGGCGGGATAGCCGCTGGCTATGATCCCAACATCGCCCGAAATCTGCACCTGGTTTAAGGGAGAGGACTCGGATGCCTCCTGGGCAAAGGCCATGATCCGATCATGGTGTCTCTGGTGACGGCCTTTTGCCGTAAGCTCCCGGTTTTCCTTCTCAAACCTCTGCCCTGTGATTGGAAGAGGCCAGGATGGGATATCCTCCTCCTGGGCGGCGAGAAGTCGGGATGTCACCCTGACAATGACCGGAACTCTGAGCTTCTCCGAGAGGATGTAGGCCTCCAGAAGGGAGGCATGAAGAAGGCCGGGTCTGCTGGGATCGAGCAGCGGCAGCTCAGAGAGGGGGGCGTAGAATCTGCTGTCCATCTCCGCCTGAGAGCGGCGAGGCCCCAGGTCGTCCCCCACCAAAACCACCACACCGGAGCCTATGCCATGGGTGGCGGAAATGACCAGAGGATCGGCCAGCAGGTTCATGCCCACCTGCTTGACCACAACCAGAGACCGCAGGCCGGTGGCTGAGGCCCCCAGGGCGATCTCCAGGGCCACCTTCTCATTGACCGATATCTGGCAGCGGAGGGCCTGGGCCAGATCGGTTATGGGATAGCCGGGCACATAGGTCCGCACGGACACGGCGGCATCCTCCGCCGCCCGGAGGGCAGCTTCCAGGCCGTTCATGTCATTCAGGCCTTCAAGGATTCATCAGGCCGAACCGATTCATCCGGCTGGGCGCAGAATGGAAGGGCAGCCACGGCTCCGATCAGCCCCTGGCCGTTCATCATTATCTGCACCCCGCTGTCCCGCGCCGCTTCCAGGGCATCCTCATACTGCACCCTCTCTCTCTTGCACCGCTGCCCGAAGGGCAGTAGGGAGGAGGGATCATAGTCCCGGAAGACTGCCATCCCGGTCTGGGAGGAGACGGAATACTTGCGCAGCAATGCCTTGAACTCGGAGAGCATTCCCTCCGCCTTATCCGGCAGGCATGCAAACTCCACCACCGTGGCCACGCAGTTCTGGGTCTTGGTGGGCACGGGAAAGAGCTGAACCAGGGAGTGAGAGATGTAGCGGGCTTCCTTTCGATCCACCTTCTGAGCGATGTTGTGAACCAGGGTCCAGGTGGCTCCCTCGGTCTTGGAGTCGGTGTCGTCTATCCCGATTATAAGCCTCTCCCTTCGGGGCAGGACGATGGTTCCTCGGGCAACGCGACCTCCGCCGCATTCCGTTGCCTCATAGCGCAAGACATCCTCTGCTCCGGCCCGGCTGAGTGTAGCCCCCACTCCTCCTCCGCCCAGGCCGGCGTAGGTTACCTCCACCTCTTTGCCATTGACTGCTACCGACTCTATGCCAGCCGACCTCTTGGAGGAGACCAGATCCAGATCGACTGCTCCGGGCTCGAGGGTGTATCTAAACCACTCCCCGATATTGCGGCAGCTTTTTACCAGGGGACCGCGGCAGTAATGGTACCTGGCCCAGGCCGATCCTCCATAGCAGTTGGAGCGCTCCATAAGCTCCACCTGTCTGCCTCTGTCGTCAACCACGGCATGGATCTGTTTGTAGACCACAACATATGGATTTTCTAATTCCAATTGCACTGGCATCATTCCTCGGCTGAAACTCTCTCTACTGAATCATGACTGTATTCATTGCCCTTGATATACTCTCTCAACAGCACTGTGGCATAGCTTCCCTTGGGCAGAGAGAACTGCAGATTCGCGCCTCTGCCGGAAAAGGTTATCTCCGGCTTTACCGGACAGAGGGCAGCCCTTCTTGTGCCTCTAGAGCCCAGATCCGGGCACCCGGCCACCCGGAAGTCCTCCTCTGAGACAGCCTCCTCGGCCAGCACAGACCGCTCAATCTCGCCCTCCCTGCCCTGCTCCAGCTCGGTCTCAAATCCTATCAGGGGAAGGGTGAGAAAAGATCTTCTCCTCTCGATCAGCCTGTTTATGGCCGAGAGGTTTTCCGGGTTGGCCTTTTGCTGGCGGTCCA
>Ga0116149_1006486_pt1 | contig 10508 bp, 6 predicted proteins | sample AD_UKC057_MetaG_FD_89787 | JGI IMG/M metagenome (GOLD analysis project Ga0116149, IMG submission 89787) | Active sludge microbial communities of municipal wastewater-treating anaerobic digesters from USA - AD_UKC057_MetaG | ecosystem: Engineered > Bioreactor > Anaerobic > Digestate | place: USA...
TTAATAACATAATGACCGTTAATATCTTCGCGGCTGCTGTACTTGTCGAAATAGGCCGGACTTTCGGGGAACAGTTCAATATAATAGTATGGATTTTTAAATTGAATACTCTTCACTCGTTCCGATAGTACTTTAACATTGCGTGTCGAAAAATAACGGTACTCATTCGAAGCGGTAAAGGTTTGTTTATCCTCATAATCATATACCAGTTCGTTGTTGTTCATAAAAGTAGGCTGCAGCCCTGAAATTGCATTATATGACTGATTGTTCTGCATAATTACAACCTTGAGTTCCCTCGATGGATCGAAGAGTGAATAGTTCGTGCGGTTAATTACAAAACTCAACTTTTGACCTGTATCATAAAGACTTCCGGCAGGCTGATATACCCCGGCAGTTACTGGCAATGCATTTTCGTACATCATAAATCGCCAGGTACAGGCAATTTTTTGCTCATTCCCATCGTGTTGATACACCACCAGCAAGTAATTCCCCGAATACTTCAGTTGCAGGTCTTCGTTCGGAAGCTGCAGACTGTAATGTGTATAGGCCACAAAAGTATTCCTCGACGACGAAATTTCGCGGATTGAATTAAATTCAAATCCTTCGGCATATTCGAAAAATTGCAGGTTCGAGGGTTTCCAGTCGCTATTGCAATGAATTACAGTATATTCAAAATCTTTCTGACCGGCTTCGATATCATCGAAAGAAAATACCAGACCGGCCTCGGAATTCATCTCAATCACGGGGTATGATGTCTCCCATTCACCCACCAGCATACGCACCGAATGCAAATGCTTCATATAGACTTTGTTGATGTATTCAACTCCGGTCTGCGCCGAAACCTGGCCTGACTGAAAACAGAGAATCAGCAAAATAACTAAAAAATAAACCTGAGGTTTTCGGGCAACCGAATTGTAAATGGTACGTAAATTGTTTTGAAACGTCATGCTATTTAATAATTGCGTAATTTTACAAAAAATATCTGAAATGAAATTTTCGTTTTTTCTTCTCATTTTGTCAATCATTTGCCTTCAGGGCATAAGCCAGGGTATCAATAATCAGGCCATCGAAAGGGTTAACGTAATGAGTGCCGATTATGTTGCCATTGAAGGCACACAACTTAGCATAAAGTTGCCTAAGGGCTTTGTAAAATCAGAACGTTTTGTTGGCTATGAGCATAAAATAGCGGGATCGAGCATCGTTGTTTCGGAAGTTCCCGGCGAAGTACGAAAGAATTTCCTCGCTTTTGGGAAGGTAAATCTCATACAACGAGGACTGCTGATCGAAAAGGAAGAATTGTATCTGATAAACGGCTTCGATGCGCTCTTGCAATATGGTCAGCAAAGCTCCTACAATAAAATGTACCGCCGTTGGCTGCTTGTAATTGGCGATAACGAAAAGACTTTTCTGCTCAATGCCTCTGCACCTGCCGAAACCAGCATGGAGCACGGGGCCGAAATAAAGGAATCGTTGCTGTCAGTAATTTATCAGCCATCGAAAAAAGTCAGCGAAAGCGAGCGCTACGACTTCACGCTCAACCTGACGGGCACGGGTTTAAAACAGATTAAAATTCTGGTGAATTCTATGATGTATTCCGACGATGGAAACCTGCCCCCAAAAACCGAATCAAAAATTATCTTTATGGCCAGCCGAACCAAACCGGCTGCTCCAATCACCGATAAAAAACGCTTTATTACCCAATATCTCGACATGTTCCCGACTACATGGCCGAACAACGAAAAGCCGGAACCTAAAGCTGTCGAAATAGCCGGACTGAGCGGGTACGAAATCTACGGACTGGCTGTAAACAAAGACAATAACCGCCCTCAGTTGGTGTATCATGTAATTTTGTTTAAGGGAGATTATTATTATGCCATCACCGGAATGTGCTTCAAATATTTTGAAGAAAACCTCGAAATGTTCAAGAAAATTGCCCGAACTTTTCAGTTGAAATAGCTACTTTGTTTAGTATATATTGCAAATATTCCGGAACAGACACCATTCACATTTTTTTTGTTCGGGTGCCTGAAAAAAGGCTATTTTGGGGTTGGCAATTTCGGCGATTAAATCATTAAGCATTTCGTTAAAAGCATCTCCCATTTCGTCGCTAAGCGAGTGAATTGCCTGTTTTTCAATTTTAAGCAGGGTTTCGGCATCGGAATACAGCTCCTGTACCGACAAAATTGCCGGTTGCACCGAACCCGTGAACATTCCGGTCTTTTTAATCATAGTGCAATACAGCAACAACTGAAAAACATAGTCAAGGTCTTTCGACCTGCCCACCGAAAATATATCGGCCAGGGCATTCGCATCGCGTTTTACTTTTCCTGTTTTATAGTCGAGCACTCGCACCAGTCCCGATCTGACATCGATGCGGTCGACAATTGCCTTAATTGCCACCGGAAGTTTGTTACCCTCGGTCAAAATTTCACCGGAATAATTCAATTCATACTCGAGACCGGCCAGACTAAAAGGTGTATATTGCGCATCGTAAGCCAAAATTTGTGTCACATACGATTTCAGAATCTCGTAAAACACCCTGTGCTTCCCACTGAATTGAGACGGTTCATTAAAATCAGTGCGATTTATAATATTGCATTGTTTTAGCAGTTCTTCCGAAATTCTGCGGTCATCATTCATCAGTTTGCCGATAATATCAGCAGTAAGGGTTGTCTTGTTATTCAAAAAAACCTGATACAGACCCTTCATGGTTTCGTGCAAAATAGTACCAATTCGCCGTGCATCACCATCTTCGTCAATACTATCGGGCTCACGCAATCCGGCAACAACAGCAAAGTAAAACGACAGCGGGCATTTCAGATACATATTCAGGTTGCTGGCCGAGAGTTTTTTCGTGGCAAGTTTCCCTGCAATCAGTTTATTAAGAAAATCATGGGTGGCAGCATCCTTTTCGATGCTGATAACTTGGGTGGGTTTCACACCAATGCCATATCCCAGGGTCGAAAAATCAACTTTTGCCGGCAACTCATACTGAAGCTGATAAATAAACCGCGATTTTTCGCCACCACCCACATCGCGGGTTGCCATTTTATAAACCAGCGTAACATTTTCGGCCCGGTGCAACAAGCGGTAGAAGTAATAGGCAAACAACGAATCGGAATGCTCATAGGTAGGCAGGTGATATGCATACCGAAGGTTCATGGGAATAAACGACGGTGACACTGATTTTTTTGGAAGAACGCCTTCGTTTAACGACAGAATTATAAGGTTCTTAAAATCCAAAAGACGGGTTTCGAGCAAGCCCAACACCTGCATCCCGACAAGGGGTTCACCCTCGAAAGGGACAACTGTGGTTTTCAAAATCTGATCAATAAGGTGCAAAAATGCCCGAAATGCCTCAAATTGCACGGATTCCGCTTCGATTGTATTTCGCAGCCGAATGATGTTCTTATACACCGAATACAGAACTTCTGAATTGAGTTGCCACTGATATCCACTGTCGTTTTGCGAATTTAAATCAAGCAGCAGGCTAATGGTATCGGCTAAGTAATTGCTCAGGCTGAGTGCGTCATTGCCGGCAAAACGGAACAATCGGTTTAAGGCTTCGTACTTCGAAAATTCCTCTGCGGGAATATATACACGATTTTGTTTCAATAGTTCCCTGCCAAGATGCACACATTCAGGATTCAACAACGCGGTAATCGGGTGATTCAATAATGCGATTACATATTTATGATAAAACAAAACACCCTGACTAACACGGGCTTTTTGCTGCATGATAATGATAATACGCAACCAGGCAACGGCATCGGTATGGCGGGCATTGAGTCCCATTGAGATATTAAAGGGGCCAATACATTCAGGCATACTGTGAAGTACCAATGGAAGCAGGTCTTCGTTACCGAGTATCAGGGCTGTTTCGCCATTCTCTCCACCTGCTGCTAAGATTTCGGCCAGATGCGAGCCGGCATATTTTACCTGGGCAATATCAGACGGGGCGGCAACACAGTGTATTTTCAACCGACTACCTGCCATACTCTGGATTTGCGATTTAAAATCCTCAGGCATAGGAAAATCGCGGAGATTATCACGCATAAAATAACCTGCCTCATGGTTTTTATTATCGATATAAAAACTATCGTAATCCCAGAAGAACAAAGCTTTACCGCATTTACGGAGGTGATGCATCAGTTTCTTTTCGCAAGATGAGAGGATATTGAAGCCGGCAAAACAATACAGGGTATCATCGTCAAACCGTTCACAATGTTCTGCCACTTCGCGGAGAATCATGCCCTTGCTGCCCAGATCCTTTTTTTTAAGATGACTGCGGTGAGCAAAATATAAGTCGGCAAGCACCTGCCAAAGCTGAAGAAAACTTTCCTTTTCGTCCGATGATTTTGAGGACAGAATATTACCCCAATACTTACGGATTAACTCAATATCAACCTGGTCGTCGGTGTCAAATTTCGAATCAATTTCTTTCAGGTCACTAACATTTGTAAAAACCTGCGATGCATCGGCCAGATAGGTGTCGATATCATCGAAATCCGAAAGCATGATTCTGCCCCATGAATAAAAATCATCGAAACCGCCTGCAGCCGGAACCTGCTTTTTGTATTCTGTCCACAGACTCATTATGGACGCCAATTCATCTGCTTCACGAAGGCCCGACTTCGAAGAAAACAACTCGCTGACAGAGCATACATTGGGCGACCATGCCGGTTTTGTAAGACCTTCAGCAAAATATTTACGAAAATACAAAGCCGGTCGGCTGTTTGGGAAGACCATGCAAACACCGGTGAGTTTGTCGCCATAGTGCTGCACGATATATTCAACGACTTCTTTTAAAAATGGTTTCATCATGATGTGGTTTTATTGGAAGCCCGCAATGTTGCATCGGCCACAACACAGGCAGCCATCATTTCGATCACAACCGGCAATCGTAAAGCAAAACACACATCATGACGGCCCGGAACCGAAAACTCTTCTATTTTCCCCGTGAGGGAATTAAAGCTTATTTGAGGTTTCGAAATACTGGACGGCGGTCGTACATACACATCGAAACTGATTGGATTTCCATTGCTGATTCCTCCCTGTATGCCACCGGCATGGTTGGTGAATGTTTTTCCATGATCACCCGAATAGCAATCGTTAAATTCAGAACCTTTCATTGATGCAGCACGTATTCCATCTCCAAACGAAATGGCTTTTATGCCTGGAATCGAAAACATAGCATGGCTCATTAAGGACTCCAATGAGTCGAAATAGGGTTCACCCAATCCGGCAGGCACGCCAAATATATCGCAATGGACAATGCCTCCTAACGAATCGCCGGAAACCACTGCTGCTGAAACAACGGCCTCAAAATCGCTGCTGCCACCAATCTCTTTTAGAAAAGCCTGATAACTTACTCCGGGGGTAATTTTAGCTGCCACAATCCCGGCGGCAACAAGTGCAACGGTTGTGCGCCCAGAGAAAAAACCACCCCCTGAAAGCGTTTTTTCGTGACCATACTTTACCGCTGAGGTATAATCGGCGTGTCCGGGACGATAAAATCCACCGAAATCGTAATCCTGCGGACGCGTATTATTGTTTTTAAAAGCAATTTCGATTGTGTCTCCGGTTGTATAATTATTACTGACTCCCCTTCGAAGTTCAGGGATATCGTCTTCGAGTCGTGCGGTAGTACCGGAAACCAGCGGTTTGCGTCGGTGCAGGGCGGATAAAAAATCATCGACCGTCAGGGGAACCCCCGCAGGACATCCTTCGATTATCACGCCAATTTCAGGTGCATGCGATGCTCCGAATAATTGAACTGTAAAAATATTTCCAAAAGTATTCATTGTATTTTCCCTCCCAAATTGCCCAGTGTTTCAAAAAACGATGGGTACGATTTAGTCACACATTCAGTATCGCTAATGCCCAAACCTTCGGAAGATGCCAGTGCCATTACCGAAAAAGCCATAGCCAGACGGTGATCGCCCAATGAATCGAGAATGGCAAAACGCAATGTTCCACCGCCCTCAACATACAAGCGCCCGTCATTAAAAACAGAAGTCACACCCACTTGCTGCAATGCTTCCACGATTCCCTTCAGACGATTACTTTCCTTGTAAGCCAATCGCGAAACACCGGTAAAAATCGACCTGCCCGAAGCATACGTCGCCAGCACCGCAGCCACAGGGAACAAATCGGGACAATCGCTGAAATCAAATTCAAAAGCTTTAGGTTTGGACTTCTCAACCAGAACACTGTTACCTGAAATACGAGTTTCGACTCCGGCTGATTTCATCAATTGAATTACCCTGCTATCAGCTTGCTTTGAATCAGGCTTGAGTCCCATCAATTGCACTGATCCACATAAGGCTCCTGCAAGAATCCAAAATGCAGCACTACTCCAGTCGGCTTCGGCTTCTGCCTGAAAACTTTGATATGATTGATTTCCAATAATTGATATAATGCCCTGATTGTTTTCGTTTACCACAACTCCACACATTTTCATAAGCTCAATGGTCATATCAATATAAGGCCGGCTGACAGCATTGCGTATATCGAGTAACGAATTCCCATCGCAGACAGGCAATGCCATTAACAAACCTGAAATAAACTGAGATGAAGTCGTGGCGTTGGGCATATAATGACCGGATTTTAGCTTTCCGGAAACCACCGAAAATGGCAGATAATCTCCACCGGCTTTTACAATCAGGCCTGTCTCTGACAAAAAACGCAGCTCACGAACCACAGGCCGTTTCAATAAAGTCTTATTCCCGGTAATGGTAAATGGAATTCCCGCAGTGGACAAAACAGGGCTGAACAGGCGTGCACACAAGGCTGATTCTCCACAATCGAAAACAGCTTGTTCTTCAAAAAACAGATTTCCGCCAACAGACAAAGAACATGGAGATTCTTCAACGTGCTTACACGAGCGGGCAATAGAAACGGCTGACAAAACATCCGCTGATTTTCCGGGATTGACAATCTTCGACTCTCCATTTGCCAGCAATGCAGCTGCCATCATCCGCTGCACATGGCTTTTGGATGGAGGCGGATAAATACAGCCCTGCAAGTCCGATGGCAAAATATGCATCATAGTTTGGTCATCAGTTTTTGCAGTTCTTCGGGACTGAAATCATAAATCATGGTTTCACCGATGTTTCGCAACAGAATCATTCTGATGTTGCCTTCCGTGTTCTTTTTATCATTTATCAGGGCTTGCCACACAACTTCATCCACGGGGAACCTGTTGTCGATACGAAAGCGGGCTAAAATTGCTGTGAGCTTTTCGACTGTATTGGAATTGCAGACATTCAAAAGTTCAGAAATACGGGCTGCAATATACATCCCTGCTGCAACGGCTATTCCATGCTGAATGCCGTGAGTAAGTTCGATGGCATGGCCAAAACTGTGACCAAAATTCAAATGTTGTCGTTTGCCAAAATCATACTCATCATCAATTACAAAACCCGATTTTATATGTATTGATGCTTCAATCAGGTAATTTAAGGTTTCAATATCTCTCAGCATGATGGCATCGGCATGAGTAACCAGGTAATCAAATAGGTTTTTATCAGCTATGACTGCGTATTTCACAATTTCGCCCAATCCGCTTTTATACTCTTCATCGGGCAGGGTTTCGAGCAAAGCCACATCACAAATTACCCATTCGGGCTGGTTGAAAACGCCAATCAGATTCTTCAGGTTTCCGTAATTGATACCGTTTTTTCCTCCGACACTGGCATCAGCCATAGCCAGCAAGCTGGTAGCAACAAATGCAAAACGGCAACCTCTTTTATAAACCGAGGCAGCAAACCCTGCCATATCGAGTACAACTCCACCACCAAAACCCAGAATAAAGGTATCACGTCCGGCATTGCGTCCCAGCAAACCGTTGATAATAAATTCAATACCTTCCCATTGCTTCCGGTCCTCTCCGGCAGGCATCACCAAACAATCGTACTGACTAAGTTTATCTGAATAAAAAGAATAAACATTCTCGTCAGTAATAACAATGCTTTTATCAGGAAGACGCAATTCCAATTCGGCAAATGCGTCGCACAGCATTACCGGATATTTATTATTGGTGTGAATAATTATTTCTTCGTAGGCTGTATTCATTGCATGCAAATATCAATCTGTAAAAATACGATTAATACGCTAAAAATACAATTTATGGCCGAAATCGCAGAAATCAAACCAGGTAATTCGAAAATAAAATCAATTACCTTTGAATCAGAATCTTAGTAATTAATGTATGTGATGGGTGTGTGATTGTAACTATATAAACTCCATCTTGCAAATTGGCAACTCCAAATGTAAAATCTTTGTCTGCAAAAAGCGAGATACATGAAGAAAAATGTACCCTCCCACTCACATCAATTAATTGAATTTGTGCATTCTCAACAACCTGTGTAGAATTTATTTCCATTGTGTTATCGCGGTTCAGTACGGTATAAACAGGAATTTTAATCTGCATTGCATCTGAAATACCGGTAATAACTCCGCTGAGGTAAACGGGTGCTGACCACACATAATCGCCATCTTCCTGAATGGCCCGAATGTACACATATTTATCGGTATATAGTGTCATCAGAATGGTGGTATCAACTTCGGCAGGCGAAGCAAACGATACCAGTAAACCATTGTCAGACCGAAACTCAATCGATGACCAGTTTTCGTTATCCGAGTCATTCAGCACAATATGGAAGGGCATATTTCCGTACCGTTGTATTGTGCTGCCCATGTGGTTTAAACCTGACTCCAGCCAAACTATAGCGTTTTTATCCATCGATGCGAATGTGCGGCCTGCAAGAATAGCATCATACATGGAATTCAACGACAATTCAGTGCACCACAAACCGGCCCTGCCATCGTTCTTTGTTCCCCAATCTGCAGAATGATTATCCTGATTCCAAACGGGAGACAGATGCCAGCCATTATTCAAAGCAAGTTCATACCAATCGTTGGCCTGCTGAATATTTTGAAATTCTATTAAGGGGAAAGATGCATCGGTGGCTTCGCCTTTATATTCGAAGTCGTACCAGTTATTAAAATAATCCTCGTCGCCGGGATGGTTAAACTGTGCAAATGCATAAGGCCTTTCGATGAGCCATTCCCGAAACGAACTCCAATTAAGGTATGATGACACTGCGGGCATTTCGTTAGCGTTAAAGACGTTGCAATGACCATAGTAAGGCGAGCCCCATTCGTAACCGGCTATGCCGACAAAACCACCCGGTTGTGTCGCTGCAGCGGCTGCCTGCTGAGTCTGTAATAATTCATCACCACTCACCTGCTCCATATGGTCGGTCACCGCCAGAAAGTCGATTCCGGCAACATCGCGTGCATAAGTATAGGCATCAGAGGGTGTTTGTTCGACGTCGGAAAATCCAGCGTGAGCGTGGAGATTACCGAAATACACAGTGTAAATGCCCTGCCCTTGCAAAACCATGGCAATAAAAATGAACGCCAGAATCAAGCTTAGTTTCATAGTAGTAAAATTAATTATCCCTTATCAGTACAAATATGTAAAATAATCCTGAATTTTACAATGCCTGATCATTTTACATGTAAACAAAAAAAATGCAGGCGGTTTACGCCTGCATGAATTCAATGTTATTTTTTCGTTTAAACTACTGCAGTTTAAAGTTAATTGGAATCACATAGCTAACCTTGACAGGTTTTCCCCCTGTTTCACCGGGTTTCCAGGCAGGCATCGAGCTGATAACCCGCACAGCTTCCTTATCGAGAAGCTCGTTTGCACCCTGTTTAATTGCGACATTCGTAACCTTACCGTTTTCGTCGATTACAAAAGAGACAAAGACCTTACCCTGAATGCCTTTTTCTTTGGCTTCGACCGGGTATTTCACATTACCGGCAATGTATTGAATCAACGCGTCGTCGGAATTTCCGAACGCAGGTTGTTTCTCGACTGCCTCGAAGTTATACACTGAATCGGCACCCTGTGGCTTCTCCGGGGCCTCGTTAATCGCATCAGAATTGGTGGTATCGCCCTGTTTCTTACTTGGGTTGCCACAGGCAAACAGAACTAAAATCATGGCTACCAACGGAATGGCAATGGCCGGTTTCAACGCAGACCATACACCTGACTTGGGTGTTTTCATCATAATGAGTCGTTTTTTAATGAGTGAATTATTAAAACTGTTGGGAATAGAATGAATGGGTTTTCCGGTACACATTTCGAACAACAGAAGACGGTAGGAATCGGTTTCAACTTGCTCTTTCAAAGCACCTTCGTCTGCCAAAAACTCATGTACTTCTCTGATAGCCCGGCGAAACATCCAGATTAGCGGGTTGAACCAAAGAAAAACAGATAATACTTCGAACAATAAAACATCAAACGAATGCAACTGACGAACATGCACCAATTCGTGTTTGAGTATCTTGGTTCGCTCATCCGGATTTAGCTGCTGACTTACACCAATAACGTTAAAAAATGAGAAAGGTGAAACCGAAGCAGGGATATTTACCACCTTGTGTCCTGACACAAATTCCGATGAGGGTTGTTTCAGAATTCTACGAATCCGAAA
>Ga0116149_1006493_pt1 | contig 10504 bp, 8 predicted proteins | sample AD_UKC057_MetaG_FD_89787 | JGI IMG/M metagenome (GOLD analysis project Ga0116149, IMG submission 89787) | Active sludge microbial communities of municipal wastewater-treating anaerobic digesters from USA - AD_UKC057_MetaG | ecosystem: Engineered > Bioreactor > Anaerobic > Digestate | place: USA...
CCCGACGCCTCGGGATCGCCCGCGGCGACGTGAGGGCGCCCCAGGAGCAGGGCGACCAGCTCGGCGCGCGTGCTCGCCCGCTCGAAGAGCGCGCGATAGAGCAGGTGCAGCAGCGCGTTGTCGCGGCGGATGTCGACGATGAAGGCGATCGACGGCCGCGTCTGCGCGATGTAGGTGAAGTTCTGATCGGGGCCGACGCCGAGGTACACGCCCCCGTCGAGCCGCGCGCGGCGCAGCTCGGGGATCACGTGCAGGTACGACCGCTCGTTCGAGATCAGGTTGTTGCTGTTGAAGAAGCCGCCAGGTTCCGAGAGGGCGCCGACCGTCTCGGCGTAGGTGGCTGGCTTCCGGCCGACGGGCGCCGTGCAGACCGCGGTCAGCAGCGTCGCCGTCAGCAGGACGAGGAGGCGGCGCGGCAGGGGGGGCATGCCCCAGTATAAGCAAGCGCCGGTGCACTGGTGCCGGCTGGCAGCCCGTCAGTTCGTCACCCGCCGAACAGGCCTCTCCAGAGGAACCACCCGCCCATGACGAGGATGAACAGCTGCGCGAGGCGGTTGAAGAAGGCGCGGCGCCGGGCGAGCAGCTCGTCCGCCACCGAGACGCCGAGGAGGGCCGGCGCCGTGCCGAGGCCGAAGAGGGCGAGTGCCGAGGCTCCTTGGACCGCGCCGCCGCGCGAGACGGCGGCCACCACGGCGGAGTAGAGGAAGCCGCAGGGCAGCAGGCCCAGGAACAACCCCGTCGCGAACGGGTGCTCCGGCACCCGCCCCTTCAGGCGGCCCGCGACCCGGCCGAAGAATCGTCCGCCGGCGTCGAACGACGCGAGGTCGGACAGCGCGACGAGCCCCCAGGCGGCCAGCACCGCGCCGGCCACCAGCATCGCGCCCCGCTGCAGGCCGACGAGGTTCCCCGCCAGGTTGGCCGCGCCTCCAACGGTTCCTGCCAGCGCGCCAAGTGCCGCGTACGTGACGATGCGGCCCGCGTGGTACCAGCCCTGCGGCGCGAGCGGCGCAAGGCGCCGGCTCCCGCCAGCCGTCCCGCCCGGGTCGCCTCCGCGAACGACCGGGTGGTACCGGCGCGACACGAACAGCACGAACGGCGAGCACATCCCGACGCAGTGCCCGAAGCCGCCGAGCAGGCCGAGCGTCACGAAGCCGAGCAGGTCGTAGGGAACGCCGTTCACGAGTGGTATTCGAGGCACTCCAGGAGCGCCGGGTCCTTCAGCGGCACGGGGTCGTGGCGTGAGAGCGCCCAGCCGAAGACCAGCGTGAAGAGGCCCAGGAACCCGAGCGTCACAGCCAGCTCGACGACCGGCAGGTGACCATGGGCCGCCTCCACCCCATGGGTCAGCGCGGGCCCTACCATGACGTACAGCTCCCAGAACTGCGCAAAGAGCAGCAGCACGGCCACGGGGACGAGCTTCCTCGGGTTGCGCTTGGCGTCCCTCGGCAGCAGGAGCAGGAACGGCACGACGAACTTCAGCACCGGCAGAATTGCGAAGTACGGCAGCCAGCCGTGGTCAGCGCGGCGCAGGAAGTAGGTGGTCTCCTCGGGGATGTTCGCGTACCAGATGAGCATGTACTGGCAGAAGTAGATGTACGCCCAGAACCCGGTCGCGGCGAACACCATCTTCCCGAGGCTGTGCAGGTGGTGCTCGTTGAGGAACCCTCTCAGCGTGCCCGACATCACCAGCAGGCCGGCCGCGACAGCGACAAACGCCGTCCCGGTCTGGACGATGTCGGTGAAGACGAGCACCGCGAACATCGTCGAGAACCAGTGCGCCTCGAGCGAGAGCAGCAGGTAGAAGCTGACGATGCTCAGCGTGACGGCGAAGACGACGAGGAAGATGGCCGAGAGCGTGCGGTTCGCGCGCGTGGCGGCGTGCCCGCCCTCGCGGTCCTGCCGCAGCGAGGCGCCCACCATCCGCGCCCCGAACGCCGCCCACAGGAGCAGGCTCGCGCCCAGCAGCACCGTGAACGCCGTCGCGTTCAGGAAGGGCGACTTGTGCAGCAGCAGCGCGTCGTTCGCGACCGCGTCGGCGTGCGACCAGTGATACAGCGGGTGGGCGCCGAGGGCGACGGCCATCGTCAGCAGCCCCCCCGGGATCAGCCACGCGGTCATCGCCTCGGGGATCCGCCGCATCGTCACCGACCAGTCGGCCCCGGCCAGGTACAGCATCGACAGCCAGGCCACGGCGAACGCGCCCAGGCCGAGCGCGAAGAAGGCGCCGATCAGGTACGCGCTCCAGGCAAGCTGCGCCTCGCCGCGGGCGAAGGCCCATGCCAGGGCGGCGCTCCCCGCGAGGACGGCCGCGAGCGACGACACCAGGACCTGGCGCGGCGGGGCCAGGCGGCCCGGCACCGCGGGAAGGGCGCGATAGTGTTCCCGGGTCATGAGGCCTTCCCCTTCGAAGTGGCGTCAGGAGTGTTGGCCGGAGCGGAGGCGGGGGCTACTGGTTCCGCCTTCTGCATCTGACGGATGTAGTGGATTACCGACCAGATGTCGTGGGCGTTCACCTGCCGCGCGTGGCTCGGCATCGAGTTCTGTCCCCGCATCGGGCGGTGGAACAGCTGCCCGTCCGGCCAGTCCCGCACCTTCTGCGTCATGAGGCTTGGCGGCTTCGGGAAGACCGCCGTGACGTGGCCGTCGCCGGCGCCCTTCGGGCCGTGGCAGGTGATGCACACCTGCTCGTAGACGAACTGCCCGTGCGCGAGGGCAGCGGGCGTCGCCTGGAGCGGGTTCACCAGTTCGGCGCCGGCGCGGTCGGCCTCGTTCTGCGCGTAGGGATAGGGCGCTTCACCGACGGCGAGCGTTCCCGGCTGCGGCTCCATCGTGCCGGTCGGGCGGGCGCCGAACAGGTCCTTGCGCTGCGGCTTGAGCTTCGGCTGGTCGCCCATGTCGAGGCGATTGCCCTCGCGGTGAGGCGTCCGGCCGGCCGGCAGGCCGACGTCGCAGGCCGACGCGAGTGCGGCCAGCAGCAGCACGGCGGCCGGCCGTGCCAGCAGGCGGAACGTGCCCGCCGCCGAGGGGACGGTCCTTCTACGCATTGGTCCCTCCCGCCACCTCGACGAGCCTGACCCCGTCGGCGCCGAGCGAGCGGACGAAGCGCTCCGCCTCGGCGGCGTTCCACTTGGGGTCGGTGGCCGAGATCCAGAGGACGAACCGATCGAAGGTCGCCCCGGTCTTCACCGCCATCGGCGGCGGCTGCGGAACCGAGTCCATCTTCCCGGCGACGACGGCCACCACGGCGCTGCCGAGGGCGGCCCAGAAGACCATCGCTTCGAAGGTGATCGGGATGAAGGCCGGCCACGCGGCGAACGGCTTGCCCCCGAAGTTCATCGGCCAGTCCCAGACCATCACGTAGTTCTGGAGGGCCTGGGCGAACAGGATGCCGCACAGCGCGAGGACCGCGGTCACCCAGGGAAGCCACGACCGCTTCTGGCCCATCGCCTCCTCCATCCCATGGATGGGGAAGGGAGTCAGGAAGTCGAAGTGCTTCCATCCGGCGTCGCGCACCTTCACGGCCGCGGCCAGCGCGTCGGCCGGCTCGTAGAAGTGGCCGAGGACGCCCTTGGTCGAGTTCGGCACCATGGCTCACACCTCCTCGAACGCGCCGCCGCCGGCGGCGGTTGGCAGCGGCGTGGGGCTGGGCATGCCCCGCGCGACCTTCGGATCCATCACGCCCTTCACCTCGGAGATCGCGACCGCGGGCAGGACGCGCACGAAGAGGAGGAAGAGGGTGAAGAAGAGGCCGAAGGAGCCCAGCAGGATCGCGTAGTCCCAGAACGTGAGGGCGTACATCCCCCAGGACGAGGGCAGGAAGTCGCGGTGGAGCGACGTGACGACGATGACGTAGCGCTCGAACCACATGCCGACGTTCACCAGGATGGACACGACGAAGAGAACCGCGGTGTGCCGCCGCATCGGCTTCCACCAGAACAGCTGCGGCACGATCGCGTTGCAGGTGAACATGATCGCGTAGGCCCACCAGTACGGCCCGAACGCCCGGTTCTTGAAGATGAAGCCCTCCCACTCGCTGCCCGAGTACCACGCCATGAAGAACTCGGTCGAGTAGGCGAAGCCGACGAGCATGCCCGTCAGCATCAGGATCTTCGCCATCGCCTCCATGTGGTTCAGGGTGATGTAGTTCTTCATCCCGAAGTAGCCGCGCATGAAGGTCATCAGCGTGATGACCATCGCGAACCCCGAGAAGATGGCGCCGATGACGAAGTAGGGCGGGAAGATCGTGGTGTGCCAGCCGGGCATCACCGAGGTGGCGAAGTCGAACGAGACGATCGTGTGCACCGAGAAGACCAGCGGCGTCGCCAGCGCGGCCAGGATCATGTAGCCCGACTCGTAGTGGCGCCACGCGCGGTGGGAGCCGGTCCAGCCGAAGCTCATCGCGTTGTACAGCCGCCGCCTCCACGGGTGGGTGGCGCGGTCGCGGACCGTGGCCAGGTCTGGCAGCAGCCCCATGTACCAGAAGGTGAGGGAGACGAGGCCGTAGGTGGAGATCGCGAAGATGTCCCAGGCGAGCGGGGAGTTGAAGTTCACCCACAGCGGGCCGCGCGCGTTGGGGTAGGGAACGAGCCAGTAGGCGAACCAGGGGCGCCCGAGGTGGATGATCGGGAAGATGCCGGCGCAGGCGACCGCGAAGAGCGTCATCGCCTCGGCCGCCCGGTTGATGCCCGTCCGCCACTGCTGGCGGAACAGGTAGAGGACGGCCGAGATCAGCGTGCCCGCGTGGCCGATGCCGATCCAGAACACGAAGTTGATGATGAACGAGCCCCACCCGACCGGCTGGTTGACGCCCGCGATGCCCATGCCGGCGTAGAAGAGCGTGGTCAGCGAGAAGACCAGCAGGCCGAGGAACGCCAGCGCGACGCTGAACGCGATCCACCACCGCCTCGTGGGGAACCGCTCGGCGTGCATGCAGATGTCCTGGTCGACCTCGGCCCACGTCTTGCCCCCCGTGACGAGCGGTTCGGCGACCTCGAGGTCGCCCCCGTAGGGGCCGGCGCCCGGAAGCACGATCGGCCGGCCGGTCAGCTGGCCGTCGTCCATCACGGTGGCGTAGGGACTCACCTCATGCCTTGTCATGACGCACCCTGGACAGGTAGGAGATGGACGGCTCGACGCCGAGCGCCTCGAGGAGCTTCATGGCGCGTGGCCCGGCGGCAAGCGCCGCCACGCGCGAGTTCGGGGCGTTCGCGTCGCCGAAGACGATGGCGCCGGTCGGGCAGGCCTCCATGCACGCCGTGACGACGGCCCCGTCCTCGAAGTGATCCCTCGGCTTTCCCTCGCGCGTCGCCTCCGACCGCGCCGCCTTGATGCGCTGGACGCAGAAGGAGCACTTCTCCATCACGCCGCGGCTGCGGACGGTGACCTCGGGGTTGTTCTTCATCTGCATCGGGCTGCGGGCGTTGAGCGCCGCGTTCCGCGCGATCCGCGGCTCGAGCCAGCGGAAGAAGCGGCTCTCCTGCGCCTTGCTGTACTCCCAGAAGTTGTACCGCCGCACCTTGAAGGGGCAGTTGTTCGCGCAGTACCGGGTGCCCACGCAGCGGTTGTAGATCTGCTGGTTCAGTCCCTCCTCGCTGTGCATCGTGGCGACGAAGGGGCAGACCGTCTCGCACGGCGCGTTCTCGCAGTGCTGACAGAGCATTGGCTGGAAGAGCGTGCGGGGCTCTTCCACCACCTCGAGCGGGCCGTCCCAGACCTCGGCGTCCCACCCGCCGTCCTTCTTCGGCGCGTCGTAGTAGCGGTCGATCCGGATCCACGACATCTCCCGCCCGTCCAGCATGCCCCGCCGCCCCACGACCGGGACGTTGTTCTCGGCCTGGCAGGCGAGCACGCACTTGCCGCAGCCGTTGCACAGGCTGAGGTCGATCGCCATCGCCCACCGGGTGTTCGGGTAGGGGTGCTCCGGCCAGGCCGACGGCCCCCCGTGCTGCTGCTCGGTGCCCGAGCGAGCGTCGGCTTCGAAGGCCGACAGCGTGGTCACGGGTACCAGCGGCCGCCGCGCCCGATCGATCACGTCCGAGCCCTGGGCAAAGGCCAGTTCCTCGCGGCCGCCGGCCTTGCGGATCGAGACCGGCAGTCCCGACGAGACCAGGCGGCCGTCGAGCAGGCGCCGCAGCGGGAAGGCGTTCGGGCCGACGCCGGCGCCGATGACCCCGCAGGCGGCGCGGCCCAGCCCGAGGGGAAGGGCCACCTGGTCGTGATGCATGCCGGCATGCCGGTACGCCGGCGCGACCACCTTGGCGTGGCCCACGTCGATCTCGACGAGATCGCCGTTGGCCAGCTTCATCTCGTCGAAGCGCCGCGGGGCGATCGACAGGGCGCCGCCCCACGTGATGCGGGTGACCGGGTCGGGCAGCTCGTGCAGCCAGCCGTTGTTCCCCGAGCGCCCGTCGCCCAGCGCGAGGTGCGGGTAGAGCTGCAGCTCGAGGGCAGGAGTCGTCTTGATCTCGGCCCCCGCCAGCAGGGTGAGTGCTGCCGCCGAGACAGGCCGAGCGACCGCCGACTCCGGCTTGGTGGCGGTCGCGAGTCGCGCCGTAGCCGCGGCTGCGCTCGGATCGGACGCGGCTGCGGCGAAGGCGGACCCCGTCCTGAGCACCTCGTTCCAGGCCGCGTCGAAGGCCGGCGTCGCCGGGTCGAGCGCCAGGCGCGCGGCCCAGGCGGCGCGCAGGTAGTGGAAGGCGGGGCTCGGGCTTGGGGCCGGCGCGGCGGCTGAGGGAACCGGCGCCACCTTCGCGGCGGCGGCCGCGGCGGTGACTGCTGCCGCGGAAGCGGGGTCGCCGAGGGCCGCGCCCCATTCCACCAGCACGTCGAGCAGGCCCCGGGTGTCGAAGAGCGGCTGGATGACCGGCTGCTGGATCGCCGTCCGGCCCGCCGGCAGGCTTGCGTCTCCCCAGCATTCGAACGGATGACTGGCCGGCGCCAGGAGGTCGGCGCTCGCCGACGTTTCGTCGAGGCGGTCGTTCAACGAGACGACGAACGGGACCTTCGCGAGCGCGCCGGCGAAACGTGCCTGCGAGAACCCGTCGTACACGGGGTTCGCACGAGCCACTACCAGCACGTCGACCTGTCCGGCCGCCATCTCCTCGGCCAGCGCCGCCAGCGCGGCGGCGCCTCCCGCGAAGGGTTCCGCCGCCGCCGACTCGTCGAGCAGCCCCGCGTCGAAGGCGCCCAGCGTGACGTTCAGGAGGATCGCGGCCAGCTCGAGAGCCGGGCCCGAGGCCGAGGCGCTCGCGGTGCCGCCGGCCACCACGATGGCCTTGCCCGCGGCGCGGGCCATCTCGTCGGCCAGCGACGCGAGCGCCTCGGCGTCCACGCCTGCCGGTTTCGAGACCGCGTCGATCGAAAACGGCGCGAGCGCCGCCGAGACTTCGGCAAGCGGCGCGAGCGGACCGATTTGCCGCGTGACGATCAACTCGCGCGCCAGGGCGGCGGCGACGGCCGCGAGGTGCGAGTCGCGCACCCGGATCCGGCGATCGGCGTTCGCGCCGGTGAGCGTCAGCCGCCCCTCCAGCTGCACGAAACGGCTCATCGCCGCGGCGCCTTGTGCGGGCGACCGCCGCGACGCGAACTCTCGTTCGAACCCCTCGTCCGGCCGGTCGAGGAACTCGGCGCCCAACCCCACGATGAGGCTGGCGCGATCGAGGCGGGGACGCGCGACCTTGGCGCTTCCGAACGCGTGCTGCCAGGCCACGCCGGCCGCGCCGCACTCGAGCGGCGACCAGGCGACATGGCGGAGCCCGGTCTTCGCCGACAGCCCCGCAATCGCAGCCTCGACCGCCGGGCTCGAGACGGGGCCGGCGAGCAGCACCGCCTTCGGGCCTGCCGTCTTCAGTCTCGCAACCACTTCGGCTCCCACGGCCGCCCAGCTCGAGGCCACGGGCGCGCCTTTCCCCCGCCTGACCGACAACGGCCCCCGCGCGCGATCGGGATCGTAGAGATCCATCAGCGCCGCGTGGTGCCGCGCCGAGAGGCCGCGCCCGCTCGACGCGCCGGCCGGGTCGGGCACCACCAGAATCGGCCGCCCCTCGCGCGTCTTGACGAGAACCGGGGAGCCGTCGATCACGGTGCGGAAGAACCGTGCCCGCCCGAGGCCGTCGACGAGGCTCTCGGGCATGTCGTGGAACGGGACCGTGGCTTCCTGCGGCGGGCTGCACGCGGCGGTGCCCAGCGCGCCGGCTGCCGCGAGAACGCCGCTGAGCCGCAGGAACTCCCTTCGGTCGAACTCGCCGGCGGTCTCGGGCTTGTGCCCGGCTGTCTTCTTCGGCTTCATCGTCATAGCGCTCACCGGTGGCACGTGACGCAGTCGGTCGAGGCCTTCGTCTTCGGATCCCGATGGCAGTCGAGGCACCACTGCATGTTGAAGGGGTGCTGCACCGAGACGATCTCCATCTCCTCGACCTTCCCGTGGCAGTTCTGGCACACGGCCATCGGCCGCCCGTTCTCGTCTGCCAGCGCGAGGATCGGCCGGCCCTCGTCGTCTCTGGCATTCACGTGGGCGGCGTGGTCGTAGTAGACGAAGTCGGGCAGGTCGTGCACCTTCACCCAGGGGATCGGCTCGCCGCGATCCCAGTACTCCTTCATCTTCAGGACCCACTCCTTGTTCAGACCGACGCTCGTGTGGCAATTCATGCAGACGGCGGTGGAGGCGACCGTGGAGTGGCGTCCCTTGTAGGGCATCGTGTGGCAGTAGACGCAGGGGATGCCGAAGCCCCCGACGTTCACCCGCTCGCCCTTGTCGTTCACCTGCCAGACGGGAGCGCCGGCCATGCGCGTGTGCCTGAAGAGGATCGGCTGACGCGGCTCGTAGCCCTTGCGCACGTTGCTCACCCCGTAGGCCACGGCGCCGGTCGCGACCAGCGCTCCCGCGGCGGCGAGCAAATACCCCGCACGCTTCCTTCCGTTCATTCGGACACCCTCCGCTCAGGGTTGGGGATGGAATCCCGATTCCCGAATCCTGAGTCCCGAATCCCGATTCCCGGCTCCTCATCGAACAGCATGCGCACCGCCGGCGTGTCGAGGTCGTCGAACTGCCCGGTCCTGGCTGCCCAGACGAAGAAGCCGACGGCGATGGCCGCGATGAGCAGCGCGAGCGGCAGCAGGACGAAGATCGTCTCCATCTCACGCCACCCCGCTGGCCGCCGAAGCCTTCGTGGAGGCGGCCTTCCCGAAGGTCGGCGACAGGGCCGACGAGAGGATCACGACCAGCGACGAGCACGGCATCAGGATGGCCGCCGCAAGCGGCGTGATGGCCCCGGCGACGGCGAGCATGCACGCCACCGCGTTGTAGATCAGCGAGAAGCCGAGATTGCGGCGGATGACGCCGCGCAGGCTCCGGGCGCCCTCGAGGATCTCGAGCAGCGGCGAGATTCCCTCGCGGGTCAGCACGATGTCGGCGGCCGCGATTGTCGCCCCCGTCCCGCCGTGCACGGCAATGCCGACGTCCGCCAGCGCCAGCGCCGCCGCGTCGTTCACGCCGTCGCCCACCATGACGACCGAAGGCCGGCGCAGAGGCCGGCCTCCCCTCGAGGGGCCTTGCTGCGGTCCGCCCCGCTCGCCCACCAACGCTGAGACGAGGTCGAGCTTCTGCTCGGGTGTCAGCCCGCCGTGCGCAGCGTCCTCGGGAACACCAAGCTCGCGCGCCACCCGACTCACGAGGCCCGGATGATCGCCCGAGAGGATCCGGACTCGCACGCCGCGCGCGCGAAGCGACGTCAAGGTTTCCTGCGCGTCGGCACGGACGCGGTCTCCGATGGCCGCCACGCCTCGAACCGTCCCGTCCACCGCGACGAAGACAGGGCTGAGGTCTTCGAGTACGGCGTCGGCCGCTGCGGCGGCGAGGCTCTCGGGCACCGCCGCGCCTCCTGCAGCGACGTAGGCTCGTGTGCCCACCCGCACGTCGTGGCCGTCGAGCCTGCCGCCAATGCCCCGGCCGGGGACCTCGGTGACCGTCTCGACCGTCCTGACGAGCCGGAGCGGCCGGCCGAATGATCGCTGGAAGGCCCGCGCCACCGCGTGCGCCGACTCGGCCTCGAGGGTCCGCGCGAGGTCGAGCGCCAGGTCCTCGCCCTGCCACCGCACCACGGCCGGGCGACCCTCGGTGATCGTGCCCGTCTTGTCGACCAGCAGCGTCTCCGCCTGGCGCATCCTTTCGAGCGCGTCGGGGTCTTTCACGAAGATGCCGGCCCGGGCCGCGCGCATCAGGGCGATCGACACGGCCAGCGGGATCGAAAGACCGAGGGCGCACGGGCAGGCGACGACCAGCAGCGCGATGAGCCGCTCGATGGCCACCTCGGGCCCCTTGGGGAGCCACGCCGCGCCGGTGATGACGGCGAGCACGAGCACCGCCTGGACGAACCGCCGCGCGAGGCGGTCGGTCGCCTGCAACAGGGCGGGCTTCCTCGCGAGCGCCTCCTGGACGATCGCCAGCAGCGTCCCGACACGGGTCGCCGCGCCGGCGGCATCGACGCGGACGACGAGCCGTGCGCCG
>Ga0116149_1006495_pt1 | contig 10503 bp, 6 predicted proteins | sample AD_UKC057_MetaG_FD_89787 | JGI IMG/M metagenome (GOLD analysis project Ga0116149, IMG submission 89787) | Active sludge microbial communities of municipal wastewater-treating anaerobic digesters from USA - AD_UKC057_MetaG | ecosystem: Engineered > Bioreactor > Anaerobic > Digestate | place: USA...
CGTGCCGTACGAGCTGCGGTCGTCGAAGAGCCTGACCTCGCCCGACGGCGTCACGCGAAGGTGGGCGTGGGCCCGCGAGACGGTCTGGTTGACCGGGTCGTCGGAATCCTCGAACACCACCTGGTTACGCCGCACGACGCGGCGGTCGCGGTCGAGCACGTCGGCCTGGCGGCCGATGTTCACCCGCTCGCCGCGCACCGGGAAGCTGCGGCGCGTGGCGGTGCCCTTCACGAGGACCAGCTGCGTGATGGTTTCCGGTGCGGCAGAAGTAGAAGGCGCGGGAGCCGGGTGCGGCGCGCCTTCAACGCGCTCGCCCACGACGTGCCAGGCGCGGGCGGGAGGCCACGCGGCCGCACGCTTGCGAACGAGCAGCAGCTTCACCTGCAGGTCACCCGGAACGCTGCACCCTCCCTCGTGAAGCCGCTCGCGGATCGCGGCCAGCATCTCGGCGTCCCCCCCGAGCACCGCCCGGGCGGCCGCGCGTGCCGCGCCGTCCGGGGCGAGAACCTGGACCCGCAGCCGGTTGTACGGGAAGACGCGGCGCGACCGGCCCGCTGCCTTCACCATGTCCTCCACGTCGTCCAGGATGCCGCGGCGCACCTCCACCGGCTCGGGCGGCACGTCGTCGCGCCGCGACAGCTGCTGAAGGCGCCTCTCGAGGCGGGTCATCTTGTCGAGAATGCTCATCCTGCGTCCCGAATCCTGAATCCCGAAATCCTACTTGATGATCCCCAGGTCCCGGGCGGCCGTGACCAGCCCGGCCGCCACCGGGGCGGCGGTGCGGCCTCCATAGCCGCCGTTCTCGATGATCACGGCATAGGCGATCCGGCTGCCCGTCCCCCCGTAGGGCGCGAACCCCACGAACCACGCGTGCGACGGTGCGTCGGCCACCTCGGCGGTGCCGGTTTTGCCCGCCATCTGCGGGACGATCCCGGCGAGGCTGCGGCCGGTTCCCTCGGTCACGACGCGGCGCATCGCGCGGGCGAGCAGCGCGGCGTGCGCCGGGGCGAGCACCTCGCGTCCTTCCTCCGCGGGCTCGGCCTCGCCGGCCGTCCAGCGGATGTCGGGCATGCGGCCACGGTTGCCGATCGTCGCCGCCACGCGGGCCATCTTCAGGGGCGAGGCCAGCACGTGCCCCTGCCCGTAGGCGGCAAAGGGCAGCGTGTCGCGGATCTGCGAGGCGCTCTCCGGCTGCCCCAATGGGATCTCGAACTGGGCGGCCGCATCCTGGAGTGCCGGGCCGCCGAGCGCGAGACCAAGCTGCGCGAAGTACGCGTTGCACGAGACGACGAGGCCGCGCTCGAGATCCACCGCGCCGTGCGCGGTACGGTCCTGCGCGTCGTCCCTGATGGGTCGCCCCCACCCTGGGATCCTCTGGCCGACGCGGCCCCCGGGGAGCGGCACGCACGTGAAGGTCCGGCCCGCGAGCGCCGGGTCCTTCCTCAGCGCGGCGGCGGCCGTCACCAGCTTGAAGCTCGAGCCGGGTGGGTAGAGGCCGTAGCGCGCCCGGTCGAGCAGGCTCTCGTCGCCCGGCTGGATGGCCGCCACCTGCAACCGGGCACTTCCCGAGGCGGCCACCTCCGGCCAGGGATAGCTCACGGCCGCCAGCACCTCGCCGTCCGTGCCGAGCACGACCGCCGCGCCGCGGCGCCGGTTGGCCTCGGTGATTGTCGAGCGCAGGTGCGAGGCGGCGCGCAGTTGCCGGCGGATGTCGATCGAAGTGCGCACGTCACGCGGGCGCGCGAGGAAGGCCTGCACGACCGGATGGTCGGGTCGGCGCCGGTGACGAAGCAGCGGCACCAGTTCGCGCAGGTCGCGGCGCAGCACGCGGTCGGTACGGGTGCTGCCCGGGGCCTTCACCTCGACCAGGCGCGCGCGGTCGTCGTAGCCGCGCAGCCTTGCGTCGGCGTCGCGCTCCAGGAACGACGTGTTGCTCGCCGACCAGTTCACCTGGCTGCGCGCGTCGCCGAGCAGGTGGTAGGTGACACCCATGAACGGGTAGCACCGGCTTCCCTCGGCCGCGCACGACGAGGGGGTGCGGAAGCCGAGGCGCGCCAGCGTCGCGGCGTGCTTCTCGAGATCCTGCGGCCGGCTCGTTGCCAGCGGGATGCCGTTGCGATCGAGCACGGCGCCCCTGGGGATGGTCTCCGCCACGGCAAGCAGGCGCGGGTTGTAGGAGAAGCGGCGCGCGCCATCTCCCTGCACGGTGATGACCGGCGAGGCCACGGTGGCGTCCGCCTGCCAGGCCTGCAGGTACCCGGCGCGCAGCACCGCGATCGCGAGCACGGCGGCCAGAACCCCTGCCAGGACGCGCGCGGGGCGAGCGAACTCGCCCGTCACCACTTGCGGGGAGCGCCGGCTGCTGATGGCCAGCAGGATCCCGACCGACGCCAGGTTCGCGATCATCGACGAGCGGCCGTAGCTGAGGAAGGGCGTCGCCACCCCTGTCAGCGGCAGCACGCCGAGCAGCCCGCCCGCGATGAGCAGGAACGGCAGCACGATGCCGAGGGCCAGGCCCAGGGCCAGGAAGAAGCCGTAGTCGCCGGAGGCGCGCTGGGCGACCCGGAGCGCCCGCCACGCGATGAACGCGAGCAGTCCGAAGGCGAGCGCCACGCCGACCAACCCCAGCTCCTCGCCGAGCGCCGCGAGGACCAGGTCGGTGTGCGCCGCCGGCACCAGGGCCGGGTCGCCCAGGCCGAGGCCCGTGCCGGTGATCCCGCCGGTGCTCAGCGCCCAGAACGAGTGCGCCAGCTGATCGCCGCCGCGCACGGCGTTGTTCCACGGCGAGGCCCACATCTGCACTCGCCCGACCACCGTTCGCGGGAAGTCGAGCGCGTAGCCGGCGGCGAAGCCGGCGACCAGGAGCGCCAGGCCGACCACCACCATCGTCGCGCGACCGCGTGCGACGCCGTAGAGCGACAGGAACAGGCACGCCACGACGAGCGCGGGGCCGAGGTCCTTCTGCAGGAAGAAGAACAGCAGGACGAGCGCGACCCCCACCAGCACCGGCAGCACGTAGTCGAGCCGCGGCACGTCGAGGCCGAAGGCGCGGCGCGACAGGCCGGGCTCCTTCAGCTCGCGCAGGAACTCCCACCGCTCGGCGAAGTACCCCGCGAGGAAGAAAACGATGAGCAGGCGGATCGCCTCCACCGGCTGCACGCCGAGGAGGTTCACCTTTGCGTCGCTGCTGCCCGGGCCGCTTCCGAACAGGATCAGCAGCGCCGAGAGCGCCACGGCGCCGAGCAGCGGGATGTAGCTGAGGCGCCTGACCGGCGAGCGCTGGAAGTCGTAGCTGGCCGCCAGGGCAAGCAGCAGGCAGCCGGCCGCCACCCCCTGCGCGAACCGCCCGAAGAGCAGCACGTCCCGCACCGGGTCGCGCAGCCCGATCATCAGCGCCAGGCCGATGCCGGCCAGCAGGTGCACCGCGGGAAGGAGGAGGCGGTCGGCCTGCGACCGCCGGAGGCGCAGCCAGGCGTGCACGCCGTAGAACGGGAGCACGAAGAGGAGCGCCGCCCACGCGAGGCTCCACTTGAAGTCGGATGGACGGCGCACGACGAGCGCGGGACGGATGGCCGCCAGCTGCGCGCTGGTCAGCAGCGGCACGCGCAGCGGTTCGGCTGCTTCGCCCGGGGCTCGAGCGGGGCGTGCGCCGCGCGCGGCGTCGAACCGCTCGCGCAGCTGCGGGAGCCGCCGCGTCCGGGGGATGTCGCCCTCGCCGAGGCGGGCAGCGGCCAGCGACGCGACCGACCCAATGCGCCGACGGCCGCCCTGGTCGCCGGCCGCCAGCCACGAGGCGACGCGTTCGGCCAGGAAGCGGCGCTCGGACGAATCGGGGACCACCGGCTCGAGCAGCGGCAGCAGCGGGTCGGCCCGATCGACGGCGCGCAGATCGACGACGCGGCCCTCGGTGATGGCCGCGTCGACGCCGGCCACGCCCGCCAGCCTCGCCTGGGCCGCAAGCCCCACGGCGGCCAAGGTAGCCAGGGTGGCCGCCAGCAGCGCGGCCAGCTCGATGGTGCGGGTGGCGGCACGGGCGGCCGACGAGGCGGCCGCGCGCTGGGCGGCGGTGCTCCGTGTGAGTGGCATCAGCTCTTGCCGAAAATCTCGCGGAGCAGGTCGCCCAGTCCGCGCCCCTTGATCTCGTCGAGGCGGCGCTCGACCTCGTCGATCCGGTCCTGCACCTGGCGCATGTGCGCGCTCACTTCGCCAAAGCCCATCGCCTGGCGGTAGAGATCGAACGCCTGCTTGTAGTCCTCGAGCGCCTTCTGGAGGTAGTCCTTCTCCTGGTCGAGCCCGCGCACACCCTGCGCGTCGCGCCGCATCCGCTCGGCGCGGCTGCGGTAGCCGTCGGCCAGTTGCACCAGCTCGCGGTTACCGGGCCGGTAGCCGCGGTTCTCGGCCTCGTGCAGCGCCGCGATCGCGCGGTCGAGATCGTCGAGGCCGTAAATATAGGTGCGCGCCAGCCCGAGGTAGGGGTCGGGCCATCGACCGTCGAGCTGCGCGGCCTCCTCGAACTTCTGCGCGGCGGTGTGGAGCGGCTGCGCCGCCGGCTGGCGCCGCCGCTTCCGGGTCTCCCCGTCGATGCGCTGCAGGTGTCCCTCGCAGTAGCGCAGGCGAGCCAGGGCCGGCCGGTCGGACGGATCGAGATGCAGGACGTCGGTCAAGGCCGACGCGGCCTGGCGCCATTGCGCCTCGCGCACGGCGGGCGCGTCCTGCCGGTAGTCGGCTATCACCCGCTCGGCCTGCGCCATCAGGCGCTCGCGCATCGGTCCGCGCAGCCCGGCCACCCCGATCCGCAGCAGGCTGCGGCTGGAGAGCGAGCGGTAGCGGTCCCAGAGCTGGGGCGCCTCGCTGCTCGGGCGCGTGGCCAGGTCGACGCGCAGCTGCCGCGCGTCCGACCACACGCTCGCCTCGTTCATCAGCACCAGCATGAGGCCCACGACGAACGCAATCCGCAGGACCCGGCGCGCCGTGGAATGGCGGGGCGATGACGCCGGCCCCGCGCCAACATCCGAGCCGTCCGGTTCGGCCTCCTTCTGGCCTGCCGCGCCTGCCGCCGTCCGCTGCGTTGGCTCCTCGTCGGGCGAAGCCTCGACCGGCGCCCTCGCCGTCTCCCCGGCGTCCGGCCCGGCGAGCGGCGAGGTTCGGCGCGTGGCATCCGGCTCCTGCGTGCGGCGCGTGAGCTCGGGGTCCCCCCCCAGCCACTCGTGATCGGCGCGCGTTTCGCGACCCTCGCGGAAGGCCTCGAGATCGGTTCGCAGCTCGGCGGCCGAGGTGTAGCGGCGGCTGATGTCGCCGGCAAGCTGCTTGAGAATCACGCGCGCCAGCGCGGGCGGACAGGTTTCGGGGAGCGGCGACACCGGTTCGCGGGCGCGGATCCTCGCCTCGAGCCTGGGCGTCGAGTCGGCGTGGAAGGGGACGCTGCCGGCTACCAGCTCGTAGAGCAGGACGCCGGTGGACCACAGGTCGGAGTGCACGTCCACGTCGCCCGAGTCGAGGCGCTCGGGCGACATGTAGGTCACGCTGCCGAAGTCGTTGCGCGTCAGCTTCCGGCTGAGCGAGAGGCCCTTCGCGATGCCGAAGTCGAGCACCTTGATCTGGCCGCCCGGCGTCACCCGCACGTTGCGCGGCTTGAGGTCGCCGTGGATGATGCCGCGAACCCTGGTCCCCTCGACCTCGGCCTCGAAGGCGTGCGCGCGCTCGAGGAAGCTGCAGATCTCCGCCCCGATCCAGGCCGCCTCGTCGGCGGGCAGCCTCCCCCTGGCGGCCCGTTCGGCCAGGTCCTCCCCCTCGACGTACTCCATGTCGATGAAGAACCAGCTGCCGAAGGTGCCCCACCGGTTGACGAGCGGCACGTGCGAGGCGACCCGGCTGAACTGGTCCTGGAGGATGGCGCCGCGGCGCTCGGCATCACAGATCTCGCGCGAGTCGGCGTCGCTGCCCATCTCGACGATCTTCAGGGCCACCTCGGCGCCGCGCTCGTTGTCGTGGGCGAGATAGACGTCGGCCATCCCGCCTCGCCCGAGGCGCCTGATCAACCGGTACCTGTCGAACTCACGCTCCAGCACGCCCGCCCTCACCTGATCGTCGGCACCGGGGGCGCCGGCGACCGTCGTGCTCCGCCCGGCCTCGCCGGCTTGGCCGGCGCGGCAATCCCGATCGTGTTGTGGTGCTGCCACTCCTGGAGCAGCGCCGCCGAGGGCCCGGCAACCTCCGCCGGCCCGTTGCCGGCGACGATGTTGCCGAACAGCTCGGGCAACACGCCAGGTGCCACCTCGATGCCGGCATGGCCCGACCGTGCTCCTCGCCCGTTGGCCGCGATCACGTTGTGCAACAGCCGCGGGAGCGCGCCCGGCGCAACCACGACGCCAGTCCCCGGGTTGTCGTGCACGTAACTCGACCTGAGCAGGGCGCGCGATCCGTTCTCGAGGAGCAGGCCCGCGGTCTCGGCGCCGCTGATCTCGACATCGTCGATCTCCACGGCGGCCTGGCCAACCGCGATCCCGACGGCCAGCGGCGCACCGGGGCTCGCGGCGATGGCGAATCCCGAGATGCGGGAAGCGACTCCGGCCCGCACCTGCACGGCCGTCCAGGGTTGCTCGGCCGCCGCCGGCGGCGCCAGCCGGGCCTGCCGCGGGTTGCGGCTGACCAGTGTCAGGTCGCGGTCCACCAGCACGCCTTCGCGGTATTCGCCAGGCGCGACCGAGATCGTGTCGCCGGGCGAGGCCAGCCGCAGGGCTTCGCCGATCGTGGCGGCATCGCCTCCACCCTCCGGCTCGACGCGCCAGGTGCGCGCCCAGGAGGCCGGGCGCGACTGCTCGAGCAGCCACCCCGCCACCGGCTCGAGCAGGACGAACGACAGGGCGGCCAGCGCCACGCCCGCCAGCACGCCGTAACCGGCGAGCAGCGGCGGCGACAGGAACCACCGTCCGCGCTCACGGGCTCGCGTGCGCGGGGTATCGTGGTCCTCCGGGCTGGCGGCGCGCCGCGGCCATTCGCGCCGGGCGACCTCCGCAAAGCGCTCGCCCGCGAAGAACACCGCGGTCACGTTGTCCTTCCCGCCCGCCTCGTTCGCCGCCTGGACGAGCCGCCCGACGATCGTCGCCGGGTCGTCTGGATGCTCGTAGACGATGCGGGCGATCTCGGGCGAGGAAACCTGGTCGCTCAGGCCGTCCGAGCAGATCAGGAAGGCGCTCTCGGGCTCGAAGGGCACGTCGACCAGCTCGACGAACTCGTCGTCGTTGGGGTTGTGCGCCGCCGAGCCCACGTCGCGGTAGATCTCGTTGCGCCGGGGATGGCGCATGGCGTCGCGCTCGTCCAGCTCGCCACGGTCCTCGCGTTCGCCGACCGGAGAGTGGTCGTGGGTCAGCTTCCGCGCGGCCCCGCGGGCGAAGGTGTAGAGCCGCGTGTCGCCCACGTGGCCGGCCGTCAGGCGCCCGTCGGCGACGAGGGCCGCCGTCAGGACGCAGGCCATCCCCTCGAGAGCCGGGTCGCTGCCGGCGAGGCGGTGCACCTCGTTGTTGGCGAGGGTGATCGCCTCGCGCAGCCGATCCCCGGGGCTTCCCGTCTCGCGCGAGAGCCGCGTGCGGAGCATCCGCAGCGCGGTCTCAGCGGCATGTTCGCCGGCGGCGTGCCCGCCCACGCCGTCGACGACGACGAAGAGGCCGCTTGCCGGGTCGCACGTGTAGCGGTCCTCGTTGTTCTCGCGCCTCAGGCCGACGTCGCTGGCGGCCGCGGCGGCAATCGCCGGGTGGCGGATCGCGGTGTCAGGCATCGGAGCGCCTGGCGAGCACGAGCAGCAGCGCCGCGGCGGCGACGAGCAGCGCCAGGCCGCCGTAGCGAAGCCAGTAGAGGGTGGTCACGGAGTCACCGCGAGCTCGAAGTCAAGGACGATGACGTTGGCGAGGCCGATGCGGGCCCGCGGCGGCAGCGGCACCTCGACGCCGATGTCGCGCTTGCGGCCGTCCACGACCTCGATGCTGGTCGGCACCGGCACCCCGTCGAGGCTGGTCCCGAGGCTGCTGAGGTCCTTCAGGAAGAACTGCCCGCTGGCCTCGTCGCGCCGGAGGCGCAGGTGCTCGCGCGAGACGTCCGCCGAGACGTCGAGCTTCACGTCCACCCAGTACCCGACGCCGCCGCGGCCGATCACGACCTGGTTGGTGGTCACGGCGACACGGTGCGGCCCCTGACGATCTTCATACGCAAGCATCGCGTAAACGGTTCGATCGTCCGGCAGCCCGGCGGAAGGCGGGTCCGGCAAACCAGCTCGAGGAGAAGAGGCTGGCGCCGGCGGGGCGGGCGATTCGACGGCCGGTAGAGGCGGGACGGAGACAGGGCGAACGGCCGCTGGAGGCACGTCGAGCACCTGCTCGCGCCGGCTGACCTCGGCTCCCCGCCGGAGCGTCGTGACGCGGCGCGTCTTCGATCCTTCGAGCTCGGGCCGGGCCGGCAGCGTGAGGTCGGACGCGACGGCGATGTCGCCCGGGGCCAACTCGCCGTCCACGTCGGGCTCGAAGCGGACGTCCCACCCGTCGGCCGGGGGCTCGATCGGGGGAGCCGGCTCGCGGCCGCCGAGCCACTTCCGCGGCAGGCGCGTTCGCCGTGCCGCCTCGTTCCATCGCTCCACCTCCTGGTCGAGCGCCCGGCGGGCCTGGTCGGCGACGAGCGGGAAGATCCCCTCGAGCCGCTCGTAGTCGGCCGGGTGGAGGTAGACGCAGTAGCGGGTCGGGGCGATCGTCGAGAACAGCAGCGGCTCGACGTTGCCCTGCATTGCCCGCACGATTTCAAGGATGATGTCGCGGCCGGTGGCCGTCTTCTCGTGCTCGTCCATCAGGGTCCGGACTGTACCTTACACCGTTCGTGTCGGGAGCGACATCCCGTCTGGAGAGGAGGGTTCGCTGTCGCGCCGGCGGTTGAGGACCGCCGCGGTCGCCAGGATGGCAACCGGCACGACGAGGAAGGCCAGTGCGAGGAAGATCGCGACGCACAACAGGAAGTCCACGGTCTCTCCCTGGGGTCGGCGGCGCCCGGTGATGGATGGGGCTGGCCGCCCCCTTGGTGCCGGACTTGCCGGCCTGCTCCTCGTACTACTGGCTGAAGGCCCGGAGGGTTGCAGCGTCCACTCGGTTGGACGCTCGGGCGGGGGCGCCGGTTGGGACAAGACGAGCCGGCCCGCGCTCGTTTATGCTTGAGCGGTTGCCGGCCCGCTCGAGGAGACGCTCATGGACTGGATCCTCAACCCGGAAATCTGGGTGGCCCTGCTCACGCTGACCGCGCTCGAGATCGTTCTCGGCGTGGACAACATCATCTTCATCTCGGTGCTCGCCGGGAAGCTGCCGAAGGCCCAGCAGGGGCGGGCGCGGACGATTGGCCTGCTGGCGGCGATGCTGATGCGCATCGCGCTGCTGTTCTCGCTGTCCTGGCTCTCCCGGCTCACCAACCCGCTCTTCACCGTCGTCGGGCTCGACATCTCGGGCCGCGACCTGATCCTGCTGCTGGGCGGCGTCTTCCTCATCGCGAAGAGCACGTGGGAGATCCACGAGAACCTCGAGGGAAGCGTGCACGGGGCGCGTGAGAAGGCGGTGGCCTCGTTCTCGGGCCTGATCGTCCAGATCATGCTGCTCGACATCGTCTTCTCGCTCGACTCGGTCATCACCGCGATCGGGATGGCGCGGCACATCGCGGTGATGGTGGCGGCCGTGGTGATCGCGGTGGGGGTGATGCTCGTGGCGGCCAGGCCGATTGCCGAGTTCGTGGACCGGCACCCCACCGTGAAGATGCTCGCCCTGAGCTTCCTGCTGCTGATCGGGTTCTCGCTGGTGGTCGAGGGGCTGCACCAGCACATCCCGAAGGGCTACATCTACTTCGCGATGGGGTTCTCGGTGTTCGTGGAGATGATCAACCTGCGGGTGCGCAAGCTGCGCGAGCCGGTGCAGCTCCAGCGGCGGCTGCAGGAGGAGTAGGGGAGTAGGGAAGAGCCCAGGGGGCGTGAGCCCCCTGAGCTCTCGAGCCCTGAGCCTACTTCTTGTCGAACTGGACCGACCCCGCCGCGACCTTCCCGGCGACCACGGTCCCCTTCACGTGCACGCCCGTGCCGGCCGCAAGGTCCACGCAACTCTTGCCCTTCGAGTAGGTCGTCGAGCCCGAAGTCGCCACGGTCCACCCGCTCAGCTTGAACTCGAGCGCGGGGCAGGCCGTCCCGTCCACCAGCGCGGAGATCTTGCCTTTCAGGTTCGCCGGGACCTTGGCGTTGGTGTTCTGCACGATCACCAGCTCCGCGGCGATCGAGTTCGGCGCCGTGCCCGGGACTCCGCGCACGTGCACGCGGTCGCCAACCTTCAGCGTCGCAAAGGCGACAGGGGTCTCGCCGTGGCGCACGACCGTGGCGCCCGTGACCGTCACCATCGTCTCGCCCACATAGAAGGTGTCGGTCGCGCCGACGGGGATCTCCGCGATGCGGCCCTCGAGCTCGACCTTGCCGTCGACCTGCCGCTCTTCGGCGTC
>Ga0116149_1006496_pt1 | contig 10501 bp, 13 predicted proteins | sample AD_UKC057_MetaG_FD_89787 | JGI IMG/M metagenome (GOLD analysis project Ga0116149, IMG submission 89787) | Active sludge microbial communities of municipal wastewater-treating anaerobic digesters from USA - AD_UKC057_MetaG | ecosystem: Engineered > Bioreactor > Anaerobic > Digestate | place: USA...
TAAAATTTCACTTTGTTATGTTTATTATCTACTGCAGCGTAACCGCTAACCATTCACGGCATACAAAAAATTAGGACTGCATTTTTTGCGTAAGCGCCAACCAATCCCAGCCGCATAGTGAAAACCAATGCAAAGGGTACAACAGTCTCCACAGATGTAGGTACAGTCAATGTCAAACTCGACAGCACAAGCACATGGACGCCGACGGCAGACACCTATATCACTTCCTTTGACGGCGATGCATCAAATATCGTTTCCAACGGATATACTCTGTATGTGAACGGTACCGCTCTTACAGGCACTAAGTAAAACAAAACAGATTTTTCGATCCTCCTCTAATATAAAAACCGCAGATCATTGTTGCTGATCTGCGGTTTTCTATTAAATACATTCAGAATACAGATATTTCATCTTCATGTTTCATTGATTCTTCTATCAATGGACCGTATGCTCCCATAGTGAAGGCTATATCACTGCTGCGAATAGAAAGCAGTTTCATGCCCGATTTGATTTTCAGAAAAGATAACATTTCATCAGTCAATACGATTTTACCGTCATCGCTGATTTCAACCCATGAGTAGGAACGTCCCTTGTACATAATGAAGTTTCCCTGCTTTACTGAGTAATCTTTCAATTCAGGAGTATCGGACAATATGTGACCAAGTTTGGAAGGTTCAAGAAGCCCCTTCCGAGTAACGCAAAAGCCGCCTGTTTTTTTACTTCCGGTTATCAAATAAATTCGACCTTCCGCAGTAATGTCATACTCTTGTATCGCTTGTTCCGGAAACTGCAATACACCATCTTCTCGAATGAGCGACTTCCCAAAAATAAACTTGCCGCCCTTATTCATTTGTGGCATTATACATCACCCTCCCAATCCGTTTTATGGTTAAAAAAGTGGTTAGACTTGTTTTTCTATTATACATCACCACAATAAAAAAGTCAATCATATATCAACAGAAAGAAAAATATTTATACATAAGAAAGGAACTGAAAATATGAGCAACCCGGTGACAGCTGTTTCTTTGATAGTATACGTTAGCGGTTGACGCTTACCATTATCAGACGGAGCTTTCTGACCTGCTTTTGAAAAATGTATGCTCTGAATAAATGACGGTTATCTTTTATATTACCTCAGCTCTCCGTGCTTTTCATAATCGGCTACCCTTACTATTTCATTCTTATCGCCTACAAAGACTACTTTTGGACGGTGAGTTTTTATTTCATCGGGAGCCATATTCGCATATGCCATTATGATAACATGGTCGCCTTTTTGTCCTGAACGAGCAGCTGCACCGTTGAGGCAGATAACTCCGCTTCCGCGTTCGCCTGCGATAACATAGGTCTCAATACGGCTTCCGCTGTTTACGTTTGATATATGTACGCGCTCGTATTCATAAAGCCCTGCGGCTTCCATGAGCTCTTCGTCGATAGTGACGCTGCCAACATAGTTGAGCTCCGCCTGAGTGATAACGGCGCGGTGTATTTTGCTTTTGAGCATTGATATTTCCATAGCAGCCTCCTTATACGTCTTCGGTGAAGAAGTTGTCGATAAGGCGTGTTTTGCCGATATATACAGCCATAGCGCATAGCGCAGGACGGTCGAGAGCCTTTATCTGCTGCATTGTTGCACAGTCGACTATCTTAACGTAGTCGATATGTGCGAGAGGCTCGGCTTCTATGAGCTTTTTCATAGCTTCGATTATTGCAGAGCAGTCCTTTTCGCCCTTTCTGACCATATCCATGCCAAGAAATACTGCCTTAGAGAGTACAAGTGCAGCTTTTCTTTCGGCTTCGTTAAGGTAGGTGTTGCGTGAGCTCTTTGCAAGTCCGTCTGCTTCACGGACGATAGGACAGCCGACTATTTCGATATCCATATTCAGGTCGTCGACCATATGGCGGATAACTGCAAGTTGCTGTGCGTCTTTCTTGCCGAAATATGCACGGTCGGGCTTTACGATATTGAAAAGCTTGGATACTACTGTGCATACGCCGCGGAAATGAACGGGACGGCTAAGACCGCAGAGCTCCTGTGTTAGCACGGTCATATCAACGAAAGAAGAGAATCCCTCATGGTACATCTCGGAAGGTTCGGGATTGAAAATGATATCACCGCCATGTTCTTCAACGAGCTTTGCGTCGCGGTCGATATCACGGGGATAGCTTTCAAGATCCTCTGTTGGGCCGAACTGCATCGGATTTACAAAATCGGACACCACAGTTCTGTCATTATCTCTGTGAGAAGCGTCGATAAGGCTTGCGTGTCCCTCATGGAGATAGCCCATTGTAGGGACAAGTCCCACGGTGAGCCCCTGTGCTCTCCATTCCTTTACCTGTGTGCGGACTTCATCTATGGTTTTAACTACTCTCATTTCACTTTTCCTCCCTCATAAGCTGTTCGATAACATCATCTTCAATAGCGTAGGTATGCTCCTCGGCAGGGAATGCTCCCTCTTTGGTCTCACTGATATAATCAGCGATACCCTGACGCATCACCGAGCCCACATCAGCGAACCGCTTTACGAATTTAGCGGTATGACCTGTAGTAATTCCAAGCATATCCTGATATACCAGTACCTGTCCGTCGCAGCCTTTTCCTGCGCCGATACCGATAGTCGGGATAAAGAGCTTCCTTGTGATGATATCCGCAAGCTTTGCGGGGATACCCTCTAAAACTACTGCACAAGCGCCTGCCTCTTGTATCTTCAGCGCGTCGTCAATGAGCTTTCTTGCCTTGTCAAGGCTCTTGCCCTGTACCTTGAAGCCGCCGAAGGCATTTACAGACTGTGGAGTAAGTCCCAGATGTGCAACAACAGGAATGGACGCATTCACGATAGCTCTTATCTGCTCGCAGACCTCGGCTCCGCCTTCAAGCTTTACAGCATTGGCGCTGCCCTCTTTGATAAGTCTGCCTGCATTGATAACAGCCCCCTGTACACTGACCTGATAGGACATGAACGGCATATCGGCTACGATGAAAGCGTTTTCCGCACCTCTTGAAACTGCGGCGGTATGATGTATCATATCCTCCATAGTCACGGGGAGCGTGTTTTCGTAGCCCAACATTACCATGCCCAGTGAATCGCCGATAAGTATGGCATTTACGCCGCACTCGTCGATGATCTTCGCTGTTGTGTAGTCGTAAGCAGTAAGCATCGTGATCTTGTCACCTGATTGCTTCTGCTTCAGAAGGGTTGAAACAGTGTTCTTCATATTCAATTTTCTCCTTAAAAGATGTTACCTTTCCATTGCCTGGATAAGATACAAGAAGAAGTATAACATATAAATGTGAATAAAATATGAACAAAAGGTTTTTCTTTGGTGACAATTACCTAAGGAGCTTCTCCATTTCTGTATAATCTGCCTGTGGATGACGTTCCTTAGCCATTTCTGTAAGCTTTTTCGAGACCGCTCTGTAGATATCGGAGTCATTCCCGCCGTTTATGCAGGCGATATGCTTTTTTATTGTAGATACGTCGTTGCGCTCCACAGGACCTGTAAGGGCGGCAGTCGGTCCCACAGTGAAGATACGCTTCATATTGCTCATTGCAAGAGGTTCAAGAGCTGAAAGAGCTTCTTCTTCAGTAAAGCCGCACTGTTCAAGGAGCTCTGCACTTTCCGCCATAAGTCCGCAGACGAGGTTGCTTGCAACAGAACAAGCAGCATGATAGCGGTTCTTGATATCACTTGTAATAATTCGCGTGGGATTGCCCATATCCGAGAGTATAGCGCTCCATTCCGCAGCACAGCCGCCCTCTATGCAGAAAAAAGCATTGCGGAGCTCCATGTAGGACTCCGTTTTGCTGCTTATTGGGAAAAGAGGGTGTATGGAAGTGCCCTTTGCGCCGAAGTCCGATATATTCGGGAAGGCCTCCTCAGCTGACATAGCTCCGCTGCAGTGGCACAGCTGTTTTCCTTTGAGAAGCTCTTTCGGCAGCGAGAGATAAGTGTCCTTTATAGCGCCGTCGGTGACTGTGAGAAAAACAGCGTCACTGCCGATAATCAGCTGTTCGGGAGACAGAAAGAGCTCTGAACCCGTAAATTCCGCAGCCTCACGGGCAGAGCGTTCTGTACGGCTGAAATATCCCGATATTTCCATGCCGTTTTCCGAAAAATACTTTCCGAGAGAGACGCCTACCTTGCCGGCACCTATAAATCCGATTTTCATATAGTTCACCTCTGAGTAAAATAGTCTGCATAGCGATTATAACATATAAGTCCGAAAATAGCAACATACGCGGGAAAATAAAGGGGCGGCATCAGCCGCCCCTGGCATTCATAGCCCAGCTCTCCGCAAGCGCGGCATCCTGCGTCAGCCTGAATACTTCTGCCGGTATGCTGACACTGAGCGGCACCGTCACCAAGAGCGAAGTGCAGAAATACGCAAATGACACAAGAGAAAAGTCTGTTGTCGCCGCATCCGGAACAAACTTCCCGGCAGTTATTGCATATACAAGCTTATCCTTGCCCATGGTTACAAGTGCCACGCAGATGAAGCTATAATAATTATGGAATAACAAACAGCTGCCAGTCTGCGGACTTATAGTTGTTTGGCTTCTCGCTCCTTTTTAAAGATAAGAGCAAGTACACCTGTCATAGCTATGATGGAAATACAATCATTTGAAGATAAGCTGCAATAAGTAGCTGTTGGATTGACGAAGTCCATAATATAGTTATAAACAGCTGCGACAACGCTCATAACATATATAACCTTATAAATTGTAAATACGATGATCTCTGACTTTTTCATGATAATACTTCCTTTCGGTATAACAGATCTTGTTTATTTATTTCGGGTTGTCCCCGTTTCCATGATTTTATTATACCTCAAAAACAGGTATTTGTCCTGCGTTTTAACTTACAGAACATTACAGTATTGAAATGTAACATTGATCTTCAAATGTAATAGTAAACCGCCGATACATAGTATCAAAGAAACAGGCTCACCTCGGTGAGCCTGTTTCTTTGATAGCATATGTTAGCGGTTGACGCTTACCTCACTTTGCAGTGAGCCTGATTCGTATATTGAATACAGATTGTTTTGACGTTTACGGTAATTCGATTCCCTTTATAAGAAGGACAACCATATGTGCAGGATAAAACCATTGGTAGCAGCGTTTGATTATCTTGTTCCCTGCCCTGATCTGATTATATTTCTCTGCTAATAGAATAATCGGAACATCCAGAGCTGCGACACATTGACAAGCATTCCTGAATGGAAATGCAAATACTATGATCCCGAAGAACACCACAAGATCTTTATAGAATACTTTTGTCTTGTTCCTGAAGTAGAACATGATCGGCAACAGGATTCCGTAAAAGCTGTAGTCTACGGATATCGTTAACAGTATCGCCCCGGTAACTGCAAGTCCGAGAGTAAGAACACGATAATTCTTTCTATCGATACCATATATAATAAGAAGACTTAGCAGCCATGCAAAACAAACATTCAGCATCTTCATATCGAATAGGAACATGAACGGGATCTGGGAAATAACAGCCATCAAAGCTATTCGTCTTATGTATCTGCCGAGATCAGACGTATACTTGTATCCTGCTGCTATAAAGTATGCGTACAACGGCATGGCTAAACGTCCGATAACTCTCCAGATTACTGAATCTGAAAAGAAAACACAGCCGATATGATCTATGAGCATCGTGATACACGATAGTATCATCAGCAAGATTTATCATCTCCTATCGCTTTTTAAAAAGTTGATACAAGTATCAACTTTTCAGAGTTAGTATCATTCTTGATAGAACAAAGGACTGCTCATTGTCTTTGCAGTCCCGTGTCCTATATTTTTATTGGAGAGTCTGGTTGTCTTAATTATTCTTCGGTAGTTTCTTCTGTTTCGGAAGATGAGCTGCTATTTGAAAGATCGATTGTCAGTTCATATTCGGTACGTGTTATATTTAATCTATGGTTCTGATTTTCGTAAGAGTAAAATATCCCGCGTCTTCCCTCCCGCTGTCCAATGATGTATAATAAACTCCAGGAAACTTGATGGAGTAAATTGGACATTCCAAAAAACTCCAAAAAGCTCCATGTAGTAAATTGGAGTCCGTTGGACACGGGAGGGAACATTATGCAGAATAAAACAACAGAGATCGCAACGATCAGACAGGCAGTACGCCTGCAGGAATGGTCGGAACTTATCAAAGCACAGCAGGCAAGCGGCCTGACCATAAAGCAGTGGTGTGAAGAAAACGGCATCAAGCCGAACACTTACTACTGCCGGCTGAAAAAGATCCGTGAACAGTTCGTTGAAGCTCCGACCATCGTTCCTCTCAACGTTCCTCAGCAGCAATGTCAGTCAGAGATCCGCATCGGGAAGAACGATCTCCAGATCTCGCTGCCGTCAGACATTGATCCTGAAACCCTTCTTGCTCTGGTGAAAGCCCTATGCCGAACGATATTTCTTCAAATCAGCAGGTCTACCTCGTCACAGGCTACACAGATCTGCGGCGTTCCATTGACGGACTTGCCATGATAATACAGGGGCAGCTCAGACTCGATCCATTTAGCAGCGCTCTGTTTCTGTTCTGCGGCAGACGGCGTGACCGCATAAAAGGTCTCCTGTGGGAGCGAGACGGATTTCTATTGTTGTATAAGCGCTTAGACAACGGTCAGTTTCAATGGCCTCGCAATGAAACCGAGGCAAAACTGCTGACACCTCAGCAGACAAGATGGCTGCTTGAAGGCCTGACGATCGATCAGCCGAAAGCGATCAGAGACGGTCAACCAGGGCTTATCTATTGAACGAAAAGCAAGGAGAATTCGCCTATTTTCCTTGCTTTTTCGCTTGTTTTGTGGTATAATATATGTATAGTTTAAGGAACGGAGGGAGCAGTATGTCTGAGCTGAATTCAGTAAAAAATGACATGACAATGGCACAGGAAAATGCTGCGCTCCGTTCAAGAGTTGCCGTGCTTGAAGAAGAGCTTGCCTTTGTACAGGAACAGCTGACTTGGCTCAAAAAACAGGTGTTCGGACGCAAGACCGAGCAAAGCTCTGTCATACTGGATAACTGCACACAGCTCTCTCTGTTTCCGGAGGAAGAGAAGCCTCAGACACAGAACATGGCTGAGTCAGTCACAGTCCCTGAGCATAAACGCAGAAAGAAGCGTACTCACGATGACTGGATGGAAACAATGGATTTCGAGATAGTCGAGCATAAGGAAGATCATCCCGTTTGTGAGAACTGCGGTTCTGAAATGAAGGAGATAGGTCAGGAAAAGGCGTATGACGAGCTTGTCTACACGCCTGCAAAGTTCCATGTCCGCAGACATATCGTGTATACCTACAAATGCCCTGAGTGCGGCGAAAAGCCTGAGAACGATACAGATCATTCTGAAGATATCGAGCGCTGCAATATCCGCCGTGCTGAGTACCCTAAGCCTATGATACCAGGCAGCTTCTGTTCACCGGAACTGCTGGCGCACATCATCTATGAAAAATATGCAAAGGCCGTTCCGCTGCATCGTCAGGAGAAAGATCTTGCATCAAAGCATATCCCTCTGCTGAAAGCTACCATGTCTAACTGGGTATGTACAGCAGCTGAGAAGTGGTGTATGCCGATAGTGCAGGAAATGCACAGGCTGTTGCTTTGCGGAGACATCGTCCATGCAGACGAGACACGCATACAGGTGTTGCATGAGGAAGGCAGGAAGGCAACGGCTGAATCGAAGATGTGGGTATACTGCAACGGAAAGATGAATGACCGCAGCATCGTCATTTTCGACTACAGGCCTACCCGCAAGGGAAAGAATGCACAGGCGTTTCTGAAAGGCTTTGACGGGTATCTGGTGCGTGACGGATACAGCGGATATCATGTAGTGACCGGAGTAAAGCACTGCGCTTGTGCAGCTCATGCTCGCCGGTATTTCGTCGATGCGATGCCGGATAATGAGTCTGCACTGGAAACATCCGCAGCAGCAGAAGCGGTCAGATACTTTGACCGGATCTATCACGAAGAGAATCTGTTGTCAGATCTGACTGCTGAGGAAAGATATGAGCAGCGTCTGGCGAAGGTAAAGCCTTTGCTCGATGCTTTCTTTGCATGGCTTGAAATACTTCCGATCAGCAGCAAGGGCAAACTTGCGGATGCTGTGCGGTATGCGCTGAACGAAAAGCCGTTTCTTTACACTTTTCTCGAGAACGGTAATGTACCGATAGACAATAACCGTGCGGAGAATGCGATAAGGCCGTTTGCTGTGGGCAGAAAGAACTGGATGCACAGCAATACAGCTCACGGCGCAACGTGCAGTGCAGCACTGTATTCCATCGTCGCTACAGCTCAGGCTAACGGACTTGATACGGAGAAGTATCTGACAGAACTGTTCTCGCAGCCGGCGGGGACGATAATGTTGCCACAATACATGATATTCAAACAGGCTCACTGAGGTGAGCCTGTTTCTCTGATACTATATGTTGGCGGTTGACGCTTACTCATAATCAATGGGGTGCGTTTCTTCCTCGGCTTTCTCATAGCCTTGCTGATAGACGTTTCTCACGAAACTCTCCATTTCGGAACTGTTCATTGACTTGATACGCTTGTATAATGCACGGTTTACTAATTCTTCTTTTTCGTTTTCCATTGCAGTTCACCTCCGATCTGGTCTATAACCTAATTATAGCATAAATGGCGGTATATTGCAACGGAATTTGGTTTGCAAAAGGTTTACAGATTGACTTTTTCGGGGGCGTTTGGTATAATAAGGGTAATTGAGAGTAAGTCGATTAACTCTGCAAAAAATTATTATGGAGGATATAATAGATGGAAACTCCACTCGGTAAAATATCTATCCTACTTGACGGAGAAGAATACAAGTTCTTTCTTGTTATACCACATAAACTTTCTAAAGGTCGATGCAAAGAGCTTAAAGGTTGCTATAGAATTGCTGTCAATGTAGAACCTGATGGTAAACAACATGAGTTGAAATGCATTATTGAAAATGCGTCTTATGAAACAAGAATAATAGAAAGCGGAGAAGATTTTTCTTGCATTTCCTTCTATGATAATCAAGGTAATAAACTTTCTCTCGGAGCTGAGGGGGAAACAGGCATAAATCCCGATGGAACTCGTTTTTCTTCAAAATATGATTATCGAGTAGATTATTTAGAAAACGGAATATCGTATATTTTGGATTACGATTCTTTCGATAATAGATATATTTTTGGAATTGCTTGGATTGATAAAGTAACTGATCGCCCTGAAAGAGATATTCAAACATGGTTAGGTGCTGATGTAACTTTAGATTGATGTAATGATTATATATGTCCGAATACACTCAAACACGGATAACCGTCCTAAACAGACGGCTATCCGTTTCTTATTCGTAAGTGTCAAGTATAATACGCCCCAATATAAAAGTATCAGGCTCGTCTCGGTGAGCCTGATACTTTTTTCGTGTTTAAATTTGACGCTTACACTCAGAAGGGAAGACGCGGAATATTTTACTCTTACTGATTTTCTTCTATCTTTTCTTTAGCTTCATCGCCCCTATAGATAGTTTCACCTTGATCAGGAGTATAATACAGAATGAACTTTACCACGTCTCCCTCTGTGATAGAATCAACATCCTTACCATCTGGATATACTTCTTCAAATCCTATAGGACATTTACGATCTGCTAACATCTTTGCTCCATCACATTCATTAATATTTGTATCATAATATACAAATACATTACCATCTGATTCAACAGGATAGTAATCAAAAGTAACTCCCTCGAATGGATCGCATTCCTCAACCGGATCTTCTTCAAAATGAACAGTTACATCCTTTGTTATCTGAGTAAGATTAATGCCGTACTTTTCTTTCACTCTATCCTGTAATTCGTTTTCGGGATAATTATCAACCGTTATCAAACGATATGTTACTATATCGCCTTCCTTTAAATCCTCTGGAAGCACTTCACGATAAACGTCTAATTCAAAGCCAAGCTCTTCACATTTCTTTATTGCATCATTATCTGATAATCTCTGAATTGTTCTTGAACCTTCAAGAAAAACCACAGTTACAGGTGTAGTTTCAAGAGTTTGATTTGAAGATTCAAATTTCTCAATCACTTTTCCATCATAGTCATGTTTAAATGAAAAATCCACTCCCTCAAATGGATCTATGTCAATCAGTTCCTTTGGCTTAGTCTCAGCCTCAGAATAAGATTCTATCTGAGAAGCAACAGGAGTTGATGATGATGTAGATGTTGTGTTTCCACATCCGGTAGCAAGTGCAGCAGCCATTACAATAGCTGAAAAAAGAATAAAAAGTTTTCTCATTGTCTGATACCTCCGATTAAATCAAATATAAAACATTATATCATAATTGCTGTATTCTGTCAACGAAACAGCTCTCGGCGCATTTCTTTCCCCTTATCGATCATATTGTTAATGACTTTCACCTGATGTTTTCTCTCGCAGCGTTCCATGAAGCAATGGTAGTCTTCATAGTCTGCAAGACGGTTCAGATACTGCTCATAGTAAAATTTGCACTTA
>Ga0116149_1006499_pt1 | contig 10499 bp, 3 predicted proteins | sample AD_UKC057_MetaG_FD_89787 | JGI IMG/M metagenome (GOLD analysis project Ga0116149, IMG submission 89787) | Active sludge microbial communities of municipal wastewater-treating anaerobic digesters from USA - AD_UKC057_MetaG | ecosystem: Engineered > Bioreactor > Anaerobic > Digestate | place: USA...
AAAAGTTACTGCTACATTCTGAACTGGCATAGTCGAACTGGTTACACTACCAGTGATTCTCAACACTTGAGGATATAATTGTGAAAATAACATTATCGAGTCCAGAACCAAAGCCCCTAAAACCAGACCTGGACACTTTTTATTACGGCTTTTTAAAAACATTTTAAACTCCATTTAAAGTCCAATTAAATTAAATTGCTAAAAATTATCCGTGCGAAAAGGCGAAACCCTGCCCCCAACTTTCCATTCGGTATCGCGTGGCAAAGCCATACCGTCACTGATTAGTTTGGGCGGCCTCACTTCACTAATAGCAGAAATGAAAATAGCGGGTAGAAAAACGAAAGTTAACGATCGCCGGCTACGGGTTATTTGATTTACCACTAAGTTCTCAATCCTACTTCAAAAGCACCAGCTTCTTGGTTTCCGTAAAGCCATTAGCCTCCATTCGGTAAAAATAAATACCGCTGGTCAGATTGCTCCCATCCAAAATGGCGGTATAATTTCCCGCCTGCTGAACACCATCGAATATTGTGACTACCTCTCGCCCCAGCAAATCGTAGACTGTGATAGTCAGGTAACTGGTAACAGGTACTTGGTATCTGATGGTAGTCGTTGGATTGAAGGGATTAGGAAAATTCTGAGTCAATTTATATTTCTTCGGAAATCCTTTATCAGGACGGATAAAATTATGGCCACTAATTTCGGATAACGGTCTTTTCCAGACCCCGCTGGGTGTGGCGGCAAAAAGAATATCTCCCTGAATGACTAAAGATGTTACATTCGTATCCAGCAGTCCATTGCTGATGTTCGACCAGGTTCTGCCATAATTGTCTGAATGATAAACGCCATTGCCATAGGCGGCCGCATATACATTAGAGCCTATTCCAGTCAGGGCAACTACCTCACACTTAGCAAATGTTGAATCCATCACTACCCAGCCGGTATCAATTCTTTCATAATAATAAAGTCCGGTATTTGGTACTTCATTATTAACAGAAGAACATCTACCCACAATCAGGTATTTATCATACGCATAAATACAAGCTATAAATGGTCTGGCATCATAATCAGTTGATATTGTCGAATCAACCATCGTCCAGGTATCACCATTATCGCCAGACTCATAAATAATGTTAACAGATACTGTTTCAGGAGGACGCAATTTATAATTTGTAAAAAGGTCCCCATAACCGGAATATATTATTTCGTTATCACTCGCAAATATTGATACGGGATTAATCGAGACTGTATCCCATGTTGCGCCATAATCCATTGACCGTAAAATACCATGACTGCCTCCCGCGAACACGGCGCCCGACGAGAGTGTTTGTAAGGTTGTTCTTCCGCTTAAAGCATAATCCGAAAGCACTTCTGCCCAGCTTTCTCCGTCATTTTCAGATGAGTAAATGATACCACCTCCCTGATAGGAGTATGTATTTCGAAATGCGGCAAAGAGATGATTATTCCCCAATCCGTCCATGATTGATGCAAGTGAGTTAATTTTATAAAAATGATTATGATAAGATGTACCTATTTTTCCTGTTTCGATTCCTCCATCAGCTTTTATCCAACTCGCTCCGCCATTTGGAGAGTGATATATTTCGTGATAAATCGAATCGTTGGAAGATGATCCATATTTTGTTCTACTATAATATTTTTTATACGATGAAGCGGCGTACAAATCTTCCCCGGTCGAGATTAAATACGAGTGACCATACGGCATGCCGGTTACAGACCAGGTTTCCCCAAAATCGGTCGAGCGATAGATACCAGATCCGGTTCCCGCAAAAAGAATCGGTGCTCCACCGGTTCCCACGGTTTTAAATGCCAATGAATATATATACTTAGTCTCTAATCCATTATTCCTCGGTTGCCAGGTCTTACCATTGTCAGATGAACGAAAAATTCCAGAGTCGGTCGCGGTAAAGATATAATCGGTTTCCAAATCCAAATCCGGTGGATTAAAGACAATCGCATTAATTGCATTACAATTCAACCTTATAGTATCAGCTTCCCAGGTTTTGCCCTTGTCATAGGAGTAGAAAATCTTTTCCTCTAATCCAGCCATCACCAGGTCTCCGTGAAGAGCAATCGGGCCATAAAGACCCCAAATTGGACTTAATGTAAGTACTTTTACCCATGTATATCCATAGTCTGTGGATCGAAATATTTCGCCTACCGTCCTGATTAAAACAAGAGAATCAGCAGTAACAATAGATCCTAATCCGGGAATACTATCAATAGCAGTCCAATTAGCCCCCCCATCATCCGAGCGATAGAGTACATTGCCACGAGCATGTCCGGCAAAAACATATCTTCCCTCAACTCCTATTTCGGTTAGGGTATGGGCAGTATTTGATAGTGAGGTCCAGGTAGCTCCATCATCTGAAGAAACATAGGCATAATGAAGTGGGGCATATATTTTATCTCCGTCGGTAACAACCGACCGGAATTTTGGCCCAACTGTTACATAAGACCAATTATAATAATTCGGAATGCTATTTGTCCAGTTTTCACCGTTGTTTTTGGAAATATATACTCCTTGATCTGTTCCAGCAAAAATGATTGAATCTTTCATGCAAATGGAAAACACGGCTGTGTTCCGCCCCATATTGCCATCCGTTTGCACCCACTGCGCATTTACAACACTTAGGATTGTCAGAATAAAAATGAAAACCGAATTAAAGAATTTCAGCTTCATATAACCTCCTTCATCTATTTCATAAAAATTGCTATCCTCTGATGTAGAATTTATAATGCAGATTCATATCACGCAATATTATCATTTCAACAAAACAAATTTCCTGGTCTCCACAAAATTGCCCGCTCTCAGCTGGTAGAGATAAACGCCGCCGGCAAGTCCGGTCGCATCAAACATCACCGAATAATTCCCTGCCTGGCGGGTGCCTTCCACCAATGTGGTCACTTCCTTCCCGAGCAAATTATACACTTTTAGAGTCAGGTAACTGGTAACGGGTAACTGGTATCTGATGGTGGTCGTTGGATTGAAGGGATTGGGATAATTATTCCCCAGACTAAACACATTGGGCTCCTGGCTGACATCTTCCTTTACAGCGACGACAATGCTGAGAGTATCAAGATATCCCCTCAACCATTCCAGAGCCGGTCTTTCGGTGCCGTCCTGATTTATCAGGTAGGCGCCCTGCGCATCACGCCAGAGTCCGCGCCGCCAGCCCCATAAGGTGATTCCTTCGACGCCGGGATGTTCATACAAGGCCGGAAAAATCCGCTGATAGTGTTGTAATTGAACAGCATCATCTGTCCCGTCGATATCCAATTCCGTAATCTGGATCGGCAGTCCGGTGGAAGCCAGCGAATCGAGATTGGTTCGCATCTTAGTTACATCGGCAGTGGTCGTGAAAGCGTGACCTTGTTCTGCAATTATGTCAATTAAATCTTCGGCTTGAAGCAATCTAATAATTTGTAGATAGGCGGCGGTACTGCTGGAATTATTAATAATGCTAAAGTCGTTCAGCATTAATTTTGTTTCCGATGGGAAAATCTGGCGCGCCAGGCGAAAGGCATTCAGCACCCAGTCCCAGCCGGTTTCGCCATCGCCACCTAATGCGGCTTTATAATTCGCCCTGCCGTTGGTTCCATCCGGCGGATTATGACCCGGCAAAGGCTCATTGACGACTTCCAAATAATCAATCTCGGGATAGCGATCAGCTACAGCCTGAAACCACTCGGTGATTTCTTCCAGTTGTTCTTCAGCTGCCAGACTGCTAATCCAGCTGGGTTGCTGGGCGCCCCAGATCAGTACATGAAAGTGGAATGGGAAATCGTTATCTTTTGCCAGATTGTAGGCGGCATCCAGCCCACTCCAGTTCATGACATCGCGGGTGCCTTCCACGCTGGCCCATTTGCCGGCGTTCTCCGGAGTTACCTGATTCCAGTAAGCCGTAAAATTGTATGCCTGGGCGGAACTATGGACATTCCCGACGAATTTGGTTTGTTTGGAGGCGAGCGGCGGACCTTCCCATATCTCTCCCTGCATCTGTATAGAACCCGGTTCCTGATTATCGAGATTACCAACAGTGTAGTATAAAAATGACTTACCGAATGCAAATTTGTCGAAATCCAATCCGTCTTCACGCGCCCCAATTTGAAATATTCTGGTCAAAGAATCGGCAATTGTAAAGGTACAGGTGATACTGCTCTGATAAGCATTGCGCGATAGGTTGACCCATTTCCATACTCCGGAACCCAGACCGCCCGCTTCGCGCACTACCTCATTGGCGCCTGAGAATCCAGCCACCGCCAGACCATTGATAGAAATCCAATCACTATCATTGAGGCTATCTTTGATTCCAAAGCCATTACTGTAGAAAAAACTGTCATCGTCAAAAGTGCCCGATCCCACCCGAATTCGGGCAAACAGATCATAAGTTCCCGTATCCGGAAAAGTGACTTCATATGAAATCATACGGGCTCGGCTCCCCGGATGATATGCGGTTGAATTTGTTTGAATAGTAACATATTCGACATCGCCCGCCAGCAATATATTGAAATCAGTGCCGACCTCGCCTGATTCGGCTTCGACAATCACCGGCTTGGCGGCGTCTACACTCAGCAATCCATCGATGGCCTCATCCAGAGATATTAAAGCTTCGCCAAGCGCTTCCGCCGCTGATACGGAATAGGAATAGTTCTGAACTATCGCCGTTCTAGCCGACGCCAGTGACGCGGTAAAATTCGCCCATGTTTCCGCAGTATAATTGCTCTCCTGGATAGTGTCGCCAATCGCAATCAGCGAGTCCAGCGAGTTATAATACTTGCCAACATCAACGACGGCATAAAACGCCGGTTTGCATTGGTTATCGGCATCCCAGAGCGAAGCCTCCGGTACAAATGCCCGAGTATCATTCAAACCGTCTTTGGAAACGCTGATGATCTTACCGCGCCCGGAAAACATACTGCGTTCCACGAAGCATTTAAACAGAGCGGCATATTGATTAGCCTGCGTCGTCCAGCGGGTCGCCGTAACGGTGCTGGGTTTGACGTCCAGCTCAGTGACGGCAATTTCATCGCTGATTGCGGTGAATTTGTCATAGGATGCAATCCACTGTTCGGCAGTCGGAGAGTTGTATTGATCGTGATCCTGCATTCCGATACCGTCTAAATATCCGGCTTCGAAGATCGGTGCACATATACGCACGATGCCATCAGCCTTGGCAGGATTGTGAGTATTATAGTCATTATAATACAGTTTGATTTGGTCTTCGCCATAATATTCGGTCCACTTACGGGTCAATTCGAAAGCTTTCATGATATAACTATTGTCACCGAAGACGATATACCAATCACTACTGGTGCGATCGTAACCATCGTCATAGACGGCCTCATTGACGACGTCTATGGCAGTCAGCAAACCCGGCCAATCTGCATGAATTAACCGAATAACTTCTCCGATATAGTTATCCATGCGTTCGATCATCTTGCCTTTGGATAGATAATCACCAGCATCGGTATAGCCGGATTTAAACAACTCGCGCGGAGTCTGACTGTGCCAGACCAGGGTGTGTCCGCGGAATGTGAAGCCCTGGCGTTGAGCCCAGTTAAGTTGGGCGATTAAATTACCGTTGAATCGGACGATCGGATGAGTATTGACCGAATCTTTATCTTCGGATGAAGCGTTGTTGTAGGCCAGGGCGCTGTTATAAGTATCGATCGTGGCGATGGGTTTCATATTGTTACCGGGCGACATACTGTTCATATGAAATTTGATCAGATAACCACCGTCCGGATCCACGACCGCACCCTGACCGGGTACGGCCGGATCATCCGGCAGACCTATATGTGGATAGGATAACAGACAACCGATGTAAAAATCGTTTGCATAGACGTCTTTCAAAGCTGGCACATCCGTTTGGATCGTGCTAGTTTGAGCATAAGCTGACATGGAAGATAGAACCAGGATAAGTGATAAAATCGCTGATTTTGTTCTATTATGGTTCGAATTAAATGATTTCATCTGAAAATTCCTTTCTATGGTATTAATCCGACACAGGCTATTGGTCATTTGACTTATCTCTCAATTCTCAATCCTACTTCAAAAACACCAGCTTCTTGGTTTCCGTAAAGCCATTAGCCTCCATTCGGTAAAAATAAATACCGCTGGTCAGATTACTCCCATCCAAAATGGCGGTATAATTTCCCACCTGCTGAACACCCTCGAATATTGTGGCTACCTCCCGCCCCATCAAATCATAAACCTTGATGGTTATGTAGCCAGTCTTCGGCACCGAATACTTTATTCGAGTTACCGGATTGAATGGATTGGGATAATTCTGTTCAAGATAAAACCTTTGCGGTAGATTATTTCCCTGGCGACTATTGATCGCAGTGGGTTTAGAATTGGTGATAAATTGAAAAGACTCAAGTCGGAATAACTCACCGCTTCCAGGTCCAACGAATTTCAAATATATATCATGATTTCCTGAAACAGGTTTCAATAAATCAGTGGTAAAAGTCCGAAAATTTGTCAATGAACCGGTAGTATCAATAGCGCAAACCGCAATTTTAGTATCTACATCTATCGAATCAATATAAACTTCCACTGAACTTCCGGCGGTAAGGCACGAAGCGGTTATTTTGAGTGAATCGCAACTTTTCGCATATTCCGCATTGCCAAACTCGATTCCGGCGTATAATGCCCAGTCATCGTTGTGAATTTTGCCGAGTAAATTCGGCGGGAGTTTAGTCACCACCAAAGCGGTGCCGAATTGATTCGCCGGGCATTCAGCCATTATCGGCGTATAAGCATCGCGATAGATATAGAAATCGAACCAGGCATCGCTCGTTCCTCTCACGTACAACCCCTGGCGCGTTCCGGTAAAGGTCGAGAAATCAGAGAAGGAATCTATATCCGAAATGTCTATTGGAGAGCCTATTTCGACCCAATCGAATCCGTCGCCGCTAAAATAGCCGCTGATTTTATGATTTATGCGGACTAATTTTAACCAAAGAGTATCGCCGATGGTGTTTCCAGTCTCGTATTTAGTATCTTTGAAACTAAAGGTTATCAACTTGAGGCCTTTCGTCGAAAAGGTGCTGACCAGTTTGACTTCCATTGTTTGATCGCCTCTCATAATCCAAAGACCGGCCTGGTCGGAAGTTGATTGAGCATTAAAATCTAGTCGGGTAATAAGCGAATAATTATGTTCCCCATCGTTTTTGATAACCGTATTAGCCTGTAGGCTATTTTTAGGTGATAGACGCAACCAGCCAGGACGATCGGTGAGTGAATATTTAACGGCGGATGTATATCCCAAAAATGACCATTCCGGATACAACACAGACGAAGTAAAGAAATCCGAGTGGGGAACCATCCAAGGAATACCGCTACTCGGCAATTTCGGTGCAGTGAATGATTTATTGACCGGATAATCAGCTATCGGTTTGCCGTTTGCATCATAATGAACTTGATTTAACAATCCCTGTCGCCCCTGTCCTTTCCATTCTCCCTTAACATAAAGTGGATGGATGACCCACGAAGTACTATCGTCGAGCATAATCGCCGCCGAAGCGTGGTTGGGACTGGTGAAAAGTGAGGAACTTTTTTGCGGATCACTTTCATTGAAAAAATCACCCAACATTTCCCAAGCGGACTGAACGGCAGTCAGGGTGCGACTGCGCATAACTTTTTGCCCTCCGCCAAGGTCGCGGGCGAACGAATAGTAATAGTAGCCGTTATATTTCCACATCTTCGGCCCTTCCGCCCAACTATAAGGATATTCCGGAGCGGGATTTAGCCAGTTGAGATTATAGACGACGCCGGTTGGCTGTCCGTCATCGCCGAGTTCGACAATTCCATTATTGGGTTGTCCATTTTTCACTACTAAATACCATTTATTATCATCGTCAATAAAAATGGAATTATCATATCCCAAACCATACGGCAGGGTGGATGGATTATTGACTTTGACGGGCATAGTCCAGGGGCCTTCCGGTGCAGTCGCTTTTACATAATGCATCGTGTTGGCTCGCGAAAAATAATGCCAGTATTCACCATTATAATAAACCATCTGACCGCCCCAACAACCGCCGCCGGCTTGATCGCCATAATTCGACCAGGCGGTGCTCACCGGTTGGGCGATGGCTTCCCAATGCACCAGATCGGTAGAGTGATAAATAACCGGAGTTACGTTAAATGATGAACCGGTGGTATAAAAATCATTGCCGATGCGGGTCAATGTAGCATCCGGATGATCGCCGGGTATTACCGGATTGATATAGGTCTGAAATGACGGCGACTGCCCAAAAAGGAAATTAAGTGGAATTATACAAATTAATATTTTAAGGTAAAATCGCATCGAAGTCCTCTTGATTAATTTAGTTCTTTGATTATCCAATCATTTGCTCGTGATAAATGCCTTGGCTTTTTTTAGTCCCGGCGATTCGGCGGTGACGGTTATTGTACCGGATTGACCTGGTTTGGAACGCACAATCACCAGAACCAAACCACTGAAAGCTTTCCTTGCCGACGTCGGGAAAGGAGTAAAATCGGTCGGATCGCCGTTATCGGTGGCGATAATTTCGCCGCAACCTTCAACTTTAAAAGTAATTAAATTAGTCGCCTGTGGAACAGTAAGTCCGTTTCGATCAGCCACCCGCACGGTAATAAAGGACAAATCTTTTCCATCGGCTTGAATTTCACTGCGATCGGCTACCACCTCGAGTCGGTTTGGTCTGCCAGTCGTTCGGATAATATCCTCGGCCCATTTTTTGCCGTTCTTATAGGCAACGACTTTTAGTTCGCCCGGTTCATATTTCACATCATCCCAGCGGAGGCGATACTCAAACTGCCCTTTTTTCTTCTTGCCCAGCGATTTACTATTTAGAAATAACTCCGCCTCATCACCGGAAGTAAAAACATGCACTGGCGTAACCAGACCGACGCGTTCCGGCCAATTCCAATGCGGCAGGATATGCACCATCGGCAAATCGGGACGCCATTGGGATTGATAGAGATAGTAGCGATCTTTTTTAAATCCGGCTAGATCAATAATTCCCGAATAAGAACTGCGTGCATCGTAATAAGGCGTGGGCTCACCGAGATAATCCCAGCCAGTCCAGACAAATTCACCCGCCACGAAAGGATGCCGAGCCAGCGCAGCGAACACTTTATCCGGTGAGGCGCCAAAGTCCACGGCATGTAATTCGTAGGTAGTTACCTGCCGAATTTTCGAGTCGCCACCTCTGCCGTCCCGGACAATATCGCTATTCTTTTCGGTAACAGGAAAAAGGTAAATACCACGACTGCTGAGAGTCGAGGCTGTTTCGCTACTGATAATGACTTTATCCGGAAATTTCTCGTGGAAAGCGTCATATTGGGGCGCGGTGCGAATGCGGTCGGTGCCTTCAAATTCCGGATCCTGACGAATTCCTTCGCCCTGGTAATTCAGACTAATGAGGTCGAGCGCCGCCGGAAACGGCATATCCGGTTTCGCCCAGTTCATCGCGCTGGTTACCGGACGAGTAGGATCTTCTTCTCTGACAATATCGCCTAATTGTTTTGTCAGCGCGGCGCCCGCTTCATCGGTATATTGCTCACCGACTTCATTACCGATGCTCCACATTACTACTGATGGGCAATTACGATCACGCCGCACCATTGCCCGCAAATCCGGCTCGTACCATTCCGGAAAAATAAGATGAAAATCCAGCGGCGTCTTTTTGCGCTCCCAAACGTCGAAGGCTTCGTCCATTACCAGAAAGCCCATTCGGTCAGTCAATTCCAATAGTTCCGGCGCCGGTGGATTGTGGGCGGTGCGAATCGCATTGCAACCCATTTCTCTCAAAATCTCGAGCTGGCGCTCAGCCGCGCGGAGATTGAAAGCCGCTCCCAAAGCACCGAGGTCATGATGCTGATTGACACCCTTAATCTTGATTAGTTCGCCATTGACATATATCCCGGAATCCGGCTCGAAACGCAAAGAACGAATACCGAAACGCGTTTCGTAACGATCAATTGGTTGGTTACCCTGCCACAGAGTAGTAACCGCAATGTAACAATTGGGTGTTTGAGTAGGTGGCGGGCCCCACAACCTTGGATTTTCGATAATAGCTGAACTTTTTGCGCTGGTTCGAGCACCGGCGGAAATTAAATTTTCCGGCGGTCGGAAAATGGCAACAGCCTCACCGGTTTTATCGCCATTTTCATTTAAAATAAAAACCTCGGTAATCGCCTTTACATTGGCATCATTCCGGGAATCGTTGTCTATGGTGATTTCCATGTTGAGCGTCGCGGAGGCCACCGAAACATTTTCGGCCGTAATGTAAGTCCCCCACTGCGCGATATGAACCGGATTAGTTTTGACCAGCCAGACATTGCGGTAAATTCCGCCGCCGGGGTACCAGCGCGAGGAGTGATTGGGATTATCAAGACGAATCGCCAGCTGATTCTCAGCACCCGGAATGATATAAGGCGTAAGGTCGAGACGCCAGGAAGAATAACCGTAAGGCCAGCCGCCGAC
>Ga0116149_1006505_pt1 | contig 10488 bp, 14 predicted proteins | sample AD_UKC057_MetaG_FD_89787 | JGI IMG/M metagenome (GOLD analysis project Ga0116149, IMG submission 89787) | Active sludge microbial communities of municipal wastewater-treating anaerobic digesters from USA - AD_UKC057_MetaG | ecosystem: Engineered > Bioreactor > Anaerobic > Digestate | place: USA...
CCATCACGTGTGTCGCCAGTCCGTTTTTGCGTTTGTGCATCGCCTGTCCTGATATATCCGATATATTTGCGGCCCGATTCCATGATCTGTCTTCAATGAGGGAATTATAGGTCGATGGAGGAAAATGGATCGACTAAACCTCTTAATGGAATCTTTTTTTCAACCCCAAGGGTTTACGGAGATGTCAAAGCGGAACCATCTGGAAAAATCTCGCCAACAGATTGACGAAAAAGCGTTTGGGAAATAATCCAGTGAAATGGATGGGCCCAAGGTGATTCGAACACCTGACCTCCCGGTTATCAGCCGGGCGCTCCAACCAGGCTAAGCTATGGGCCCGAGTGAAGGGGCGAATGCGGCGTTCAATTTTAAACCTTTCCATGGTCCTGGCCGGTCGGCGTGAGGAATTAATGGGGATGCTTGCCGTTCAGGCCCCGCCGAAAGTAAGTATAAGGTGAAGCATGGCCCAGCCACGGCATGGCCGCAGCTGGGCATTAAAGGATTTTCGGTCATAGAGTTCAAACGGGCGTTCAGTTCCTGAAGGTGACGGAGTACTCCATCTCCTTGGCGCCGAAGTATCTCTTGCAAAACTCGGCGGTCTTCTTCGGGGGATACTCACGGCAACTGAAGATGTCTATGAACGCGCGGTTCGTGTCCTCGGCGAAGTGACCGGAGATCATCGAGGTCTCGATCAGTTGGGCCAGTGAATATCCCTCAACCTTGGGGGTGGGGCCGAACCTGACGACTATGGGATCTCCGAACCTTTTCATCTTGATGTATTCGCAAAGGTCGATGGCGAACTGGGTTATAACCTCCTTGCTCCGGATCTTCTCCGGGTCGCAATGGCTCAGATCCACTGCGGTCGCCATTCCCCATTGGTCCTCCTTCACATACTTCTCCATCGCTTCCTCATCATTCAGAAGCTTGCCCGCCCTCGGACTCATGGTGTACATCTGTGGTAACGCCCTCTCGGTGTACTTCACCTTGAATTTCCCGCATAAACGCTTCTGATATTAAAACATAACCCGTAACTATATGTAATTTTAAAAAGAATTTTGAGCGTACAAAATTATTTTTAATTCATTGTAAAGCAATGACATTTATTTTATCGCCCTGTTCTATATTAACTAATGCGAACCTTCTGCCCGGTCCATGGCCCCAAAGGGGAACGGCGCAGTCCTTCCCGGGCCTTGTCATCGAGCCTTCCTCACCTCTTTGGGGCATCTTCAATTCTTCGGTTCCCACTCCGATGGGCGCCGACTGAGGACCGACGGACATGGAAGGCCGTTCTCCTTCACAGCACGTCCCCATGCACAGGTCCGGGAAAAGGGGTCTCCAGCAATGGCAATCCGGAAGGTCACAGGGCTGACCGGGGGCGACGGACATCAGCAACCGCTCCTCCCCGCTTCCCGATCGGACCTCCCTTGCCCGGGCGAGAAGGTTATCTAATACCATCCTGATTCCTTGCCAATGAGCCCCACCGACGGTCTTAGGAACAAGGGCAGGACCCGCGCGGACATGGAGGACCGCCGAAGGGCGGTCGAGGAACGCACCGGCGTCCGTTTGGAACATTCGAGCAATTGTTCGTTCGATCCCCTCTTGGCCGAGAAGAACGTCGAGAACATGATCGGCTGCACCCAAGTGCCCCTGGGCTTCGTCGGACCCCTGAGGGTGAACGGGGACCACGCCCAAGGGGAGTTCCTGGTGCCCATGGCCACCACGGAGGGGGCTCTCGTGGCCTCGGTGAACAGAGGCGCTTCAGTGATCACCGCCAGCGGAGGGGCTGAAGCGCTTCTCGTAAGGGATGAGATGACCCGCGCGCCCGTGTTCCGGACGGACGGGGTGAGGCATTCCCAAAAGGTCGTCGCTTGGGTGAACTCCAACTTTGACGAGCTGGTGGCGGCCGTGGCGTCCACGACCGGCCACGGAAGGCTTGTCAGAATCAGGCCCTTCGCCTCAGGCCGTTCCCTCTTCCTTCGTCTTTCCTTCGAGACCGGCGACGCGATGGGGATGAACATGTGCACCATCGCCTCCGAGGCGGTCTGCCGCCTCATTGAGGAAAGGACCGGGGCCAAGCTGATCTCGGTCTCAGGCAACATGTGCGTGGACAAGAAGCCGGCCGCCCTGAACTTCATCGAGGGCAGGGGGAAGACCGTCCTGGCCGATGTCCGCGTTCCCGCACGCTCGGTGGAGGACAGACTGCATACGACCCCAGACGCCATGGTGGAGGCCTGCTATCGCAAGAACCTGATAGGGAGCGGCATGGCGCTTTCCCTTGGCTTCAACGCCCATGCAGCCAATATGCTTGCGGCCCTCTACATCGCCACCGGGCAGGACGCCGCCCAGGTCGTGGAGGGGAGCATGGTGAGCACCACCTGCGAGCCGTGGGAGGGGGGCGTTTACCTTTCGGTACGGATCCCCTGCCTGGAGCTGGGGACGGTGGGCGGGGGGACGAGGCTGCCCTGCCAGAGCGAGGCCCTGTCGATGATGGGCTGCCTGGGGGCGGGCAAGGCCAAGAAGCTGGCGGAGATCGCCGCCGCCCTAGTGCTAGCGGGGGAGCTATCGACCCTGGCGGCCCAGGCCGCGGGCGAGCTGGGCAAGGCCCATAAGGCCTTGGGAAGATAACGTTCCCGAGCTAAGCGCAAATTAAAAACCCTCATATACCTTCAACCGCATGGTGCGGCCGCATGCCAGTCATCAACTTCAACCTCGAGGACCTGAAAGCCTTGGTGGGGACCAAGATGGAGGACCGTGAGGTCCTCGAGCGGATCCCGATGATCGGCGCCGACTTCCATGAGTTCGACCCGGTCACCAAGGAAACGGCCATCGAGTTCTTTCCCAACCGTCCGGACCTGTACTCGGTGGAAGGGCTGGCTAGGGCGCTCCGTTCGTTCTTCGACATCGAGCAGGGGCTTCGCACGTACGACATGGCGTCCTCGGACATCGTGCTGAAGGTCGATCCGTCGGTCAAGGCAGTGCGCCCGTACGTGGTCGGAGCGGTCCTCCGAGGCGTCGCCCTGGATAACAAGGGCATACGTTCCCTGATGGAGCTGCAGGAGAAGCTGCATCTGACCGTGGGGCGCAGGAGGGCAAAGGTGGCCATCGGCGTGCACGACCTTGACAAGGTGCGCCCCCCTTTCGTCTACAAGGCCGTCCCTCCCGACTCCCTTTCCTTCATTCCCCTTGCCGAGGAGGAGGCCATGACCCTCGCGGAGGTGCTGGAGAGGCATGAGAAGGGAAGGGATTACAGGCACCTTCTGGAAGGGAAATCCCTCTATCCGGTCATCCTTGATCATAACAACGATGTGCTGTCATTCCCGCCGATCATCAACGGCAGGCTGACCACGGTCACCACCGAGACCAAGAACCTCTTCATCGATGTTACCGGCACGGATCAGAACACCATAGGCGGAGTGCTGAACATAGTGTGCACCTCCCTGGCCGAGAGGGGCGGGGTCATCGAGACCATCGCCCTCCGCGGGGAGGAGAAGGGCATCTCTCCCAACCTGCGCCCCAAGCAGTGGCTGCTGGACGTCGACCGGACCAACGCCTCCCTGGGGCTGGACCTTGAGCCCCTGGCCATGTGCCAGTGCCTGACCAGGATGGGCTATTCCGCCGAACCGAAGGGAAGGAAGGTCAGGGTCTGGTCCTCCCCGGTGCGGATGGACCTGCTCCACATTGCGGACGTGGTCGAGGATGTGGCCATCGGGTACGGGTACGAGAACTTCGGCAATTCCAAGCCTACCGCCAGCACAATAGGCGGCGAGCGCAGGATCGAGAGGGTGACGGACCTCGTCCGCCAGATGCTGGTTGGGTTCGGCTACTGGGAGGTGACCACCCTGACGCTCTCCTCCCTCGAGGAGCAGTTCTCCAAGGTGCCGTTCCCCGAGGTCGAGGCGGTGGAGGTGTTGAACCCCGTGAGCGAGGACCACAACTGCCTCCGGGTCCATCTCGTCCCGTCCCTACTGACCGTCCTGAGGAAGAGCAAGCACCGGGACCTGCCGCAGCGCATCTTCGAGGTGGGCGACGTGGTCATCGAGGCGAAGCGCCGACGGCACCTGGCGGTCATGGCCATCCACTCCAAGGCCGGGTTCACCGAGATGAAGTCCCTGACCGAGGGCGTCATGAGGGAGCTCAGCGTGCCGTGCTCCCTCCTGCCCGGGGATATGGGGATGTTCATCCCAGGGCGATGCGCCCTGCTCAAGGTCAACGGCCGCACGGTGGGCCACTTCGGGGAACTTCATCCCAAGGTCATCACCGATTATGAGCTCGGTAACCCGATCATCGCCCTCGAGCTCGACCTCCAGGACCTGATGTCCGGTCGCGGAGAGAAGATCATCTAACCAACGCCGAGGTAGCCAAGCCCGGATCACGGCGCCGGCCTTGAGAGCCGGTGGTACCTGGTACCCCGGGAGTTCGAATCTCCCCCTCGGCGCCTCCTTTTTCAATCCAGCCCCGGCCATGTTTTCCTGGTGCGCAGCCACAACTGCATCATGGCCAGGGCACCGAGCGCTCCGAAGGCTGCCGATATGCCCCATATGGTCCGGCCGTTGTCGAAGGTGCCGTTGGGGATACCCCCAATGAACATAGACCCGAACCAACCGAATGATGGGACCACCCCAAATACCCCGAGCACTTACCACGGGGATCGTCCTGGTCAGGAGCACCGTGAGGGCGCTGGCACAACGATGATCTCCCCCCATGATGATCATCGGCAGCGCCAGCCAATTCCCGTCCGTCGCCGCCACCGGCAGGCAGCCGACGGATTACGCCACCGACCCGGCCAGAATGCTCAGGTATGGCTTCCGTCCCGCCGGCCACTGGCTTACGGGCATCCGCGGCAGGACCGTCATCAGGCCGAACACGGGCCCCATGATGGCGATGCCTTCGCGCCCGTTAGCGTACACGGAGGTGGGGCCGAACCGCCACGCCATGATGAACGGGGGAGGGGGAACATGCAGAGCAGGAGGAATTGCCCTCCTCAGCCTGCCTAAATGGCCCCTGGCAGATCTCGAACGCGTCATCACCAGGGCTGGTGAGGATGAGCCCCTCATCCCCATGGCAAGGCTGTCCGTGAGCGCCATCCTCACCACCGTCCGAAGCCCATCCCCGTCGGCCATGCCCCCTCGAGGCTGAGGCCGTCATCTATGGGTCTTCCATCGACACCCGCGTTCCTGCCTCGTTCGTCATCGTGCCCCATCCCGTTCAATGATCCCCCGCCGCTTGGTGTGGCCCGCCCAAGCGGGTCCGAGGGGTCCGGGTCCGATAAATTTCAAGAGAATTATTTAATATGCACGAATCAATATCCTATCGCTTTAGAGGAGGATGGGAGTTCGATGCGCGTCGATCGTTCCGATTCAATGGACCACCGGGGGAGGCGGTCGGGATGAGCGGGTGCCCGCAGCTGGGCCCCGATGGTAAGTGCCAGGGGCTGTACCTGGGCTTCGCTTGCATCAGGGATAAATGCCTTATGCAGGATAAGGAGGCCGTATGCCCGCACTGCATCGGGGGCGATTATTGCACGAAGTACAATCGGTTCGGATGCATCGGGCCTGAGAACTGCGCCACCGAGAACGATTACCTCGCTCACATCCGGCAGGCGAGAGACAAGGCACTGGGCTAGTAAAGCTCCTTTCTTATCCGGGGCACCATTGCCGCCAGCACGGCCTGCTCCGTTAACGCCTGCCGGTCAATGACACCGTTCGTCAGGATCCCTATGGCCCCCATGCCCGCCCCCTGGTCCCCCTCCTTGAAGAGCTGGGCGCATGCGTCCCCGACGGACAACCCTTGGCGCACTAAGGCGGCGAGGGCTGGCGGATACCGGAAGCCCATGCCGTGCCCTATGCTCACCCTGCCCATGGCGTCGATCACCGCGCAGTACTGCACGTCGTACAGGCCATCGGCCCTTTCCCACACACCAGCCTCTATGCCGATCCCCAGGTCCGCGCTCCCAAGACATTCCCGGGCCCGGGCGATCGCCCCCTCCTCCGCCTCCTGGCCCCAGGGCTGCTCTCCTACCCTGCGGGGCACGGCCACCGCGGACACCTCCAAGAGCGGATGGAACCGCTGGACCACGTTCCGGGCCGCGGCCAGCTTGACCGGGTTCAATGAACCGACGTTCACCCTGAGGGGGCGGAGCAGCCGGCCCTCCTGGTCGATCTCGCCCGACAGAACGCGGCTGGAGCTTATGGGGCGGTAGTCGTCCGCTAGGACGTAGGGGACCGTCACGATGCGCACGGGACGCAGCCCGTTCCCCAGCCGCAGGGCGTTGATCCCCTTCCCTGCGGCCTCGGTCTCCTGGGAGACCACCAGAACGTCGAGCCCAGGGTCCGACGGGGCGGTGCCCTCCCGTTCATCGATGGGGGCGATGGTGAAGACGGCCCCCCGTCCTTCCAGGTATGCGCGCACCGCCGCCTCCCTCCGTTCGTACGGGAGCGCGACCGCCTTATTGCGCTCGCAGTAGGCGTCGCTCATTAGGCCCACCGCTACCAGGTCCCCGTTCTCCATGGCCACGTCAAGAAGCCTGCGATGCCCGCGATGGAGCACGTTGAACGTTCCCCCGACGCCCACCTTCGTCATAGCACCGACATCACCAGCGCGCCGATCAATATGATGACGCTCGCAATATACAGGGTCAGCAACTGTCTCCTCTTCTTGCGCATGGTCTGCTCGTTCCCCTTCTCGCATTCCTCGGAGCAGTACCTCCCATCGCCCACGAAGGCCTTGCCGCAGGCCTTGCAATGTCTGTGCTGGGCGATCTTCTGGTTCATGCGTCTCCCACATTTTCCGAGGAATATAAAGCTTGGCTCAGAGGGACCGGCGGTCCAATTCGTTGTTGACTATAGTGATGCAATGGTCGGCATGGTACGACATGGGACCGAGCGTGAGCACCCTCGGCCCGTACTGGAGGAGGAGGTCTTCCTCATCCGGGCTCAGGTCCATATGGTCGCTGAGCACGAAGGTGACGTCCTTCGGAAGCTCCACCCCCCTTATGTCCTGACCGTCCTCCCTGAGATAGACGAGCTCGGTGCCTTTGTCCAGGAGCGCAAGCACGTCCTGGAAGGACCGCGCGCTCACGTAGATGCCAGGGGTGCTCCTCTCCTCCCCCTTGGCGTCCCTCATCAGGGCGTTCCGGATCAGGGCCCCGGTGCTCCTCTCGTCGGGGTTGAGGTAACGGAGCTCGCTCCCGACCAGGCGGATGGTGCGCACCGGCCCCGGGGGGCCCTGGAGGATGAGCACGACCTCCACGTCCCTCCGGATGTCGTGGCTGAGGAAGAAGGCGGAGTTGATGCACCTGAGCAGCACGTCCAATCGCCCCGCTCCGCCGGCAAGGTCGTCCAGCTTGAAGTCGGCGGCGGTGGCCGCCTTGTGCCCGATGACGATGAAGCGCCTCATTGCAACCCTTCCAGCTGCCCGCCCTGCATCTGCTTCATGAGCTGCTTGCGCAGCTTGCGGTTGCCCATCAGCCCCCTCACGGCCTTCTTGGATGTGTTATACTGCTGCAGTAGTTCCCGGACGTGCTTGGGGTCCATGCCCGAGCCCCGGGCGATGCGCATGACCCGGGAGGACTTGATGAGCTTGGGGTTCTCCATCTCCTCCTCGGTCATCGAGTCCATGATGATGCGGTACCGGCGCAGACGCTCCTGGGTCTCCTCCACGTCGACCTTGTCCTGCAGCCCCCCGCCCAGGCCGGGGAGCATGCTCATCAGCTTCTTGAGGGGGCCCATGTTCGTGAGCATCTCCATCTGCTCGTACATCTCCTTGAGGGAGAACCTGCCGGACATGATCTTCCGGGTCGTTTCCAGGGCCTGTTCCTCGGTCATGGTCTCCTTGGCCGTCTCGATGAGCGATTGAATGTCCCCCATCCCCAGCATGCGCGAGATGAAGCGCGCCGGGATGAACGGGTCTAGGTCCTCAAGGTGCTCCCCCACGCCGATGAAGACGATGGGCGCCTTGGTGCGGGAGACCGCGCTCAGCGCCCCCCCTCCCTTGGCCGTCCCGTCCATCTTCGTCAGGATGACGGAGGTGATGCCCACCGCGTCGTGGAACGCCTGGGCCTGCGGCCCGGCCTGCTGCCCAACGCTCGCGTCCATCACCAGGATGCGCGCGTCGGGGTTGGCCACCTTGGCCACCGCCTTGAGTTCCTCTATGAGGTCCGCCTCCAGGGCATGCCTGCCAGAGGTGTCGATGATGATCACGTCCAGGCCGCTGAGCTCCCTCATGCCGGCCTCGACGATCTTGACCGCCGACCGCTCCCCGGGGCTCCCGAAAACGCGCACCCCGACCTTGTCACCGATCTGCTTGAGCTGGTCGTAGGCGGCCGGCCGATGCACGTCCGCGGCTATCAGGCCGACCTTCAGCCCTTTCTTGTGGAAGTATCGGGCGAGCTTCCCGGCGGTTGTGGTCTTCCCCTGGCCATACAGGCCGACCATCATGATCACCTGCTTGCCCAAGGGGAGCGTCCTCTGCTCGCCGAGGATCTTGACCAGTTCCTCGTAGATTATCCTGATGACGTGCTCCCGCGCGGACTTGCCCGCGGGGGGCCTCTCCGTGAGCGCCCGGCGCTCCATTTCCTTGGTAAGCTCCAGGACCAGCTTCACGTTGACGTCCGCCTGGAGGAGCGCCCTCTGGATGTCCTTGGACACCTCCTTTATCAGCTTCTCATCCACGTTGCTGGAGCCCGCCACTTTTCTTAGGGCGTCCCTAAGCGATTGCCCCAACCCTTCCAATACCATCTTCAGCCCTCATTGACAATCCTGAGGGCTTAGATAACCTTTGCCCTGGACAACGGAAGAAAAAGGGGTTTGGGAAGGACCTGTCCTGTCAGAAGGGATGGGATGCACTCTGAAAACCAGCCCAGACCTTCCCGAACACTACTATCTTTTCCACGATATATATACTTTACCATTTTTGTTGAAGATGGGGAAAAGCACTGAAATGCCCAAATGCCAGATGGGCAAAGGGTGAAGAATGTTAATGGGTTTCAGAGGTAGCCGGACTTTTGAAGGACCATAAGGTCCTCGGTGCTGAGCTTCTCTCCCTTCTTGAACTTGTCGAAGATATCCTCAGCCTCCTTCATGGCCACGCTCTCGTCCTTCTTCTTGCGGGCCTTCCGGGCCTTCTGCCTCAGGCCGGTGATGATCTTGTCGTAATCGTGCACCTGCCGGATATGGTCGATGTGCCGGCGGTGCTCCTCATCGGCCTTGGCCTTGGTCTCGATGAACCTTTCCTGGGCCTCGTCCGCCTCCTTCCTGAGCTTGTCCGCCTCCTCGTAGATCTTTATCATCGCGTCATGCTCGTTCTGGGCGGCCTCGGCCAGCTCGCTGACCAGCCTGTGCTGCTCCTCGGCCTTCTCCTTTGCCTCGCGCAGCTGCGCTATAGCTTGGCGGACCTCGTCGTTGGCCTCAAGGGCCTTCTCCCTCTCCCGGATCTGGATCTGGAGGGCCTTCATCTGCTCGACCAGGGCCTTCTCCTTGTCCCGCTTCAGGTCGCCCGAGGTCATGTGGATGAACTCGAGCTGCTTGAGGTCCTTCTTCAGCTTGGCAACCGACGGCCCCTCCTGCGGAACGTTGTCCTTCTTCAGGGCCATTACCTTCTTGTTGAGTTCGCTCACCTGCTCGTTGAGCTTGTCGCGGGCCTCCTTCGCAGCCCGCACCTGCTCGTTGAGCTTGTCGCGGTTCTCGCGGTGCTTTGCGGCCGCCTCCACCAGCTCGCGGACCTTGGCGTTGAGCTCATCCCTTTTCTGAACCCATTCCTTGGTCTTGTCGTTCAGTTCGTCCCTTAGTCGGCGGTGCCTCTCCGCCTCGTTGTTGTTGAATTGTCGCTTCTGGTCGAGGTCCTCCAAGAGTTCTGTCATAAACGTTCACGCTCAATCTTGAAATCAAATAAGACTTAAGCCTGGGACTAGGCATAAAGGATTTCGTTTATAACTTTTTCTATATGGCCCGCATTCCATCCAGCGGTCATGGGGAGCGCTCACCTCCTATCCTCCTCGTCCCCTCCCCCTTCCAGGTCCACGTCCTGCCATTCGCTGTCCGTCTCCCCATCCTGCATCGTGAAGCGGACCCTCAGGCGGCCATTCTCGTACTGAATGGGGGCGGTCCGGAGCCTGGACTGATAGAAGCAGACCCGCTTCCCCTGGCTGGAGAGCCTGCGCTCGGTGCAATGGAGGAGCCCGGCCATCTCCAGATCCCGTATCCTGCGATAGCAGGCGGCGATGGGGATCCCGTATTGCTCGGAGATCTGCTGGGCGCTGCGCGGGGAACGGACCGTCGCCATGAGTATCTTGACCGCATACTCATCGGTCAGCAGCCTCGACTTCCCCAGAAGGTCGTTCCTCGCCATCTGGCCTATGCCATGGCCTTATGGCCATAAAAAACATGCTACGCTCTCAACGAAGGCGTGGGCGCCAGCTCCTCCCTCCCCTGATCCTTCCATTCCACCTCCACCTCGAACGACCCTTCGCGGAAGGTAAGGCGGGCCACCTGCACC
>Ga0116149_1006509_pt1 | contig 10485 bp, 10 predicted proteins | sample AD_UKC057_MetaG_FD_89787 | JGI IMG/M metagenome (GOLD analysis project Ga0116149, IMG submission 89787) | Active sludge microbial communities of municipal wastewater-treating anaerobic digesters from USA - AD_UKC057_MetaG | ecosystem: Engineered > Bioreactor > Anaerobic > Digestate | place: USA...
AAAGATGCCAGTATCTTCTTCAGAAAAAATAAGTTTGGTACAGAACTTAATATGGGAGCAAAGAAAATTGTAACCCAATTTGAAGAATTTAAAATATCACTTTCAGCTATTTCAAAATTAGCTGAGATAAATACAGACAGATCTTTACCCGTCTTTTCTGTGCAAGACAACCCCAAAGCTGTTGCAATGAAAATCAGAAAAGAACTATACCCTGATTTTAACTCGGTTCAAAAAGAGTTTTTACGAGCATTAATTTCAAAATTTGCCGAAAAGAATATTTTAGTTTTTGAGTTTGTGGAGACCTGGAATAAAAAAGAGAAAGCAAATATTGACGGCTTTTTTCTGGCACCAAATGTAATTGTTCTAAAAAGACAGCAATCTGCTTTCAGGAGAGAAATTTTCACTCTGATTCATGAATTAGGACACTATCTGCTTAACGAAGAAGAAATTGAACAACTCGAGATCTCAAATTTTGCAAACAACAAACTTTCAGCCATTGAGAGATGGTGTTATGACTTTGCATACTATTTCTTAGCAGGAGAATACAATAAGGCATTCGAACAAATAGACGAAGCTGACGGAACAAATGATTATCACTTTGAATTGATTGAAAACATTTCAAAGCACACACATTTAAGCCAAATTGCATTATATACAAACCTGCTATATCAGAAAAAAATCTCTCAAAACAACTATAACAAAATTAGAGCTGAATTTGACGAAGAATACAGACAGCGCCAAGAAGAGAAAGAGAAACAAAAAGAACTTGACAAAATGCTGGGTATTCAAAAAGGTGGATCAACACCAAAACCCATTAACTCGCCACTTCTCATATCAACCATACAGACAGCTTTCTATGAAGGAGTAATAAACGAATACGATGTTTGTAAAACTCTGAATATTTCACCTGATAAACTAGAAATCTATTTGCAATGAGAGCAGTAATCGACACTAATTCGCTCTTGTCGTTGGTTCGATACTACTTACCATTTGACAAAAAAGGAGTTTTATTTCAATTTATTAAATCAAAAATTGACAACGGTGACATCATAATAATTGATAAGGTTCTTGAAGAATGCACATATTTTTCAAAAGGACTTATTCTTAAGAAATTACCTTACTTAACCGACAAATCATTTTTGAAAGCAGCAAAAGTCCCTTATAAAACGGACAGCTTATTCGTTCCAAACACCAAACAATTCTTTCATCTTTTGGATAATGTATTTGTTAACTCACCCATTAAGAAAAAACTGACAAAAGAAGAATTTGAAGTTCAAAAGCACTTGTTCATTGAAAGTGCAGATATGAAACAAGTGATTTTGGCTTTAAATCTAAAGAAAAAAGGTGAGCATATTTTCATAGTAACAGAAGAGACTGAAAGCAGTAATGACAACAAACTTTTCAAAAAAATACCTGCAATCTGTATAGAATTAGAAATTGCTACAATGACCTTACCCGAATTAATAGAAAAATATGACGGTATAGACATTGACTTCCTATAGGAAACTGGAATTATTCTCCATTTTGAAAAAATACTGATTATGGAAGCAAAGACTTACATACATGATGCTTTAAATGCATTTATCAAACATTTCTCAAAAACACGTATTCGTTATGAATACGACACAAACGCATTGGTGCATATCGTTGAAGTGCTACCTAATGAAATATATCATCTAGACTCTGATTATATCCAATGGGAAGATGATTTCTACAACAGTTTTGTTACCCAATTTCCTTCTGAAAACATATGTTTTATATCCGATGATGCATTAGTGGATCTCTCAACTCCCGAACTTGTTTTGGAAGGATTGGAATATGCACCAATCACATCGTCAAAAAAAACACAAACATTATTAACAACAAACTAATTGATCGACTTTGTTTTGCACACAGTAGTCCTGTCTTCCGCACTTTTCTAGCGGTCTGTGCCGTGATTTGGCAGAGGCGGCTTTTATCTTTGTAACAAAACTCTTATCTGCCAAAGCGTGAGCCGGAATACGGTCAGGAAATAAGTTTCACTTATTTTTCGGCTAATTCCCCAAGCACTTTGCTCAGGTTATTCCAACCCGTTATCTCTACATCCCCCGTTGTTAAAGAATTTTCTCCGGTGTATATGATGTGTTTTTCAACTTCCGCTCCTTTAACGGGAAAAGATTTTAAATTTTTCATGTAGTCTGTGTTCATGGTTGCACCACCTTTAATTTCAATCAGGTGCAACTTTTCATCCGCGCCTTCCAATATACAATCTACTTCAACTCCGTGATTGTCTCGCCAATAATAGACGTTCCTTTTATTATATCCTTTATGCGATTGAAGCTTAATAATTTCAGCGATAACAAAATTCTCAAATAAAGCACCGTATAAATAGTGTGATTGGACCATTTCCGCCGACCGGATATTGAGTAAAGAACAAACTACTCCGGTATCATAAAAATAAATCTTCGGTGATTTTATCAGTCGTTTATTGAAGTTTTTATAGTAGGGTTGTAGTTGAAATAGAATGAAGCTCGCTTCCAGGAGCAACAGCCATGATTTTGCCGTGTTTACCGACACGCCTGCATCATTTGCCAAGGAAGTAAGATTTAGCGTTTGCCCTATCCGACCTGCGCACAGAGCAAGAAATCGGGTAAATGTGGTTAAATTTTCGATGGACCTCAATGCTCTTACGTCTCTCTCTATATAAGTCTGAATATAAGGGGGATAAAACTCATTCGGTTCGATACTAAAATCATAGATCCTTGGATAGAAACCGGTGTAAATGGTGTCGAAAACCGTTTCTCGCAATCCAATCTCCGATATATCAAACGGGAAAAGTCGGTTTATACTTGTTCGTCCTGCCAGCGATTGAGAAATGCGTTCATTCATCAAAAAACTTTGAGAACCGGAGAGAATATATTGTCCCGCCCGGTTTTTTTCGTCAGACTCCACCTGTAAGTAACTAAACAACTCCGGCACTTGCTGTGCTTCATCAAAAATAACGCCCTTTTCCCGGCTGCTTAAAAAACCTATCGGGTCATCCATTACTAAATGACGATAATCCGGTCTTTCCAGATTAATATACTCATAATCAGGAAAATAGTTTCTAAGCAAAGTGCTTTTCCCCGACTGGCGAGGTCCGATAAGCGTGAGAATAGGAAACTTTTCTAAGCGATTTTTAAGAATATCTACAAGTTGTCTTTCAATCATTTTGTGTACATTTATGCAATCTGAATGCAAATATACACAAAAATCGATAGTTTGTCTGTTTTCCTTGCTTTATTATATTTTCGCCCGATATTAACCGAAAAAATGCACTTTACATACTTCTTTGGACAGTATCGGTGCGGTGATTTTCTTTTGTAAGCTATCCAAACTATTCTCTCTTAATCCTGATGGAGGCAATATAGGCTTACCATTTTCCTCGTCAATGCCAACAAGAATATAACCACCACCGCTATATCAGCGAGTGTAAATAATCTGCTGTTTGTTTTAAACTATTCCTTCTCAACCTGTCTAAAACTTCGTATTCATCTAACGGCGGCTTTTTCTTATAAAGTACCATCTCTCTAAAAGCCTCAACTGCTACATCTTGGTTCAAATCAATAATATCTGTGAGAAAATCATCTGCGGTTTTTGTTTTCAACCCATGCGTGGCTAAAATTTCCGCCGGAAAATCTTTTATGTTATTAGTTACAATAATATGAGCATTGGTTTTGATAGCAGCTGCCAACACATGACAATCTTTAGTGTCAGGTAGATTTAGGTACTCTATCAAATTTTCATAATTTTGAACCAAAGCATCCGGAAAAGCTAAGTCCATCCTGCCAATTCGTTTCTTTGCTTCGTCTTCAGAAACTCCTTTACGCAACATCACTTCAAACCACTCATCAAATATATGTTTACTCCATTTGGGTGTATATAGATCGTAATGAGCAAACCATAAAAGCATATCTCGTATAATAACGGGATAAATAACGTTGGTATCCAATACCGCTATAAACTGAACACTATGTATCATACAAACCTAATTCTTCATCATCATTCATCATATCTATAAGATGTCGTTTTTGTTCATCTTTCATTTTTTGCTTATATGACATTACATCTTCAAATTTTATTCGCCGATGTCTCCCCACTTTTGTATATGCAATTTTATCCTCTTTTAATAATTTTACCAAAAAAGGGCGGGAGCAACCTATTATTTCAGCAGCACGCTGTGTTGTTACCTCCGTGGCAACAGGTACTAATGAAAAAGGCTTACCATGACTCATCGCTTTCAATACATCCGACAGAAGTTTCAAGGCATTGATAGGTAAAACTATTTTCTCTCCGGTTTCTTCAATTTCTATTTCCGTTTTATCGGCTTTTATGCGGCTAATTGCCACTTTCAAGGCATCATAAGATTGACGAGCCAATTTGCTGTCTTGCTTGGTTGGTCGTTGTATTACTGTTGTTTTCATTTTTGCTATAAATTGGTTGCGCAACAAAAATAAACGAAACAATCGAAACAAACAAAATATTCGAAATAATATTTTAATTTACGGTCATTTCGATACGCTGCATTTCGCTTCGCTCAATGTAGCACTTAATGACCTCCATTTTTATATGCGACATAGTAAACAGGCTTTGTGGTTCCCCTTCAATATAAATGTCTATGTCACTGTCCTCGGTTTGTATTCCACGGGCTACAGAACCAAATATTCCGATCCTGACAATACCATACTTGTGTCCATTCTTCTCTTTGTACTGTTTAAGCAATTCGAGATACTTTGACGTTGGTTGTATTTTCATAATATTTCCTGATAAAAATTTATTACTCATTGAAAATAGGCACGAATCAGATGCAAAAATAGCAAATATTATGTGTTGATTGGGCTTGTGTTATTTAAGTTTTCGGCTCACCGGGCAAGGTCGATCGCGTCCTGCAACTCCTCAGCTCCGTGACCCCGGAACTCGTTACCTCGGACCACGCAGCCTGACCCCGGAACTCGTTATCTCGGACCACGCAGCCTGCCCCCGGAACTCAAAACTCAAAACTCAAAACTCTGAACTCGGAACTCAGAACACGGAATATGCACCCCGCATCCCGTAACCATAAAAATTTTCTCCTCAATTCCAATTATATCAAAATAATGTTCTATTTTTGTAGTCAATTCCAAAAATTAAAACAATTTTATATATTTCAGATATGAAGACACCACTTATTCAACGTCCGTTATACATGGAATTTCTTACTGCCTGGAAAAATGAAGATGTCATTAAAGTTGTATCCGGTGTACGCAGATGCGGAAAATCAACACTTTTTGAAATGTTCAGAAATCAGTTGACGACTGAAGGTGTACAAGCAGAACAAATTATCAATATCAATTTTGAAGAATTTGATTATCTGTATTTGTGTGACCCAACCGTGCTGTATAGTTATATCAAAGAAAAGATACAGCCCGGGCAACAGTATTACATATTTTTAGATGAAATACAGAATGTTCGGGACTTTGAAAGGGTTGTCAACAGTCTTCACCTCAATAAAAACTTAGATATCTATATCACAGGTTCCAATGCTTATTTTATGAGTGGTGAACTGGCTACATTTCTTTCGGGCAGATATGTGGAATTGAAAATGCTTCCATTATCTTTTCAGGAATTTGTATCAACAAAAGACGCAGATAAATCCAATTTGAAAAGATACTACAATGAATACCTGCAAACCAGTTTCCCCTATGCCATTTCATTAGATTCAAGCAAAAAACAACAATATTTGGAAGGTATTTATTCTACGGTAGTTTTAAAAGACATTGTCCAACGCTTGACGATAACGGATATCGCTACGCTTGAAAACATCATACGCTATTTGTATGCAGAAATAGGTAGTTTTCAGAATATTAACAAGATAACCAACACTATGAATAGTTTTGGAAATAAAATCACCCATAAAACCGTTGCCCGGTATATGGAAGGTATTGAAGATAGCCTGCTTATCTACAAAGCCGAAAGGTATAATGTGAAGGGAAGAAAAGTTTTTGCCGGCACGGCTAAATATTATGCCGTAGATAACGGATTGCGTCAATTTATTGCAGGCGACAGGGTAGAAGATTTTGGTCATATATTGGAAAATATCGTTTATCTTGAATTGCTTCGACGTGGGTATCAAGTATATGTGGGTATGGTAGATAATCTGGAAGTTGATTTTTTAGCGATTGATCCAAAGGGAGATAGATTGTATATCCAAGTGGCACACAACACAGAAAATGAAACCACCTTAACGCGTGAACTCAAACCCTTACAAGCCATCAAAGATCATTATTCCAAGTTATTACTGACCATGGATGAAATATTGCCCGAACAAAATTTTGATGGAATTGTTAAGATGCCGGCATTGAAGTGGTTGTTGAGTTGAGGTGAAAATCTGTGCCGTATTTCTCTATATCTCCTTATGTGTTGCTCATTTTGCCCCAATCTTTCACTATGCTGCGAATAATCTCATATTTATCCGCAGTATAGTGAGAATAATTCAAAGTATGTTTGTATCTTTGTTGTTCATAACTATAAAAATGAAATATGAACGACACGCTTATCCGTTTAAATCCGCACTGGAGTGTTGGCAAATACACCGATTTACACTTCCGTGAATTATTGCCCGAACTATTGAAAAAGCTAGTTCTTCCGCATGTTCATGTACTCACGGGTATACGTCGTAGCGGGAAATCATCACTGTTTCGACTAATCGTGAACCACCTGATGGACAGCGGGGTTAACCCGCGTGAGATACTTCTGCTCAATATGGACGAGCCACTGTTTACCCCTGTTTGGAGTACTCCGGCAGAGATATACCGTGTAATTGAACAAGCCGAAGTGCTCACCGGGACGAAAGTAGGCTACCTCTTTCTGGATGAAGTACAACAAGTAACCAATTGGGAGCTGTTTGTAAAAGGTGCTTACGACACCCGCCGATTCAAGAAAATATACGTTACCGGTTCAACATCTGATCTGTTGCAACGACAGTTTGCCACGTTATTGTCGGGGCGGTACGTTGCCAATGTGGTGCGCCCGCTTTCATTGAAAGAAGTGTTTTCAATAAACGAGATGACAGATTTGCTCGCGATAAACGCGCGAAAAACCGAAGCATTAAGCCTGTTGAACAACTACCTTGTCTTTGGTGGATTTCCCGAAATAGTCATCGGCGGACTTCCCGACGATTTAAAAACCGAGCTGTTGCACAGCTATTATGATTCTATCGTGCTGAAAGATTGCATCGCTTATAACGGCGTGCGTGATACGCACGCTTTTTACCGCGCTATGTACTACCTGCTTACCAATACAGCAACCCCTTTTCGATACAACAATTTAGGAAAGGCACTCGGGAACAGTGAGAATACGGTAAAAAGGTACATCCTGTATGCCGTGCAGGCCTATATTTTAAGCGATGTGAGCAACTTCTCTTTTTCGGTGAAAGAGGGCACCCGTCCCGAACGGAAAGTGTATTGTGCCGATAACGGGCTGATTCACGCCGTGGGACTCAGCTTTTCGCCTAACTCGGGTAAATTGTTGGAAAATGCCGTGTATAATCAACTCCTATACGCGGGGTACAGTAATATTGCTTTTGTTCGCAAGTCGGGCGAGTGTGATTTCGTAGCTTGTCGAGAAGATGTGTGGCATGCCTTTCAGGTTTGTTACGAACTTACTGACTTAAATCGCTCTCGAGAATTATCGGGCTTTAACGTGATTGAGCCATTGCTGAACATAGCATCCAAAACCATTATCACCTACAATCAGAAAGAACGGGTAGATGATGTGGAAATTGTGCCCTTCTATGAATGGGTGTTTAATGCATAACTATTTCAAAGAACTTTCAGCAGACCCTAAATAACAACTCAATTGTAGTAAATCTAAAACGATATATTTCTAAAATTGACAATTCCATTTTTTGATGACTTTAGTTCAATCTCTCCGTCGTATATGACTTGCGTTGAGGTAAGTTTTTCGTTTAAAAGATCTTTCAGATAGTTGAGATTGTGCATAAAATCGGGGTGAAAAGCAGAAGCTGATTTAATTTCATAGGCTTTGAATGTGTCGGCAAATTCTTGAACAACATCGATTTCTCGTTGTGATTTATCCCGGTAAAAGTAAAGATTGGAAAGTTTCCCTGCATTAAAGCGATTTTTCAAAAACTCCAACACCACCATGTTTTCAAAAATTGCTCCCCGCAGCGGATGCGTTTGCAGGTGATTTTCGTTTTCGATCCCAAGTAAAAAGCAAAGCAAACCGGTATCATAGAAATAAATTTTAGGAGATTTAATCAAACGCTTACCTACATTTCTAAAAAACGGCGGCATACGAAAAACAATATAAGATGCTTCGAGCGTACTCAGCCATTCGTGAATAGTTGGAACACTAACACCTACTTCATTTGAAAGTGCCGATGCATTAAATTCTGTCCCTGTTCTGCCGGCACAAAGACGTATAAATACTTGATACTTAGATAAATCTTTGATATTGATAAGCTGTCGTAAATCTCGTTCTATATAGGTATTATAGTAGTTTTTGCTGACTGTTTGCACGGGAATGTTTTCCGCCCAAACCGAAGGATAACCACCATTCAACATAATTGTATCCGTAGATGCCGTTAAGCGTTCTTTACCTAACTCTGAAAGAGATAACGGCAACAAGGTCAAAACAGCTGTTCTTCCTGCTAAAGACTGTGTAACACGTTTTAACAAGGCAAAATTACTACTTCCGGTAAGAACAATATGCGACTCAGGGTTTTCGTCGACCACCACCTGAACATACGAAAATAGATCGGGATATTGCTGAACATCATCCACGATCAAACCCTGCGAGTGAATTTCTAAAAATGCTTTGGGATTTTGCTTGATGATTTCCGTTTTTGCAATATCTTCCAAATTCACATAATGATAATCGGGAAACATCTGCTTACACAAGGTTGTTTTGCCCGATTGTCTGGGACCGGTAACGGTTATTACCGGAAAATAGCGCGATTGATTTATTATTTCATCTTTTAAATCTCTGTTTATGAATAAGTTAGTCATAGTTCGGACAAATTTTAAGTTGAACTTTAAATCTGTCCGCAAATATAAAAAATATAAATTCCAAACAAATTATAAAATGGAAAGACGTTCAAACCAAAAAAAACAATGCCAAAACTTCGGAATTTTCTCCGGGGTTTTGGCATTTAGAACAAGGGAACAGTGAGCGGCTGTAGCTTGACTTCATCATAATTTGACCGGCAAATGCCGGTATACACCAAATTTATTTTTGAGTTTTGCCGGTGAGCACCGAATTTTTGATGAATGTGTCGGAATACGGATGCGGTTGCGTTGGCAGCTGCGTTGCCATTATTTTTTTTGATTTCCGACAAAGTTTACAGGAGGTAGAATTATTGGTCCTAAACCTGCTTTCAAAGAGAGACCGGAAATGTGTTCCCGTATATAGGGGAAAATGATAGCTGCACCATTCACTCTCCCAAATAAATCATAATCTTTCAATTCACTTTCTCCGACACATTCAAAAACACCCACCATCTTTACCAAAAATGAGAATTGCTCAGCATCATTATAATTTTGAACGACAGTAACTGTTTCTGCTACGGATATCACATTGCCTTGAACACCAACTTCGGTATTAATATTCATGTCCATTTTCAAACCTGGCAATGCATCATCGAAATTCACATTGTTTATGCGTTTGAAATTACTCTCAAGCAAAAGCAAATTTTTTATTCTGTATCCTGACTCCATATTATCAGTATCGCTCATATTATGCTGCTTTTAAAATGTTATCACCATCACATGAATTGGGACTGTCAAAACTATTGAATTTATAATTTATTCTTAATTCATAGAATGGTATGTCTGAGAATGGTATATCAAAACATTTATTTACAGAGGTGACAATATTTGTATTAATAATATTTGTAGTTTCTTTTGACGATGTGATTGGAGCATATTCCAATCCTTCCAAAACAAGTTCGGGAGTTGATATCTCTACCAATGCATCATCGGATATAAAACAAATATTTTCAGATGGAAATAGGGTAACAAAACGCTTGTAGAAATCATCCTCCCATTGGATATAATCAGTGTCTAAATGATATATATCATTAGGTAGCACTTCAACGATATGCACTAATGCGTTTGTGTCGTATTCATAACGAATACGTGTTTTTGAGAAATGTTTGATAAATGCATTTAATGCATCATGTATGTAATTCTTTGCTTCCATAATCAGTATTTTTTCAAAATGGACAACAGCTCTAAAGACAAGTCCATTGATTTTCTACTTTTACTACTATCGAATGTAGTGTCACTGTAATCGGCGTCAATACGGAACAATTCAATAAAACACGATGAATTAATTGTGTTTTAATTTTTGCTCAATCTGCTGACTTATAACATTTTGAAGAACATCTTTGAACACTATTAATTTGATAGTTGTGCAAGGAATTTTGACTTGTTGTGCGAATTATCTACCTTTGGTAGATTAATATAG
>Ga0116149_1006513_pt1 | contig 10483 bp, 8 predicted proteins | sample AD_UKC057_MetaG_FD_89787 | JGI IMG/M metagenome (GOLD analysis project Ga0116149, IMG submission 89787) | Active sludge microbial communities of municipal wastewater-treating anaerobic digesters from USA - AD_UKC057_MetaG | ecosystem: Engineered > Bioreactor > Anaerobic > Digestate | place: USA...
CTGCCGACGCAGCCCTTCCCCGTAGGCGGAAAAGATGCGGAGCACGGCGCAAGGCACGTCATAGTGCTGTGAGAAATCCTGGATCATCTGTTCGCAGATTTGCTTATGACGGCCGTAGGGCGAAATGGGCTGGCAGGGCATGGATTCCGAAACCGGCAGCCCCGGAGGATTGCCGTAGACAGCTGCACTGGAGAGATACACTAAAGCACTGCGAGAAGAATACCGCCGTATGCACTGGAGAAGGAATTCGGTTACGCTAACGCTATCGTGAAAATCGCTTTCAGGATCGGCAACCGATGCACTGACCGACGAGGGTCCGGCAGCATGAATTATCACCGAAGGCCGGACCGAAGCCAGCAGAGAATAAAACCGAATCGATGGAATTTTCAGACAATAGCAGTTCTCTGCCGCTATGCGAAAAATCCCAGCCGTACATGGCCGGGACCGATCCACACCAAATGTGGAATAGCCATGAGAATGGAAATGGTTAAAGAGCCACGAGCCCAAAAATCCGCTGGCACCGGTTATAAGGACCGAAGGTTTCATCTAACAGGTACCTCGATGAAGTGCAAAAGCAACACCATAGCCGCAGTCAGTATATTCATAGCTGACGAGAAATGGAAACTGTCTCATTGTCCGGCGCCACACATCAAGAAGGTACGGATGCGCCGGGTGAGCAATGTCGTCAAACACGATGATTCCTCCCGGCGCCAGATAAGGAATAACCACACACAGGTCAGCGAAAGCCCCCGTTTCGGAATGATCGCCGTCCACGGTCACTAAGTCAAACCGCTGGTGTGGATTCTGCTGAAAATACTGAGGAAGTATCTGGTGACTGTCACCTGTGAGAAGCGTGATGTTTCCGGTGTGGTTGTGCTTTTCGAGCTCGGACCGAACAAACGCCGGTCCGGGGTTTTCCATTCCGGCATAATTCTCCATCCAGAGATCGCATCCGACGATGTCGACCTTTGACCAGCCGCGAACCACGGTGCAGAGACTGCGGCCGCGCCGGACCCCGATTTCAAGGTACGTTTGAGGATGAAGCATATTTGACGCGGCAAAAAGCACGTTTACGATATCGAGATAGAACCAGTGATGGCCGAACCGTTTGAAGCTTTCCCGATAAAAAGCATCGAGGTAGTCGGTATAGGTGTCGGTCGCGAGGAGATGATGAAAGGACAACAGATCACGCCACAGTTCAGGAGAACTGGCATAGTGAGCCAATGTGCGAGGGGTGAGAATAACGTTCCCATAGAAATTGTGACCATAGTTGAAGCGACTGCCGAGAACGACAGGGCGTAGAGAGGAGACGAGCTGCCGCACCTCATCATGAAACAGAGTGGCGGACGGATGACCGGGATAGAGTTCCAGGAGCATTGTGATCAGTGCGTCAGCCTCAGTAATGCGATTGAGACGAACGAGGCCTATCGCCATGGCGAACATGACCTCAGGGCTGACGCGGTCAGTTTCCCTAAGGCCGGTGAGGAGTTCGAGCGCTTCCAAAGACCGAAAGGTATTGAGATACGAGAAGGCGGTCTGCTTCGAATGATGAAAGAGAGTATTCTGGTCAGTCATACATCCTTCCTGCTCTTGGGCAGACTGATACTGAGGACAACTGATATGGTTAGCGTGACCTTTTCAAGACTGTGGTTGCAGAAAGCGTGCCGCAGGACTAAAGCAACAAATGCCGGAGACTGACGAAGCGGGTTGTTGTTCAATGCATGTCCGTTACAATAGCGAACGGCGCTGTGCTTAATGATCACTATGGCTGACTCGCGGCTCAGCCGGCACATTAAAGGCGATAGTATATCCTTGATCGAATGCACGGTTTGGAAAGTACGCTGAGAGTGTCTGACGGTCGTGCCGGACGTTGGAGATATGACGCTTATAATCCAAAATCTTGACGCCCCGAGAGGAGCGGACGTGAGGTGCGGTCATACGCCTCGAGGATCTCACCGGGAGCATTGCAGCAGGGTGTCACTGGTGGCACTGCTTTTGCACTCGAGAAGCACGGCAGATACTCATCATATTATATGAGGACAGGTGGTATGTCTGGTAAGAAAGTGATAAGGATTTTTCATCAAATGGCACGGTCTGGTGCAACGGTGGTGAGCCGTTGTTTAGGATGCATGCAGAACGTCGCTCTCCTGAGTGAGATTCATCCATGCGATGCACCGGAAATGGCAGCCATTCAGGCTCATCAATGGCACAATTTGCTGACCCGGGAAGAAGTAGAAGACATTGTTGAGAAGCGAGTCCACCGCCGCTTTTCCGAGGATATTGCCGTTAATGAATCCGCCTGCAGCCGACAGGGCAAAATCCTGGTTCTGAGGGACTGGAGCCATCGGGATTTTACACCGGTAGAAGGAGAACCGCTGCCCACGTATGTTCTGTCGCTTGTTGAAGAGCTGCGGGAACATTTCACCATTGTGCGCACTGCCCTGGTTCGTCATCCCATCGATCAGTGGATGAGCCTTCGGCAACTCACGGCAGCACAGGGGAAGGTGTCCCTGGATTCGTTCCTCTATGGGTACTATCGATTCGCCCAGGAATGCCTTTCTTTAGGGTTCATCCGATACGAGGATTTTACTCGTGACCCCGATACCCACCTTGAGGTTCTCTGCCAGCGGCTGCATGTTCCTTTCGATCCAGACTACAAGCATAAGTGGACCAGCTACGTCACGATCAGCGGTGACTATCCTCCATCCGGCCGCGGGAGAAATGAAATCCTTCCGCTTCCCCGCCAGACAATCGAGCCGGAACTCTTGCGGCAATTTCAGGGAAATCCACATTACCGCTCTGCTCTGGAAATGCTTGGATACCAAGACTTCTAACTGCTTCCAAAAGTGCACTCAGGCTGACAAACGAAAGTAACGAGGATCCTGCAACGGACTTTTACAGTAGCGTTTGTGCAGTGCCCGCGATGGAGATAATTTTTGCAGTTCTCTGCATGCTCGATCAAACTCAGTTCTTACGAGGACATACAGATGAGCGTCCTTCCGAATCAGCGCGTGCACATCTTCATTGAGCCGCTTGCGGAGGGATGCAATCGTCCAGCGGTCCTGCGGACCGAGGGTTGACCATTGTGCAGCCACGGCTCTCCGTATCGGAAAAATGCGATTCTCCAACGATCCAATGTGAGACAGAAGCCTCTGCCGGCCGGCGAGGAGCGATGCTAATTGATCGAGGGATGACTTGTTCTGTATGATGTGTTCCGCCGAAGCGGTTAATGACCGAACCTGCTCGATGAGAGCGAGTTTCTGTCTATAGAAGAGGATGATCTCTTGTACGGCGAGCATGCGTAGTTTCCTTTTGATCGTTTGTTCCCTGCATAAATACAATCAGTCCCGTTCATGCCGAAAGATCATGGGACAAGCGCGGCAGTTCTGATGTCATGGCTTGCTGCGGAGCAGCTTTGCACTGGCCGATTTCCCGCCACGCCTGATTAAGTCTGTTCAGCATGCCGATCACCTGATCCATCCGTTGGGTTCCCTCACGCTCTATCTTGGACTGGATGAGCTGACGGAGCATGAAGAGATAGAGCCTGCGCAAATTGAATGCAAGCTCGCCGCCTTCATCGATATTGAGAGAAAAGTTGAGTTCCTGGATGATATCATAGGCACGATTGAGGTTGTTGCACTTGCCGGCAAAGTCACGCGCATGAGCGCATTTTTTTGCCCGGTGGAGAAAGCTGATTGCTCCGTCGTAGAGAAGCACAACCAGCTTACCCTGATCGGCAGTAACAATATCCATTTTTCTGTACTGCGTTTGTGCGTATGCCTGCATCATCAGCCTCCTATGGGATAAGTGTTTTCTTGTGACTATATTTGAACTGAGGGGAAGACGTTTCGCGAATGTTGCTCCTGACTTCTTATAGTGTGATACCGCTAATCATTGTCCCTTGTCATTGCTTCGATCATCGATGTGAGCAAGGTGGTTTGGCCCTGTAACTCCTTAAGATACGCCTCCAGCTGGGAGTAGCGGGTGTTGAGACGGTTCTCCACCAGGTCGAGCCGGCGCTCTTCACGATCGATTTTGCTGTCGATGTTCTCGATGATCCCCTCATAATTTTCGATTAGAACGGATACGATTCCGGGGTTGGCATCAGTGTACGGGTTACTCAGGTCACTCATATTCTGGTGAAGCGACTCGGCAATACCCGCGGTACTGCGGACTGTATCGTTGACAAAAAGCGAGCAGACCGCTTCAATGTCATTATTCAACGCAATCGCGAGTGCTGCGCTGTCGATAGTCCAGCGGCGGGCGCTGACGGAATATTCTTGTTCGCCGGATGTGAATTTGACTGTGTCATCGTCGGTTTGTATCCCGATTTGAGATAGATGAGTATAGGTATCGGTACCGTCAACGAGTCCTGACACCAGGCTGGTGAGAATGCTGTTAATATTCTGTTGGACGATCTGGAATGCATAATTTCCGATCATCGGGCCGGTGTAAGATTCATCGCCAGCTGTGATTCGAGCGGTCTGGGCTTTAATATAGTCCAGAACCCCGTTTACTGCATCGACGAATTCTTCAATTTTGGCAGTAATAGCCTCGATGTCGTTGACGGTGGAGATGGTGGCAGTGCCTGTGCTGTGGAGATTGACGGTGATTCCCGTCAACAGGTCACTTACGGAATTCGAACTGCGCTGGATGTACTGTGCTTCATCAGTCGGATAGCCGTCAACTTTGAGCATCGCATTCTGGGCTTTTTGAGTCTCGGAGAAACCGTAGCCGCTCGATCCGGCTTTGGAAAAGTTGTCGAGAGAATGCGTTATGTTCTCGATGCGGTTCATCGCTCCCGAGTCCGTGCCGGCAAGCTGCAAATGATAAGCAGTGTTGAGACCGGTTCCATCATTTACGATAGTAGCGATTATTCCCGGGTTGTTCTCATCATTGTTGATGAGATCGCGCAGTTCGGCCAGAGTTGTATTCTCGGGAACGGCAATGCTGGTGGTAATCCCCGCGTAGGTATAAGAAAAGTGACCAGCCGAGACAGTAACCGAAGTACTGTTCAGATCGCTGAATCCGCTGTGCGTTTCCACTTCAGCCTGAGCGAGTCCCTGATCGACAGCATCCTGCACCGTTGTATTGAAAACGTCTAGAGAGAAGCTGTCCCCGCCGGTAACGGTGCCTGCCGCAAAGGAAATGGTTACTCCCTGGGCAACTTCGAGGCCGGTGTATTCCGAGGCGCTGACCGTTATCGTCCCGGTGTTGCCTTCAGTATCAAACCAGGCGACATCGAAGGAGTCAGTTCCAACGGTTTTGCTTCCTGATCCAACAATTGAGAACGAAAATGTTTTGTTGGTATTCCCACAATAATTGCCGTCAGCCGTAGGCGTAGCAGTTCCCGACCAGGTACCAAGCTCAATGTCATCGATGTCGGTTGCATATGCCTTCATGGTGAAGGTCGCGCTGCCACCTTCGAAAATACCTTCACCGAAAGAAACGGAGATGCCGTCTTCAATCTCGATGCTTTCCCCCGGCGTGTAGTCACCTCCGAGTTCAATGGTGCCGCTGCCGCCCCCATGGTCCCCGGACCAGAAGATGGTCCAAGAGCCGCTCCCCACGGTTTGCTGAGTTGCCGGGCCGGTGAAGGTATAGGTGCGGTACCCGTCTGAGCCGACAACACTTTTTACGGCGGTAAAGGATCCGCTGCTGGCAATAGTCGTTGTTGTGGCAGCAGTGAGGCCGGACGTATCTGCCGGGGAAATGTCATTGGTGCAAAAATTCAGCCGGGTCGGGTTGCGCGTCACGGTCAGAGCATAGTCCTTGCCGCCATTATCTGCGGTTATGCTGAGCCGATACGGATTGGTGGCCGACCCATCGTTGAGGATTGCAGCAGTAACCTTGTTAACGCCGCTGTTTTCTGCATCGTTGTTGATCAGATCCTGGAGCTCTTGCAGGGTAGTTGCAGCACTGATGTCAGCAGCATCGATGGTGATCGCACCGTGGCTTCCAACCTGAATGACCAAGTCGCCGCCGCTATCCCCAATCGGCGTCGTATTTCTGTCGGCCCACCCCTGAGATGCAATGGTATGCTGAACTGCGGAAGCAACGGTGATGGTATGGGCGCCGGGCAATGCAGCGCTGGTGTTCGTTACCGTGAGAACGGTTTCGCTGCTCGAGGAAGAGGCGCGCGAATAGAAGGATGTTTCGCTGCTGAGATCCTGGGCCTGTTGTTCCAGGATCAATATTTTGGCATCCAGCCCCTGCAAGGCGGTAATCTTAGTGTTCCATTCGGCTCTCCAGTCATTAAGCTCATTGATGTGAAAACGCTCCGCCTCCATCAACTCATCGACAAAGTCTACCCAGTTCGTGTCCGATGCAAGCCCGGAATACTGAACCTTTCCTGCAGTTGCGCTCGTAGCGCTGTTAACCGATGAAACGCTCATGCTGTATCCTCGTGTTCTCTCACTGGTGGATGCTCATTGATCGTAAGATTCTACTTCATTAGCAATCGATGTGCCAAGAATCCCGGCAGCGTTGGTGAGAGTGTTAGCCGGCCAAAATAAAAGGTTTATCAGGTTAACAGGTAGCTAGGCAACATCGAATGAGTCGAACTTCTCTCCACCGGCTGGAATAAAACCGGCGTTATTTTCCCTCTGATGAGGAAACTTTTTCCTGCTGAGCCGGACTGAATTTCTTTCTTTGTATCGGCACGAGGGACAAAATACTTGATTCGGTGATTCCGGCAGTTTGATATATGCATCGACATTGATCGGGAACGCTGAAGGCACATGTGTCCCAAGGATGTGAAAACATATGTGAATACCGTTGCTTAGATGGTATTCGGGAGCGGCTTGATGACGCTAAAGTTAAAGTTCAGATTCAAGTTTAACGGTAACGATGAGTAAAAGGTATGAATTTTGAATGTACGGTTTCGTGCAGGAGTATGTACGCGAGGAACACTATGAGATCACCAAAAAACGAACACCTGATGAGTATCCGTGAGGTAAGCCGCATAACCAATACGCCCAGTCACACGATCCGCTTCTGGGAACAAGAACTTGAAGGAATTGTAGTTTCTCGGAGAAGCAGAGGCGGACAACGGCAATATTCTCCTCAAACAGTTCAGATGATCGAGGAGATCCGTCGTCTTCGACGTGAAGGGGTCAGCCTGCAGAAGATTCGCCAGATGCTCGGATCGAGTCAAAACGATGACTCTTCACGGGTGCATGGTATCGATGCGCTGGCCGAGCGGGTGAGCGCACTGGTGCGACAAGAAATTTACTCTTTTTTGCGAGGACATGAACAACAATGAAAAGAGCACTGATTACAGGAATTACCGGTCAGGATGGCGCGTATTTGGCGGAATTTCTTCTCGGCAAGGGTTATGAGGTACACGGAATCAAACGACGGGCCTCTTCATTCAATACCGGCAGAATCGATCATCTCTATCAGGACCCTCACGAGAAGAACCGTTCTCTTGTTCTTCACTATGGAGATCTCACGGATGCCACGAATCTTATTCGGATCGTGCAGCATGTGCAGCCGGATGAAATCTACAACTTGGCAGCTCAGAGTCACGTTGCCGTTTCTTTTGAGACTCCTGAATATACGGCTAATGCAGATGCGCTCGGTACGCTTCGTCTTCTTGAATCGATAAGAATCCTCGGCTTGAACGAGAAAACGCGGTTCTACCAGGCATCGACCTCCGAACTCTTCGGCAAGGTGCAGGAAGTGCCGCAGCGGGAGTCAACTCCTTTCTATCCCCGGTCTCCCTACGCCACCGCAAAACTCTACGCATACTGGATTACGATTAATTATCGGGAAGCGTACGGTCTCCATGCGAGCAATGGCATTCTTTTTAACCATGAGTCGCCGCTGCGGGGAGAAACGTTCGTGACCCGGAAAATCACGAGAGCGGCTGCCCGCATCAGTTTGGGCCTTCAGGATAAGCTCTACTTGGGGAATCTCGACGCAAAGCGCGACTGGGGCCATGCCCGGGACTATGTCATAGCCCAGTGGTTAATCCTCCAGCAGCCGCAGCCTGATGATTATGTCATCGCCACCGGCGAGCAGTATACCGTCCGGGAATTCTGCGAACAGGCCTTCGGCGAGGCAGGGATTAATCTGCGCTGGAAAGGGTGGGGAGTCTACGAGAAAGGATTCGATGCGGAAAACGGCCGGTGTCTGATTGAAATAGATCCCCGTTATTTCCGTCCAGCCGAAGTTGAGACACTCCTCGGTGACTCAAGCAAGGCCAAGGCGGTACTGGATTGGAAAGCATGCGTCCCGTTTTCCACTTTAGTACGGGAAATGGTGAAGTGCGATCTCGATGAAGCACGAAAAGAGGAAGTCTGCCGGGACCATGGTTTCCGAGTCTATAACTACTATGAATGAGTTCTAATGCCATCAATAGAGGAGCGGCCGTATCGCGACTGTTCCTCTGCTGAGAGCCCGGCCATGATGGAGCCGTAAGAAGTTGTTAGCTCCCTGCTCTTGGTAAAGGAGGGTTAGAGTGGATTTTGACGTGAGTACACATCCTCCTGCATCTGCCTTTAGAAAAGGGGGACTCTCCATCGGCAAACAGATAGCTGCGCTTCAGTCACGCCGTTGGCGTGATTACCCCCAGCTGACAAGCTGGGCCTTTTGACGATGTCGTCAATCATCCGTAGCGAAGAAAGGATCTGCACAGTGAAAGGGAATGCCGAATATCCTCACGAACGATGCGACATTATCGGAAACACCGTCACCAAGCCCGAGCCCGCGAATGCAGGAGCTGGACGGATCTCATCTTTTGACGTGGCACGCGTGCTGACCAAGCATGCCGGACCCGATCAAGGGCTCTTTGTTGAGGTCGGTGCGGGGGACGGTCTTTGCTCCAGCATAACGGTCTCTTTAGAACGAAAAGGATGGACTGGTCTCCTGATTGAAGCGGAAGCGGAAAAGAGCGCCCAGTGCATGGCTAACCGGCCGGCCTGCGGCGTTCTGAATTACACTTGTATCGGAACCGAATCGCCGCTGGCCAGCGGAGCGGGGTTCTGGAACCAGCCGCCGCAGTCGCAGAACCTGAGCGAGAAAGCCAGAACGATCAGTTCGATTTTGAACGAATACGACATTGCGAATCCTGATCTTCTCGTCCTGAATGTGTCCGCGGCAGGAAAGACTATTCTTGACGGGCTTGACACAACGAAGCATCGTCCAGCCTTCATGATTATCGCCGGCAGTGATGAGCAGAGCATCGTCGCGCCGCTGGAATGCGGCTACGAGCTTCTGGAGAGCGATGTTTCGGAGCAAGGAGATCTTTACCACCTGTTCCACGCCTCCGACAAGCTCTCAAGCCAGTGTTCTGAGGTTCAACCTGTGGACCTTCAGGTTGCATCACGGGATCGTCTCAAGGGGGCCTGGGACATAGCGGCGAGGAGCAACGCGAGTTATCCGGGGAAGTACGTAGCCTATTACTCGTTGAATGTAGATGGCCGGTATTTTGAAGGAGAGCGGCCGTGGGAGGAGCGCTGGTCGTATATTGGGCCGGCGCTGCGGGAAGCATGTGGAGGGAGTCTGGACGGCAAGAAGATTCTGGAGCTGGGCTGTAATCTGGGGTTGTTGAGTGTCTGGGCGGCTCGAGAGGGAGCGCAATGTCGGGGTTACGAATACGAGGCGGACATTCTGGAAGGATGTCGGCTCGTGGCGGAGGAATTTGGAGTTGAGCAGCAGTGTCGATGGCAGCAGGCAGATTTCAATCGCAAAGAGATGACGGACGCGATTGAAGATGGAGCGGATGTATGCACGTGTTTGTCGGTTATGAACTGGGTACGGAACAAGGAGAATCTGATCGGGCTGATGTCACGGCAGAAGGTAGTGCTCTATGAGGGACACGAGAGCGATGAGGTGGAGCTGAAGCGGCTGGCGCAGGCAGGCTTCGGAAGCGTGAAGAAAGTGGCGGTGAGCGAACGGGGCCGCAGCATTCTCCTGGGTCAGAAGTATCTGTAAGACCAAACCACGGCTGCCTCGTTTTCAGGAGGTTTGCATTACGCGGAATTTGTAATGATGGGGCGATTGACTATGGTAAAGCATCGCTATTCACGAGACAGAAAAAAAGCACACCAGCATGATTCATCGAACGGGAAAAGTGCGGCAGCAAACCGGGCACGGCTGATCATGCAGGGCCGGGAAGCATACCAGGCCGGCGATCTTACGAGTGCTCGAAAGATTTTTCTCAAGGTAATCAGCAAGGATGCGGGCAACGCTGAGGCTCTCTATTCTTTGTCCTGCATTGCACATGACCGGAAACTCTATGCAGATGCAATCGAATATCTTGGAAAGCTCCGGGAGCTTCATCCAGATCACCGGCCGGGACTTTTTTTGCTTGGCAGTGCCTACATCTCGACGAAATCATACGGTGAAGCTGCTGAAATATACCAGGTCACGGTAAAAATGAACCCGAACGATGCCGAGGGCTGGTACAATCTCGGTTTTGTCGCCGGCGCACAGAACAATCTGGACGAGGCGGTCGCTTATTATGAGAAGGCACTGA
>Ga0116149_1006518_pt1 | contig 10476 bp, 10 predicted proteins | sample AD_UKC057_MetaG_FD_89787 | JGI IMG/M metagenome (GOLD analysis project Ga0116149, IMG submission 89787) | Active sludge microbial communities of municipal wastewater-treating anaerobic digesters from USA - AD_UKC057_MetaG | ecosystem: Engineered > Bioreactor > Anaerobic > Digestate | place: USA...
GAGCTGGAGGACAGTGAAAATAGGGAAGGTACGTCCTAATTTGCCTCTCTATAAGAAATTTACACAATTATGTTGACAGTACCGAGCCTTGGCTAATTACAAGTTCAATACTTATGTAACTATTGCGCTCGACTATGAATGGGGCCATGCTAATGTGGAAACGTTTAATCAAATAATAAAGGAAGTCAACCCCAATGCTAAAAATATAGGCGAATACTGGCCTCCGCTAAAGGAAGTTGACTTTTCTTCCTATATTACGGCCATTCTCAACAAGAAACCGGATCTTGTGTACGGAGTTTTTGTTGGTGGTACCTTCCAGACTTTTATACGCCAGGCCAGAGGATATCGCTTTTTCGAAAAAGTCAAGTATCATTGTCAGGGAATGGAGCCGGATTTAATGGCTTTAAAAGAAGAATTCCCCGAAGGCCAACGTATATACAGCCGCGGAGCTTGGTATGCTATAAAGAACCCTGAAATGGACGCTTTTCGTAAGGAGTATGTCAAACGTACAGGCAGGGAGCCGGGGGCCTTTGCTATTCTGGCCTATGACAACATCTTGGCATTGGCTGAATCCATCAAAAGGGCTGGTAGTTTCGATCGTGATGCCATTGCAAAAGCTCTTGCAACTGGTAAACATAAAACACTCAGAGGCGAATTATACTTCAGGCCTCTTGATCATCAAATGAATAGCCCAATGTATTTTTCAACTTCGTATTTTGACAAGAAGAGGGGATATTGTATAGGCAAGGACATTCTGATAGTTCCTGGAGAAAAAACCTGGCGTAGTGAGGAAGAAACAAAGAAATTGAGGGCAGAGAAAGGGATAAAATTTACGCCTTGGTCAGAGAAAAAATAAACAGTATGAATAGCGGAATACAAAATCAGTCCCTGAAGCGGTTAACCCGCTTCAGGGACGATAGAGTTTGGCTGAACGGTAACATTTTGAGTACGACGGGTCGTGAATCCTGTGACATCACGATCCTGAAATTGATAAGACGATCATTATGGTTGCGTAAGATAGAACGTGACTGATTTGCGGAGGGAACGTTGAGTATAGACCTTTTTATAAACCAGTTGTTTAGCGGTTTAGTAAGGAGCGCACTGTTTTTTCTTGTGACGTCCGGACTGACTCTTTTGTTTGGTGTCGTAGGCGTGTTGAATATGTCACACTTCAGTTTATATATGGTAGCTTCATACATAACTTGGACATTTAGCAAGATTCTTTTAGGTTATAATTTTTCCTATATTATCGCTTTAGCTATGGCGGCAGTATGTATGTGCACTTTTGCTTGGCTGATAGAACGGTTATTTTTTCGTTATCTGTATAATCGTCTGATGCCCGAGCAACTCCTCATAACCTTTTCTATAATCTATATCATTGATGACCTCAGCAAGGTTTTGTGGGGAGCGACACCGCTCTATATTGCAAAACCTGATTTTCTTACAAAGGCAATTAACATAGGCACCATCAGTTTTCCTTTGGCAGGTATTTTTGTTTTAGTGTTAGGTATCGTAACGGGATTAGGCACTTGGTTTCTACTTGCACGGACGAGATTGGGGCGAATTCTAAGGGCAGCTTATTCTCATAAAGAAATGATCAGCTGCCTCGGTATTCCAATCAAAAAGATTTATCTTGCGATGTTTATTTTTAGCGTGCTGTTGGTAAGTATTGCTGGGTCAGCATGGCCACTGGTAGGTATGGTTGACTTAGGACAAGGTCATGCAATTCTGATTGAATGTTTTTGCGTGATGGTAATTGGCGGAATGGGAAGTTTTGTCGGCACCGCAGTTGCTTCATTGCTTGTGGGTTTAACTTACTCATTCGGTATTCTGGTTGTACCTAAAATGGCTACTTTGCTGATCTTTTGTTTGGCCGGAGTAATTCTTATATTCAGACCATGGGGCCTAATGGGAACGGTTGGGAGGATGCATTAATGTTCGGTGGTGATAGAGCAAAGATAAAAAAGATATTGCCTATTGTAGGTCTATTCGTTTTTGTTGTGATGGCAGGTCTGGGATACACGTTAGATACTTTTAGCGTTCAAGTATTGACGGAAGCCTTGATCATGAGCCTTTTTGCTATGAGCTTTGCCCTCTTATATGGTCATACAGGATTGTTGAGTTTTGGGCAAGGAGCCTATTTTGCCTGTGGGGCTTATGGTTTTGCTTTGGCTTTGACGAGACTCCAAATGCCATTCATTTTATGTATTTTTATTGGTATCTTTATGGCTTGCGTGTGGTCATGGGTTATGGGGTACCTCTGTGTCCGTTTGTCAGGCATATACTTTGCAATCATGACCGTTGTGGTTGCCCAGTGTACTTTTTATATACTCTTCCAGTGGTATAGTGTGACGGGAGGAGATAATGGAATACAGGGGCTGCTTCCTCCCGGATTCCTACAAAACGCTCGCCACTATTATTTGTTTGTTCTTTTTGTCGTTGCCTTCATATTTATAGCATTTCACACCATAGTGAATTCTCCTTTTGGATTATCCTTAAAATGTATTCGGGAAAACACAGTACGGAGTACTTTTATCGGTATTAAAGCAAGAAACCACATGCATAAAGCCTTCATTATCTCAGGACTCCTTGCAGGACTTGCAGGGATTCTTTTCTGTATCCACACCCGTCACGTTGTTCCGCAAATGGCCAATTGGCAAAATTCAGGAAATGCAGTTTTCATGGGAATATTAGGCGGCGCATCGAGTGTCCTAGGTCCTTTCCTGGGAGCTCTTATATGGGTTCTACTTGATGCCTTTATCTCAGGCTATACGGAAAGATGGCCTCTGGTAATCGGCTTTATACTTTTTTTCATCACTTTTTTTGCACCCGGAGGGTTAATGGGGATGATTAAATATTACTTCATGAGAAAAACAAAACGAATGGTTACAGAAACATAAAATGATAAGACCGTTTTGTTTATTCGATGACAACCGTTAGTCTTCATAGGAGAATTAAATGGATATTGTGCTGAAAACAGAGGATTTGGTAAGAAGGTTCGGCGGTGTGATTGCTGTAAATAAAGTGAACATAGAAATACTCAAAGGCGAAATCTATGCAGTGATAGGTCCAAACGGTGCGGGGAAGTCAACTTTCTTCAATTTGATTACGAATTTTATTTCACCGTCAGAAGGAAAAGTTTTTTTCAAGGGCGAAGATATAACGAACATAGATGCATCTACAATTTGCAAGAAAGGTATAGCTAGGTCGTTTCAGCTTACTAATATTTATCCAAAATTGACGGTTTTTGATAGCGTGCAGATGTCTCTGCTTTCGCATAGAGGCTGGGCAAATAATATATTCCGATCCACACGCTCACTCCTGAAAGAAGAAACGGAAGCAATCATTGAAATGGTAGGTCTTAAAGAATCAAGAGATATAACCGGCGAATTGCTCCCTCATGGTGATAAGAAAAGACTTGAACTCGCTATCACTTTGGGCAACGAACCTGAGCTTTTGCTTATGGATGAACCAACAGCGGGTATGTCCCCCGACGAAACATGGCAGACTGTAGAGCTGATAGACCGCTTGGCAACGGAGAAGGGCCTGACGATATTATTTACAGAGCATGACATGGATGTAGTGTTCGATATTGCAGATAGAATAGCCGTTCTTTATTATGGAGAGTTAATTTTTAAAGGCACGCCAGAGGAAGTGCAGAGAAGCCAGAGGGTGAAAGAGTGTTACCTTGGCGAGTCGTGTTAGCTTTCCAGAGAAACATTCCTGCAACTTTAGGAGAATTAACAAATGAAGAAGCTATTGAGTGTTCAAGGTATTCACACTTATTACGGAACTAGCCACATACTTTTCGGAGTTAGTATTGATATTAAAGAGGGGGAAGCTGTGGCACTGCTGGGTCGTAACGGTGCAGGTAAGAGTACGACGTTAAGAAGCATTATCGGATTAACACGTCCGGAAGAAGGTAAAGTAGTCTTTGATAACAAAGATATTACAGGATGGGATACCCATCGTATTGCTAGGGCGGGGATTGCCTATGTGCCTGAAGACCGCCAGATTTTTTCCGCTCTTACTGTTTATGAAAACCTTGATCTTGGGATCAATCGAAAACACCAAGGACGGTTCGATATAAGAACGGCATCTGAGATATTTCCTGTCTTAGGCACCATGCTTGACAGGCCGGCAACAATGATTAGCGGCGGTGAGCAACAGATGCTTAGTATAGCCCGCAGCCTCATGATGGATCCTAAATTATTGCTTCTGGATGAACCATTAGAAGGGTTGAGCCCTATTGTTGTAAATGAACTCGGTAATAAAATTAAAGAATTAAAGAAACAAGGCATTACTATCTTGCTTACCGAACAAAATATACGGTTTGCAATAGACTTGTGTGATAAGGTCTATGTCATTGATAAGGGGACGCTGAAATACGAGGGTTCAATTAAGGAATTTGAACAAAACAAAGATGTTCAAGAAAGATATTTGCACGTTAGTGGCTCAAGCGTTAGAGGGAGACATGCTGGCAAGAAACACGCATAATTTTCTTTGTAAAATGTATTTCACTTTTTGCAAAACTAGGGTATGTGTGAATTTTTATGGTAATCGAGAAAATTACGATTGCTTTTTCATGGAAGGATTTGCGCTCTATACATGCACAACACTACAGAGTGACACAGGGTTTACTGGGAGACAACCGTGAAGTATTATCGAGACTTCCAGGTGGGCGATAGATTAATGACCCGTGGTAGAACTATTACAGAAGCAGACATAGTGATGTACGCTGCTTTGAGTGGAGATTGGTACCCTCTGCATGTTGATGCAGAGTATGCCAAAAGTACTCCATTTGGAGAGAGGGTTGCGCATGGTCTGTTGATAGTATCCGTGGCTTTTGGGCTAATGCCTTTGTCTGATATGGCTATTTTAGCTGTTTCTGAGATCGAAAAGATTAAATTTCATTCCCCTACAAAGATTGGCGATACAATTCGGGCAGAAATGGAGATTCTGGAGAAATCTGTACAGGACCAAAAGAAAGGTTTAATTACTACAAAAATTATAATAACTAATCAAAGAGCTGAAAAGGTAGCCACTGCAATCCTGAAAATGTTACTTACAGATGTTGTTCCCGGCAAACAATAATAATATCTCGTCGATCAGGCGCATGAGTTCCCTGTCCTTATCGGAGACAGGAACGTAGTAGACGCCTGACCGGGAGAACTGAAGTATCCTGCACTGTGTCGTTACGGACAAAGGGTCCTCTCTGTCAATCATTTCTTTGCGCTCGGATCGCCGATGCGCCCGAGCGCTCTTGATAAAAAATCGTTCTCCATGGCAAGCTGGCCAATCTTGGCGTGGAGTTCCTTGGTATCGGGGCCCTGGTCATTGGAGGCTCTGTCCTTTGAAAAAACGTCAGCAGCATGTTCCAGAAGCTGCTTCTTCCACTCCGTTATGAGGTTAGGGTGGACAGATTGCATACCAAAGGAGAGTCTAAGTTTAAAACAGAAATGCCCCCTAATGTTATCGATAGAGGTTTATCGAGCTATATAGGGTCATTTAAGGATGTGGTGTTTATTGAGCAGCAACTAAGAACGATAGAGGAAAAAATAAAAAAATTGAAGAAAACCCCAGCATCATCGAAAAGAGAACATATCGAAAAACTGGTTGATCGGTTTAAGAGTGATACAACCTGTCCAAAATGCGGCTCCGAGCTAATAAAAAGAACAGCCCGGCAGGGGCAAAACACCGGTCAAACTTTTCTGGGGTGCTCAAATTTTCCCAAATGTCGATATACCAAAAAAGATTGAGTGCTTTACTTTTGCTGCGATGCGAGTAGAGCTAAGTGCATCCTGAAAAGCTGATTTGGCCTTTCACAAACATCGTTCATGATTGCTACTGGCAATCAGGGTGAATGCGACCTGTCCTTCGGTAAACTTCGATGTTTTCATGGCAAAATCCCCCTTCTCTGTTTTGCCATGAAAACTGACCTTTATGGTGTACAGTTTTGTGGGGACAGGACATCAAGGGCAGGGGTGTTGTTGGTAAAAAGTGCTTGACTTATGCACGAGGTTGATAATACAACTATAAAAATATAATTAACAAAATCTTGTTCAGAAAACCGTACAATTATAGAACGGTTAGGATATAAGAAAAGAATGGCTTCCAAGAAAGAAAATCTATGAGGGGGGAACCATAAAAGCCCAACCATTCCCCATAAGAAAGAAAATGGGGCTACAGTATTGTCTGCCTAATTTTTTTTCAACTTTTGACGATGCAATGAACATGCTTACGCATTCAGTTGATGGATTAATATTGACTGATTCTGAGGGTATGGTTTTGTTGATAAATCCTGCAGTCAAAAGAGTTACTCATATACCCCCAAAAATGCTCCTTGGCAATAGATTGGGTGATCTTGTTCACCAAGGCGTTGGATCTGATTCTGCAATTGTGAGAGCTTTAGAGACAGAGAAATCGTGCACAATCAGACTCACAACCCTGGGTACCAGAGAAGTGCTGAGCAGCGCGTGTCCTATAAAGAACCAGAACGGAAAAATTACAGGCGTTGTCTGTAACTTAAGAAGTATTTCCGAATTGAACCAATGGGGTTTTGGGAATCTTCAGAAACCAGAAAAACCATCAGAATCAGGTTTAGTTGTGAGCAGCCATGCTATGACAAATGTTGTCGAACTTGCGAGGCGTGTTGCAGAAACGGAAAGTAGTATATTGATACAGGGTGAGACGGGAGTTGGCAAGGATGTGCTCGCTCGGTTTATCTATGATACGAGCAAACGGCCCGGTCCTTTCATAAAGGTCAACTGTGCAGCTGTTCCGGGCAGCCTTTTTGAGTCAGAATTTTTCGGTTACGAGGGCGGTGCTTTCACAGGAGCGATACAAACAGGCAAGAGTGGATTTGTAGAAAGGGCTGATAAAGGTGTACTTTTTTTGGATGAAATAGGAGAACTGCCTTTAGAATTTCAAAGCAAACTCCTTGATGTGTTGGATAGTCATGAAGTTGTTCGTGTCGGTGGGAAGTCGCCGAGAAAGATAGATGTGAGAGTAATAGCCGCCACTAATAAAAATTTGGCCCACTGTGTTCAGTCAGGTCATTTTAGAGAAGATTTATATTACAGGATTGCAGTAATACCTATCCATATTCCTCCATTGAGGGAGCGGGAAGAAGATATACTTGGACTATTAGCGCGTTTTGTTAATGATCTAAATATCAAGTATGGGGTGAGGAAGTATTTTGACCCTCATCTTGTTCAGTTTTTGTGCGGTTATACGTGGCCGGGAAATGTGAGAGAACTAAGAAACGTGATAGATCGGCTGTTCCTCATGGTAGACAGTAATGTGGTTACAATTAAATCCTTGGACAAAATTGGTAATGATCTGAAAAAGTCCGAGGTACCTTCATCTTCTATGAAAAACAAGAATAAGACATTGCGCGAGATAATAGAACAATATGAGCTTGAAATTATTAGGCAAGCCATTGAAAATGCTGGTACATATAGAGAGGCTGCGCTTAGTCTCGGTATTAGTCTATCGACACTTAATAGGAAAGTCCGCCAGATACAGTACTTGAAGAGATTAATCCAAGATACCGCATCTGAATAATAAATAGTCACGGAATATTAACGAAAAGCGTCTTCCGTTGTGACACCAGCCTTACCCCAATCGAAGAAATATTTTAAATCGGCGGAGTAGCCCCGGAGTAGACCCCGTTTAGACCGGACACTCATACAACCAAAATAAGTGACTATGTTGTAAAAGCGCCTTGTCCGACAGACAATTAAAGGCTAACATCTTTCTTGAAGTGATGGACGAACACCACAATAAAAAGAAAGGAAGGTAGTAAAATGATTACACGCAGAATACAGGACTTTGTGATCAAAGGTAAAAGATCTTTGTGGGATTTGAGGTTTCCAAGAAGAAATGGAAGATAGCGGTACGCTGTAACAGGATGGTCATACGCCAGGTATCTATTGCGGCGCGCTATTCCGTCCTAACCAGCTATCTTCACAACAACTTTCCCGAGTATGCCAGCCAGCATCATTGTCAATGCCAAATCTGATAGTCGACATATTATTTCTGACATCTTTCTGAAGGCAATAGAAGGTATAGACCATTTCAAATCCTAGTTATTTCGTGTTATTACATAAAATCAATTTATGGCACGGTATTTGCTTAAACATCAAAATAGATTCCATATAGCAACCAATATTATCACTAAAAAATGTTTTATGGACGATAACGTAATTAATTAGAAAAAGGAGGGAATAATTATGAAAAAAGGTCTTTGGTTTGGGTTGTATCTTATCTTTTTAATAGCATTTGGTATCCCGTCTTTTGCCCAGAATTTTGTACTTAAGGGTATCACGTTTGCACAGAGGAACGAAGCACACCTTACTGAAATTCCAATGCTTATAGATATGATTAAGAAAGAGTCTAATGGGCAACTAAAGATTAACTGGGTGGGAGGGCCTGAAGTAATCCCTCCTTTTGACCAATCGATAGCTCTCAAAAATGGGACTATAGATATGCTTCTCTATTATCCTTTTAGCTACTTCACGTCGATGTTACCTGTTGCAGATGCTAAAGGTATTTCACAGCTATCGGCTTGGGAGGAAAGAAAGAATGGGTGTTATGATCTCTGGGTCAAGGTGTTCAGGGAAAAGGTTAATGCTGAATACTTAGGGTGTCTGCATAGCGTTGTTCCCTTGCGTATCTATACCCGAAAAAATATTAAAACATTGGCAGATTTTAAAGGCATGAAAATCCGTGTTATGCCTCTTTATGTGCCTCTCCTAAAAGCGTTGGGCGCGGTTCCTGTAATGATGCCTGGAACCGAAATCCACACCGCGATGGAGCGGGGCGTGGTGGATGGATTTATGTGGGGAGGCTATGGTATCAAGAGCCTTGGGTTAGAAGGTGTCACGAAGTTCGTTATTGAGCCAGGCATTTTCCAACTTGAGGCCTTTGTGGGGATCAACTTGGCGGCCTTCAATAAACTCCCAAAAGACCTACAGGTAGCACTAAAAAGAGCAGTTCAAAAGATGGAGCCAATTGCGACGGAAAATGCAGCCAAAATAGCGGCTGCAGAGTTGGATTCGTTACAAAAAATGGGGATAAAGATAGCAAAACTGTCGAGTGAAGACGCAAAAAAATTGATAGATCTTTCATACGAGACCACTTGGAAGAAAGTAATTGAACAGGACCCGGTATATGGGCCACAATTCAAAAAGCTGACGACAAAGTAAAATTGACTTGCCCCAATAAAGGCGTACGTACTGGAAGGAGAATGGGATGAATAATTTTCTGGAACCTTTGCCGCGAATCGAAGATTTTGTCGAAAATCCCAGTTTTCACGTGAAAACACCCGTTTCGCGATTCAAACAGACTGATCAAATATTCTCAAGGGCGTTAAGAGGGGAAGTGGATATAGATACTAAGAATGTTGGTGTCACAAGTCCACCTCCACACCCCCTGGATCGTATGGTTTTTAGCCCTTTTATGCTTCGCGCCCATCTCTGGAGTATTTGTGAGCCAAAGCCCCTTAAATGGAAAGCCGAAGTGACAGATACGGCAAAAATGAGTTCACATATAAAAGAGGTCGCACGTTATATGGGTGCGGACCTCGTGGGCATTACAAAACTACACGAGGCTTTCATATTCGAGAATGATCGAAGTGGCGATCCGGTCGATTACTCTAATTATAAATACGCCATAGTATTGGCGAGGGCAATGGACTATGATATGATCCGAACGACACCAAGCTGGTGCGATCATGTGGAAGTAGGAAGACAGTATCAGTACCTTGCCGTCCTATCTACCTCTCTTGCTATCTATATCGCTCAGTTAGGTTATTATGCACGTGCAAGCTGTGCCGGTAATGATGTCGTCATGCATGTTCCCCTTGCTGTTTATGCTGGACTTGGCGAATTAAGTCGCATCGGAATTTTGCTGACAAGGCAGTATGGACCAAGAGTGAGGCTTGCGACAGTAGTGACAAATCTGCCCCTCGAAGTCGATCACCCCGTTGATCTCAAAGTGGGGGCATTCTGTGAATCGTGCCGGAAATGTGCAACTAACTGCCCGTCAGCAGCCATCGCTAAAGACGAAAAAATCGAAATAAGAGGAGTAGAAAAGTGGAAGGTAAATGAAGTGGCGTGTTATCGCTATTGGAGAAAAGACCCAATGAACTGGCAAGACTGTATTCGCTGTATTGCCGTATGCCCTTGGAGCAAGAGAGATACCGTGTTTCACCGTGCAGTCGGACAAATTATTTCTAAGTCCCGCGCTTCACATGGTCTCATCAATTTTCTGGATGATCTTTTCTATGGAAAAAAACCAAAGAAAAAGGAAATGCCTCCCTCGTTTAACGACTATCGGATGAGCGCAGAAGATTATCGGGCAATGATAAATGACAAGGGTGTAAACGTTAAGCTCCTTAACCCAGAAAGGAAATAAGATTGCAATTACCTACGGCCCCAAACTCCAGAAAGCTACCACAAAAAAGGCATTGCC
>Ga0116149_1006523_pt1 | contig 10473 bp, 6 predicted proteins | sample AD_UKC057_MetaG_FD_89787 | JGI IMG/M metagenome (GOLD analysis project Ga0116149, IMG submission 89787) | Active sludge microbial communities of municipal wastewater-treating anaerobic digesters from USA - AD_UKC057_MetaG | ecosystem: Engineered > Bioreactor > Anaerobic > Digestate | place: USA...
GGCTGGTCTATCGCCCAGTTTTCCGGGCCGCTGTACACGGTATCACCGTCGTACATGCTTGTGGGCGCATGGTCCGCGTTGCGCACCAGGGTCGCCTTCTCGAAATACGGATACACCGGATTAGCCCACGTCATCACCAGGGCCGGCGTCCCTTCCACACTCATTGCGCGGAACTCTTTAAGGGGCTCGCCGGGGAATTGCAGAATCTCGACCGCATACGCCGCCGATTTCACCGAGCGGATGTCGTCTTCGCGAAACCGGCCAGGTTCCAAGACGGTCAGGTCCGTCACGGCTTGCACCAGCAAATCGCCGTAATCCGGATAATCGATGTAGATGGCCTTCAACGCCTTTTCAGCGAAAGAATAACCGCTCCCGGGAATGAGCACACTCTGGACCCGATAGAAAATGTCGGCGGCCTTGTCGATGCCCATCCCCTGGACCGAGTAGCCGTTAAACGTGTCGCCATCGGTAACCAGATAACACAACTTGTTGCCGACGCCGCAGTTGAAGTGGACGCCGCCGTAGTCGCCGGACCCCGAATACCAATTGGCGCCGTAATAAATGTCCGGATCGCCAAACTGGGTTGGATCGGCCATATTACGGAACGCGTTCATCGGCGTGTCTTCTCCGATGAGCCACCGCACGCCCGAGGAGTCGTTTCCTTTGCCATTGGTGAGGTCGACGTATTCGCCCCAGATATCCGAGAACGATTCGTTGATTGCCCCGGACTCGTAATAATAGGCCAGGTTCGACGTCCTCGCCGTAACGCCGTGCGTCAATTCGTGCGCCGTCACATCGTCAGCTGCCATGCCGTCGCCAAAATACATCCGGCCAACCCAGTCGTCGTAGAAGGCGTTCAGCATGGGGCACCAGTCGTAGGGGTCGCAATACCGAACCGTTGCCGAGAGGAGCATCCCGTTGCCGTCGATGCTGTCTCTGCCGTGATATCCGCTGTAAAAGTTGTACGTATCGCCAAGATAATCGTACGCAAGGTTCGCGTCGGCGACACTCGCGATAGGACCTCCTTCTACCCGGACAAGGGTCCCTGGGTCGTTCGACGTATTGAACGCGTCGTAAATCTCCCGCCTGAGCGCTTGGGGAACCAAGGAATGATGCAGCCGAACATCCTGCGAGTGGGCGTCAACCAAGATCACTTCTTTGGCAAGTGGATCCGTCTGGCTGACGGCCACGATGGCCCATACCAGGCAGGGGTCGCCGCTGTCGCCCACCACGGGCGGGGCAAAAACATACAAACGCCCTTCAAGAACGTCATAAGCCGCGTTCCCGTACGTGGACCGCATCAGGTCAAGAGCCTTCCCTTTTGCGCGGTCCAGCGTGATGGAGGGGCTCAGGGATACGGTGCTGTTGTCAAGCAGGGACGTCTCGCGCATGATGTCGCTCAGAGCGGAGAACACCCCGCCCTTCTTGTCCGTTTGCACGAACACGTGCGCCCCAAAAACCGGCACCCCGGAATATTCCTGGTCCAGACAGACGCTGCCGCGGCCGGCCTCCAGTCGCGATGCCGCCGCCTTGAAGCTGCTGCGCGAGCTCACGGCTCCAAACGCCCGCCCGTGTTTCTGCAGCAACGCCGCCGCCGTCATCTCCGGAGGCGCCGGGTCCGTTGTCAAAACCCTGAACACCGCCCCCTGCGGCGCTCCCAGGAAGCGCAGATAACCTTTCCCGGTCTTTGTCTCGGTGGGCGGCGTCAACGCTTTGGTCGCGCCCTGCATGGATTTATACAACGCCCGGAAATCATCCGGGTTTGCTTCCGGGATATCGCCCAGGGCAGAAACCGAGACCGCAAGAGCGGCAAAGAGGGAAATCCCCACCAAGCGCATCGCTATCCTCCTTTGGGCAACATACTCCCGCCCCGTCTCTGAAGAAAGACACCTCTCCCACGGGATCTCAATCCCGTTTTCGGATACGTTCTCCACTCCGCCGGGCATTTGACGGGTACAACCCTCATAACGCCCGGCATCTTCCGAAAACGTTACCGCAACCCCATGAACCCCTCGGGCCATCGGCCAGGTCTTCGTCCAAAGGGCCGCGTTTATTGTACGGATTTCGCATCATTCTGTCCACAGTTTTATTAGTGGATGAGAGAAATCCCCCATACTTCATTCGTACGGAAGATCCGCCCACGGTTATCCGTTGGGTATCCTCAGGCCGTTTCCCGCGGGATATCGTCTATGTAGGTGGGTTGGCGGCCGAAATCAAGGCAAGGGGAATGCCAGGCCGGCGCCCGCCGGGCCCCCGGGGCAGGGCAGTCAGTTAAAATAAGGAAGGAGCACAGCGACGCCCCTGGCGTGGAAGCCGCCGACAGCGGCCCGGCGCCGTTGCCTGGGTTGGCCCGCCCGAGGTCAGGTCTCGGCGTGATACTCCTGAAGGGAGCGCACCGAGGTGTTTCCCCTTCGAAGGGCGCGAATTCCGAGGACCGCCGCCCGGGCCGCCGACAACGTGGTCATGATGGGCAGCGAACGCTCGATGGCGGTGCGGCGAATGGTGCGCCCATCGTCTTTCGACGTGCTTCCCAAGGGAGTGTTGATCACCCACTGGATCTCCCCGTTGATTATGCGGTCGACGATATGAGGGCGGTCTTCGCCCACCTTATACGCGGTTTCTACATGGATTCCCTGCTTCTCGAGGCAGGCGGCAGTGCCCCGCGTCGCCATCAGCCGGAAACCCAATTCCGCCAGGTCCTTGCCAAGCGAACCCATCTTGCTCTTGTCGCGATCATTGAGGCTCAGGAATACCGTGCCGCTCATGGGTACGCGGTTGGCAGCCGCAATCTGGCTCTTGGCGAAAGCCAGCCCCATGGAGCTGTCGATGCCCATCACTTCCCCCGTGCTCCGCATCTCAGGCCCCAGGAGAATATCCACGCCCGGAAACTTGATGAACGGCAGAACCACCTCTTTGGCGGAAATATAGCGCGGATACGGGTCTTCGGTGATGCCGAGTTCGCGAAGAGTCTTGCCGGCCATGATACGCGCCGCGATCTTGGCCAGCGGCTGTCCAGTCGCTTTGCTGACGAACGGAACCGTGCGCGACGCCCGGGGGTTCACCTCGAGCACGTAGATATCGTGGTCCTGCACCGCGTATTGAATGTTCATCAGCCCCAACACGTTCAGTTCCCTGGCCAGAGCGCGGGTCTGTTCCTTGATTCCCTCGACAACGGCGGGGTCCAGGTCGTACGGCGGAAGAATGCAGGCGCTGTCGCCCGAGTGCACGCCCGCCTCCTCGATGTGCTGCATGATCCCGCCGATGATCACGTCCGTGCCGTCGCAAAGGGCATCCACGTCGATCTCGATCGCGCTCTCCAGGAACCGATCAATAAGAACGGGACGCTCGGGCGACGCGCTCACGGCCGCCCGCATGTAACGGTCCAGGGACGGCTCGTTGTACACGATCTCCATGGCGCGCCCGCCCAGCACAAACGACGGCCGGACGACAACGGGGTAGCCGATGCGGTCCGCGACCGCGCGCGCTTCCTCAGGGGAAGTGGCCGTGTCGTTGGCCGGTTGGCGCAGGTTGAGTTTTTCGACCAGTTCCCGGAATTCCTTGCGGTCTTCGGCGCGGGCGATGCTGGCCGGCGTCGTCCCGATAATGGGCACGCCCGCCTTTTCCAGGGCCTCCGCCAGGTTGAGAGGCGTCTGGCCGCCGAATTGGACAATCACGCCCGTGGGCTTCTCGCGGTCGCAGATGTTGAGCACGTCCTCCAACGTCACGGGCTCGAAATAGAGCCGGTCCGACGTGTCGTAGTCCGTTGAAACCGTTTCAGGATTGCTGTTGACCATGATGGTCTCGAAACCGTCTTCCCGGAGCGCAAAGGCCGCATGCACGCAGCAGTAGTCAAACTCTATGCCCTGGCCAATGCGGTTTGGGCCTCCGCCGAGGATCATGACCTTCGGGCGGCCGGAATCGCGGACCTCGTCCTCGTCGCTGTAAGTGCTGTAGTAATAGGGAGTGTAGGCCTCGAATTCAGCCGCGCAGGTGTCAACCAGTTTGTAGGTCGCGATAACGCCCTGTTCTTTTCGGAGGGCCCGAACCTCGAGCTGGTTCATCCCCCAAATGCAGCCCAGCTGGTAATCGCTGAACCCGAGTTCTTTCGCATGGCGCATGACCGCCGGGTCGCGCGGGCCGGCGGCGCGCAGCGCCGCTTCCTCCTCGGTGATTTCGCGGATATTGCGCAGGAACCACGGGTCTATCCGGGTCGCCTCGTACAGCTCTTCCTCGGTGGCGCCCAGACGAAACGCCCGCGCCACCTCGAAAATGCGGTCCGGACGGGGCGTGCGGATCGCACGCAGAATGGACTGTTTCTCGTCCTCGGATTCAGGATTCGCCGTGAGCGGCTTGTCTCGGCCGTCGGCGCCCAGCCCGAACCGGCCAATCTCGAGAGAACGAAGGCCTTTTTGCAGGGATTCCTTGAAGGTGCGGCCAATGCTCATGGCTTCGCCGACGCTCTTCATCTGAACCGTGAGGCCGTCGTCGGCGCCGGGGAACTTCTCGAACGCCCAGCGGGGGATTTTCGTCACGCAGTAGTCGATGGTGGGCTCAAAAGATGCCGGGGTCTCCTTGGTGATATCGTTGGGGATTTCGTCCAAACTGTATCCGACGGCCAGTTTCGCGGCGATCTTGGCGATAGGAAAGCCCGTGGCTTTCGATGCGAGGGCCGAACTGCGCGATACCCGAGGATTCATCTCGATAACCACCATGCGCCCGGTACCGGGATGCACTGCGAACTGGATGTTCGAGCCTCCGGTATCCACGCCGATCTCGCGGATGATGGCGATCGCCGCGTCCCGCATCACCTGGTACTCCTTGTCGCTCAGGGTTTGCGCCGGCGCTACGGTGATGCTGTCGCCCGTGTGAATGCCCATGGGATCCAGGTTCTCGATCGAACAGACGACCACGACGTTGTCGTGAAGGTCACGCATCACCTCGAGTTCGTATTCCTTCCAACCGAGGACCGACTCCTCGATAAGAACCTCGTGGATAGGGCTCAACTCAAGCCCCCACCGCACGACCCGGTCGAATTCCTCGCGGTTGAACGATACACCCGCACCCGAGCCGCCCAGCGTGAACGCCGGACGGATGATGGCTTCGTAGCCCAGCGACGCCCCAAAGTCCTTCGCTTCGTCCAGCGAGCGCACCACGAGGCTTTCGGGCACGTCGCAACCGCACCGGAGCATGGCTTCCTTGAAAAGACCCCGGTCTTCCGCCTTCTTGATGGCCGCCAGGCGCGCACCGATGAGTTCGCAACCGTACGTGTCGAGAATGCCCCCCTCGGCGAGGGCCACCGCAAGATTGAGGCCCGTCTGGCCTCCTACCGTCGGCAAGACCGCATCGGGCCGCTCACGTTCAATAATGCGCTCGAGGACTTCAACGGTAAGCGGCTCGATGTAGGTGCGATCGGCCATATCGGGATCGGTCATGATGGTGGCGGGATTGCTGTTCGCCAGAACGACCTCGTAGCCCTCTTCGCGCAAGGCTTTACACGCTTGGGTGCCGGAATAGTCAAATTCGCAAGCCTGACCAATGACAATAGGCCCCGACCCGATGATGAAGACCTTGTGGATGTCCGTTCGCTTTGGCATGGATTCGTTGCCGTCCTACTGGTTCTCTGCTCCGATGCGGTATTCGAGCTTCAATGACCCGCCGCGGGTACCCGAGCGCCCCATATACACGAAACGGGCGCGCGTGCCCGCGCACCCGGACCCGGTCCACGCAGTCAAGGCCGCGCCGCGTGCGCAGTCTCCCGCGGCCTGCTTACCGGGTGATCTCGAGGATTTCCATTTCGAGGGCGCCCGCGGGAACAGTGGCCACGGCCTTCTCGCCCACGGCTTTGCCCAAGAGCGCGGAGCCCACGGGCGACCGCACCGAGATCTTGCCGGCCGCGACGTCGGCCTCCACCGGGCTCACAAGCACATAGGTACTCTCCAGCCCGGTCCGCGTGTTCACAACACGCACCGTGGCCCCAATGTAGGCCTTGCTTGCGTCAATGGCAGCGTGATCTACGATGGCTGCCCGCACAATCTTGTCCTCGATATCCTTGATACGCGCGGCCAACATGGCTTGTTCTTCTTTGGCGGCGTGGTAATCGGCGTTTTCCCGCAAGTCACCCAGCGCGCGGGCTTTCTCAAGGGCGTGGGCCACCACCCGGCTGCGCGCTCGGCATTCCTGCAATTCCGCCTTCAGCTTCTCCAAACCGTCGGCGGACATATAGAGCTTTTCCCTCAACATCCGTCTCCAATCACGCTGAGTGCCGGCTGACTCGCCGGGGCCCGAGTATAACAAAGACTGTAAGGGTTTTGCACGGTTTACGGCCCTGTGGTACACTCCACCGGAAGTGGGAGTATGTGACGATGGATGCAGTGATCAAACACATTGCGGAGAACTGGATTCCCTATCTGGTGATTCTGGCCTGTGCTTTGGCGATCATTCTGATCTTCCGCAAACATACCCTCCCAGTCATTCTCTGGGCCATGGAATGGGTGGTTTATTGCTGCCTCTTTCACGTCGCTGTTAATCTCCTGGTCCGGCTGGTGCGCTGGTTCGACTATAACACCCAGATGAACATGCGCGAGGAAGAGCGTGTCTACAAGGACTGGGCGACCCCGCTCACCCAGTTCTGGAGTCGCGAGGCGTATCATCCCAACTGGATATTCTGGCTGGAGGTAGTGGTCGCGGCAGCGTTTCTCATCGCCATGGTGCGTTATCGCCCCATGGCGACCCAGAAAGTCAGGCCGCGGAAACCGGCGCTGACCAAGGGTGTGGGCCCTTCCCAGAAACTGGCCGAGAAGTTCCGCAAGAAAAGCTAGACCAAAAACGAGGAATAGATATGATTTCCCAAAGCATTCGCGGATGTATTGCACCTACCTTCACCATTTTCGGTTCCGATTTGAGTTTCGACCCCGACGGACAACGCCGTTTCCTGGATTTCCTGGTCGACCGCGGCGGCATCAGCGCCTTCTTCGTGCGGTCCGGCATGGGACAGATGTACACGTTCAGTTTCGACGACGTGAAGGCGATGGCGAGCACGGCGTGCGGACATCTGAAAGGGCGGGCGCGCGTTCTGGTAGGAGCCAGCGGCATTTGGGACCGTGACCGGGAGAACTATCCTGATCCGGCGGTCTACACGAACCAGGCCGTGGAACTCAGCAAGTATGCCGAGGAACAAGGGGCCGACGGCGTGGTGCACACGGTACCCGAGGCCATTCTTCCACGCGATGGCCAGACGGCCGCCGATGTCGTCCTGACCTATTTCGAGACCGTCAGCGCGGCTGTCGGGATTCCCACGTTCATCTACCAGCCCCCTGAGACGTCTGCCTCCCACCAGGTCACCCACGAACTTATCTCCCGGCTTGCCGACATGCCGAACGTGGCCGGGATTAAGGTGTCCACGGCGGATGCAGGCTATATCGCATCGTTGTGCGCCGCGGTGTACGGGAAAGATTTTGACTACATTACCGGCAACGAAAATGCGTTCTGTGCAGGACTATACGCCGGTTCGAAGGCCGTCATCGGACAGGGCGCCGCTATGTATCCGCAAATCTTGAACACGCTGCAGGAGCAGTTCGAGGCGGGCGACGCCCCCGGAGCGGTCTACACCCAGCATGTGGTGTACAAGCTCGTGGCGTTCCCCATCAACAGCGTCGAGTTCTTCAAACGGTACGCAACCGAAAACGGCTACGAGGTCGAAGCATATGCGCGTCCCATGAACGGCGCCGCATACCGCAAGACCATCGGTACCGTCAGCGAAGAACAATACGCTGCATACAAACGGTTGCTCGAAGCGGAGCTTGCGCCGTATCTCTCAACCCTGTAAGACCCGTGCTGGTTCGCGCGGCATCCATTTGATCAGCCCACAGACTTTTCGGCAGAGGGGCCGGGAGGAGCGAGGGAAATGCTTGAAATCGCCAAGTGCGGAAGGGTCGTCATTGTGACCATTACAGGAGCGCCGCGCCTCGATGCGACCAATGCGGAGCCTCTGGGACGCCAGTTGTTGGAATATTGCGCGAAATGTCCCGGCTCGCATGTGCTTCTGGACCTGCATTACGTCGAGTACCTCTCCAGCGCCGCTATCTCTCAGGTCATCCAGACCTACCGGGAATTGGAGAAGACCGGCGGAGGATTGCGCGTGTGCGGCGTCAACCCTTACGTGGCCGACCTGTTTCACGTCACCAACCTCGACACGATCTTTCATACCCTGGAAGACGTGACCGAGGCCGCCAAGCAGTACAATGCGGATCTGCAGGCCGCGGAGTAAGCGCCAGCGCCAGGAATCTCCTGCCAGACCAAGCAGACCGAGGCCGCATCCTTCCGGCCGCTGGCTGTTCACGGCTGCCGCGGAACGTATGCCGACCGTACAAATCGCCCGTCCCAGTCCCGGTCAGTCCATTGTGGAAAGCATCTCAACCTGAGCCTCGTAGGCTGGAGGAGGAACCTTCATGCGCTCGTCCGGGCAGGCGGGGCCATGTACTTGTCCCCATCGTGCGAGGGCTTGAAAATCGGCCTCGGTTTGCCTGGTTCCCTCGCGAACCTCAGCAGGATCCCACCCCTCGAGCAGTCGCGCCATGAGACGGTCGCGGATATCGGCGTGGGCCGGGTCGCCGCCGAGGTCGTGGATTTCGCCAGGGTCCTCATCAAGATCAAATAGCGCCGGGGGAAGGTCGTCCTTGCCGGCATAATGCCACAGTTTCCATTTGCCAGACCGGACCATGCGCGACGGCCGGTATTCGCCTTTCTCCTCCTGGCACAACTCGCTGAACGTCTCGTCAGTCCAACCGTCCGGGCGCTGTCCCCGCAGCCAGGGCCACAGCGAACGGCCATCCATCCCCGTGAGCGTCTGCGCGCCGGCCGCGTCCATGAATGTTGGCCCCAGGCCGGCCAGGTTACAGACGGCCTTGCATTCCGTTGCAGCCGGCGCCACGCCGGGCATACGCGCAATCAACGGCACGCCCGCGCTGCCTTCATAGTACGTGCTCTTCCACCAGCACCCATGCTCGCCAGCCGCGTCCCCGTGGTCGCTGCAGTATACGACCAGCGTATCGCGCGAGCGCCCCGCTCCTTCCAGCGCCGCCAGCACCTTGCCCACAAGAAGGTCCGTGTACTCGCAGAGACCGTAGTAGGCCGCACGCGCGACCCGGGTCTGGTGCTCGCTGAGGGGACGCTCGATGTCGCGCAATTCGCGAAATCTCCGGATGGTCGCGGGGGCCTCCTCCTCCACCGCGGGCAGGTCGATACGCTCATAGTAATAGTCGAAGAGCTCCTTGGGCGCAATGTACGGGCAATGAGGCAGCACAAGGCCGACTACCGCCGCGAATGGACGTTCGAGCGTGCCGGCGTGGCCTCCCAGGTAGGCGCAGGCAGCGTCAACAATTCGCTCGTCCATGTATTGGTACGTAGTCTTTCCCCGGCCTGCCTCCGCGGCAGCGGAGCGGGTCTGGCCAGCGCCGCCATGGTAAAAAGGCGCGCCAATGGGCTCGTCGCACAGGCAGCCCACGCCGGGATACGTAGCGCTGTACTCCGCGATTGGACGGCTCAAGAACCCGTGCCGCTGGTCTCCCCCGCAAAGATGCATCCGGCCGATAAGGCTGGTCTCGTAGCCCGCGGCGGTCAATGCGTGCGCCCACGTGGGGATGCCCGAGTTGAGAATGCCCAGATTGCTCCACACCCGGTTGCCCGACGGGAAACGGCCGGTCAGGAAACTCATGCGGCTCGGCACGCACAGGGGCGCCGGGCAATAGGCGTTGCTGAAGCGCATTCCTTCCGCCGCAAGGCGGTCCAGGTGCGGTGTCCGTACCAAATCGTTGCCGTAACAGCCCAGCAAATGCTTGCTGTGTTGATCGGACATGATCACCAGGATATTGGGCCAGGCAACCGGAGCTTCGCCGCCGCCTGCCAACGGTCCGGCGAGCGCACCGGCCGTTAGCGCGATACCGGTCTTCATGAAGTTCCGCCGCGACGTTTTCATGCCGGCTCTTCTCCTCTTTCCCGCACTATACGCGCGAAACGCCGCACGGACAAGACCGGCTCTCGGCGCCTTCGCAAAGCGCCTCACGACTGCACCGTGTGCTTGACGCGCGACGCCTATGCCTCTAGGATGAGGCAGAGGGGTAGGCGCGCCTTTTCGGGCAGGAGCGGCCGACCGTTTCCCCACCGCTTCCTCGCTTTACACCCAAATCGCTGGATAACACGACGATTGGGGAAACTCACACAGAGGCACAAAGGACGCGGAGGAAATGGAGCGCCCGCCGAAGCGAAATCTGCTCAATGTCTCCGTCTATGATGCGGGAAATGCCGTCCCGCATCAAAGCCTCGTCGAAGTTGAGTAAACAGCCGAGTCGGATGCCCGTCAACCGCAGATAGGTCAACACCTGCTTACGGTGCGCCTTTGTGACCTTCTCCACGAATTTGAGTTCCACAAGAACGGTATCCTCCGCGATGACGTCTGCACGCAACCCTTCGTCGAAC